>WOYI011407310.1_pt1 | contig 15779 bp, 13 predicted proteins | sample 6423411 | NCBI WGS metagenome assembly WOYI01 (sample SAMN13441803, study PRJNA592873) | oil field metagenome | biome: oil field; feature: oil-well bore; material: oil-contaminated soil; isolation source: oil-contaminated soil from oil-well borehole | place: Germany: Wietze | collected 2016-10-18 ...
CCGGTTGATAGGGGGTGTAGGCTGTATAGAATTCGCCACGACGGAGGATCATGTCCACGGCTGCCGGGATGTAATGGTTATATGCGCCGGCACCAAGGAAGGAATTGAAGTCATTCACGGATGCATTTGCGCCGGCAATCTCACGCATTTCCGTTGAGACTTCCATTTCCGATAGTCCCTGAGGCAGATCAAGTTCCGGAAACCGATATTTCTCCGGAACTTGTTCAAAAAGCTCTTCAATTGAATTAACCCCGATAACCCTCAGCATCTCATTGATTTCCTGGGGGGTGTGAGGTGTAAACATTATCCCTCGCGTTCCTGGTTGTATGCTTCGTACGCCTCAGCGTCCATCAGTTCATCCAACTCGGAGGGATCATCAAGTGTCATTTTCACCAGCCAGCCCGCACCATAAGGATCACTGTTGAGGACCTCGGGGTTGTCGGCTAGGGTTTCATTTAGGGCAACGATCTTGCCGGAAACAGGGAAGCTAACGTCTGCAGCAGCTTTTACAGATTCAACCGTCGCAACAGTGTCACCTTTGGCAACCTGATCGTCTTCTTCAACGGTCAGTTCGACGTAAACAACATCCGAAAGCTGTTCCTGGGCGTAGTCCGAAATGCCGATCTGAGCTTCATCGCCTTCGACTTTAACCCATTCATCCGTTTTTGTAAATTTCAAACCTTTGGGTGTGCTCATTTGTAAACTCCTCATTACGTAAATAGATCAGTTTATCTAAATCCTCTGTCATCACACTGGCCGGGAGTAAATCTCTAATTGATGTGGCTGGTAAAGTTTCAGAGGTGTCTGTTTAACGGGTCTTTTTACCTGAGAGTTTCAGCTTACAGCTTTGCCCCTTCGGTGCCGTATTGGAAACGGACTCTTCCCATTAACATCCAACATCTTTGAGTTGATTTTAAAAGCAGCCATAATAAAAGTCAAGGCAGGAGGAAGCAAATCCTAAATCAATATCTGCCACTCACTTACCTTCACCTATGGCTGTCTGTTCATTTAGCGTTTGGCGAATTTCTTCGATGCTTCAATATATTCCAGTGATTGATGCCGGAAGTAAGTATTATAAAGTTCAGCATAATGCGCCCCTTTTTCAAGGAGGGCGGCATGGTTGCCTTCTTCGATGATTTCACCGTCTCTCATTACCATGATCCGATCAGCGGATTTGACCGTAGAAAGCCTATGGCGATGAGGATGCTGGTTGTGTTGGAAAGAATGAGATCCAGGGCAGTTTGGATCTGGGTTTCCGTAAAGGGGTCGATGCTGGCGGTCGCTTCATCGAGGATGAAAATGGCAGGCTGCTGAATCAAAACCCGCATCAAAGCCACGAGCTGGCGCTGGCCCATTGAGAGTTGTGACCCACGTTCACCGACCTCAGTGTCGAGACCATTGGGCAGTGTTTCCAACCACTCACCCTCCCCAATTTGATTACCGACTTGCAGGATTTTATCTCGTTCGCAATCCGGACATCCATAGCTGATATTTTCTTCAACCGTGCCAGCGAACAGGAAGGGTGCCTGGGAAACGATACCCATTTGCTTTCGTAAGGCCAATGGATCGAATTCCCGAATATCGATGCCGTCAATCAGGATTTCGCCTTCCTGGTATTCATAAAAGCGGGTGATCAGACGACCAATGGAGGTTTTTCCTGCGCCGGTGTGACCGACGAGGGCCAGAGTCTCACCGGGATCGATGTGAAGTGAGAAATCCTTCAGAACAGGCTCACCAGGTGCATAGCTGAAGGAAACATGCCGCATATCGATCCGACCTTCAAGTTTGTCGGGCTTTAATGCTCCAACTTGCTTTACGGAGTGAGGCGCATCGATCAGCCCAAAGATCCGTTCCGCAGCAGACAATCCGGTTTGCACCTGTGTCAAGTACGAGGATAAGCTCATTACCGGGGAGAGGAAACGATCGAGGGTGGAGAGGAACAAGTACCATGCGCCAGCCGTGACAAGCCCATCCAGGACTGTCATCGCACCGAAGTAAACCATCAAGGCTGTGGCAAGGCCGCCAATTGATCGCAGTACCGGGAAAACGATAGACAAAATGAACCCACGGCGGATATTGACCTTATAGGAGGTCTCATTCGCTTCGGAAAACTCCTGATAAATGGACTCCTCCTGGCGGAAGTTCTTGGCAACGGCAATGCCGCTCACGGTCTCTTTAATCGTTGAATTGACATTGGCCATCGCCCGCATGCCTTCCCGTGTGATTTTTCGGGCAACGTGACGATATTGGGTTACGAGGAAGAAAACAATGGGGATCAGGCACATAACGGCCAGAGCGAGACGCCATTCCGTCTGAAAGAGAATGACAGCCAGAATAATCGAGCTGACCAATTGCCCGATAACGTCCATTGTCAAGGTGATCAGTTGGCCGAATTCACGTGTGTCTGATGTGATCCGGGAAACGATCTTTCCGGAAGAGAAAGAATCGTGGAAAGCCAAGTCCTGCCGGATGGAGGCCTCAAACGCGTCTGTGGATAATTGACGGGTCAAATCAGAAATGGCGCGGGCAGATGATCGCCGTGCCAGGAGATTGGCCAGCCAGCTAAGGACACCAAACGCTAAAACAATTCCGGTAAGGGTGATGATGAAACGGGTGCTGACCGTTTCACCGGTCACCTGATCCAAACCACGGGCAACTATAACCGGTGTAAAGGCTTCGATCAAGGCTCGGATCAGAATTAATACCGCGAGGGCGACCAGATGACGGGATTGGGTCTTAAAATAATCCATCATCCGATTGATTAATTTTTTATCGGTATATTGACGATCGTATTTTTCCGCTGCTAAACCTGAAAAGAAACCCATGGTTACTCGCTAAATATTTTTTGGTATGCTTTTGATGATTGCATCAGTTCTTCATGCGTCCCAACCGCTGAGATCCGTCCCTTGCGCAATACAACAATCTGGTTCGCCCAACGGATCTGGGATAACCGGTGGGTGATGATAAGAGTTGTCCGTCCTTCAGCTGCCCTGAAAATGGCTTGTTGGATTTTGTCTTCAGTTTCGCTGTCAATCGCGCTGGTGGAATCGTCCAGGACGAGAATGTGTGGGGAGGTCAGGAACGCCCGCGCCAGTGCCAGGCGTTGGCGTTGGCCGCCGGAAAGGGTTGTCCCGCGTTCACCAATGACGGTGTCATATCCCCTTTCAAAACCAATGATGAATTCATGGGCTTGCGCTTCTTTGGCGGCGGCCACAATTTCGTCCATGGTTGCGTCAGGTCTCCCAAAGGCGATATTTTCGGATATGGATTTAGAAAACAGGAAGATGTCCTGCTCAATGATGGAGATCTGACTCCTCAGGGATTCAAGATACCAATCCCGGACGTCGATGCCATCGACTAAAACCGCCCCTTCCTGGACATCGAAAGTCCGGTTGATCAACTTTACCAGTGAAGTTTTTCCTGAACCGGTTTGGCCAACGATAGCTACCGTCTGACCGGGTTTGATGAACAAATTAATGTCACTAAGGATGGGTTCTCCAGCGTTGTACCCAAAAGAAACATGCTTGAATTCAATCTGCCCTTTAATGGACTGGGATCGGCCGTCAATATTCTGATCGAGGAGGTTCTCTGTGTTTATTAATTCCAGGATACGTTTGGCACTGGCAAGTCCTAATGAGATTTGAGAGTAAGCAAACAGAGAGGTGTTCGTGGGGAAACCGAGCAGCGATAGCGTGCCAAAATAGGCAATGACATCACCAATTGAGATAGCCCCTTGTTGCAGCAGGATAAGGGCATGGCCCAGACCAAGCGCGATGGTAATTCCCAAGAGGAGCATCGGCAGGAAGCGGCTCTCAATGTCGCCCTGTCTGACGGATGCGTCACGATAGGAAATGGCATTGTCACTGAACCGTTTGATCTCCGCATCATCCTGAGCTGTACCTTTGACAACTTCGACGCCATCCACAGCCTCAGCCAGCCGGCTGTTCATTGTCCCAAAAGATTGCCTGACCTCGCTGGTGACCGGATTGAGGATAGTGAGGTAATGCCAAAGCGCGAGGATATACAGGATAATGAAAACAAGGGGCGCGAGGATCAAAGCCGGGTGATAGGTCGGCCCAATAATTAGGGGAATGAAAAGAAAATTCAGAGAACCAATGACCAGGTTGAATCCCGGGCTGAACATGTAATTGACTTCACGGACATCGTTTGTGGCCCGCGCCATCAGATCGCCTACCGATTGGAGATTATGGAAGGTCATGTTCTTGCCGAGCAGGTTGACATACAATTCCTGGCGGACAAAGCGCTCAATCTTTTGGGCGATGATTTCAAAGCCATAATTCCGGGTGAATTGCAACAACCCGCGTAGGATTTGGGATCCGCCGATAATTAAGGCATAATTGCCGAGGACGATCAGGGATGGGTCATCCTTGAGGATCTCATTGAAAGCGTTGCCAATATAAATAGGAACGACACTGGCCAGAGCGGCATTGCTGACCGCGCCGATGAGCGCCATGATAATAAATGGCCATTGATGAATGGCATGGGAAAGGATCCAAAGGGCCGGGGATTTACGGTTTGTTTTGTATTTTGTCTCAAAACTGAATTCCGAAATCCCCTCGGGAGTGTGTGATGTCATTAGTCTATGCTTCTTTCATGTCCAGAGCGATCCGGTTTCGTTCCCGATCGATAGAAAGAATGGTTACGTCGATGATGTCACCTAATTGAATTTGAACATGGGCAGGTATCTTCGAACGATGGAGCAGTCCATCGGTTTTTACACCAATATCAATGAATGCACCGAAATCCACAACGTTTCGAATTGTACCCTTTAATTGCATCCCTGGAGTGAGATCATCCATGCTGAGAACGTCTTTACGCAGGATAGGCTTGGGGAGGTCTTCCCGGGGGTCCCGACCCGGCCTGGCAATCTCTTCAATAATATCCTCCAAAGTCAGGAGGCCGGCGTTGAGTTCTTCAGCCAATTTATTTAATTTTGATTGCTTTTTAAACGCTTCTACAGCCTTCACCCGTTCACTTGAATTGGCGGCCTTCGCGAGATCGATCTTTTGAAGCACTTGGGTCGCAATGGGGTAACTCTCCGGGTGGATGGCGGTGGCGTCCAGGGGGTTTTCACCCTCGCGGATGCGCAGGAAACCGGCTGCCTGTTCAAAGGTCTTCGGGCCCATACCCGGGACGTTGCGGATGTCTTCACGGGTACGGAAAGCGCCGTTCGCTTCTCGATATTTGATCAGTTTTTCCGCCAGGCTTGGGCCAATACCTGATACGTGCGTCAATAAAGTGGGTGAGGCGGTGTTAACTTCCACCCCGACAGCATTGACGACGGATTCAACCACCTGGTCAAGTGTGTTGGACAACTTCGTTGGATCAACATCATGCTGATAAAGGCCCACACCGATCGATTTCGGGTCAATCTTAACCAGCTCAGCCAACGGGTCCTGAACCCGGCGGCCAATGGAAATGGCTCCCCGGATGCTGACATCCAGGTCAGGGAACTCTTTCCGGGCTAATTTGCTGGCGCTGTAGACGCTCGCACCGGCTTCACTGGCGATCAGGTAGTTTAGTCCTGGATGGGATTTTGTGATCTCAGCGACAAATTGTTCGGTTTCACGTGAAGCTGTGCCATTGCCGATGACAATTAACGTCACTGCATGTTCTGCGACCATGTTTTCAATGATGGCCCTGGCTTCCGCTTTTTTATTTTGGGGAGGGTGAGGATAGATCGTGCCTGTTGCCAGAACCTTGCCGGTGGTGTCAATCACCACGAATTTCGATCCTGTCCGGAACCCAGGATCAATGGCCAGTACAACCTGGTCTGCCAATGGCGGTTGGGTCAGTAAGGCTCGCAAGTTCTTGGCAAAGAGTTGAATGGCATGATCTTCGGCGGTTTCAGTCAGGCTGCGGCGAATATCCCGTTCAATGGACGGCAATAAAAGGCGTTTTGCGCTGTCTTCTGCTGCCTCGATCAGGGAATCGATAAAAATGGATCGCCGGTCAAATTTGAAAGCTGAATAAATCGCCGCCCACCAATCATCCTCATTGATTTGAACCCCCACGCGCAGGACCTTTTCATTTTCGCCGCGATTGATCGCCAGGACCTGGTGCGGTTTGATGTACTTGACCGGTGCGTCAAACTGGTAATAACTTTCGTACGTTCCACGCTCATCTGCTGCATCTGGGATTTTCTGGCTGGTTATTTTGCCAAACTGGGCTGCTTTCTCCCGGGTCGTCTGACGGACTGAGGCGTTTTCGCTGATGATTTCTGCGACAATATCTCTTGCACCGGCCAAAGCCGTGTCCAAATCCGGGACTTCTTCCGAAAGGTAAGGCGCAACGATTACGTCCATACTTTCCGAAGTGATCAACTGGTCAAAAATCAATTCCGCCAGAGGTCCTAACCCTTTTTCACGGGCAATCATCGCCCGTGTCCGGCGTTTGGGCCGATAGGGTTGGTACAGATCCTCGAGAATGGTGAGGGTGTCAGCCGCAAGCAAGGCGGATTTTAGCTCGTCCGTCATCATTCCCTGCTCTTCAACACTTTGCAGGATGGTTTCTCGGCGCTCCTCCAGCTTACTAAGTCGCTCCAGTTCCTCCTGGATATTGCGGATTTGCTCTTCATCCAGGTTTCCGGTGACTTCTTTTCGGTATCGGGCAATGAACGGCACCGTGTTATCATTTTGGAGCAGCTCTACAGTGTTATTGACCTTGTGGAGGGGGATATTTAAATGTTTAGCGATGGTTTGGTTGAGCGTCATAAGCAACAGGCCTGTGGATAGTGGGTTTATTCGTTAGAAATACAGCGTAGTATTGTAACATCAAAGAAATCGAGAAAGGTTATCAAATTCCAGATCAGTTAATGAATTGACGAAACATTTGACTCGTGATATACTCGAATTATCAAGTTATTCATCTGATTAATCATATGAATAAGGTTGTGCATATGACCTTACCACGATTGCATTCTCAACTTTCAACCTTCCTCTCACATTTGGCGTCCGAATCGGCCAATGGGGAGACTTCCCTGGAAAGCCTGACGGACATGAGCGGCACCCTGGGCATCAGTGTCGCCACGCTGCGGGAGGAGTTACAGGTTGCCCGTGCGTTGGGTCTCGTTGAGGTGAAACCAAGGACGGGGATTAAGATTCTACCTTATCAATTCACGCCTGCCGTCTCTAAAAGCTTATCTTATGCAGTCCGTGTTGACCGAAATATGTTCCGCCAATTTTCTGACCTGCGCAACCATGTGGAGGCTTCCTATTGGTACCAGGCTGTCGGCGGATTGACCGTCGATGACATAGCTGAATTGTACGCGATTATCGAAGCAGCGTTTCAAAAACTCAATTCTGACCCAATTCAAATTCCTCACAAAGAACACCGCCAACTTCATTTGACAATTTACTCCCGAATGGAGAATCTCTTCGTCCTTGGTATTCTTGAATCATACTGGGATATCTATGAAGCGGTTGGTCTGAGTGTTTATGAAGACAGAAAATATCTGGACAGGGTCTGGACCTATCATCGCCAAATGGTCGATGCGATTGCCAATGGTGATTTCCTGTCGGGGTACCAGTCCCTTATTGCGCATATGGATTTACTGTTCCAGCGAGAACAGAGCAAATCAAAATTACCCTTTGAATAGGAGTTTCAATGATCAAGGATATTGAATCCGACCAGGCTGGCAGCCAGCAATACAGTCCTATTGTCAACGATTTTTGTATGACCGTTTGCACGGTCAATGGGTCTGGCAGCGCGACTGCCAACACCACCTTGTTACGGGCGATGTTTCATATGGGGGTTCCCGTCTCAGGGAAGAATATTTTTCCCTCCAACATTAAAGGACTCCCAACCTGGTTCTCAATCCGGGTGTCCAAAGACGGCTATCTCGGTCGGGTAGCCCATGATGACATCATTGTCCAGATGAACCCCGTAACCTGGGAGGAGGACCTGAACTATGACGTCCCCGGAGGGGTCATCTTTTATGCGGATCACATTGACCATCCGATCCATCGTGATGATGTAATTGCTTATCCGATGCCCGTCAAAAAACTCGTCAAAGAAGCGGATATTCCCCATGACCTTCAGGATTATATGGAGAATATGGTGTACGTTGGCGTGGTTGCGCAAATGCTGGGGATTGATCTGGATGTGATTTATCAGGTATTGCTGGATCAATTTAAGAAACGAACGTCTGTTGCGGATTCCAACTTTGCCATCGTAAAACTGGCCGCGGATTGGGCCAGGGATAATCTTGAAAAACGTGATCGTTATCATATTGAGGCGATGCCGCCGTTGGACGACTATATCATGAACGACGGCAATACAGCCGGCGCTCTGGGCGCGATCTATGGCGGCTTTCAATTCTGCGGTTGGTACCCGATCACGCCTGCGACAAGCCTTGCAGAATCGCTCAACATATTCGCGCCGAAACTGCGGAAGGACCCTGAAACAGGTAAATTCAATTTTGCCATTATCCAGGCTGAAGACGAACTGGCCGCGATTGGCATGGCGGTTGGTGCGGGGTGGGCAGGCTTACGGGCGATGAGTTCCACTTCAGGCCCAGGGATCAGCCTGATGACGGAATACATGAGCATGGCCTACTACACAGAGATCCCGTTGGTTCTTTGGGATGTTCAGCGGGTCGGCCCCAGTACAGGGCTGCCGACACGCACAGCGCAATGCGACCTGAACCTGACCTATTTCCTGGGACATGGCGATACACAGCAGTTGATCCTGATCCCCTCGACCGTCACGGAATGTTTTGAGTTCGGCTGGAAAGCCTTTGACTATGCAGAGAAATTTCAGACGCCGGTTATCATTCTGAGCGACCTGGACCTGGGGATGAACCTCTGGATGACGAAGAAATTTGAGTATCCCGATCAACCCATCAACAGGGGAAAGATCCTGTGGGAAGAAGACCTGGAGAAGTTTGGACGCGACTGGGGACGGTATCTGGACGTGGATGGCGATGGTATACCATACCGGACGCTAATGGGAAACCAGCACGAAAAAGCAGCTTACTTCACGCGCGGCACCGGGCATGATGAATATGGCAATTACAGTGAAGACCCGGTTGTCTGGAAAAGGATTCTGGATCGCATCAAGATGAAATTTGAGAACGCCAGAGAGCATTTGCCCAAACCGGTTATCCGGAAGATGGCAAATGCAGAGATTGGTTTGGTGGTGATGGGCTCGACGGAATCTGCGGCGATGGAAGCTCAGGATAAACTTGCTGATCAGGGCATTCAGGTTGATTTGATGCGGATCAGAGCATTACCCTTCTCAAAGGAAGTTCGCGAGTTTGTTGGATCTCATAAACGGAATTACGTCATTGAACTCAACCGGGATGGACAATTGCATCAGTTGCTTCTGATCGATCATTGTGATATGACCGATCGGCTCATCTCGCTGGCTTATATCGATGGCTTGCCTATAACGGCCGACTTTATTATCAATTCTGTCACTGAAAAGGAGCAGAACAATGGCTGAGACACGTGCTGATGCCAACCAGATTGGATTAACCCGTTCGGATTACCGCGGTGAAAGGTCCACGCTCTGTCCGGGCTGTGGTCATAATACCATTTCTGCCCAAATCATCTCGGCTTGTTATGAGATGGATATTGACCCCCGCCAAATGGTCAAGTTCAGCGGAATTGGTTGTTCGAGTAAAAGCCCAACCTATTTTTTGAGCCAATCCTTTGGCTTCAATGGGCTGCATGGGCGAATGCCCTCATTGGCTCTCGGAGCTGCCTTTGCCAACACCCAGATGAAGGTGATTGGCGTCTCGGGCGATGGCGATACTGCCAGTATTGGCTTGGGGCAGTTTAAGCACCTGATCCGGCGCAACCTGCCGATGGTCTATATCATCGAGAATAACGGCGTTTATGGCTTGACCAAAGGCCAGTTTTCCGCGACGGCCGAACAAGGATTGGAATTGAAACATCAGGGTGAAAACCCCTTCCTGCCGATTGATATCGCCAAAGAAGCGCTGATCGGGAATGCCAGTTTTGTAGCCCGGTCTTTTGCCGGCGATCCAAAGCAGGTCCGGGAATTGCTAAAAGCAGCCCTCAGCCATCATGGGACCTCCGTGCTGGATATCATCAGCCCCTGTGTCAGCTTTAATAACCGGGAGGATACGCTGCATTCCTATCAATGGGGCCGGCAGCATGAAGCGCCGCTGCATGACATCGCTTATGTTCCGACGCGCCAGGCCATCATTTTGGATGAATTTAAAGAAGGCGAGACAAAGGAAGTTACCTTACACGACGGTTCTGTCGTCATACTCAAAAAGCTCGAGCATGATTATGACCCCACGGATAAATGGCAGGCAATGAAAATTTTGGAAGATGCTGAGAGACACAACTGGCTGGTGACGGGCTTGATCTACGTCAATCCGGATCAGCCTTCTCTTTATGATTTTTCAAACCTGACCGATGAACCCCTCAATCGGATTGCGGCCGATAAATTACGGCCAAGCGCTGACAATTTGGAAAAGATCAACGCCAGTATGCTCTAGTTTGTAAGAAGAATTTAAACAAGAAAAGCCGGATAAATTTAATTATCGGTTTTTTTATGTGTCAAATTTGCGCTATACCTCTCCCAGCGTATGCAGCAGCGCGAGGTTGGGTTGGCGCAATGCGCCAACCGGGAAGCCGGAAATGACGATCACTTGCTGTCCAGCCTGTAAATCAGTCGTCGTTGTGATAGCCGTTTCAACATGTTTGAGCATCGTCTCCAAAGTGTCCGCATACGGCACCAGGAGGGGTGTCACACCCCAGAATAGCCCCATTTGGTGATAGGTTGGCAACTCCGGCGTAAAGGCCAGGATCGGAACGTCTGGTCTCGCTTTGGACATCAGCCTGGCTGTCTTGCCGGATTCGGTAAAGACGATAATTGCCACCACGTTTCGGTCCTCTGCGAGGGCTTTTGCTGCCCGGGTGATGGAAACCGCATCGCTGGCGTTTTCCAGGTCACTTTTTAGAACCGGTTTACCCCAGCGTTTGCTGTTGGCTTCCGCCATCCGGACAATCGCATCCATCATCTGAACGCTTTCGAGGGGATATTTGCCGGCGGCAGTCTCGCCAGAGAGCATGACGGCATCCGTGCCATCAAAGACCGCATTGGCAACGTCAGTCGCTTCAGCACGGGTCGGTCGAGGGTTGTTGATCATCGAATCCAGCATTTGAGTCGCCGTGATGACTAATTTGGCGTGGGTATTTGCACAGGCGATGATTTCTTTTTGAGCGATTGGAACACCGGCGGGTGACATTTCAACGCCGAGATCGCCGCGGGCCACCATCACACCATCGGTGACAGCCATGATTTCATCCAGGTTGTCCAGAGCTTCCGGTCGTTCGAGTTTGGCGATGATGGGCGTTTTCCTGCCGGCTGGATCAGGGGCTAATTCATAGATGGCATCTCGGACGGTGAGGACGTCCTGAGCGTTCTTGACAAAGGAGATGGCAATCATATCAACGTGTTTACTCAGGCCGAATTCCAGGTCTGCTTTGTCTTTTTCGGTGAATGAGGGAAAAGTCAGGTTTGCACCGGGCAGATTTACACCTTTGTTGGATTTTAAATCTCCTCCCAACGTGACGACCGCCTCGATCCGTTCGCCGGTGATCGACTGAACTTCCATTTCGATTTGACCGTCATCCAGCAGGATATGGTTTCCGGGCTTGACGGCTTTATGCAGGTCCGGGACCTCAAAAGGTATGAAAATATCGTTCTCATCGGTGACAAAATCCTCCGAAGAGCTTAAAGTTACTTCATCGTCTGCTTTAAGGGTGATTATGCCCTGTGGCAGTTTCCCAATCCGCAGTTTTGGGCCTTGCAAATCCTGCAAGATCGTCAGAGGAACGCCCATTTCATCTGAAATCTCACGGATAAGGTCGATTTTCTTTCCATTGTCCTCATGCGTGCCGTGTGAGAAATTCAAACGGGTGACATTCATCCCGGCTTTGACGAGAGCCTGAATGGTTCCTTTTGTGTTACTGCTTGGCCCCAACGTACAGACGATCTTTGCAAAGCGGTCCATAAAAACGCTCCTTTTATGGCCTAGTCCATTAATAAAATATTCCGAATTTTCGGTAACATCCAATCCGCGGTTTCTTTATCAATGATCAATGGCGGAGCGAGGCGAAGGATGTGGTCGTGTGTCTCTTTGATGAGTATGCCCTCATCTTTTAATGCCTCGGCGAAACGACGTGCGCCGCCAAGTTCGTGTTTGAGTTCGACCCCGATCAGGAGGCCCTTGCCGCGAATATCAAGGATATTCTTCTTGGGAATTTCCTCAAGATAGTCGGTGATATATTTGCCCATTATCCGGGCGTTTTCAACCAGGTGCTCTTCTTCAATGACTTCAAGCGCAGCGATGCTGGCTGCCGCACCGAGAGGGCTGCCGCCGAAGGTTGAACCATGCTCGCCGGGATTGAAAAGCATTATGATGGGTTTGTCGGCCAGGATAGCCGATACCGGGTAGAAGCCGCCGGAAAGCGCTTTACCGATAATGGTGATGTCAGGACGGACATCTTCATGCTGGCAGGCAAACAGTGCGCCGGTCCGACCGAGACCCGTCTGGATCTCGTCGGCGATGAAGAGGACATTGTTGGCCCTGCATAATTCCGAAACTGCTTTGATATAGCCCTCAGGGGGAACGATGATCCCGTTTTCGCCCTGCAGGGGTTCGAGCATGACGGCAGCCGTATTGTGGTTGATGGCGTTCTCAATCGCGCTGACATCGCCATAGGGGACGGTAATGAAGCCGGGGGTGAAGGGGCCGAATTCAGCCTTGTATTCCTCGGTGGTGGAGAAGGAAATGATAGTCGTGGTCCTGCCGTGGAAGTTGCCTTCGGCAACGATGATCTCAGCATCGTAGTGAGGAATCCCTTTCACCTGGTAGCCCCATTTCCGAGCCACTTTGATCGCCGTTTCTACGGCTTCAGCGCCGCTGTTCATCGGCAGGGACATCTCATAACCCGTCATATCGAAGAGTTTTTTATAAAGAAGCCCCAGTTTGTCGTTTCGGAAGGCGCGGGAGGTCAGGGTGATCCGGTCAAGCTGGTCGATCATCGCCTGTCTGATTTTGGGGTGGTTGTGTCCCTGGTTGAGGGCTGAATAAGCGCTCAGACAGTCCAGGTATTTATTCCCATCCACATCATAAACCCAAACGCCCTCGCCTTTGGTGAGGACGACGTCCAGGGGGTGGTAATTATGCGCACCGTATTGGTCTTCAAGATTGATGAAATACTCGCTATTTGGCATCTGGATCGCCTCCAAGGAGCAAATCTACGAGGATTGCCTTTTGGGCGTGCATTCGGTTTTCCGCCTGGGGGAACAGACGGGAATGCGGGCCATCCGCAACAGCATCAGTGATTTCCTGCCCACGATGAGCGGGCAGACAATGCATCACAATTGCCTTGGGTCGGGCAAGATTAACAAGCGCTTCGTTAACCTGGTAGGGTGGGAAGACCTCTTCACGTTTCCTTGCCTCCTCTTCCTGCCCCATGCTGGTCCAGGTGTCGGTGTAGATCACATCTGCGCCTTCTGCTGCCGCTTTAGGATCACGCAGAAGGGTGACTGAACCACCAGACTCACGGGCAAATTCTTTCCCGAGCGCAATACTGGCTTCAGGCATGTCGTAATCTTCGGGGTTAGCAATCCGGAAGTTCGCGCCACACTTGGTGACGGCTTTCATCAGTGAAACGGCGACGTTATTCCCATCGCCAATGTAAGCGACGTTTATGCCTTTAAGCGAGCCAAACTCTTCCAGGATCGTAAGTGCGTCAGCCATCGCCTGGCATGGGTGGTTGTAATCACTCAAACCGTTGATGACTGGGACTGTCGACCATTTCGCTAACTCAATGACATGTTCATGGGCAAACACACGAGCCATCACGGCGTGAACATATCCTGAGAGGACACGGGAGACGTCTGCGATGGATTCACGTTGCCCAAGACCAATTTCCTGGGGTGAAAGGTACAGGGCATCACCTTCCAGGTCTCGCATAGCCATATCAAAACTCACTCGAGTGCGCAGACTGGGCTTTTGGAAGACCATTGCCAGGACTTTACCTTTGAAAAGCGGCCTTGATTTGCCGGCTTTTTGCTCTTGTTTTAGTTTCACAGCCAGGTCAAGCAGTCCTTGGATTTCCTCTGATGAGAAATCTGCGATATCAAGAAAGTGTTTCATAAATACTCCTATTTATATGGGTGAGGGTATTGGTTCATTCGCGTGTCAAATCCGCGAGATTAACAACTTCCAATTCATTATTCCGTAAGGCCAGGCCCTGCATCAGGACGCTCGCCTGAGCAACACCCAACCATAATAACACGCCTGAGAGAAAAATGCAGCCTAAAAGGATAAGCCCGGGAAGTCGGGTTTGAAGTGAAGTGATCTTTTCCAGGGCAGTATCTACGATATCTCCGTAGGAACCAAGCGTATTTTGAGCATCATTCAAATCAGATAAGATGCTATCCATATCCTCTGAAAGGGTTGAAAGGTCTTCGGAGAATGAAGACAGGCCGGATGAAGTATCGTTGAGGTTCCCTTCCAATGTCACCAGGGTGCCGGGGACATCATCCATATCGTCTGCAATCTGTTCAAGGCTGATATGCAGGGGGACATCGGGTTTGTAATCAGCGCCGATTATCGGTATCGCAGCGAGGAAAGCCAATGTGTCATCGATGACTTTAGCGCTGGTAGCGGCAGAGGAAAGGGCGATTTGTGTATTGATCACAGTGATTTGGAGATCATTTCCGATGAGTGCGGCTGAGGTATCCAGGGAAGTCGAGACATCGATTAAGGTCGTCCCTAATTCATCCAACGAACCCTGAAGTGTGACTACATCTGATTTAATGTTTTCTATGGACTGATCAAGCACCTGTAGACCATTTGCAGTTGTTTTCAGGGTGGAATCGATGATTCCGACGGTCTCGACCAGGCCGGATTGAATGTTTGGACGTATGATCCAGACTGCAGCGAAGCCAACGAGAGAAAAAAGCATTCCAGATGCGGCCAGTCCGATCAATAGAAGTCCTAATTTCCTGATTCGGGGCGTATTTTTCATTGTTTTCCTTTGTTGTATTCTGCCATGACGGTTTGAAACAGGCTGTCTTGGGCGGTCCACATCCTGGCCTTTTCCTCAGGGTCGTAATAGTCAAAACCCAGTAAATGGAGTGTGCCGTGGATCGCCAGGAAGGCGCATTCAGCGTCCAGACTATGCCCCTGGTTAGCAGCCTGAACCGCAGCCTGGTCGATGGATATGACAATGTCGCCAAGGTAGAAGCGGCCTGTTTCCGGATCGGTGTAATCTTCATTAAAAGATAGGACATCGGTTGTTTTCGGTTCATCACGAAATGTTTGATTTAACATCTTCATTTCGGTGTCGTCGGTGAGGCGCAGGGTGAGATCTACATCCGTCCGGCTGAACTTTCGCAGGGTGGCAGTAATTGCCAATTGCGACAATTCAGAGTTGACTGCTGGCAGGTCAGAAGCGTTCTGTTGAATATCAATCATCATTTTCGGGAGATTTTTCAGTTTTGTTTGTTAATTGTTTTACAGGTTGGGTGTTTGGTTTTTCCAGCGTAGGGTATTTCACCCGCGGATGGTAAGTTCCCATTAATGTATAAAAGAAGGAATTTTTAACAGCTTGTAGATCACGAAGCGTCAGGTTTGTGTCATCCAATTGGCCGTTTTTCTCGATGAAGTCGAAGGTTTTATCAATGAGGGCTCTGAGTTCCCCTTCATCTTTGGGGACAACAGCCCTTGCACGGGCCTCAGTCCCATCAGCTAACATTAGTAG
>WOYI010323124.1_pt1 | contig 15769 bp, 19 predicted proteins | sample 6423411 | NCBI WGS metagenome assembly WOYI01 (sample SAMN13441803, study PRJNA592873) | oil field metagenome | biome: oil field; feature: oil-well bore; material: oil-contaminated soil; isolation source: oil-contaminated soil from oil-well borehole | place: Germany: Wietze | collected 2016-10-18 ...
GAAACGAGAAGGAATCCTATCCTTGAAGCGAAGCTCTCCCTTTCCACAGTCCTCATAGAGCAAAGACATTTGTCATATATATACTTTACTAAAAACTGGAAGTAGCACTCATTTGATCCTCTCCCTGGTCCTACAAGTGATATGCCAATAGTCATACTACCTACGTAAAGGTCTTGAAAACTTCGCTCACGTTATCAACCACAAAGCGCTCTGCTTCATCAGCTCACATCGCTCCCTGCTCTTCCATCTAAGAGCGCTCTTCTCTCAACCATTCCAAAGCATCATGCTCTGTAGCACCAATAGCTACCTGCACCCCTATAACCAGAGGCAATCCTGCTACAGCTATATTTCTCTTTAGGATAGAACCCTCTATTCCATACCCGTTCATTGCCTTTGCACCAGCATCTATAGCTTTAGATACAAGCTTTGTTGCAAGCTCAACACTGTTGCTGCGTATACTCCGTTACTCTCCTTTCTAGTTTTGACACAAAACTCCTTCAAGACGGGCAGAGCATCATCCTGAAAAGCCACCACAGGGGAGCCCATTCCTCCATCCCATATTCCGCCGCACACGGAGAGTTTACACTCAAATATTACAACAGCTTTCTTTCCTTTGCGAGATAGTAGGCCGCAACCATGCCAGGAGGACCCTCCCAGCTATGGCTATACCCCCACTGTGGGGAAAATCTTCAAAAACGCCTTACTATAGCTTCTGTTATCTCTCTTCCATTTTATTATCCTTCCGCAGATATTCTTCTTTTGACCACTTTTTTCACAACAAGGATAGCCAGCAGCGCAGCAAATAGGTTCATAACAGCTACGATATGAAGCATTGGAACCCAGCTCTCAAATGTGGACGCTATCGCTGCGGCACCAAAGCCGGCCAGCCATGATGCTATACCTTTAGAAGTATAAAGCATGCCATAGTTTACGGTGGCGTACTTTGCTCCGAATATATCGCCCACCGATGCAGAATACAGGGAGTAAACCTGCCCCCAGCACAGAATGGCTATGGCCATTATCGCTATGAAAAGCACAGGATCTCTGGATACGCTGGTTGAAGCCACAAAGAGCACCACAGCTTCCAGACCGAAGGAGATAGCCATCGTGTTCTCCCTGCCGAGCCTATCGCTTATGCCACCCCATCCAATCCTAGCTGCCGCGTTTGATACCGCTGTGACCGTGGAAGCCAGAGCAACGATCTCGACACCGAACAGAGAATACCCGGACACACCGAAATCATTAGCGAGAGCTCTCATGTTGCCGGTTATCATCAGGCCTCCTGTCACTGTCAGAGCAAACATGAAGTAGAGAAGCCAGAATTCCGGCCTTCTCAATGTCTCGTGCCATGTGAAATTCTTTTTTGATACAGAAACTCTCTTTGCAACCTTCTTTTCATCCCAGCCCTGTGGTTTCCAGCCTGCCGGCGGGGCTTTCATCGTCAGAGCCATTGCGAGCGCTATCACGCCCTGGGCTATACCGAATACCAGAAAGGTTTCTCTCCACCCGAGAGATCCCAGGCTTATGGACACAGGGATTATGGTGAGGGCCGCTCCCCCGCCAAAGCCCGCCGCCGTGAGGCCCGTGGCAAGTCCTCTTCTATCAGGGAACCATTTCACGGCATTTCCCTGACATCCGATGTATAGCATACCCGCCCCTATTCCGCAGAACCCCCCATAAAAGACATAGAGATAAGCAACAGATGGGGCAAAACAGCACAGCACCCAGCCAAGGCCTATGAGCAGCGCCCCTATTGAGAGAAGCTTTCTCAGCCCGAACCTGTCTATGAGATAGCCCGATATTGGATTGGGCCATGTCTGGAACGTCAGAAAGAGGGTGTATATAATCGCTATGCTGCTGTATGCCACAAGAAATTCTTCCTGCAGGCTGTCTGTAAAGAGAGTAAAAGCGTACTGATAGTTTGATATCACCACCATAATGATGAAGCCAGCGAACAATTGGTATCCTCTATTGCCTGCCATCATAACACTTTAACCTGCTGCAATATTGTTCTGTATTCTTATCTATCTTCTCCAACTTCATCTGCCCATAAATAAATCTCTATGGAAACGTACGATTTCATATACAGCTCATATAGCTAATGGAAACAAATAAATAAGAGAGATACCATCTCTATCTGGTGAAAGTATGGCTTTCAGAAGGTTGTTTGGAGGAGAAGAGAGAACAGAGGAGAACTTTCTAGATCTTACTGATTATTCGGCGGAGATCACATCAGCCCCTACAGAGGGGGGGATGTATGTTAAGATAGCTGAGATAACTGATTACAACCAGCTAAGGGATGTAACGAACTTTGTCTACGATGGAAATGTGCTCATACTGAAGGTTGGGGCCATATCTGATGATGAAGAGACTATGAAGAGAGTGACCAGGGATCTAAAACAGCTGAGTTATGATATAAATGGGGATGTGGCTGGTTTAGGAGGGGATACGATCATAGTAACGCCATCCGGGGTAAAGGTTGACCGCAGAAAATATGAGCCTAGGTCCGGATAAAAACCCCAATGTAACGACACATACTCCTGTTCACATAGATTTTATGCAGACTACGTAATTCAAAATGTCCTGCATAGCGCATCAGAAAGCTCTGGTTATTGGTGCACACCACAGCTTTTCCTCCTGGACGCAAGATAGCATGAAACCTCTCAAAACTCCTCTCGTATAGAGAGCACAACTGCTCCTTAGCGGTGTATGAAGATCTTCCATAGGGCATATCTGTGACTATTGCCTCCACATTTTTAAATTCAGACTCACCTATGTCTGAGCAACTCAACATATAATCATAATCCTTCTCTTTAGCGCCAAAACCAAAAAAACGCAGGTTTTCCTTACATCCTTCTATCATCCTTTCCTGTACATCAGAGCCGTAAACCTTAAGACCCATAAGAGCACCCTCTATCAGTATGCCCCCGGTGCCGCAAAAAGGATCAAGGATCTCTTTTTCAGCACCAGAAAGATTTACCATAGCCCTTGCTAGCCTGGGGTGAAGAGAGGTTGGAGAAAAAAACGGTCTTTTCGTAGCCCTTCTTTCATCAAATCTCTCTCTGATCGTAAATAAATTCCTGCAAACTAAAGCTTCATTACCCTCCAAAAATATTCTTATCTCATTCCTTGCGCTCTTGAGATTTACCCTTCCATCCATCACTGCCCCTATTGCCCGCTCCATGCTCTCTTTCTCTTTTCCTGCGTTAAAAACCCGGACGCAAAAATCATCATAGTGCATTCCATGCATCTTTTCTTGAAGCTCATCAGGGGAGCAGCTGAAAAGAAGATCATTAACACTTCTAGAATAAGCAAGGCGCTTCAGTTTTAGCGCTTCGCCCTCACATGGGACCGCATCCCTGTAGACCTTTTTTATTTTACAGAAGCTGGCGATCTCTGCAACAGGTATTGTACTTTTCTCTTTGGATATCTCAACACAGAGCACGCAATAAATCGCCTTTGAAGTTTAAATATTTAAAAGTTATATACCCTTTATGTTCAAAGGCATTGTATTTGACCTGGATGGAACACTCATAAAATGGACAAACTCATGGGATGCTATAAGAGAGCGTTTAAACCTTTCTTCTGAATATAAAGAGCTAATAAGGGAGGTAGGGTATAAAGAGGCAAAGCTAAGAGAGCTGGAGCACTGGAAAGAGATAGGAATAAAAAAGGACGACATTGAAAAAGCTTTAGAAAATTTTGAGCTCCAGAAAGGGGTGAAGGAGCTGGTACCTGAGCTCAGTAAGAAGCTTACTACAGCAATAATAACAGGAGCACCAGATGTAATAGCGCTAAAGGTCGGTAGACTTTTGGGGATAAAAGAGATCTATTGCAATGGAATAGTTTTCAAAGACGGTTATGTGGATGATTTTATTCTTGAGGTTGATGAAGAGAATAAAGGAGAGAAGTTAAGGGAATTCGCAATAAAAAACGGGCTGAAAGAAAAGGAGATCATAGCTGTGGGCGATGCAGGCAACGATGTTTCGATGTTCAGAGCTGCAGGCTTCTCGATAGCTTTTAACCCGAAAAGCGAGAGAACAGCAAAAGAGGCAACAATAGCTCTCAATGGAGACTTTACAACCATATATGAAGCTATAGAAAATGCTTTAGATAGAGATAACTTAAAATAAGAAGTAACCTATTATCAAAAGGGGCATATAATGATAGCTGCGGTGAAAGCTGAAAGAGCTCCTGGCTTTGTATTCAAAGAAGTTGGGGAGCCAGTGATAAAGGAGAATGAGGTGCTGATAAAATCAAAAACTGTTTCGATCTGCGGAACAGATCTTTCGATATATCTATGGAATGAGTGGGCACAGGGGAGGATAAAGAAAATACCCCTTGTGATAGGCCATGAGTTCGCCGGCGAAGTAATAGAGGTTGGTAAAAACGTAAGCAATATAGATATAGGTGATCTTGTAAGCGCAGAGACGCACATATTCTGCAATGAGTGCTATCCCTGCAGGAACAACAGGAGACACCTCTGTGAGAATATGGAGATCCTTGGTGTTGACAGAGATGGCTGCTTCACAGAATATCTCTCTCTTCCTGCACAGAATGCATGGAAAAACGACAAAAACCTGCCGAGAGATCTTCTCTCCATCCAGGAGCCTTTAGGAAATGCTGTCGACACCGTGCTTGCCGGTGGTGGTGTTGAGGGCAAGGATGTCGCTATCTTTGGTTGCGGCCCTATAGGGCTGATGATGATAGCTGTTGCAAGAGCGTGCGGTGCTTCAAAGATCTTTGCCTCTGATAGCTCAGAGTACAGGTTAAAGATAGCAAGGGCTGTTGGAGCGGACAGGACAATAAACTTTACGGAGGAGGATGAAACCGAGGTCATAGGAAAGGTGGATGTTGTATGTGAGGCTTCAGGTAGCGAGAGCGCTCTAAAAAAAGCTCTCTCTGTTCTCTACCCTGGCGGGAGGCTATCTCTCTTAGGCCTTTTCCATGGGCCGGTAAATGTTAACCTAACTGATGACGTTATATTCAAGGGCATAAAGGTATATGGGATAACAGGAAGGCATATCTATGAAACATGGTACACTGTTTCAGCGCTGCTGCCCGAACTTAACCTAAAGCCCATAATAACACACAAACTTAAGCTGGATGACCTTGAAAAAGGATTTGAACTCATGAAGAACAAAGAGTGCGGCAAGATAGTGCTGGAGGTGTGAAAATGGGAAAGATGGATTTTTTAAAGGAAGAGCTGAACAGGTTGAAAGCGGAAGGTAGGTATGTGAACATAAGGGCACTGAACACACCGCAGGGAGCATGGGTAGAGATCGGTGGAAAGAGAGTTCTAAATCTGTGCTCAAACAATTATCTGGGCCTGGCAAATGACGAGAGACTGAAGAAAGCCGCAGAAGAGGCTATAGATAGATATGGAGTTGGTGCAGGAGCTGTAAGGACAATAGCAGGAACCATGGAGCTTCATGAAGAATTTGAGAGAAGGATAGCAGAGTTCAAGAAGTGCAAAAGCGCTATACTCTTTCAATCAGGCTTCAATGCTAACCTTGGTTCAATATCTGCACTGGCTGATGAGGGAGATGCTATAGTAAGCGAAGAGCTGAACCATGCAAGCCTTATCGATGGCTGCAGATTAAGCAAAGCGAAGCGATACGTGTACAAGCATTTAGACATGCAATCCCTTGAGAGCACTATAAAGGAAGCTCTGGAGGAAAAGCCGAGAAGGATAATGATAGCAACTGATGGTGTATTCTCTATGGATGGGGACATAGCTCCGATGGATGAGATAGGGGAGATAGCTGAGAAGTATGGATGCATCGTTTATGTGGATGATGCACATGGAGAGGGCGTTCTTGGAGATCATGGAAGAGGGATAGTTGACCACTTCAATGCCTATGGAAAAGTGGATGTAGAGATGGGGACCCTATCAAAAGCCTTTGGTGTTATGGGGGGTTATGTAGCAGGGGATGAAGATCTTGCTGAGTACCTCAAGCAGAGGGCAAGGCCTTTTCTCTTCAGCAGCGCCTTAAACCCGGGGGACGTAGCTGCAGCCTTAGAGTCTGTAAAGATCCTTGAGGAGAGCGATTCTTTAGTAAAAAAGCTCTGGAGCAACACAGAGTATCTGAAGCAAAAGCTTAAAGACTTAGGATTTAACCTGGGGACATCAAAGACGCCGATAACGCCAGTGATGGTTGGCGAAGAGGTAAAAGCAACCGAGCTGAGCAAAACTCTTTTCGAGGAAGAAAACATATTCGCGCAGGCGATAGTCTATCCAACCGTGCCCAGAGGAAAGGCGCGCATAAGGCTTCAACCCAGCGCCATTCATTCAAAAGAGGATTTAGATTATGCGATAGATTCAATAGAGAGGGTGGGCAATAAGCTAAAGCTCATATGAAAGTTCTCCTTGACTACAGAGAGGCTGCATGCTACGATGTGCTGGAAGAGCTGTCTGAAGAGCTCGATTTTTCTCTGGAGGTAACAAATCTGAAAGCCGGGGACATAGTGGTAACAGGAGAAAGAGCTCTTTTGATAGAGCGTAAAAGCCCGAACGATCTTGTGTCATCCATAAGGAATAACAGGATCTTCGAACAGCTCGTAAAGATGCTCAGCGCAGAGAGCATAGAGGGGAAAGAGGTTGCCAGGATAGCTCTTCTTATCCATGGAGAGCTCTTTGGTTATCTTGCTCTGGAGAAGGATTACTATGCTCAGATATATGGCGCGCTGATGGAGATCTCTTTCGTTTACGGCGTGCCAGTATTCTTTGCTACAAACGATAGCGAAATGAAGAGCTTTCTGCGAACAGCCATAAAGAGAGAGAGCGAGGGGAAAAATGATTCTGAGATAAGAGCAAGGTGGTACAGAGAACGCAAAATACCTCACAAAGATGAAAGAGTCTACCTCCTCTCTTCAATCCCTTTTATAGGAGAAAAGCTCGCACAAAGGCTTTTAGAGCGCTTTGGCACTATAGCGAATATAGCAAATGCAAGCATAAGCGAGCTGAAAAAAGTTGAATTGATAGGGGACAAAAAAGCAAAGCTCATCTACGGAATATTTCATCGGGAGGTTTGACGACATCCCGACTTCCCGCGGGCTCGCGCACCGCAGTACAACCAAGGACGCTACAGGCTTAGCTTCCGGGTTCGGAAAGAGACCGGGCGTTTCCCTGTAGCTATGGCCGTCAAACCCTGTAATGTTAATTGTTATTTCGCTTTATATAATTTGTCATAGCGGGGAGTGGATTTGAACCACTGATCTCCGGGTTATGAGCCCGGCGGGATTTCCAGACTACCCTACCCCGCTATAAGAGAGATAGCTTTTCTTCTAAATATTTTTATCCATCGTTATATCCATGGAAGCCCAGATATCACCGTCATCCAGGGGGATCTCAACAGCTCTGTGCACAACTATCCTCCCATCCTTTGTTCTCAGTGGTATCTCAAAAGCCTCCGGCCTGCCTCCTCTCTCTATTGTATCCCATACTTCATGCATAACTTCGCTCCATGTCCTGGTGCATAAGCCTGTTCTCTCATCACACACATAGGGGGCTTCATAATCCTTTACCCCTATAAGATCCTCTCTCGTCCAGCCAAGCAACCTGGTGAACTCATCATTAATATAAATACACCTCTTTTCTCTATCGCTCCTCCACACAGCTGCTGGCAAACTATCAAGAACCTTTTTCAGCTCTTCCTCACGCCTTTTAAGCCCACCGACATCGGTTGCTGTGCCTATAACAACCGTCCTGCCCTCTGAATCTCTAAGAGATGAAAAGTTTATAACCGCGGGCATAATAACCCCATCTCCCATGAGAGCTTCCACCTCGCATGAGGAATAGCCCTCCTTTATGCTTTTTTCAAAAGCTCCTGTAATTGCTTTGTGATATTCCTCTGGATAAATGTCGCAGAGAGAGCTATTGATCATATCGCATGCATGGTATTTGTAGAACTTTTCAAATGTTTCATTCACCATCATGCGCTTTCCATTCTCATCAAACAGTGATGCAGGCACAGGTACTTTCTTTAGCAGATCTTCAACAAATTTCTGTGCCTTTTTTAGAGGGCTTATATCGACAGCAAGAGCTAAAACCTCTGTCTTCCCATCACGAATGGCAGAGAACCTGAGAAGAACTGGTATCCTGCTTCCATCTTTTCTCTTCACAACAGTTTCGCATTCTGAAAAGCCCTCTTTCTTGCATAGCTCAAAAGCATACCTTACCTTCTCCGCTTCACATTTAGGGTAGAGGAAATCAAGCTCTGTACCTAATATCTCATCTCTGCTGAAGCCCTGCAGTTCTTCAAAAAATTTGTTCACATCTTTTCTTACGCCCTCTTCATCAAAGAGCGTTACAGATGCTGGCACATTTCTAAGAAGTTTCTCCGCATAGTTTTTAGCGCTCTTTATCTCATCTATATCCCTTTGAGCCAGAGTGCGTATATAATCTCTAGCCCTCTTAACATCGCTTATGTCCCTTATAACCATCATATGCCCATCTTTCAGTTTGCTCACAGATATCTGCACAGGGATCTCTGTCCCATTCTTCTTTTGCACAGCGCTCTCCATGGTAAATCTTTCTTCCCCAAGTCTGTCGCACATCCTCTCCGCATCCTGCCGGTTAATAAAGGAGAGCTCGTTAACATTCTTCCCCTTTATCTCCTCATAAGGATAACCTAACATAAGAGCACTGCTGTTCATCACAGTCAGGTTACAGTTATCATCAAAGATGAAAACCGAAAAGGGCATGGCATCGATTATCTCTTTAACAGCAGACATCAATAATTATCTTTTTATCTTTATTTAAAACTTTTTGAAGGAAAAGTATATTTTAAAGGAAAACACTTAAAACATATGAAAGAACAGGCTGAGGTAAGGGAATTAAAGGAAAACAGGTATGTACTCATAGATGACGAGCCTTGCAGGATAGTCTCCATAACAACATCAAAGCCAGGGAAGCACGGAGAGGCGAAGGCCAGAATAGAGGCTATAGGCGTTTTTGATGGGCAGAAGAGGAGCGTTGTTTTCCCCGTAAAGCACAAAGTCGATGTGCCGCTGGTTGAGAAAAAGAGCGCCCAGATAATATCAATACAGGGGAACAATGTTCAACTCATGGATACGCAAAATTTTGAGGTATTTGAGCTTCCTATACCTGAAGAAGCCAGAGATAAGATAGAGCAGGGGAAAGAGATCATATACCTTGAATCAATGGATAAGAGAAAGCTGATGGTATGAAGCTTGCTTTTGCCGATAACTCTGAAGATGCAGAGATCTTTTTTCTTGGAGTGCCATACGACGCAACAACAAGCTTTAGACCTGGTGCAAGGTTTGGACCTGAAGCGATAAGGAGTGCTTCATACAATTTCGAAACATATGATTGCTTTTTGAAAAAAGAGCTACCACACGTTTTAGATCTTGGCAACGTAACACTGACAACAAGTTATAAAGAGCTATCTGCAGAGCTCTCCTCCATTCTACGCTCAAAAAAAGGTTTTCCTGTTATTGCGGGGGGGGAGCATTCAATAACACCCCTAATTGTCAGAGAGCTGAAGAAGAAATATGAAGATCTCAATGTCATAACGATAGATGCCCATATGGACTTCAGGGATAAATATATGGATAGTAAGAACAGCCATGCATGCGCCTCACGTAGAGTTTCAGAGATCGTTGGAATAGACAACATGATGCTCATAGGCATAAGATCCTTTTCCAAGGAGGAGGAAGAGAACGTTGAGTACTACACCTCATTTGAGGTTCATAAGAGGCTCAAAGAGATCTGCGATAGAGTAAAGGAGATGAAGAATGCTTATCTATCGATAGATATGGACGGCTTTGATCCCGCCTATGCCCCGGGAGTAGGAAACCCTGAGCCATATGGATTGAGACCTGAAGAGGTCAGGGAGATCATAGATAACGCTGCTCTGGTTGGTTGCGATGTGGTTGAGCTCTGCCCTCCATATGATAATGGAAACACCGCATGTTTGGCAGCAAAGATGATCGAAGAAGTGATTGTAAGGGCATAAAAAAGTGTTAAATCCTCATTCTGCGATAAAGATGTATGAAAAGGTTAATATTGGCACTGGATCTTGAAGAAAGAGGCGCCGCATTAGATATTGCTGAACTTCTAAAAGAGGAAATAGCAGCGATAAAGGTAAACTACCCCTTAGTGCTCAGCACGGGTATGGAGATAGTCAAAGAGCTCTCAAAGATAAGACCGGTAATATGCGACTTCAAAGTGGCTGACATTCCGTACACAAACGGAAAGATAGCAAGGATAGCCTATGAAAATGGTGCTAAAGCAATAATATGCCACGGCTTTATGGGAAAAGAATCGATAGAGGCCTGCAGTTCTGTTCTTGCTACGATAGTTGTTGCGGAGATGAGCAATGAAGGCTCAGGGGATTTCTTTGAAAAATACTCGCAGCGCATAGTTGAGCTCGCCATAGATGCAAAAGCTATAGCTCTTATAGCCCCGGCAACAAAGGCTGAGCGCATAGCATACATAAAAAGCATGGCACCAGAAGTAAAGATCCTTAGCCCCGGGGTAGGGGCACAGGGAGGTAGAGCGAGTGATGCAATAAAGAATGGAGCTGACTTTGTGATAGTGGGGAGAGCGATATATAATAGCAATGATCCCGTAACAATTGCGAAGAAAATAAACGGAGAAATAGAGTCTACACTGACATCTGCATAGGTATGGTTAAGATATAGATTCTTAAGATATAAATTCCCTACACCCATATGATATTGTGCATAGATTGGGGGGCAACACTGGTCAAGATCGCAAAAGATGGAAAGAATTATGCTATAAGACAGGAGGATTTTAAAATAGGAGAGTGGCTGGAAGGCGTAGATGAGGTTAGAGCTACCGGCATAAGAAGCTTTTCACTTCCTGAAAGCGTAGGGAGCATAAGGGTAAAAAAGTTTGATGAGTTTGATATCATAGCAGAGGCCGCTAATGGACTTGCGGTGAACGTTGGTACAGGAACATCGATGGTTGACACAAAAAAAAGAGAGCACATAGGGGGCACAGGTGTAGGCGGGGGGACGATAATGGGGCTCTGCTCTTTATTCGCTGAAGGAAGCTTCGAAAACTATGAAGCAATGGCAAAAAAAGGGAGAAGAGAGAGGGTAGATCTAGTGGTTGGTGAGCTGTGCACCGGAATTGGTATCCTGTCTGAAAATGTAACCGTATCAAACCTGGCAAAGCTCCGTAAAGAGGAAAGCGCTGAGGACTGCATTGCAGGAGTATTTAATATGGTCGGAGAGGTAGTAGGAACTGTAGCCTGTATGACTCTGAGGGCTACAGAGTTAGGGCACATAACTTTCCTGGGCTCTGCTGTTCGCTCGGATTTCCTGAAGAGAGTGCTGATTGATGTATGCGAGCTATACGGCTGCAACTATGTGTTCTCTGAAGACCCACAGTTTGCCATTGTAAACACGCTTCTGACGAAAAAAGGTTAAAAGGAGAGAGCATTTAGTTATGTGCCCGCATCAACGTATGAAAGAGAGCTGAAAGGGATTCTTGAAGCAGACGTAGATACCCTGAAAAAAGTGATAAAGAAATGCGATGCAGAGAGCTCAAGGAAGTACCTGGCGATAGAGAAAAAACCCTTTCTGGTTGTCAGAGCCGCAGGCTCTCTGGGATTCGATCTGTTAGCTGTAAGAAGTGATATCTCACTGCCCATCGAAGTCAAGTCTTCATCCTCAGGCATAGTGCCCTTTACAAGCAACAGTGCAAGGGAGGTAAAACAGGCAGAGCTGTTCAAGCTCAGATGTGATAGGGCTGGGCTCTTTCCACTATATGCTCTGAGGCTAAAAAACGCAAAGAATGACGTATGGAGGGTTTTTACCCTTGATATCGAAGTGAGCAGCGATGTTGAGTGGATATATAACGAGATTCCTGTTATAGATCAGACAAAAAGCCACAACTACATATTGAAATGGGAAAAAGGTAAACCGCTCAGCGATTTTATAGAGCTAATCTGCCAAAAAAGATAAAGATGCAATGAATTGTTTTTTATGGATAAGGAAAAAATAACGGAGATCCTCCAGGGATATGATAAAAAGGATATAACGATAGGGACCTTAGGAGGGCATAGTGCTCTGGATATATGCTCTGGCGCAAAAAAGCACAATTTCAGGACAATAGCAGTGTGCCAGAGGGGCAGAGAAAAGACATACGCACAACATTATAAAACCCGCAACAAAAAAGGATGCATTGATGAATCTCTTGTCCTGGAGAGATTTTCAGACATTTTAAAGGAAGAGAACACAAAAATCCTTCAAAAGAAGAACACCATATTCATAGAGAGCAGGTATGCATGGGTCTATTTTGAGCGCAATGCGATGGAGAGCCTTGCCTTACCCATATTCGGAAACAGATGGTTATTGAAGGCTGAAGAGAGAGATGAGAGACCAAACCAGTACGATTTTCTTAAGAGAGCAAACATAAGGATACCGGAGCACTTTAAACCTGAGGATATAGATAGATTGTGCATAGTTAAAGCACCAGAGGCTGAGAGAGGCTATGAGAGAGCTTTCTTCTTTGTGAAGAGTTATGAAGACTACGTTGAAAAAGTGGCCATGATGGTAAAAAACGGAAAAGTTAAGGAAGAAGAGCTCAGAAAAGCAGTTATAGAGGAGTATGTGCTCGGTGCGCAGATAAACTTCAACTTTTTCTATTCTGTTGTAAACGATGAAATAGAGCTCATGGGCACGGATACGAGAAGACAAACAAATATTGATGGGATCATAAGGATACCTGCGGATGAACAGATTGAGCTACTCAAGCATGAAAGGGCAAGCTATATAGAGACCGGGCACATAGCCTGCACTGTAAAAGAATCTCTATTAGAGAAAGGATTTGATGCCGCCGAAAAATTTGTAACCACCCTGAAAAAGGAGGCTTCTCCAGGCATAATAGGTCCATTTGCCCTTCAGGGTGCTATAACCCCAGAGAATGAGCTTGTTGTTTTTGATGTAAGCTTGAGAATGCCCGGAAGCCCCGGGATAAAAGCAACACCATACACAGAATACCTTTATGGCAAGCCTGTAAGTATGGGGGAGAGGATAGCCATGGAGATAAGAGATGCTATAGAGCAAAACATGCTTGAGGATGTGATATCTTGATCATAGGCACTATTGCAAGCCATTCAGCCCTCCAGATTCTTAGAGGCGCTAAAGATGAGGGATTTGAAACACTGCTGATATCTGATGAAAAAAGAAAGAGCTTCTATGAACGCTTCAACCTGGCTGATGAGATCATAACAGTCAAAAGCTTCTCGCAGGTTATGAGCGAAGGCCTTCAGGAAAAACTCATAGAGAAAAATGTCATTCTTGTGCCTCACGGCTCTTTTGTGGAGTATGTGGGGGCTAAAGCGATGCTCGAACTAAAGGTTCCTGTCTTCGGCAATAAGAGGGTTTTAGAGTGGGAGTCAGAGAGGGAAAAGAGCTTTGAATGGTTCAAGAGAGCGGGAATAAAAATGCCGCAGGAGTTCAAAAAGCCTGAAGATATAGACAGGTTGTGCATAGTAAAGCTCGGTGGAGCAAAAGGGGGCAGAGGGTATAAACTAGTCAGGAACGCTGAAGAGTTCTACAGAGAGTTTGGAGAGCTAAAAGAAGGGATGGTGCTGCAGGAATATATCGTAGGCACAAGGTTTTATCCGAGCTTTTTCTACTCTCCTCTGAGCAAGGAAAACGATCTCTTCAGCATAGACATAAGATATGAGGCAAATGCTGATGCTTTATCAAGGCTCCCCCCAACCATAAGAGTAGATCCAACGTATGTTGTTACTGGCAATTTGCCTGTGGTTATGAGAGAATCCCTCTTACCAGAGGTATTCGAGTTTGCTGATTCTTTAGTATATGAATCTAAAAAGCTCTTTCCACCGGGGCTCTATGGCCCATATTGTTTAGAGCTCTGCTGCACCGATGAGCTCGAGCTTTATCTCTTCGAGATCTCAGCCAGAATAGTTGCAGGCACAAATGTTTGGATACCATACGCACCATACGCCTACCTGAAGTATGGAGAAGCAATGACTATGGGGGGGAGGATAGCCATGGAGATCAAAGAGGCGGAGAGGGAAGGAAGAATGAAGGAGATAGTATCGTGAGGGTACTCATAAGCTGGAGCGAGAAAAGCGAGAACTATGAGAGAGCTCTCAGAGGAACTGAAACGGCAGTATACGATAAAAATACAGACTGGCAGAAGATATCCGGAGTCCTTTTCACTGGTGGTGCGGATATAGCGCCCTCAAGATATGGAGAAAAAATGTATGATAAGGATCTCGAGATAGATGAAAACAGAGACGCCACTGAGTTTGAGATCGCGGAAAAAGCCTTCTCACTCCACTTGCCCATACTCGGCATATGCCGTGGATGCCAGCTGATAAACGTCTTCCTTGGTGGAAGCCTGTTCCAGCACATAGAGGGGCACAGCAAGGTGAACGGAAAAGATTCGCTTCATAAGGTAGAGATCCTTGAGAAAACACGACTTTTTGGTATAGTAAACGAGAAAAACCTTGAGGTAAACAGCGCACATCATCAGGCAATAAAGAGCACAGGAAAGGGATTGAGAGTCTCTGCAAGAGCAATGGATGGGACAATAGAGGGTATAGAGAGCTCAGAGTATCCCTTTCTTGGCGTGCAGTGGCACCCGGAGAGACTTGATAACGAAAAAAGCACGAAGATATTCTCGGCCTTTGTTATAGCGTGTTCTAAGATGGACATAGACCACTGATAACTTTCCTGATAGTCTGTCTGGTCGTATTACTGAGGTGAAGATCTCAAAGAGATGGGTCTGGATTAAACAAGAAGGCCTGAGAGCTCTCTCCCTGATGTATTCCTGAGAAGGGTGCACTGTACAATGCAAACCTCTTCAGCCAACGATCGCAGGGAGCAAACTTAATATATGACTAGGTTATGCTACCGGGCAGTTTTAGATCCCCTGTTCTGTCAATGAATAGCACCTTATACGTTCTGCTTATTGCATAATTTACTGTTACATCCGAAAAAAGAGCATAATTCGCTATTCTGATCGTGTACACGCCTGAAGCTGGCACCTTATACTCTCCAACAATAACTTCATCGTTCCCCTCACTGAAGACCTTCTGCCCGAAGGGGCTCATGATTTCTACGTAGAAATAGCTCTCGTCTGCGCTTCTTGCACTGATCTTTAGCAGATCACCCTGTGAACAATCCACTTCAATCTCAGAATATTCCTTGGGTTTCAGCACTATTGTATGATTAAGGCTCTGAGCGGCAACGCACACGACAAAGCAGGCGATTAACAACATACCCAACTTTTTCATATTATATATTATGAAAAAACTACTATTTTTATTTTGTGTTTCTGTAGTTTCAACACTGCATAAGCTTTCATGCTTCGGATCAACTAAAAACCGCAGAAGATAGACCAATATATTTAAATTCAAAGAGCAATGCGACAATATGAGAGGCTTTATATCCATAGATCTTGAGGGCTTACCCTTCATAGTGAGCAAGGAACATCTTGAGGTTGGTGGCAAACTCTTTGATGAAGCAAGGAACATAGCAACTGAGCTCACATTGTGTGTATGTGAGGCCCTTAAACAGAATGGCGTTGACTCTGTGCTAGTAGCAGATAGCCATGAAAGCATGGTGAACATAATACCACAGGAAATGCCCGATTATGTTGAGCTTCTGAGGGGCTATCCCCGGGCAACGAGCATGGTAAACGGAGCTGAAGACTGCGATTTCGGTATCTTTCTAGGATATCATGCAAAGGGAGGGACAGAAAAAGCAACCTTTGACCACGCATTCAGTGGCTCTA
>WOYI010899519.1_pt1 | contig 15766 bp, 22 predicted proteins | sample 6423411 | NCBI WGS metagenome assembly WOYI01 (sample SAMN13441803, study PRJNA592873) | oil field metagenome | biome: oil field; feature: oil-well bore; material: oil-contaminated soil; isolation source: oil-contaminated soil from oil-well borehole | place: Germany: Wietze | collected 2016-10-18 ...
CTTAAATGAATTTTATTTGATAGAGACTGCTCCACAACTTTTTAAACTGATCCGATGTCAGCTTTTATGGCTGGCAGGGGGGCGAAATAAGGAAAATTCGGTTTTCAGCGGTTTAGCTGGAATGAAGGTGGCATAATAGTCGATGTACTCCAGGCTGTTTTTCTTCGAGTACTACTTTGTATCGTTCCATAAATTCGTAGGCTTTAAAACGCAGCTTTTCGCTATTGCTGCTTAGTTCGGGAATTACCTTTGCATCCTCGCGGTTCGCCTCGAAACGCAAGGCCACATCCTTAATTTTGGTGCGGTGCAGCATCCATTTTTTCGACTTGTGTTGTACGCGATGTACATCGCAATACTGTCCGAACTTCTCCCAAAAGTGGATATTCAACTGTTTGAGCTCATCTTTCGAATACATCCGCAAAAGGTAGTTGAATAATTTTTTACTTTTAATGCTGAAAACAACAACGCGATGAAAATACAACTCTTCTTACTGTTTTTCTTCCTGATTTTTAAAAGTGCTTTTTCTCAATCTGTGAGTGTGCAGGCCGATTATAACGCCATGGGCGATTGCCTGTTTTCGGCATACAACAACACACAGGTTCCGATGTTTTTGAATATCAATCTGGCCGATCTCGAAAATACAGTCTTTACCGAGCCACTGCCTTATGTAAAAAAGCTCGATCCCGGGTTCAACTCGCTGTTCACGCTTCAACGCGATCCCGATGCCGACGTGCCACGCTTTAATTACGAACTCAAAATTTTTCGCTCGAACCCGCTGGCCAAAACCGATCTGAAATTTCCCTACCTTTTCCCTTTTGCCGAGGGACGAAAAGTAAAGGCTTTTGATGTGAAGAATATCGATGGTTTTTGGGGACAGGAAGGCTTGAAGAGTTGGACAGCCACCGGATTTTATGCCACGGAAGGAGAACAAGTATTTGCCTGCCGGAACGGATGGGTGGTGGAAGTGGCGGGCGCTGAACGAAGTGGCGAAGCAAGTACCTGGTACAACACCTGGACCTACACGGTAACCCTGCTTCAGGACGACGGAACACTGATTTGTTATCACAATGTTAGCGATCGGGACAAAATCCTGAAAGTGGGAGAGAAAGTGTTTGCAGGACAAGCAATCGGACAGATTTCGAATGGCGCTTCAGAGCTGGTGGTCCTGATTTTTCGCGACTCTTTGTTTGCGGATTCACCAACCTTTATTATTCCTCAGTTTGTGTTTGCTCATGGACAGCAGGGTATTGTAACTACTACCACTGAATACACCGTGGTTCATCCCGACGAGATAATAGGGATGGAAATGACAGCCAGGGAAAAGCGAAAAATTCTGGGCAAAAGGAAATAGAAATATGAATCCAACAAAACGGGTATTGTCCATCGATGTAATGCGTGGACTAACGCTTTTTCTGATGTTATTCGTGAACGACCTGTATGTTCCGGGCGTTCCCGATTGGCTGAGGCCGATGATGAGGAGTAGTATCCATAAACTTGAAATCCAATTGATTTTTGTGTACAGTACGTTGTCCCGAAACGTTTCTTTGTTTCTGTTTTCATGACTTTTTCTAATTTCAATGCACGAATAGACTAAATTTCTAAAATATTCGAATTTAATGACAAAATTTTTTACGAACAGATTCCGTATAACAACATGCCGATTACTTCGTTAATTTGTTTTTCAAATTCTGTTTCTGTTTGCTGGCTCAGTAATAAAGGAAGCTCAAAACCCACCATGGCAGTTAAAATAGTTTGGCTCATAAAATGTACATCTACTGTTTTAAACTCGTAACGTTTTATGCCATAATCCAGTATCTTTTCTATTTCGCTGATTTCCCATTCACGGTGTTTGTTTCTGATTTTTTCGATAAAAGTGAAGGTCATCAGGAAACTGTCGTTAAGCGCTTCGTATAGGTTTCCTTTGGTGCCAAAGCGTTTCATGCGTACCAAAATATAATACCGCAATTTATCTGTCGCCTTATCAATTTTTGAAATTCGGGCGTAAATGTCAGATTTAAGTTGTTCTGCTTCATGATCAACAACCGCTTCAAAAACCTCCTCCTTGTTTTTGAAATAATAATAAAGCGAGCTTTTCCCTTTACCTGCGCCAAAAGCAATATCGTCCATCGTAGTTTTTTTAAAACCATAACGTTGGAACGTTTGTGCTGCTGCTTGAATAAATTGTGTTTTTCCTAATTTTGTCATTTTCGACGAATTTGTTCCAAACGTACAAAAAAATTCCTGATTCGTACGAAACATTTTTTTTTGCCAAAGCCACAGATTTAACATTGACTAAAAACCGAATAAAATAAATGTTTAAGTTTTTCATTAAAAAAATTGAAAACAAAAGCCTGCAGGTTCTTTTGTTAATTTTACAATCATGTTTAAAACACTGACAATAGTCTTATTACTTTTATCGCTTCCGGGTGTGGCGCCGGAGCGGGTAATGGAAATCTGGCACAAGAATGAGCTTTCGGTGAAACCGGTTGAGAAGCATCAGCTTAGTTTGTATGCCGGATTAACTGTTCTCGAAAAACACCATTTCAATTTTTCAACCTATTACGCTTTGCAGAAATTGAAATTGGCAGATGCGATGTGTTGGAATTAAACCTTTATTTTTCGATTTAAATATGCTAAAGCATTAAACCATTCGTTTGCTTAATTGTCAAACGAACGTAAAACAAACACGAATGTTATTTTAAATAATTAAATACGATGAAAAAATTAGGATTTTTAGTATTGTTTGCAATTCTTTTTGCAACTGTTGGAATGGCTCAGAATCGCATGAGTGATTTCGATCCAAAAGAAATGGCCAAACGCCAGACCGATGAGCTCACCAAAGCGCTAAGCCTGAACAAAGATCAGGAAAAGAAGGTACTCGATCTGAATTTAAAAGCTGCTGAAAAAATGTCGGCTCTGCGCGATGAAGCAATGAATGGCGGTGGAGACCGCGATGCTATGCGCGAAAAAATGATGAATTCTCGCGAAGAGCAGAACAAGGAAATGAAGAAGATTCTGACCGAAGCTCAGTATAAAAAGTATGAAAAGTATTTGGAAGAAAGACGTGGAGGCATGCGTGGACAGGGAGGTACTGGCGGCCAACGGTAATATTCTATAAATTAGTTTAGTTTAGTTAGAGTAGGGCTTGCTTATGGCGGGCCCTTTTTTATCGAAGGTAAAAATAGCTGAATACGAACTCATTTTTACTATTCGCCATAACTAACTTTACTTGGTCAATCCCAAAATCAGGAATATTTTTGAGTTTGTTAACGGGTAAAAGAACGTTGTATATCCACCATTTTAATGGCGGTTACAGCCGCCTCGTCACCTTTGTTGCCATGTTTACCGCCTGCACGGTCGAGTGCCTGTTGTTCGTTGTTGGTGGTTAGCACACCAAAAATAAATGGTTTGTTGTATTTCAGATTCAGATCTTTGGTTCCTTGTGTAACTCCCTCGCAAATATAATCGAAGTGGCGGGTTTCGCCCTGAATTACACAACCCAGCAATATCACCGCATCCACATTGTCCATTTCAGCAAAAAACTGGCCGCCAAGCGGCAGTTCAAAAGTACCGGGTACATATTTCACCCGAATATTTTCTTCGGTAGCACCATGACGGTGTAAGGTATCAACCGCACCTTGTGCCAGCGCCGATGTAATATGCCAGTTCCACTCGGCCACCACTATTCCGAAACTCATATTTTCGGCTGATGGTACCGAATTGATGTCGTATGCTGACAAGTCTTTTGTTGCCATAACTTTTATAAATAAAAAACCCCTCCTGGGAGGGGCTAAGTTATTGAATTTTTACAACTTAATTCATTTTTACTTTTACCCTTGCAATGTAGCGGTCGGCATTGGTTGCTTCGGCCGATTTTGGATATTTGGTTTTAATATCCTGGTAAAGTGTTACTGCCTGTTGAAGTTCGTCTATCGATTCCATCAGTTTAGCGGCTTTCATCATATAGATAGGAGTGGTAAGTTCGTTGTCCGACATTTGATAAGCTTTTTTGTAGTGTTTCAAAGCGCTTTCGTTGTCACCCAATTCCAGATAAGCATCGCCTTTGGCGCCTTCAGTAACCGGAGCCAGCAAGAGGTCATCGCTGTCAAAATCGTTCAAATAATCCAGCGCTTCTTCGTATTGTCCCAGATGTAAGTACGATATACCGGTGTAATATTTTGCGCGGTTGGCTGCTTTGGTCATTCCATAATCGTCGATGATGTCAAGAAATCCCAAATAGTTACCGTCGCCATTGATAGCGAGATTGAACGAATCTTTTTCGAAATAATTCTCAGCCATAAACATTTGCGAGTTTGCCTCTTCTGCTTTTGGCTGAATGTAAAATTTATTGAACCCAAGATATGCGCCTACCAGAACAATGATACCACCAATCACATATGTGATGATTTTCTGGTTATCTTCAATAAATTGTTCGGTTTTCGTTAATGCGCTTTCAAGTTCCTGTAAATTATCAACTTCCTGAGTTTTCTTCTTAGCCATTTGTTTCGATTTCAAAATTGTGCCGCAAAAATAGTTTTTTTTTCAAAACCGCTCATGGATACTTCTCATTATTTTGCAGAATAATCAACATTCATTTGTTAATCCGGGCTTTTTACCAACAAATCGAAAAAATGCCTCTATTTTTGATAGTTTTGTATGGCCAATCAAAGGAAAAGAAGCATGTACATTGAAGAGATTTCAATTGTAAATTATAAAAATATTGCGGAAGCGAACATTACTTTTTCATCCCGTCTGAATTGTTTTATCGGAAAAAACGGGGCCGGAAAAACCAACATTCTCGATGCCATTTATTACCTGTCGTTCTGCAAGAGTTTTTTTACAGTCAACGACCAGTTAAACATCAACCACGACGAGAGTTATTTTATACTGAACGGACTGTACCAACGATCCGATTCACTCGAAACCATAAGTTGTGGGTTACAGAAAGGACAGAAAAAGCAGTTTAAACGCAATTCAAAAGTATATAAGAAATTACAGGACCACATTGGTTTACTGCCGCTGGTGATGATCTCGCCTTCGGATGTTGAACTGATTTTGGGAGGAAGCGACGAGCGGCGAAAGTTTATGGACGGGGTAATATCGCAATACAACCAGAATTACCTCGACGATTTGCTGAAATACAACCGGGCGCTGATGCAACGGAACAACCTGCTAAAACATTTTGCGGCCGATCGCTATTTCGATGAAGAACTGCTCGGCATATGGGATAACCAACTGGTGGAATACGGGACCCGGATACACGAACAACGTACTGAATTTGTACGAAAACTAATTCCGGTTTTTCAGAAATACTATACATTTATTTCGAAGGGCAGCGAAGAAGTAGGGCTGGTGCACCAATCGGATTTGTATGAATCGGATTTTGCCCAAATATTAAAGAATGCTTTGGCGAAAGATCGCGCGGCACAGTACACAACAGTTGGCATTCATAAAGACGACCTGGTGTTGAACCTGGGCGATTATCCAATCCGAAAACTGGGGTCACAGGGACAAAAAAAGACCTACTTAGTAGCGCTTAAACTGGCACAATTCGATTTCATAAAGGAGATTTCGCAGATCAAACCGGTACTTTTGCTTGATGATATTTTTGATAAACTCGATTCGCACCGCGTAGAACAGATTGTGGCTACGGTGGCGGGCGAACAGTTTGGCCAGATATTTATTACAGATACCGATCGCAGTCATCTCGATTCGATTATTCAGAAACTGGATACCGATTTTCGTATTTTTAGGGTTGAAACAGGAAAGGTGGGACTGGAAAAATGAGAAGAAGCAATACACAACCATTAAGCGAAATTCTAAAAGAGTTTGTCAGGCAACATCATTTCGACCGCAAGCTAAAGGAAGTTGATATTGTGGAAGGATGGGAGAATCTGCTTGGTAAAACCATTGCACATTACACCCGCAGATTGTATATCAGCAACCGGATTTTGTATGTCGAAATAACTTCGGCGGTGGTTAAAAACGAACTGTTTCTGATGCGCGAAGAAATTTGCCGACGCATAAACGAAAATGCCGGTGAAGAAATAATTTCGCGAATTGTATTTAAATAAACCGTAAACAATGGATACAGAAGAATTAAACGACCGGTTTGGAATAGAGGGCGAAATTGGTTTTGCTGAACTCGAAGGCGAACTGCCTTTTGCCGTGATATCGAATAAATATGCCGAAGCTGACATTTGTTTGTACGGCGCACATATAACAGGATTCCAACCACGGGGACAGGTTGATGTACTGTGGATGAGCCCTCTGAGTTCATTTGAAGAAGGAAAAGCAATCAGGGGCGGTATTCCGGTTTGTTTTCCATGGTTTGGCCCGCATGCCAGCGATTCTTCGTTGCCACAACATGGTTTTGCCCGAATTTCGATGTGGGAAGTTTCTGAAACTAAAAGCCTTTCGAATGGCGAAAGTTACCTTTCATTAAAACTGTCTTCCTCATCAAAAACAAAAAACTATTGGCCGTATGATTTTATGGCAGAAATGATTTTTATAATCGGTTCAAGGCTAACTGTGAGTTTACGAATAACAAATACTTCCAACGAAAATATTTCGTACACCGCTGCTTTGCATACTTACATAAACCTTTCGGGCATTGAAAATATCGCGATTGAAGGCCTGGAAAACACGCATTACGAAAACCAGTTGGACGGTGCCCGGTATGTTCAGAAAGAAAAATTATTAAAAATCACACAGGCAGAAACAAGGCACTATTTTGATACCGAATCCGATTGTATTATTCACGACCCTTTCTTTAGCCGAAATATCCGAATTAAAAAAACCGGGAGTAAATGTTCAACTGTTTGGAATCCGTGGGCAGAAACCTGCGCTGGAATGAACGACATGCCCGATAATGCTTTTGAAACTTTTATTTGTCTCGAAACCGTTAATAAAATCAACAACATTATTCATCTGGCTCCGGGCGAAATGCACGAAACCACAGCTATTTTGAATGTTGAATCATCGGTATTTTCCTAGAATCTCTCGAAGAAAGAGAAGAAAAAACCTGCTTCTGTTTTTGCATTCTCATCCGAATCCGAACCGTGCACGGCATTCTGTTGCAGGTTGGTAGCGTAAAGTTTACGGATGGTGCCTTCGGCAGCCTGCCCGGGATTGGTGGCGCCAATCAGTTTCCGGTAATCTTCCACCGCATTTTCTTTTTCTAGAATGGCAGCTACAATAGGCCCCGAGCTCATAAATTCAACCAGGCTTTCGTAAAAAGGTTTTCCTTCGTGCACGGCATAAAAAGCCGCCGCTTGTTTCGCCGAAAGCTGAGTAAGTTTCATCGCTTTTATGCTGAACCCGCTTTCATTGATCATTTTCAGGATCGGGCCAATGTAGTTGTTTTTTACTGCGGTTGGCTTGATCATGGTAAATGTAATAGTACCTGACATAATTTGTTCCTTTTGTTTTTGTTCTCGTGCAATAATACTAAAAATAGGGTTATTTAACATTTTCTCACGCTTAAGAATTCGTATATTTGTGCCTTCAAAAAACAAAGCTTTGAAAAATACTGGCATAGAGACAATTAAAGGAATCAGGAATCTTCTGGAAGGAAAGAAAAAGATCAGCATCGTTCCACACGAAAATCCTGACGGCGATGCCATGGGATCGTCGCTGGGTTTGGGGCAGGTTTTAAAAAATCGGGGCCACGAGGTACAGGTGATGCCTGTGAACGATTACCCCGACTTTTTGAAATGGTTCTCATCTGACGTGCCGGTAATGGTTTACGAAAAGGATAAAAAGGCAGTAAAAGAATTCCTGTTTTCATCGGATGTTTTGTTCTGCCTCGATTTTAATGAAGAAAAACGTGCCGGCCACCTCGAAAAAATGATTCACCGCTTTGAGGGCGAAAAAGTACTGATCGACCATCATCCTTATCCATCGTCATTTTGCCATTTTACCGTTTCCGAGATAGAATACAGTTCAACAGCCGAGCTTGTTTTTGATGTGCTGGCAGAACTTGGATACACCGGTTCGATTGATAGTGCAGCCGCCGAAGCTCTGTACACAGGAATACTGACCGACACCGGAGGATTTAGCCACAATATTTCGAAGAACACCTTCAAAGTTGTATCCGAATTGCTTAACTGCGAAATAAATACCGACAGGATACAATCGGCAGTTTTTCACAACTTCTCGGCCGATCGTATGAAACTTCTCGGTTATTGCCTGAACGAGAAAATGCAGGTTTTCCCCGAATATCGCGCCGCAGTTATAGGGCTTACAAAGGAAGAGCTCGATCGCTTTAATTTTATTCCGGGCGATTCAGAAGGTTTTGTTAATTATCCTTTGTCCATCAATAATATTGTTTTCAGCGCGTTGTTTATCGAGAAAGAGGGCTTTGTAAAAGCCTCATTCCGGTCGAAAGGCGATTTTCCGGCCAATGCATTTTCTATTGAACATTTCAATGGGGGAGGGCATTTGAACGCGGCAGGAGGGGAGTCGGAGTTAAATTTTCAGGAAACATTGGAGAAGTTCACGCAACTTTTGCCTCAATATAAACATCAGTTATTGAAGACAAAATTTTAAAAAAGAAAACAGAAATGAAAGGAAAGACATTTATTAAACTTTTTAGTGTGATTATTTCGGTGTTAGCTGTGGTTTCGTGCATCCAGCCAATTGATCCGGCAATTGAAAGAACTGAAGCCCTGGAGATGGAACTGCTAAACGAATACATCGATTCCCTCCATAACCGCGGACTTGATGTGGATACAACGGCGCTTGGAGTGTATTATGTGATTGATAATCAAGGAGAAGGACCATACCCGGCCGAAGGCGATACCTGTGTACTTAAATACCAGGGATTTTTGTTGAGTAACAATGTAATATTTGACGCTTCTGCCAATTATAACCCCACAGATAGCACTTACTCTTATTTAATGGGCGATAACCAGGTAATTCCAGGTTGGAAAGACGGGATGCGGGTGATTAATGAAGGAGCAAGGGCTTATTTAATTATACCATCCAACCTTGCATACGGAAGTACAGGCAATTATTACAACATTGGACCGTATGAAACGCTCATTTTTAAGATTGACATGGTGGATATTAAACAAGCTTATTAAATTTGCGCCAATTAATTCCCAAAGGAATTGCATTTGATCTTTATAAAGCATATAATTTTACAAGATGAAGAAGGTATTAAAAGGTATGGTTTTTCTGGCTGCAACAATCGGAATATTTAGTTGTAGCAAAGGTATTGACTATGAAAAAATGCGTAAGGAAGAACTGGCCATTTTAGATGATTATATCAGTTCGCATGATGAATTTGAAAAAACAGCATCCGGATTATATTATTACAATGAACCTGGAACCGGATTGGGAGACACCATCAAATTAGGCGACCAGGTGCAGATTTTTTACGCTACCTGGGCATTAATCTCAGCAGAAGATAGTTTGCTGGTTGATGAAACCAGTGGTTATCTTGATGGACACCGGTACGAACCATATAAATTTACGGTGGGGGCAGGAACTTCTATTTCGGGTCTCGAAGAGGCCATGCAGTACATGCAGCCCGGAACACGTTCACATTTGGTTATCAACTCAGAGCTCGCCTACGGACAAAATGGTTCGGGTTCGGTTGGAATGTTCCAGACTATTTTAATGGAAGTAGAAGTATATAAGGTAATTCCTATCGATTATCCAGAGTAATTAGTTCGGTTTCTAAGCATGGAAATTAACAGAGCACAATTATTCAGGAAATTACTGCCCGGCTTTATTCCTCTTTTTATTTTTATCGCAGCCGATGAAATTTGGGGGACTAAAGTCGGGTTATTTGTTGCCATCGCAACCGGTTTGATTGAAATGGGCTGGATTGCTTTGAAAGAGAAACGTTTCGAGAAGTTTGTTCTATTCGATACGCTTTTGTTAGTGGTTCTTGGCGGGGTTTCGATTATCCTCGACAACGACATTTTTTTTAAACTAAAACCCGGCCTGATTGAAATCATTTTGGTTGTCATTCTTGCTATTTCTGCTTTCTCGAAAGTGAATATAATCGGATTAATGGGTCAACGCTATCTTAAAGGAACCGAATTCGGCGAGGAACATCTGGCACAAATGCGTAAGAACATGCAGGTGTTGTTCTACATTTTTACGGCCCATACTTTACTGGTGTTTTATTCCGCTTTTTATCTCAGCAAAGAAGCCTGGGCATTTATCAGCGGGGGATTATTTTACATTATTTTCGGCTTGTATCTGGGGTTTGAATTACTTCGTCAACGACATATTAAAAAAGCTTGGAGCCAGGAAGAATGGGTTCCACTGGTCGACGAAAAAGGAAAAGTTACCGGGAAAGCGCCGCGGAGCCAGGTTCATAACGGAAGCAAGTTGCTTCATCCGGTGGTGCATCTGCATGTGATTAACAAAACAGGAGATATTCTGCTTCAGAAACGCCCGTTATATAAACAAATCCAACCCGGGAAATGGGACACAGCGGTAGGAGGCCACATTTCGGCAGGCGAAACACTGGAACAGGCGCTCAAGAAAGAAGTGTTTGAGGAAATTGGCCTAAAACAGTTTTCGGCGAAACTTCAGCAGGTTTATAAATGGGAATCCGAAATTGAAGCAGAATTGGTTTACATGTTCACTACAAAAGATACTGAAGGTATTGGCATCCGGTCGGATGAAGTGGAAGAGTTGCGTTTTTGGACGGTTTCAGAGATTCTGCGTAATATTCAGAAAGAAGTATTTACACCCAATTTTATTGTCGAATTTAAATTATTGAGGGCTCAAAGGCTGATCTGATTAGTTTCCCAATAAAAAAATTGCAGGTTGTTTGTGTAGGTCGGGTATATTCGTTTTCCATTGCTGAACTGTTTTGGTGACGATGAACTCATTCTCCCCGGTAATATTTGCAGCAATACATAACAAGATTCCGGGCGAACAACTATTCAAAATATCCTCAATCAGGTGGTTGTTCCGGTAAGGTGTTTCGATAAAGATTTGCGTCTGCCGGGTACTTTTAATGGTTTTTTCGAGGTTAACCAATTCGCGGCTCCGTTCGTTGGGTTTTACCGGCAGATAACCTCTGAAAGCAAAATTCTGACCGTTCAGCCCCGATGCCATCAAAGCAAGCAAAATTGAAGAAGGACCAACAATTGGAACAACTTTAAACCCCTTTTGATGGGCAAGTCTCACCACGTCGGCACCGGGATCAGCCACTCCTGGACAACCTGCTTCCGAAATTACGGCTACATCTTCGCCATTTTCCATAGGTTTCAGAAACCGCGGCAATTCACGCGCATCGGTTCGTTTATTGATTTCATAAAAAGTACAGGCATCGATATCAATTTCGCGGTTCACCTGTTTCATAAAACGACGTGCTGTGCGGATGTTCTCGACAATAAAATATTTGGTTGAAGTAAGTATCCCATGAACTTGCGCCGGAAGAACATTTTGCCAGTCGCCTTCGGCCAGAATATTGGGAACAAGGTAAAGTGAAGCCATTCGAAAAGTTTTTGCAAAAATAGCGAATCTGTTCGTCACACACGAGCTTTTATTAATTTTACCCAATGGATCGGAATGAAATTTTGAACATCGAAGCTACTTTTCTCGGAACAGGCACTTCCCAGGGGGTTCCGGTGGTAGCGTGTAACTGCGAGGTTTGTAGTTCTAACGACCAGCGGGACAAACGGTTACGTTCTTCTTTATTGGTTAAAGTGGGAAATATAAACCTGGTTATCGATGCCGGGCCCGATTTCAGGCAACAAATGTTAAAGGAACAGGTAGGTTCGTTAAGGGCGATTTTGCTCACCCACGAACATGTGGACCATATTTTTGGTCTCGATGATATTCGTTCGTACAACTGGATCCAAAAAAATCCGATGGAAATTTATGCTGAAAAAAGGGTACAGGAAGCCATCCGGCGAATTTTTAATTATGTATTTGCCGATTATCAATATCCGGGAATTCCAAAGATGCACTTAAAACCAGTGGACGGCAGCACTTTTTTTATTGATAAAATTCAGATCACGCCCATTCGTTGCTATCATCATAAACTTCCGGTTTTTGGTTACCGCATTGGCGACCTTACATACATTACCGATACGAATTCGATTCCGGATGAAGAAATGAAAAAAATACGTGGCAGTAAGATTCTGATTATTAACGCACTTCGGAAAGAACCGCATGTCTCGCATTTTTGTTTGGAAGAAGCCTTGCACGTGATTGAAAAAGTAAAGCCCGAAAAAGCATACCTGACACACGCCAGCCACACTTTTGGAAAACATGCAGACATTGAAAAAGAATTACCCGACAATGTGTTTATGGGCTACGATGGACTTAAATTGACCCTTTAATCTGAAAAATTCCCCGCAGCTTTTTCGCGGGGTTCCGCTTTTTCTCCCCTACGGGGATAGTCAATTTTAAGAATTTTCTTTATTGCTTTTTCGCCGATCTGAGCCAGGGAAAAGTGAGAGTAGCGGTTCCGGTTACAGATGAAATAAGGATGGCAATTCGCAGGTTTTGGTCCTTTAAAAACGTTTTTTTTATGTTGCGCACCAATAAACCAATAGAATGGATGTGTTCTTTTGCATAAACTTTGGGTTCGATCATCGTAAGAGCAGCCGGAATCGCAATAGCAGCAACTGCAAACTGGAAATAAAGAAACCCAAACTTCCTAAAATACTTCCCAAAATCAGTGTCTTCTTTCTTCCCCAAACATCAGCCATCCAGCCCGAGGGAATTTCCATGGCCACAATCGCCACCGAATAAATGGCTTTCAACAGGAAAATCTCGTGCATGCCCATATTGTTGCTCTGGTAAAAAAGCACCACGATGGGCATCACCATGTTAAACCATTTCGAGATTTTAACCAGGTAGAGGCGGGGAATATTTTTGCTGAAACCTGACATAAACTGTTGCAAAATTAGCATTCTTAAACTATTGAATGTCCAATAATATAACCTCAGTTATTTTTTGAACAGAAGTAAAGAAGCTAAAACCAAGTTGTTATTATTTTCTGTTTTTGGGTTTTATTTTCGCGTAAATTTTTGAAAAGCGCTTTCAAAATAACAGGATAATAATACTTTTGCCAAAACAGACTTTTAAGATTTAGACAATATGCAACTTACAATTCCTAAAAATTACCATTCGGTACTCGATATAAATCAAACCGAGCAGGCAATCAAGCAGATAAAAGATTTTTTCCAAATGAACCTGGCTTCTGAATTACGACTGCGACGTGTAACCGCGCCACTTTTTGTGAAAAAGGGAACTGGAATTAACGACGATTTGAACGGAATCGAACGTCCGGTTACCTTTCCAATAAAAGACCTTGGAGATGTAAAAGCTGAGATCGTTCATTCGCTGGCGAAATGGAAACGTCTGGCGCTTGCTGATCTCGGGATTGGTGAAGGTTTTGGCCTTTATACCGATATGAACGCTATTCGTCCGGATGAAGAATTAACAAATATACATTCGTTATATGTCGACCAGTGGGACTGGGAACGCGTGATCACTGCCGATCAGCGAAATCTTGATTACCTGAAATACATCGTTCAAAAGATTTACGCGGCACTGGTTCGAACCGAATTTCATATTTGCGAAACCTATCTCGATATCCAACCCGAGCTGCCTGATGAAATTACTTTTGTACACACCGAAGAACTCGAAGCAAAATATCCTGATCTTACTCCGTTTGAAAGGGAAACAGAAGAAGCAAAAACGCATGGAGCTATTTTCGTAATTGGAATTGGCGGCGAACTTCCGGGAGGTGAAATTCATGACGGACGCGCTCCCGATTACGATGACTGGAGCACACCAACCGCGAACGGATGTAAAGGATTGAATGGCGATATTATTCTGTGGAATAAGGTTTTAAACCGTGCATTTGAGATTTCTTCAATGGGGATTCGAGTGGACAAGGAAGTGTTGATGCAGCAATTGAAGATTCGGGGAGTAGAAGACCGTAAAAACCTGATGTGGCATAAAAAACTGCTTAATGGCGAATTGCCGTTAAGTATTGGCGGTGGTATTGGTCAATCCCGGTTGTGCATGTACTTTTTGCGAAAGGCACATATTGGCGAAATCCAGTCGAGCATTTGGCCCGACGAAATGGTTGAAACCTGCAAAGCCAACGGTATTAATCTGTTGTAAAAACAAAATAGAACTGCTTAAAAGCCATGATATTGAATTTGTAAAAGGAAGTTTGTTTTTTGCAATTTGATTTATACTTTTGCACCGCAAAATAAGGTACGCCCCGGTAGCTCAGTTGGATAGAGCAACTGCCTTCTAAGCAGTAGGTCATGGGTTCGAATCCCGTCCGGGGTACAAGGAAGAGTTCGATTTTTTATCAGGTTCTTCCTCTTTTTTTCGCATAACTGACTGGTTATAGATTTTATACTTCCTCTCTATGGTTAATCTTTGTATCTATCTAATAAATAGCCCGTTAGTTTAACTTCATTAAAATTGCAACTATTCAAAAAAGGGTTAATTCTATTAGATTTTACACCTAAGTCAATTATTCAATGGATTTGTTGAATAAAAATCTATTTTTACAAAAAAATGAAACTATATGAATGGCCGTGAATTTAAAAATGCCATGTACGATGGATTGGCAAAATTGATGAAAGCTTTGGCTAATCCTGCCCGACTTGAAATAATCGAAATGCTTTCTCAAGGTGAAAAAAGTGTAGAAAGTATTGTCAATACTACTAATCTTAGTATCGCCAATGCATCACAACATCTTCAGGTATTGAAACAAAATAATATTGTAAAATCACGAAAAGAGGGTCATTACGTTTACTATTCTCTTGTTAATGATGATTTTATGGCTCTTTACCAACAAATCTCAAAATATGCAATAAGTGAAATTGCCGAGTTAGAGCGAACCCTGAATAGACAACGGGAAGATAACTATGCAATGAATTCAGTGAGTTTGAACGAACTTGAAGTAATGATTCAAAATGAAAATGTATTGTTAATGGATGTCCGACCAATTTCTGAATATGAACTTGGACACATAACTGGTGCCATTTCAGTATCTATGAAAGAACTGTTATGCTGTCTGAAGGACTTTTCAAAAGAGAATGAAATTATTGCTTATTGCCGTGGCCCTTTCTGTGTATTGGCCGACGAGGCGGTAAAAATCCTTACTGAAAACGGATTTAAAGTTCGCAGGTTAGATGAAGGGTACCCTGAATGGAAAATAAATCAACTTGAAAAAAATCAATAATCCCTATTATTAAAATTTTTATGAAAAAATCTATTATCACCTTGTCTTTCTTGCTGGTATTATTCTCCTATAACCTGTCAGCAAAATTAAATCCTCAATCGTCGTCAAATAGTCCAACTTCCATTGGAATGGTTATTTATTCCAACGATGTAGAAACGGTTTGGAACGCATTTCGACTAGCAAATTATTCTAAAAATCAGGGAGACACTGTTCAGGTTTTCTTATTGGGAAAAGGAGTTGAAGTCGATTTGCTGGTCAATGATAACACGGATTTAAAACAACAGGTGGATGCTTTTCTTGAAAAAGGTGGCGAAATTCAAGGATGTGGAACTTGTTTGAAAAGTCGCAAAAATGATGAACCACAAGTTTGTACTTTTTCATCGTTGGCTGACTTATATGCTGTTATCCGCCAAAATAAAATCGTTTTAACATTTTAAAAGAAAAATATGAAAGAGATGACGCCGGAAAAAATGATTGATATGTTTACTTATAAGATTTCAAGTAAACTGCCAATAAAAGAGATACATGAAAAAGTGCCTGCTGCATGTGAACAGAATAAATTTGCATTACTGC
>WOYI010862981.1_pt1 | contig 15754 bp, 18 predicted proteins | sample 6423411 | NCBI WGS metagenome assembly WOYI01 (sample SAMN13441803, study PRJNA592873) | oil field metagenome | biome: oil field; feature: oil-well bore; material: oil-contaminated soil; isolation source: oil-contaminated soil from oil-well borehole | place: Germany: Wietze | collected 2016-10-18 ...
GGCGGTTCGCCGAGAACGTCGCGTTCCTGATAAAGAAGCTGCGCTGAAACCCGGCCCCCAATCTAACCAGATTAAACGGATTTCCGGGAAAACAGCGGCGTCTCACCGGCCCTCCGAAGAAGAACCTTTTTCACCCTGCACGGAAGAGGGATCACCATGGATCTTTCGTCCGAACCGATCAGCCCGGATGTCGCGGATACGGCACCGCTGACCCGGCGGGAGATCGCCGACCTTGCACCGGAGATCCCGGAGTGGTCGCTCGAGGACGGCCATATCTCAGCCCGGTTCGCCTGTAAAGGGTTCAACGAAGCCGTGATATTCCTCCGGGAGATCGTCATCTTCTCCGCGCGGGAGAACCACCTCCCGGATATCGGCATCCACGAAGGAAGGTTCGTGGATGTCGCCTGGTACACCTACGCCATCGGCGGGCTCTCCCGGAACGACTTTATCATGGCCGCGCGGCTCTCCGAGTGGCTCAGGTGCCGGCAGGGCGGGAGCCTCTAGCCGGTCCCGAACGCCCGCATAACCCTTGCTTTAATGGCTTCTTTCGGGAGGGCGCCGACCACCCGGTCGACCAGCATGCCGTTCGCGAAGAAGAGGAGTGTCGGTATCGCCGTTATGCTGAAACCTGACGCCAGGGCGGGGTTCTGATCGACGTTGCACTTGCCGAAGGTCACCCTGCCGGCGAAGTCACGCGCGAGGTCCTCGATCGCCGGGGCCACCATCCGGCAGGGGCCGCACCATTCCGCCCAGACGTCGACGACCAGGAAGGAGTGCTTCCGTACGATCTCCTGAAACCTGTCGTCGACGACCTCGATGACGCCGCCCGTACCGCCCTGGATCCGGGCCTCGAGTTCCCGGAGACGTTCTTCCCGGAGACGCTGCAGGTCGTCGTCCACCGGTCTGTTCTCTTCCATACAACGCAAGTATGCTACATGCCCCTATAAAAGATTGTGAGGTGCGACGCTCCTACCGGAGCGAAGCTTGAGCCCCGGAGGGTTTTGAAGAACGACTGCCGGCACGGCAGGAGTTTGAGAAGACCGAAGGTCTTCGAGTAGGGACAGGCCGAAGGGCCGGAGTCTGAGAAGCCATCGCACTTCGAGTACGGACGGGCTGAAGGGCCGGAGGACTTCGAGTTGCGGCAATTCTGACCGCGGAAAGGTATATATCCTCGGCGAAACAATGTTATATACCTCACAGATTAGGAGCGAGGTGGGGTAGTCAGGAAATCCCGGCGGGCTCATAACCCGTAGACCGATGGTTCAAATCCATCCCTCGCTATGTTAAGTTCTTCAGCGTCTTTGCGCATTTTTTGTATCCTATTTACTGCTTTACAACAGTTTCTCCCTTCGAGCCTGCACGCTCGCGCTCGATGAGCTCACAGACAGCCCCAACCCCGCATGATCCCCGTTGACGGTTGAACCGGTCGGTGCAGGTGCGTGGGGCGAAACGGTTCCTCGCGAGAACCGGGGTTTTTCCGGGTGCTCGGTCTCTCGAGTAAAAAGAGCTCAGGTTTCCCAAAATAAGGGATGGGGGATACGACAGCGCGCAGGGGAGAAACCGCCTATGTCTGTTCCTTCCCGGCCCTGAAGGTCGAGAGGTCAGACTGGTGGGTGCCGGCCACGTAGTCCACGACACAGTGGCAACTCTTCTCCCCGTGGATACCCACCGGGTAGCACCCGGTCAGACACCCGGTGCAGAGGTTCCGCTCGCCGCACCCGATCGCCTCCACCAGGTCCTTGAGCGGGATATAGGTGAGCGACGTCGCGCCGATGCTCTCCCGCACCGCCTCGACCTCTTTGCCGCTCGCGATCAGTTCCGTGCGGGTGGGCATATCCACCCCGAGGTAGCAGGGGGCAATGATCGGCGGAGAACCGACCCGGAGGTGGATCTCTTCCGCCCCGGCCTCCCGGATCATGTTCACGATCCGGCGGGACGTCGTCCCCCGGACGACGCTGTCATCGACGAGGACCACCCTCTTGTCCTTCAGGTTTCCCCTGACAGTGTTGAGTTTGATCCTGACTGCCCGCTCCCGCTGCTCCTGGGTCGGCATGATGAACGTCCGGCCCATGTAGCGGTTCTTCATCAGCCCCTCGACGAACGGGATCCCGGATCGTTCGGCATACCCGGCGGCGTACGCAATGCCGGAGTCGGGGACCGGGCAGACCGTATCCCCCTCAACAGGGCTCGCATCATAGAGTTTCTGCCCGATCCGCCGCCGCACGTCATAGACCAGCGTTCCGTCCATGACCGAGTCGGCGCGGGCGAAGTAAATGTACTCGAAGATGCAATGCGCCCTCCGGTTGGCGGTTGCTATCTGGATGAAGGAGAGCCCGTTTGCATCGATACGGATGAGTTCTCCCGGCAGCACGTCCCGGATGAACGTCCCGTCCAGTGCATCGATCGCCACGCTCTCCGATGCAACGATGTAACCCCGGCCGAGCCTGCCGATACAAAGTGGTTTGATACCAAGCGGGTCGCGGAAGGCGTATATGGTGTCGTTTAAGAGCGCAACAACGGCATAGGAGCCCCGCAGGCGCCGCATGCAGAGCCGGACGGCATCTTCCATGCTCCTTGAGGTCCGGAGCGCATCGGCAATGATATTCCCGATGATCTCGGTATCGGTCGTGGTGCAGAAGATCTGCCCCCGGCGCTCATAATCCTCCCGAAGTTCATCCGTGTTGACCAGGTTGCCGTTATGGGCGATCGAGAGGTCGAGCCCCCGGTACCTGAAGTTGAACGGTTGAACGTTCTCCGGGACCTTCGACCCGGTTGTCGGGTAGCGGACGTGTCCAATTCCGGCGTTGCCCTGCAGCTCCTGCAGGGTCTGGCTGTTGAAGACCTCAGCAACGAGTCCCTGGGCTTTGTGCGTGTACAGGGTCTTGCCTTCAAAAGTAGAGATCCCCGCGCTCTCCTGCCCCCGGTGCTGGAGAGCGTACAGGGCGTAGTACAGCGGAAAAGAGACACCGCCAGCATCGACGATGCCAACGATACCACACATGATACAACTCTAATGCGTCGGTACCTTTGCCTTCTTTTCCGTCCAGCGGTAACTACGGAGCCTCCGGCTTCTACCGAAGCCACAGGACGCACAGACCTTGTGCTGTGCGTGGAACGAGATCTTGCCGCATCGCCTGCAGGCGATGTGGGTGCGCTTCTGCCGCTTGCCCATTGAGGGTGTGCCTTTTGACATTCTCTCTCACCTGACTTTATTCAACTGAAGGGGTAATGTAGATCACATTGTCACCGCGGACAATCAACGTGCCGAGTTTCTGCGCCGTGCCGTCCGCTTCTTCTTCTGCCTTATCCAATACCAGATTCATGTGAACGTCATACCCCTGGAGGATCCCCCGGATCTCTCTCCCACCTTTGAGGCTGATGATAACGGGCTGACGATTCAGTACCTGATCTAAAATATCTAACGGTCTTGGCGTCATATGATTACCCTATGCCGTCCTTTCTGGAGTAATATATTTGAGCGAGGAAGCTACTTAAATATAACCGCGTTGTTGCGCGAGGGTTAACACTTCCTCGAGGTCTCGATTACATGCCGAAGATCACCGTAAAAAAACGTCACGTCATCCGGAAGTCACAGATAGCCGATCTCCTGGGCCAGCTGGCCGACGAGATCGGAGCGTCGGCAGATCATTTCCGGTCCGACCGGATCGAGCGGGTGGAGACGGATGCCCCCGTCGGGATCTACCTCGTCGACAGAAAACCGCTCCTGATAGCCTCTGAGACCTGGGCCTTTCCCAGCCTGCGGGGCCTCATTGAGCACCCGATCCCCGAGCGGCAGGTGGTGGTCGATGCCGGCGCGGTCAGGTTCGTTGCAAACGGCGCGGATGCTATGCGCCCGGGGATCGTCTCGATCTCGCCGGACATCCGGGAGGGGCACCCCGTCCAGATCGTCGAGGAGCGCTACGGCAAACCGCTTGCAATCGGGATTGCGCTCCTTGATGCCGCCGATATGGAGCGGCAGGAGAAGGGCAAGTCGGTCAAAAGCGTTCACTACGTCGGAGACGATATCTGGAATCTCGAGATCTGACGGAGAAATTAAAAGATACTATTAAATAAAATTCATTCCTCACTTTTTCTATGGTTAAAAAGCTCTTTGACAGCATCCTCGGTAAAAGCCCCGTAAAAACCGAAGAGGACTACATGGAACTCGACCTCGCGTCCTACGAGGGAGCGAGCGAAGAAGAACCGGCATCCATGTACATCAAGATCGCCACCATCGCCGACCTCAAGGATACCCCCCGCGTCAAAGACGAGGTCTACAACGGCAATATCGTCATCGTTGATATCGGGCGGCTGAAGATGGACAAGGTGACGTTCGAGCGGGTTCTAAAGGACCTCCGCGACGTGGCAAAGGACGTGAACGGCGACATCGTCGGCCTCGGGGAGCAGAAGTACGTCCTCATCACGCCTATGTCCGTCAAGGTCTCACGCGAGAAGATCGGCGGGGGCCTCTAGTGCGGGAGTGCTATTCCGGGACCTGCCCCGCGTGCAGCGGCGAGATCCAGATCGTCCATCACCGTCTTGAGATCCCCCACTTCCCCGATCTCCTGCTCGTCGCTATCGCCTGCGACGCCTGCGGCTACCGGCACACCGACACCATCATTCTCGGGGAGGGCGACCCGGTGAGGTGGACGGTGCGGGTCGAGGGGGCCGACGATCTCGCGATCCGGGTGGTCCGGAGTACGATGGGGACGATCGAGATTCCGGAGTTCGGGCTGAAGATCGAGCCCGGCACCGCCTGCGAGGGGTTCGTCACCAATATCGAGGGGATCCTCGCCCGCTTCGAGCAGGCGGTGGCGACGATCCTCGCGAACCCCGAGAGCGACGACGAGCAGGCGGCCGCACTCCGGATGCAGGAGACGATCGGGGCTGCACGGGAGGGGGCCGTCCCATTCACGGTCATCATCGAGGACCCCTCCGGGAACAGCATGCTCGTCAGTGAAAAAGCCGAAAAGATGCTCCTCGATCAGGGCGAAACCTGATACTTTTCTTTTTTACCCCGGCGCCGGGGTTAACCTAAAATAGGACTTCCTCTCATACGGCACGCCCTGAGGTGAAGAGAGATGGCACGAACGATATCGGTGCTGAAGTGGGAGAGCGAACAGGAAGTCGAGAACGCGGTCCACGACGTCAAAGCGGAGATGGACGAGCGGGGGGAGCTCAGCAAGGATACGGAGCGGGCGATGCAGCACTCGCTCCTGGTAGCCGACCCCGACCTCACAAACCACTTCCTGCGGCGGATCCGGGAGCAGGTCCCCGACGCGCTGCACTACTTCGAGGAGGAAGGCGGCGGGACGTGAGTTTGAGGAGGACAGAGTTCTTCGCTCGCACTCGCATTTGCCGGATGCTTGATCTCTGGGTGTTCCGGCCGTCGTTCTTCAAGACACCACGAACCCGTGCTCGGCTTTCCATCGAGCTGCGCACCTAGCGGCGCTTCTGCTCCGGACGTTCTGTCCATCGCATATCGCCACGACTGCCCCCGCCCCAGAGGGGCGTTTGAGGAGGCCGGAGGCCGGGCGGGGTGGGGGCTCGCTGAGTGCCTCAAATAGGGATAAGCGACTGGCCGAAGGGTGCGATGGGCGGAACGCCCGGAGCTTGAGAAGCCATCAGGCTTCGAGCAGGAGTTTGAGCACCGGAAGGTGTGAGTTGGAAACAGGGGAGGGGGGATGCTCCCCCCAAGGGCGATATCCCCCCGGTCCACTGTATGGGGCTTTCCCTAACTGTTTCACTGGCCTTGATCGTCTTTAGCGCGATTATACTCCTTTCTGGTGTGACACTCGGGGATGTCACACCAGAAGAGGATGAGCCCCTTGACTCGCGAGTAACGCCACACGGGCACCAGTAACTCAAAAAAGAAGGAAGATCCTACTGGATCTCCACACCCTTCAACCGCACTCCCGGCTCTTCCGTCACCACGCCGACCACCCGGGCGTCGGGGATAACCGATTGGATCGCCGCCACGCTCTCCGCCGGGGCGACGAAGGCGTAGCCCATGCCCATGTTGAACGTGCGGTACATCTCCGTATCGCTGATGCCGCCGGTCTCCTGCAGCCAGCGGAAGATGGGGGGGACCGCGAGGGGATCGGTGACGGAGAACCCGTACTCCGTGAGCCTCTGGAAGTTTAAGAGGCCGCCACCGGTGATGTGGCACATCCCGTGGACGGTGCATGCCTCCGTCACCCGGAGCACCTCGTGGTAGATCCGGGTCGGCGTCAGGAGCTCTTCGCCGAGGGTTTTGCCGTTCGAGAGACGGGTGTCGTAGGAGGCGCAACCCTCGACGACCTTGCGGGCGAGCGTCAGTCCGTTGCTGTGGACGCCGTTCGAGGGGACGCCGACGATCTTATCGCCGGGGACGATCCCTTCGCCGGTGACGACCTTCTCCTTCTTCTGGACCCCGAGGCATGTCCCCGCGAGGTCGAGGCCGTTCACGAGCCCCTTGAGGGTCGCGGTCTCGCCGCCGACGATGTTCATATTCGCAAGCCTTGCCCCTTCGTTTAAGCCCTCGCCGATCTGGGCCATCTTCTCGGGCGAGAGCGCGTCGGTCGCAATGTAGTCGACGAACGCCACCGGTTCGAGGTTCATCACGTAGAGATCGTTGACGTTCATCGCGATGCAGTCGATCCCGACGGTATGCCAGTCTTGGAGGGCGTCGGCGACGAGCATCTTGGTGCCGACGCCGTCGACCGCGAGCGCGAGGACATAGGGGCCGCAGTCGATCAGCCCGGCAAAGTGCCCGACCTTCCCGAGCATCGGGAAGGCACCGGTTCTTCGGTAGGTGAGCGAGTCGATCAGCGCCCGGACCGCCCGGGCCTCGAGATCGATATCGACCCCTGCTTCACGGTAGGTATGTTCGGCACGGCACAACCCGGAGGGCTGTGCCTGACAGGAAGATGCGAAGGCATCTTCCGTGTCGTCAGAGTTCTCCGAGAGTCGGAATTCGTCGTGCAGCACCTGCAGGGCCCGCTTGCCGTCTCCGCCCTTCACGACGAACGAGACGTTCACCTCGCTTGAGCCCTGCGAGATCATCATCGTATTGATCCCGGCCCGGCCGAGCGCGGAGAAGATCCGGCCGCCTGTCCCCGGGGTGCCGGCCATCCCCGCACCCACCACGGCGACCGCCGAGACATCCCGGTCGTAGGTTGCCTCACGCACGATACCCTGCTTCACGATCGGGGTGAGGGCGCAGATCGCGGCCTCCAGGTGAGACTCATCGATAATGAGGGAGATGTTGGCTTCACTCGACCCCTGCGAGATCATCATGACGTTCACCTCCCGCTCCGCGAGCGCGGAGAAGATCGTTTTTGCGACGCCGGGGCGGCCGATCATCTGCGCACCGTTGATGTTGACCAGGGCCACCTTCTCGATCAGGGCGATGGCCTTGACCACCCGCTTCTCCTGGTGCTCATCGCGGAGGATGAGGGTGCCGGGAACATCGGGCTTAAAAGAGTTCTTGACCCGGATCGGAATATCCTTCTGCATCGCGGGTTCGACCGACCGCGGGTGGAGCACCTTGGCGCCGAAGAAGGAGAGTTCCATCACCTCGAGGTAGGAGATGTCGTCGAGCACCCGGGCATCCTTGACGATCCGGGGGTCGGAGGTCATCACCCCGTCGACGTCGGTCCAGATCCAGATCTCATCGGCATCGATCCCGGCTCCGACGACGGCGGCCGAGTAGTCTGAACCGCTCCGTCCGAGCGTGGTGATGACACCCTGCTCCGTCGCTCCCATGAAACCCATGATCACCGGGACGGCATCGACGAGCAGCGGCGCGACCCGGCTCCGGATGCTCGTCTCACTCGCCGGGAGGGCACGGGCGTCTCCGTGGTTTGCGGTCGTGACGATCCCGGCCTCGGCGCCGTCGAGGACGACCGAGGAGATGCCGCGCTGCCGGAGGGCGGCGCTCACGATCGGGGCGGACAACCGCTCCCCAAAGGAGATGATGTAGTCGCGGGACCGGGGAGTCAGCTCCTTCAAGGTATGCACTGCGGTGAGGATGTTCTGCAGCCGGGTGAGCCGATCGTCGATGACCGCCGTCACCTCGTCGATGTAGTCGGGAGCCACCTCGCCAAGGAGCCGGATGTGCCGGGTCCGCATCGCCGAAAGAAGCGTCCCGATCGGGGGCTGCTCCTTGCGCTTTATGACCTCGTCAGCCACCGCGACGATCTGATCGGTGATCCCCGAGCATGCCGATACGACCACCGCGACCTCATCGCCTGCTTGCCTGTGTGATTCTACAATGTCTGCGACCCGCCGGATACAGTCTGTCTCTCCGACGGAGGTGCCGCCAAATTTCATTAAAAGCCTCATTCTGGCTCACTTGTCCCCTGCAATTACTTTATGGTATTATACAACGCACCGATTAATAAGATGCTTGTAGACGAGATTGTGGACGCGCACGTGCTGGTTATCGGAAGCGGCGGCGCCGGAGTGCGGGCTGCCATTGAGGCCTCCCGGTACGGCGGCGTGGTCCTGGTCTCAAAGACCATCGCCGGCAAAGGCGGGTGCACGACGATGGCGGAAGGCGGCTTCAACGCCGTGCTGCGGGACCAGGACTCCGTTCTGGTACACCGCGAGGATACGCTGAAAGGTGGGGCATACTTAAACGACCCCGCGCTCGTGGACGCACTGACCCATGAGGCACCGGAGCGGATCGCGGATCTCATCAGGTGGGGTGCGGTCTTCGACGTCACGGATGACCGGCAGGTGGCCCAGCGGCCGTTTGGCGGGCAGCGGTTCCCCCGGACATGCTACGCCGGGGACCGGACCGGCCACGAGATGATCATGACCCTCCTCGACCGCCTCGACGCGACCGATACGCGGCTTTACCAGGAGGTCTCGGTCATCGACCTCATAAAAGATGAGAACGGTGCGGTCGCCGGCGCCATCGCACTGGACCGGGATGGGAGCCTCATGCTCTTCCGGTCCGACGCCACGGTGCTTGCGACCGGCGGGGGAACACAGGCATACGACATATCCACGAACTCCGCCGCCGGGACCGGTGACGGATTTGCCATGGCCTACCGGGCGGGGGCGGAACTGATCGATATGGAGATGATCCAGTTCCACCCCACGGGTGCGGTCTATCCCTACGACGCTCGCGGCCGCCTGGTGACGGAGGCAGTTCGGGGCGAAGGGGGAATCCTCTTAAACACGCGCCGGGAGCGGTTCATGGAGCGCTACGATCCCGAACGGATGGAACTCTCCACCCGGGACGTGGTGGCCCGGGCGATCGCGACCGAGGTGCTGGAGGGCCGGGGAACGAACCGTGGCGGGGTCTACCTGGACGTGACCCACCTCCCGCGAGAAAGGATCGAGACCCGGCTCCCGGTGATGCTCGAGCAGTTCCTCGCCTACGGTGTGGACATCAGGAGGGAACCGATGGAGGTGGCGCCCACCGCCCATCATATCATGGGCGGTCTCCGGATCACCCCTGAGTGCCGGACGACCATCCCCGGCCTCTTTGCCTGTGGGGAGGTTTCCGGCGGGGTGCACGGCGCAAACCGCCTCGGCGGCAATGCACTCGCGGAGACGCAGGTCTTCGGGAAACGTGCCGGGGAGTTCGCCGGGAAGTCGCCGGAGAGGAACGGTCAGGTCGATGCCGCCCGGATTGACGAGAAGATCCATATGCTCGATGCTTTCCTGGAGGGGACCGTGAGCCCCGCAACGGTCCGGAAGGACCTGAAACTCACGATGTGGAACCAGGCAGGAATTTTCCGGAACGCCCCCGATCTCCGGACGGCGCTCGGGCATATTCGCGGGCTCGCCGACCAGCGGCTCTGCGCCGCCTCGACCGCAAACCTTCTCGAGTGCTGCACGGTCCGGAACATGTGCACCACAGCGTCCCTGATCGTGAGGTGCGCCCTGCTCCGGCCAGAGAACCGGGGGGCCCACGTCCGGCGGGATGCGGAGAAGACAGATCCGGCGACGTCGCCGTTCTGCCACACCTACGTCTCGATCTCCCGGGAAGGGATCGAGCGGCGGGAGGTGCCGGCATGAAAGAGATCACCCTCCGGGTCGCCCGCTACGACCCCGCCGTCGACGACGAGTCCCACTTCGAGGAGTATACGGTCCGGGTCAACGAGGGCGCCCGGGTGCTCCACGCTCTCCACGCGGTCCACGACGAGCACGACCCGACGCTCGCCTACCGCTACTGCTGCGGGTCAGGGCAGTGCGGGAGCTGCGCCGTCCGGGTGGACGGGACGCCCGGCCTTGCCTGCATGGAGGAGGCCCGCGACGGTATGACGATCGAGCCGCTGGACCTCCCGGTCTTGAAGGACCTGACGGTGGATATGAGCCCGGTCATCGCAAAGATCGCCCGGATCTGCCCGGCGCCGGATGCAGGACTCCCGACCCTGGAGGAGATCGAGGCTATCAAGCCGCTCCGGGACTGCATCGAGTGCCTCTCCTGCGTCTCGGCCTGCCCGGCGCTCCAGGTGACGGACTTCGCCGGCCCGACGGTGCTCCGGCAGGAGATGCGCCTCGCCCTCGACCCCCGCGACTCGGGGGACCGGATCATCGATGCCATCGAGAAGGGGCTCTTCTACTGCACGACCTGCAAGCGGTGCCTGGAGGTCTGCCCGAAGGAGATCGATGTCCCGGGCAAAGCCATTGAGAAGCTCCGGGAACTGGCAAACCGTCGCGGGCTGACCCTCCCCCGCCACCAGGAGGTGGCGAAGATGGTGCAGGAGACGGGCCGGAGCGTCGAGCGGACAAAAGCCACGTTCCTTGAGATGGTGCCCGAGGTGATCGAGCCCGACGGTCCCGTCCGCGGCGAGGTGGGGTTCTTCGTCGGGTGCATGTTCAACGGCCGGGTGCCGCAGACGGCGCTCGACGCGATGGAGGTCATGAAGCGCAACGGCATCCGGGTGATCGTCCCCCACGATCAGGTCTGCTGCGGCTCGCCGCTTATCCGGACGGGGCAGACGTCGTATGTCGCCGATCTGAAGCAGAAGAACATCGAGGCCTTCGCCCGCCGGGGGATCAAGACCGTGATGACGATCTGCGCCGGGTGCGGGGCGACGCTGAAGAACGACTACGACACCCCGTTCGAGGTCAAAGACGTCACCGAGATCCTGACGGAGTACGGGATCGAGCTCCCGGCGAAGCTCGATATCACGGCGACCTACCACGACCCCTGCCACCTCCTCCGGGGCCAGGGGATCAGCGAGCAGCCGCGCACACTTCTCCGCCTGGGGGTCAGGGAATTCGTCGAGATGCCGACGCAGTGCTGCGGCGCCGGCGGCGGTGTCCGGTCGGGGGTGCCGGAGGAGGCAAAGGCGCTCGGCGCAAAGCGCGATGAGTGCATCAAGGCGACCGGCGCGGACGTGGTGGTGACGGTCTGCCCGTTCTGCGAGTTCCATATCGCGGACTGCACGGACGTGCCCGTCAAGAACCTGGTGACGGTCCTCCTCGAGGGCTACCGGAAGAAGGACGCGGAGCGGAAGGGTTCCGCGTAAACACCGGGATACTCTTTTTACCCGTCCAGCGCCCGGTACCAGACGTTCATGCTCTCGAAACCGCCGCAGATGTTGGTGTTGTTGACCAGGGTTCCGGCCCAGGTATACCCGGCGCAGGCGAACGTGGCGTTGATCGGATACGAGAGCGCCCGGGCGATGGTGAAGGCGGTCTTCATCCCGGCCGCCCGCATCTCCTCCTCCATCCGGGAGAGAAGGAAGCCCGAGAGGCTCCGGCCCCGGAAATCCGGGTGGACGGCGAAGTCGGTCATCTCGACGTTCTCGTCCTGCCGGTAGATCTCCGCCGAGGAGGCCGCGGCAAGCCGGCCGTCGGCGGCGCGGACGATGAAGTAGCGGTAGTCCCCGGCCATCGCCTCCCGCAGGTAGCCGGGGTCGCCGATGGGGAACGGATAGGTCGCAAAGACCTCCCGGTAGAGCGCGGCAAGGTCGTCGACATCGTCTTCTGCCGCAGGCGCACACGTCCAGCCCGGCGGCAGGACGGCCGGCCGTTGTTCGTCGGCCTTTGCCCGGACGGCCGCGAGGACCGCGGCTGTATCGGCCGAATCTCTCTGGCGTTCCGCATCAAAGAACTTCGCCGCGAAACAACCCTCCTCCCTGCCCCGGAAGAACCGGGGAACCCGTGCCTCGACGATGTAGCCCCGGGTGATGAAGAGGGGGAGGGCGGAAGCGGGCACTTTTGCAAATACCTTGGAGTAGCCCTCGCGCTGTGCGAGCCCGTCGAGGTCGTCGAGGATTCCGGGAAGGTCACGGGGCGAGAGGTGCATCACGTAGATGCGGTCGCTCAGCTGGCCGTGCTGGACGAGGGTGCTGCCGATGGTCGCGACGGTATCAGTTGTCATTTCTCCGCTCGAACCGCTCCGTGTGCTCCGGGACGAGCGCGCTCGTCGGGTCCTCGCCCGAGAGGAGTTTGACGATCCCGACCGCTTTGGACTCATCCGCGTCCTCGAGCCTCAGGTACTGCCCGCAGGTCGCGCACTTGCGGTCGCACCAGACCGGTTCGTAGGAATCGGGCTCCCGGTAGGTGGTGATCACGCCTTCGAAGTTCCGCAGCACCACGCGGTTCGTGGCCCAGGAGATGAGATACTGGGGCATCACCGGGATCTTCCCGCCGCCCCCGGGAGCGTCGATGACGTAGGTCGGGACCGCAAACCCACTGGTATGCCCGATGAGGCTCTCGACGATCTCGATCCCCTTGGAGACCGGGGTGCGGAAGTGGGCGAGCCCCTCGGAGAGATCGCACTGGTAGAGGTAGTAGGGGCGGACCCGGTTCCGGACGAGTTTCTGCACCAGAGTCTTCATGATCCGCGGACAGTCGTTCACCCCCGCCAGGAGGACGGTCTGGTTGCCGAGCGGTATGCCGGCATCGGCAAGCCGTGCAAGCGCTTTCTGGGACGATGCGGTGATCTCCGCCGGGTGGTTGAAGTGGGTGTTCACCCAGAGTGGGTGGTGGCGGGCAAGCATCGCGACGAGGTCCTCCGTGACCCGGTAGGGGAGGACGACCGGCACCCGGGTCCCGATCCGGACCACCTCGACGTGCTCGATGTCGTCGAGTTCGGTCAGGATCCAGTCGAGGTAGTCGTCGGGGAGCATGAACGGGTCGCCCCCGGAGAGGAGGACGTCCCGGATCTGGGGGTTTTCCCGGATGTAGTCGAGGCTCTCGAGGATCTCGGTCTCCGACGGGATGGAATCGACGTCCCCGACCTTCCGCTTCCTGGTGCAGTGCCGGCAGTACATGGCGCAGACGTTGCTGACCAGGAAAAGCACCCGGTCGGGGTAGCGGTGGGTGATGCAGGGGGCGGGGTGGTCGGCGTCCTCGGCAAGCGGGTCCTCCATGTCGTCGGGCTCGACCTGCAGCTCCGCCGGCGACGGGAAGCACTGCATGAAGATCGGGTCGTTCCAGATATCTTTCGCGTCGATGAGCGAGAGGTAATACGGGGTTATCCGCAGGGGGAACCTGCTTACGGTCTCCTCCAGCGCCTTCCGTTCGTCTTCTCCGAACGATATGCCGAGCAGCCTCTCGAACGTGGATATATCGGTGATCGCGTGCCGCACCTGCCACTTCCAGTCGCGCCAGACTTCGACGGCGGTGCCAGCATCGATCCTCCTTGCTATCTCCTGCTGGTTGTTTGATAAAACGGTCATTTGCAGTTCCTCCGGTTCACAACTGTACCGCCAACCATATATAACAGGATCGATCTCCCGTTTACGGGTCAGAAAAACAAAACAGAGACCTAAAAATCAGGATCGCGGGACGGAGCATCCTGCCTCTCCCTCCACTTTAAGAGCATCATGCTCGTGAAGATGCCGGAGAAGACGACCAGCATCCCGGTGAGGAAGAGGGCCAGTGCCCGGACCGAACCCGGTACCGGCCCGGTCCCGGAGGATGCCGAGCCCGACGAGGCCGCCGGCGGCGGTCGATGACTGCACGGGACCGGGCGAGGGTGTCATCGAGGTCACGGTTGTCACCAACACCGGGCGGGAGTTCGTCTACCGGCAGGAGAGTGAGAACGGGACCTTCATCATCCCGTACTCCACGACTGGCAGCCCCTACGACGTGAAGACGCCGGGAACTACAGGATCGTCGGCGCAACAGATGGGTTCACGGCGACCGGGGAGGCCGTGACGGGGAGAGCGTAACCCCCCAGACACGGAAGAGTCGCCGGACCGCGGTGGCGTTCGTGGCGACCGCGAGGATGACGAGCGCCGGGAGAACGAACCCGGTGAGCAGCCCGACGATGATGACCGCGATCCGCTCAGGCCGGGCGAAGAGGCCGGCCCGGCACGCTATTCCAAGTCCTTCGGCCCGGGCCCTGGCGTAACTGACCATCAGCGACCCGATCGCGGCGGCAAACGCGGCCTCGACGCCCCAGGCCGTCCCCGCCCCCGCATAGTGGACGAGGAGTCCGGCGTAGACCGCCGCCTCCGCGTAGCGGTCCAGGAACGAGTCGAAGAACGCGCCGAAGACCGAAGCGGCACCGGTCACGCGGGCGAGCGCCCCGTCGAGTGCGTCGAAGATGCACGATGCGGCAACCGTGATTCCGGCGGCAAAGAACGATCCTCCGGCGCAGAGGGCCCCCGCAACCGCCATCCCGAAAAATCCGAGCAGGGTGAGGGTGTTCGGGGTCGCCCCCGCACGGGCGATGAGGGCCGCGACTCGCGTGAGCGCCCCGTTCGTCCTTACCCGGAGCCGCTCCTCGATCACCGGCCCATCTCCCGGGGAAGCAGAACCACCAGTGCCCCCGACCGTGCCATGGCAGGGAAATCATCGCTCTGAGAGATAAGGGTGTCTCTCCCGGCGGCGCCATAATGATTATATCTATAATTATTATGAGAATAATCATTGAAGTCGTCCCGAAAGTGTCCAGCGATCGAAGATCCACCTGATGTAGAGCATTCTCACGCAGATTTTCGAAGGAATTGCCATTATACAGTGTCGAATTGCTGACACGGCTTCCCACCGGGAGTCGCACCTCCCAGTTGAAGGATTCTTGCCGGAGAATACCCGATACACCGGCAATGTTTTTCTGTCAGTAGTACATATATCACGAATGCCATGAATGCCATAAAGCGCATTGTTGTCAGGGAAGAGGTCTGGGCTGCCCTCTCCAGTATGCGCAAGCCGGGGATGACCTTCTCCGAACTGATAGAAGAGATGATCGAGCACGAAAAGAAGCGGCGGCTTGTAGAAGATATCAAGCGGATCCAGGAGACGGAAGAACTCGTGGAGATCCCACTGTGACGTTTGCCGTTCTGTTCAGGCGGTCGGCAGCAGAGTTCCTGAATACTCTGCCGGAGAAGTCGCAGCGCATCGTCACGGCAAAACTTGCCATTCTGCAGACGGATCCGTATCCCGGCAGCGGGGGAGATAAAGAATGCCTGAATACGGATGGCATGGAGGTATTTCGCCTCCATATAGGGCGAACGTTTACCGCGCTCTATATCATCCATACCGATACCGACAGGAACTGGGTCGAGATCACCCACCTGATGACCGTCGAGCAGGCGCATAAACGCTACGGCAGACTCTGACCTTTGATAGCATGGGATTGGTCATATTCACGGGTCAGGCTCGCGTGAATGAGCCCGGGGCGCACGGAATGATGAGTGGCCCCGGGGCAGTAGAGTGCCAGCGCCTTCATATACGACGGGCAAGGAGGCCCCCGGTTTCAACCGGGGGAGGAATTGCCCGCATCAAGCCCCGTACACGTTCGCCCCGCGGGAGTTATCTTATAGACAGATGAGCCCCCAAGATAAGAGGTAAT
>WOYI010103458.1_pt2 | contig 15750 bp, 15 predicted proteins | sample 6423411 | NCBI WGS metagenome assembly WOYI01 (sample SAMN13441803, study PRJNA592873) | oil field metagenome | biome: oil field; feature: oil-well bore; material: oil-contaminated soil; isolation source: oil-contaminated soil from oil-well borehole | place: Germany: Wietze | collected 2016-10-18 ...
GAAGCTAAGCCTTTAATGAAGGATCTTGAAAGATGATCCCAGCTGAATGGTATTATGATTAAGAAGAACTAGCTCAAAAGCGCCTCGGCTATTGCTATATAACCTTCACATGATTTTACAAGATCTCTTATCTCTATATACTCATCATTTGTATGAGCCATGCTCTCCTTTGAGGGGCCGAAGCCTATAGTGGTTATCCCCCTTCTCCCGGCGCTCTCGCTCCCATCTGTGCAGAATGAGTATCTCGATAGCCTTAAATCAGCATTTATGTTCTTTAAAGCATCAAAGCTCTTCTTCACAAGATCACTCTCTTCGCTCACTCTCCAAGCAGGAAAAAACTTCCTTGCAATTATGTCCTTGCCTGTGTACGTCTTAGAGGATCCCTCTGCTATCGTTATTGTTGTATTATCCTCTTTTATAAAAGAGCGCATATGCTCTATTACTCCGCTCTCATCCTCCCCGAGCACAAGCCTCCTGTCAAATGTTGCCCTGCACCTGTATGGAATGACAGAGGCTCCCGGGTATGGGTAGGACATTATGTCTGTCAGCTCAATCACAGCCTTACCCAAAAATTGATCCTCCGGCAGCTTGAGCTCTCTTATCTTTTCTATAACCGGCATCATCTCATAGACCGCATTCACCCCTTTTTCCGGGTTAGAGGAGTGAGCCGGAACGCCTTTTGTTTCAACAACGATCTCAGCTCTACCCCTCTGCCCTATATTCAGGTTGAGATCTGTAGACTCACCAAGGACAACAAGATCCGGCTTCATATTGTCCAAAGCTTTACCAAAGAGTATCCCCTCAAATATCTCCTCCATAGGGACGCAGACAACATTGAGCTTGCCGGAGATCTCAGCCATGCTTGCCCCATAGATCATGGCGCTGAGCGCCCCCTTCATATCGCTTGTTCCCCTTCCGTATATCCTGTTACCTTCAACCCTTCCTTCAAAAGGCCCGTGCTTCCATTCTTTTTCATCAGCGGTAACGGTATCCATGTGCCCTTCAAACACGATGTTTCTACCATCCCCCTCATCTATCTCGCCCACTACATTGCCCCATTCATCAATGCGCGATTTATATCCCAGATCCCTCATCGTGTCCCTTATGAAGTACGCTATCTCTCTCTCATCGCAGGAATAGCTCTTTATCCCTATGAGATCCCTGCACAACCTCACAAGATAACTATCATTTATCTCTCTGCTCATCCTTACTCCCCCATCAGCTGAAGCAGAACTGCGCACTTTGCGAACAAGCCATTCTCTGCCTGCTGATATATCACAGAGCGCTCGGAGTCCATGACATCATCATCTGCCTCATAGCCCCGTAGCACAGGTAGAACATGGGTTATCACAGCATCTTTATCCATGAGATCCATGTCCTCCTTTTTCAGCCTCCATTCCTTATACGGCTCATATGCCTTTTTTTCCTCTTCCCATGTCTTTGTATATCCTTCTTCAGCCATTCTTCTGGTCATCCATGATCTCGGGAAAACAACGCTTGCCCCCCTGAGTGCTTCTTGCCTGTCATCTGTGATCTCAAACTTTGCTCCAGAAGCTCTGGCATTTTGCTCTATCCTCTTTATGATATCCTCTGGAAGCTCAAACCCTTCAGGGTGAGCTATAGAAACATCCATCCCGAGCCTTGTGGCCAGAAGGGCATCCTCATCTATGCTGCAATAGCCTCTCGGCACATCAGCATAAGCCCATGTTATCGCAAACTTTCTGCTCTTTAAAGAAGCAAACCTCTCTTTTACAGTCATCAGATCCGCAAGAGCCTGGGTGGGATGGAACATGTCATCAGCCATGTTTATCACAGGCTTCTCAGAGTGCTCTGCAAACTCTCTAAGAATTTTATTTCCCTTTCCGTAAACAAAATCTATAGCATGGTCTAATAGCCTTATACCCAGGGCATCTCCATACAGCTCATACATCTTTGCTATATCCTTTCTGCTCTCCCCTTCTCCTTCCCTTGTCATCGATGAGCTCACCTGCTGCGCATGCCCGCCTAACAGCGTCATCGCGCTCTCGAAGGCGCTCCTGGTGCGTGTTGAAGGAGCATAAAAAAGCATTATGAGTGTCTTTTTCAGAAGAGGGTTGAAAGACAAAAAGCTCCCGTTTTTGTACATGCTCTTTATCTCCTCAGCAAGCGCTATGGTTTCTTCTATCTCCTTTACGCCCCAATCCTGTAAGGTTATGAGATCCCTGCCTCTAAGCTCTGGCACTATGTGCTTAACCTTTGGTACAAACATAGATATAAAGGAGATATCTCTTTAATCTAACTTTCCACAATCAATAGAGAAATGTCAGGACACCATAAGATATCCCTATGGATAAGACTGGTGAAATGATCCATATTACGATTATCTGTGCGATCGCTCTCAAGCTAACCTTTTCCCTGCCCTTTGCCGCCCCCACACCAAACAGGCTCATTGTATAGAAGTGCGCGGCAGGAGCGGGAAGACCCATAAAGCTCATAGCCATGAGCGCTACCGCAGCAACAAGCGATGAAAAAAGCCCGCTAACTGCATCTATCTCTGTTACATCTTTCCCAAGCTTCTCCATGGTTCTACCACTGAAAATAAAGCCCCCGGCTATCAAGGATATCCCACCAAAAAAAAGCGCAAATGGTATCGAGATAGTACCCAGCAGAGGGAATATGGAGTTTCCTACATTATTGGCGCCCATTGAAAATGCAAAGAAGCATCCTACAGCTATGAGAAGAGCTTTCTCATATGGAATCCTTGGAGTTTTTAGCTCGAAGGCACGTGTTGATGCGTATGAGATAAAAAAGCAGATAAAGGCGCCGGCGATCCATGAAGCATAGAAATCAAGCAGGCTCCTAGAGATGAGAGAGCCGAAGAAAATCCCTATCCCTGCTATTGCGCCAGTGGCCATCTCGCTTGTAGAGAGAGGCACTTTTACCAGATTAGCTATCAGAACGCATATAAGAAGGGAGATGAGCGCTACTGCCCCAAGCATTGGATCTATTGACCCGATAATGTTCTTATTGAGGTTCTGTGCAACACCTTTTCCGGCAAGAACTGCCCCCAAGAAGATAAAAAGCGCATAGAACAGCAGGGCTCTCTTCCTGGAGATCACGCCAGCTCCAAATGGTGCTGCCATGACATACGTGCAGTTGCCCCCTATCATTATGCCGCTTATGAATGAGAGAACAAAGAGAACAGGCGTGATGTCCATGCTACACCCAGATAGTTATCTTATCATACCATACTCCATAATCATCACTCCAGAAATCTATTTTTCCTGTTATCAGAAGGGTCGCATCCTGCTTTGCTCTTGCTTCTATGTATGCAAAGTACCTGTGCCCCTGTGTCATGGTAACATTCACATCTACTGTTAAGTTCTGATCTATCTCCTCTTTCGTTGCATTCCTGTAGATCAACTGTGTGCCATAGCTCTCATCTGTTGTGAGATCTTTGATACCCGCTATAACCTCAAATGATCCTGAGGTGAGAGCATTATCCATTATGCCCTTCATTCCCACATTAAACTCAACCTGGACTTTTACACTTCCGCTCTTCACCGGAGAAGGAAAGCTTGCCCCAACTGTTGAATTGGCAAAGAACAAACCAGCAGAGCCTGGAGTCAGTCCAACCTTCACCATTCTCTTTTCCGGATAATACCCCGCATTGAATAAAAGCGCATCGCTGGAGCTCCCTTCAAGCGCCTTTAGCTCCCTTTTTCCCTCTGTTGCATAATCTATATCCATTATCCAGGTTCTCGGCGATCTGAGAGGGAATATGCCCACAGGCACATTTGAACCGAAGAGTGTTTCAGCAGCGATCTTGAGAGAATAGCTATCATTCCCGTATGTCGTTATGTAATTCTTTATCTCTGGATAGTAAAAGACATCCATCGGGAAGCCTAGTGAAAGGAGTATAAGCCTGTCTCCAAGCTCTGAGGTAAGCTGGGGTATCAACATTCTTCCTTTATCCCCCTCTATGCAGAGCACCATATAATCCTTCAGCTCGTAGGTATCGTATCCATAAAAAGAGACGTTCTCTCTTAGCTTTTTGATCTCGGACATGAGATCTTCATTATCTGTTATCACACCTGCGGTTTTGTCCTTGAGTATGGGAACATTATCCCCCACAACAAGGGATATAGCGCTTCTGGCAACCCTCGCAGGTGTATCGCTATCCGCTTTTGCATTTGCAGGTAACTTCTCTGAAAGCGCTGCTGCTCTCTCAACAGCGCTCTGTATGTCTGCCCCCTCATCAACCGCGCTCTTTATGCCAGCCTTTGCTTCCTCTACACCAGTGCTTCTTATCTGAACCATATCGTAGCCTGAGAGAACGGCATCTTTAACGCTCTGCTCAACACTCTCTGTTATGAGGGGTGTTATTATCGCCCCCTCAAATCCTGCGTCTCTGAGAGATTTTATAGCATTCTTATCACCTATCACCAGCCCGTCAATGCCCAGAACACAGCCCACTTTTTCTTCTGTCATGTTAGAGGATATCCCTATGCACCTCAAACCTCCGTCTCTAACCCCCTTTGCAAATGATCCTGCAAGTCTACAAACCAGGGCGCTATCAGAACCAAATGCTCTGGTTCCTATGGTAGTATCCTTGCTCGTTATGTTATCAAATCGTAAACCATAGAGCAGAGTTACGTTGAGTGCTGATAGCTCGGATGCGACGTAAAGCCCTGCACCGTATGCTAGACTATCCGAGTTTGTTGCTCCTATGGCAAGATATGATGGAAAATCAAGAAAATTCATGTAATCCGCTGCCACAGCACCTGATGCCCCTGTTAAATTCTTTTCTACAAGGTTTATGCCTGAAGTTTTTATAGGCACATCGCTCCTTACAAGAAGGATCTTTTCAATAACTCTCTCCGAGTCTATGGCGCTCTCCTGAGCAAAAGATGCGGTGATAAGCAGCAGCACCGCAAAAAAAACCTTCCTCATAAATTACCTTATGTAATCTTTGCTATTTGTTCTTTTCTTATCGTCCATAGAAAGGGCTATGGCCAAATGCAGGTTTAGAGGCACTCTGTCAGGAAGCATCAGAGATCGTGGGCGCTACCGAAGTGACAGGGTATGAATGGTAGAGAGGATGAATTGGTGCCCAAGCTTGAGAGGAGCAAACCTCCCAGGCAGAAAGAACAGCTAAAAGAGGACATCAGGAAAAACCATATTAAAAAGCCAGAAATACCACAAACTTTTGTTTTTAGTCCATGTCTTCCTGCTTACTTACATTTTATCCAGCTTTTCTTCTATGTTGCTGAGATATGGTATGGGACTGTGCTCATGCACATGCTTTGTTATCGTATCCTTTACCCTGTACGGGTTTTCAACACCGAAGAGCTGATAGTAACTTCTTACCCTTGGTTCCTGGGTGTTCTTGCTTCCCCCACCAAACACCCCGAAAAATCCTTTGCTGCCACCACCCGCTCCAGCACCTGCAAATGTGCCTGTGCTTCCTAGGCCAAAGCCCGACTGCGTGATGGGCACAACGTTTCCAAAATTGAATATCCTGCCCAGAACAGATTGCTCAACGGAGATATCTGAGAGCTTTTCATAAAAGATCTCCCTAGTCTTACGCGAGATAAAACTTCTCTTCATGATTATTCTCTCATTTGTTATATAATAGGTATGGCTATCTGCATAAACAGTCACGATAATTAAAACGACAACACCGCATACCACTGAGAACAGAGGAAAGAAGAGAGCAAAATGGATTGCAAGCGTTGTGCTGATATATATCCCGAGAGCAGCAACCAAAGCATTAGCTACAAGGGGTAGTCTGCTCATGAACTCAAGGGAGAGAAGAAAACCTGCAAGCACAAAAATAGCAAAAAAAACGATGTCGCCAAAGGCGCTGGCACTTATCGGCAGGCTGGAGGCAAAAGAGGTAAAAGAAGACCAGTTGAACAACTTCCACAGCGCATAGGCTAAAAGAACGTAGAGAACAGCCACAGAGTAATGCTTTACGAAAGCCATCTTTGCTGGCTTCAGCTCCATCTCTATCTTCTCTCCATCAAGAAGTTTCACATGGTTATTCCGATTTGTAATATATATTGATTTCTATGCCTGGGGCTATTCTTATTCTGTGTTAAAGCATTCTGATAGCAAGTTTACCGGCGCTATTGGCTCTTTTTCTTCTACTCATTAGATGTCTGCACTAAATATAAATATCAAAATGAACATTTAAAAACATGGCATCAAAATTTATAGCTATGGTAGTGATGTGCTCTCTGCTTGCCACGACAGTAGAAGCAGAAAGGCCTCTCAGAGACATCATATGCGGGATATTTCAGAGGCAGCCTGAGGCGACGGAGATAAAGGATATACTTGAGAGCCCTGAAGAATACGAAAATGAAACTGTCACCGTTGAAGGCAGACTTGGTGAGAGGACAGGCTATGGATGGATGCGTGGCGATCTCTGGGGTGTATACGATAATGAGGACAGGGGCATAACGATATCCCTGGTGATTGATGAGGAAAAATATGCAAGAGAAGCTGGTGGAGATTTCGCAGAATACCAGAGGCTGATAAAAGAAGCGCGTGAAAGAATAGAATCTCTAGAGGGAAAAAGTGTGAGAGTCACTGGAACAGTAGATACGAAATATATGAAAGGCAATTATTCAGAGGATGCCCCTCTTCTAATATTCCAGGATGACGGCATAATAGAGCTTTAAGATAGAATCAAAGGAGCACACAGCTATAAATATACGAAAAACACATTATGAGTATGTTTGAAGAAAAGCTGGAGGAGCTCAGTAACGCCTGTGGTATAGCCGGGAGAGAGGGAGCTGTCAGAGATGTAATAAAAAGGTATGGAAACTTTTGTGAAGACAGCGCAGGAAACCTCTACACAAAGAAGGGCAAGGGTAAAAAACTCATGCTGGTAGCGCACATGGATGAAGTGGGCTTTATGGTCAAGCATATAGATGAGGAAGGCTTCATCAGGTTTGAGAGGGTTGGGGGCATAGAGGATTCTTTGCTTGAGGGCACAGAGGTTATTTGTAACGGTTTAAGAGGGGTTATAGGAAGCTATCCCCCGCACGTAAAAGAGAAGGTCTCAAGTAAAGAGATCTTTATGGACTTTGGCTTTTCGTCAAAAAAAGAGGCTGAAGAAGAGGGAATAAGGACAGGCACGCCCATCTACTTTGCTACGCGTTTTTCATCCAAAGGCAAAACGATGGCTGGCAAAGCTTTTGATGACAGGATAGGATGCTCGATAATTCTTGAGCTCATTGAGCGGATAGGTGAGCCTGTTTATGAAACATACTTTGCGTTTTCAACACAGGAAGAGGTAGGATCCAGAGGGGCAAGGGTTCTGGTAGAAGAGATAAGACCGGAGTATGTGATAGCTCTGGAGGGGACAACCGCAGCGGATGTGCCGGGAATAAGGGAGAGCGATGTGCCTGCGTCCATGGGCAAAGGTCCGGCGATAACCGTCATGGATAAGAGCCTGATGGCTGATGAAGGTCTTGTAGACAAGCTCATAAGGCGCGCTGATAGATATCAGATAAAGAAGCCTGCTTATGGTGGGACTGACGCCGGCGTGGCCTTCGGATCAAGGGCAACTGTGTGCTCCATACCCTGCAGGTACATACATGCGCCTTTGAGCATAGCGAGAAAGGATGATGTTGAAGAAGCTTTAGTTATGCTGGAGAGGTTTCTGGCGCAAGAGTAGTGCGCATTCGCGCCCAGGCTCCTTTCCTTCCCGCCTCTCGCTCTCTGATTGAGCTCACGTCTATGACAGATCCCTCCACAGCCTGCGTGATCTCTGGATGACCGTTACTGTGCCGGCGATTATAAAATAGATCATCAGGATGTCTAGTGGGGTTAACGACGCTATAACAAAAGCTGGCTGTATTATGGAAAAGATGGTTAAAAGGATCACCCTGTCAGCTCTGCCGAGGAGCCCCCCATAATCTCTTTTACCGGATAGAGCCTGCGCCTCCACGCCGAGGTAGCTTATGATCAGCACCGTCACCATAGCTATAAATGCCAGATAAAAATTGCAATTAAAAGCCACTCCCAGAAGGATGACGCTGTCAGCATACCTGTCAAGGACGTGGTCTAACATATCTCCCTTCTTTGAGGCTTTTCCCTGCGCCCTTGCAACAGAGCCATCCATGCCATCAAAGAAGCCATTGAGCAGAACGGCTATAGCCGCAGGCAAAAGCATATTTTCTATATAGAGCAAGAGAGCTATAAGAGCAAAAACAAAGGCTGTTATGGAGATAACATCAGGCGAAACCTTTATGTGAAGGGCAATTCTGTCAAAAAGAGGATTGATCTTACCTCTCAGCCTATCCAGAACCATGCCTTATCAATACTCCTCCAGTATGTATGAGGAGAAATCTATCTTACCCGGGGCATACTTCCTCTTATCTTCCCCGCCCTTCATGATCTCCTCAACCTGGTCAGCAACCTCTCTTATGCTCATCCCGCTGGTATCCACCTCATAAACCGCCTTGCCTCTCTCAAGAGACTCTATGGTGATAACATCTATCGCTTCTGCCTCTGCGTTCTCCTTCACCTTTTTCTCAGAATAACCCCTGGCTCTGAGCCTTTTCTCTATTATTGAAGGATCCGCTCTCAGCACTATGATAGCATCAACGCCAAGCTCATGAGCTAGATGCCCGACAACTATGTCTGGTTTCGACTTTAGTTTTATCTTCTCAACATCAACTATCCTGCTATCTGCCTCTTCATCATAACCTGATACAGCACCTGCCAATAGATCCTCGAATCTAACCACATCATAACCCCTGCTCTCAAGCTCATCTGCTACAGAGCTCTTCCCAGATCCGGGGACTCCAGTCAAAGCGTAGATCACATTTGATGTAAAGAACGGGGCAAATAAAAAGTTAACTGAATTGAAGAACAAAAATGATAAGGTATGAGAGCCATGAGAAAAAGTGGATAGCGCAGGGATGGCTGAGAGGATTGTAAAAGAGCTTGAGGATGAAGATGCTAATGTCAGTGATGAAAATTTTTTTGCCATCGAGCAAAAATCTGGAAGAGCATCCTTCATCGATGGCAGCAGCTATGAGCTGTTGAGCACTCCCTCAAAAGATTTTTACCTGATAAGGATAGCAGTTGAGAGGTTTGATGGAGAAAAGAGGATGCAAGAAAGCCTAAAAGACTTTCTGTGCATAGCTAATGGCAATGAAACAAAGATCATAGGTCATGATGGAGAGGAAGAGATAAACTCCTCATCAATGGATATGAGCAGGAGCCTGCTGGAGTGGAGAAGCGCTGAGGAAGAGAATGGCATTGTGTTCATTGACGGCTCACTCGAGAGCCCTTTTTTCGACACACCAAAAACAGGATCGATGTGCGGGGTGATGAAGAGCAGCAGAGTAAACACAAGAAGAATAGCGAAAAGGGCAAAAGCGCTGGGTTTTAGCACATGGGCATATGAGATCAATAAAAATGATTTTGTCTGCAGGCTGCACAGCTTTACAAACCTTGTTTTCGAGGTTCAGACAGAAGACAGGGACAATCTAGCATACGCAGCATATTATTCAAGCGATCCCCTTATACCGGGCTATCCTTTTGGTCTGATGGAGGCACACAGAAGGGCAAAGATAGATAGCAGAGAGGTAAAGGAGCTTCGTGCCCTGCTGTATGCAAGGGGCATAGATTATGTGGAGCTGCACGATTTCCTGGAGGGGTAATGATAGTCGGACAGATAGTTGATGGTAACAGCGAGAGGATCGTTATAAGAAAGGATAGCAATGCCGCTCTGGAGCTTGGCTCTCTCATTGCCTGTGAGGAAAAGGATGGCACAACAATCTATCAGGTTTATAATCTGATGCACGGAAGCCAGCTCTCGAAAGAGAGCATAGAATTTATGGCCGGGATGATGAGCGAGGGGCATGGGTTTGAAATATTTGAAAGGAACCTGCGCAACTACATACTGGCGGAGGCAAAGCCCCTGATAAGGAGCGATAACAGGATCCCCAAGAAGCTGCCGGAGCTGCTCACAGAGGTGAGAGATGTCGAGAGCAAAGATTTCTCTTTCCTTGAGGAGAGGGATCTTTTTATAGGGTATCTGAGAAATGGAAGCAGAACAATAAGGGAGAGAAAAATATGCCTTGATGGAAAAAACGCTCTGACACACCACATACTCATATCCGCAACCACGGGAAGGGGGAAAAGCAATTTAGTTAAGGTGATGCTCTGGGATCTTCTTGATAAAAACTATTGCGGTGTTCTGGTGCTGGATGCTCATGATGAGTACTACGGCAGGAACTCCACAGGATTAAAAGATAAAGATGGGAGCACAAAGCTTCTCTACTATTCCATAGCCCCTATGCGCGGCAGCAGCACTCTGGTCTTCAATCTCTCTTCAATAAAGCCAAACCACCTTGAGAGCGTCAGCGAATTTTCGCAGGCGCAGCATGAAGCCATGTACACCATATATTCAAAGTTCAAAGAGAGATGGCTCGAGTGGCTATTGAGCTTTGATGAGAGTAAATTGAGCAGCATAGAAAAAGAGAGGGGAATGGTACACGGTATAAGGATAGAAACGATCCTCGTCCTTATAAGAAGGCTGAGCATAATACTTGATAGCAGAGTGTTTTCTAAAGATCTAGGTAAAGCGGCTTTAAAGGATATATGTGATGCCCTGGAGCAGGGTGAAAAGGTGATAATAGACACATCCGAGATATCCGCTGCGCAGGAGCTTCTGATAGGGAATATGATAGCGGATGAGATGCTATACAGATATAAAAAGTATAAGATGGATGACACACTGAAGGGAAAGCCTGTGGTAGCATTCATAATTGAAGAGGCACCGAGGGTTCTCAGCGACGCAACAGGCATTTTTCCAACCATAGCCAGAGAGGGGAGAAAGTTCGGTATAGGGTTGATAGCCATAACACAGATGTGCAGTCTAATACCTAAAGAAATACTCGCAAACATGAACACGAAGATAATCATGGGAACAGAGATGAATTCAGAGCGTGAAGCTGTTATATCCAGCGCGCCCCAGGATCTCTCCAAGGATAGCAGAACAATAGCAAGCCTTGACAAAGGTGAAGCAATAGTCAGCAGCATCTTCTCAAAGTTTGCTGTTCCTGTTAATGTTCCTCTCTTCGAAGAGGTAGCTAATGAGAGCGGAAAAGAAAAGGAGAACTACAGAATGAAATTTATCGGGTAAATATCTGTAGAGATCTTATAACAAACAAAAATTAAAAAGAAGAATGCCCATAATCCATATGGAGTACGCAGTAGCAGAGGTTGAAAAAAAGGATGTTGAGCCAATACTGAGAGATGACTTTTTATCCAGACAGTCAATTACAGTTAAAGACGCCACAGAAAAGAGCACAAGCTATGTGCTCATAGAAGGAAAAGAGGGCATAAAAGCTCGTTTGAAAGAGCTGGGAATAAAAATGCTGGAAGAGGACAAAGCTGTCGAGGTAAAAGAAAGGATAAAAAAAGAAGAAGATGAAGCGGCAGGGGGCCTGGGTTTTATATTTGAATGAAAAGTTTAAATAAAACAAGAAAGATAATATGTCGTGAGCGCTGAGAGGTATTATCAGATTGTCCTTAAGGATTGCCTGCTATCTTTTGTTGTCACCACAATCAAAAAGGACAACTTCCATGAGCTATTCTCAGAATTTTTAGATAACCTTGAGGATCTCTGGATTCTTGAGCTGATAAACATGGATGTGAGGATAGAGAAAAAGGAGGAGTTTGTAGAAGCCTTCAAAGCGTATTATGATGCAAACTGGAAAAACCAGAACTCTGTTGAGTTGCTGAAGGATGTTGAGAGAGTGGACATAGAGGAGGAGAAAGAGGATAGCGTTACACTATCCATAAACCAGTGCCCCTTCCTAAAGTTTCATGAAGAGCTCAGGGTTTTAGATGTCCCTGTGGATCTCTGCCTTTTTGGAGCTTTTTTGGTTAGAGGGACGCAGAGATTTATGAAAGAACAGAAAGAGCTGGATTACATATATTCATTCAGTCTTCCTGCCTGCACACTTATTGTAAAAACTAAAAACCCGGAATAGAACAATTTAAATATAAACACAAACATACCTTAATTAGATGACAGGTGATTCATATGAATATAGAATTACATTCAGCAAAATATTTGATAAGGGCTACAATACAAGCGGACGGAATAGTTGAGCAACCGGATGTCATAGGAGCCATATTCGGACAGACTGAAGGGCTACTGGGCAATGAGCTTGACTTAAGGGACCTGCAGAAAAGCGCAAAGATAGGTCGCATAGACGTTGAGTTGAACACACAAAAAGGGAAATCTGTGGGCAAGGTCTATCTTGTCTCCAACCTTGACCGTGTAGAGACCGCTGTTCTGGCAGCAGCCCTGGAATCTATAGAGCGCATTGGGCCCTGCAAAGCGCAGATAACTGTGGATGAAATAGAGGACGTTAGAGTTGCGAAGAGAAAGAAGGTCATTGACAGAGCAAAAGACCTGCTAAAAAAGATGATAGAGGGAACAAAAGAGGAGAGCGGAGACATAGTCGATGCTGTCAGAGACTCTGTGAAAGTTGAGGAGATGATATCCTATGGACAGGAAAAGCTCCCTGCAGGGCCTGCAGTAGAGAGCTCTGACTCCATAATAATCGTTGAAGGCAGAAATGATGTTCTTAACCTTTTGAAAGCAGGCATAAGGAATGCCATTGCTGTTGAGGGAACAAACGTGCCAAGGACAATAGTTGATCTCTCCAAGGTCAAGACGACCATAGCATTTGTTGATGGAGACAGAGGGGGAGAGCTCATACTCAGAGAGCTGCTTGATGTGGCTGAGATTGATTATGTAGCCAGAGCGCCTGAAAACATGGAGGTTGAAGAACTCTCATCAAAGCAGATAATGAAATGCCTCTCAAACAGGGTTCCTGCTGAACAGTATAAGGAGTTGCTAAAGGGAAGCGATAAAAAGAAGCTCTTCAAGATCTTCAGAGAGGAGAGGAAAGAAGAAAAGAGAGAAGAGAAAGAAAAGGAGAAAGAAGAGGCTGCCGCAGTGCAGCAGGAAGCAACAAAAGATGATTTAGATAGAGAGGTTCTGGAGAGCCTATCAGGCACCTTAAAAGCAAAGCTCTTTGATGCAGAGAACAAAGAAATTCATGAAGTTGCTGTCAGAGATCTCCCTGACTTTTTGAAAAAAGGCTCAAAGGATGTTGAAAAGATAATATTTGACGGCGTTATAACGCAGAGGCTCGTTGATATAGCTTCAGAGGTGAGTGTAAAAAAGATCGTGGGAGTGAAAATGGGCAATGTGGTAAAACGCCCCCCAAACATCGAGCTAATAACAAAGGATATGCTTACGGTCAGTGCTCCTTAGCCCAGGCATAATTTCTTATCCTGCTGGTGGATCCAAATCCACAATGTGAGCAACGCTTATGCCTTAAATTGTATGATACTCTGCCGCATCTCCTGCAAGCAACATCCCTTGTTTTATTTCTCTTTCCCATCGAGGGTGTACCCTTAGTCATGTACCTGAATAAAGGTGCGTTCTTTTATACTTTTTCAGCCCTTATACTTTCAGAGAGGCAAGTATTAAATAGAAATATCTCAATTTTCTTATGAGCGGGGGTTGCCGAGCATGGTCAAAGGCGCAGGCTTGAGGGGCCTGTTGCGCAGGCATCCGTGGGTTCAAATCCCTCCCCCCGCATTATTTTAAATTTACCACAGATGCAACCAGAAGTCTCTCTTCCATCACCTCTCTCATCTATCCTTTCCATCAGATCCCTGGCGCTTTAAACCTTTACAGGTATTCTACTCACAGGAGGCGACGACGCAAGCGGCAAAAATTTGAGAGCACTACTGCGAAGAGTATTTTTTACTCTGCGCATGAACAGACGCCATTTTTTCTTTTTTCGAATCTTATTGTTGGATCTCCTTAACCATATAGATCTCTACAGCATGTCTACCGGCAAGGCCAGCAGGAAATGTGGCTGAGGGCTGAACTTCGCCGTCCAGAATAAATTTATCCACCCTGTCCCCCCAATTGTAAACAGATATATCCAGAGTTGCATTTCTATATTTTACATTCAATAGTTTTATGGGCTGTTTTGAAAATTCATAGGGCACAAGCGGATCAAACTCAATCCTGTCCTGTTGAAAATGCATCCCGAAGAGATTGTGATAGACCATGCTTAGATAGGCAGTTGCGCTCCATGTCTGGTTGTGAGCGCTATGCCACAGCTCTCCACACTGGATGCCGCCATACGGCTCACCGGTAACTGGATGATATATTTCTCTGAATTCATTCCCATGCGCGGCTAACTTTGCCAGATTCTGGAACTCATTTGAAAATAAGCTCATGTTTTTATGGTCATACGCAGCCCATGCCCAGAACCCTTGAATAAAAGGCCATATGGTGCCGCAATGACGACCATACTCTGGTTTAAATCTTGGATAGACTGGCCAGAGACATGGTATGCCGTGCTCCGTTATGCACTGGTTTCTGTATATGTCCTCTGCACGCTCCCTGTCTGCAACTCCCGAGAGTATTGCAAGCGATTCACCAAGCCCTTCCATAGAGGTATCCGTTGTTCCATTCTCGTCGATGAAGTATGCATATCTCCCCTCCTCTGGTAACCAGAAGTGCCTGTTTATTGCATTTTTAAGAGCTCCTGCACTTCTCTCAAAGGTCTTTATTTGCTCAGGTGAGCCCCCAAGGATCATGCCCATTTGAGCAGCTATCATGTAAGCAAGATAGTACAAACAATTGGTGCTAAGTGCCTTCATCTCAAACTTACCATAACTGCCATCAGGCTTTTTGGCATAGTCCAGAATAAAAGAAGAGCCCTTGGCTCCAACCATATATTTCTCTGGATAAGAAGCCACTCCATCTGCATAGCTTGCAGGTCCCATAAACAGCCCGTATTCAGGATCGAATTCCTCACTTTCGAACCACTCTAATGAAGTTCTGGTCACCTCATAGGCATACTCAAGGAATTCTCTGTCTCCCGTATAGGTGTAGTAAGCCCAGGCTCCCAGTACCCAGGAAATTGCGTCCCAATATTGGCCTCCAATAACAAATTCTTCGATCTCTTTTGGAGGTGTTTTACTCTCATATGTGAGCGCATGCTCTCTGCCTTTTTGAGCATGACCACCAACACATAATTTGAGAGAGCTCTTCGCGACCTCTGGATAGAGTAAAGCTGCTGCAAGCAAGGTGTTATAAGCCGTATCCCTTGTCCAAAAGCCATATTCTTCACCTGCTTTAAGCGCCTTTTTCCCATCTATCTCCGCTATGTTGGACTCCACGGTCTGCATCGCCAGCTCGTACATTGAATCATAGAGCGGTATGCCTGATATGAGTCGAAAACCCTCATCAGTGGTCTCTTTTATCTCTTCTGATGCAACATGGATGCTGCTGCCTTTTACACATCTGGTTAAGTCTCCTTCTCCATGTTCAATACCATCAGAAAGAAGTCCATCAGAGAGAACTACAAAAATCAGCAATCCTATCATCAATAATGCCAGGATTCTCACGAACTTAAATAGTATACCACTATAATTATCTTATGATGAATCAGGCTCTCATAGATCCTTACCCCTGTGCTAGCTCCAGCGATCAGCACCACAATAGAGATGCAGAGAATAGTCTTTGAGAAGCTCAATCTTAAAGCACATGCTGCAATTTTTGAAATTTGGGCGTAAAATGAGATAAAAGGGATAGAGCATTCGGAGGGATAACGGTTGAGATGGCAGGATTGCACCACTCTTTTTCTTCAGTCCTTCACTTCGACTATCTTCTCTTTACTCTTTGCGCCCGATACAATT
>WOYI010556826.1_pt3 | contig 15742 bp, 12 predicted proteins | sample 6423411 | NCBI WGS metagenome assembly WOYI01 (sample SAMN13441803, study PRJNA592873) | oil field metagenome | biome: oil field; feature: oil-well bore; material: oil-contaminated soil; isolation source: oil-contaminated soil from oil-well borehole | place: Germany: Wietze | collected 2016-10-18 ...
CGCGATCGGTCTCGCCGTGGCGGGCTCCGCACTGCGCGCTGATCGTCACCTGACGTCACAGGAGCTCGCAGAGTTGAACGCGACTCGGCTGTCGGCGCGCGGACGTCGGCACGCCCGGTGGGTGCTCGATCGCGCGATATCGACGCCGGAATCGCCCCTCGAGTATGTCAGCGTCGCCGCGATCGAATGGCTCGGATTCCCGGCACCGGCGCTGCAGAAGTGGATATTCGGCGCCCCCGGAGAGGACGCAGACCGCCTGGACTTCTGGTGGGAGCCGTGGCGCATCGGCGGTGAAGCCGACGGCGAGATCAAGTACAGCGGCGAGCTGGGCGATGCGCGCAGCGCCATGCGCGAGCGCAGCCTGCGCGACGCACGACTGCTCGATCGCGGCGTTGCAGCCACGGCTCACTGGGGTTGGCGCGAGGCGATCGCAGCCAAGCCGGTGCGGGCCGCGTTGCTGGCCGCCGGCCTGCCTGCCGAGCGCCCCGAGGACAGTCCCCAACTCCGCTCGCTGCAGCGCGCTCTCACGCCTCCCACCGCGAGACGGCAATAGCGCACCGAGACTGCAGCCGGTAGCCGCGGTTTCGGTGCACGGATGCTGTCTCGAGAACGGGCAGCGCCTCACGCCGTCAGGCGAAGGCCTCCACGGGCGGGCAGGCGCACACCAGGTTGCGGTCGCCGTAGGCCTGGTCGATCCGGCGAACCGGAGGCCAGTACTTCGTGCGCACCAGGCTGTGCACCGGGTATACCGCGAGCTCGCGCGAGTAGGGGTGCTCCCACGTGCCCGACACCACGGCCTCCGCCGTGTGCGGCGCGTTCACCAGTGGGTTGTCACCGGACGGCCACTCCCCCGCCGCCACGGCGAGCGCCTCGGCCCGGATCGCGATCATCGCCTCGATGAAGCGCTCGATCTCGGCGTGATCCTCGGACTCCGTCGGCTCGACCATGAGGGTCCCGGCGACCGGGAATGACATCGTCGGCGAGTGGAAGCCGTAGTCGATCAGACGCTTGGCGACGTCGTCGACCGTGACCCCGGTCTCCTCCTTCAACGGCCGCAGATCGAGGATGCACTCGTGCGCGACGAGGCCGCTCTCGCCGGTGTACAGCACCGGGTAATGGTCCTTGAGGCGGGTCGCGATATAGTTCGCGGACAGCACTGCGGCCGCGGTCGCATCGCGCAGGCCCTCCGCGCCCATCATGCGCACGTACGCCCATGAGATGGGCAGGATGCCGGCAGACCCGTGCGGCGCACCCGACACGGCACCTCCGTCGAACACGAACCCGCCGATCTGTGAACCGGCACCGTGGTCCTTGCGCTGCGAGAACGGGTGACCCGGCAGGTACGGCGCGAGGTGCGCCTTGGCCGCGACCGGACCGACGCCCGGACCTCCGCCGCCGTGCGGGATCGCGAAGGTCTTGTGCAGGTTCAGGTGCGACACGTCGCCGCCGAGGTCGCCGAACCGTGCGTAACCGAGCAGCGCGTTGAGGTTCGCGCCGTCGACGTACACCTGGCCGCCGGCGTCATGCACGGCCTGGGTGATCTCGAGCACATCGTGCTCGTACACGCCATGGGTCGACGGATACGTGATCATCAGTGCGGCGAGCGACGCCGCATGCAGGGCGATCTTCGCGCGCAGGTCGTCGAGGTCGACATTCCCGGCCTCGTCGCATGCGATGACGACGACCTTCATGCCGGCCAGCACAGCGGATGCCGCGTTCGTCCCGTGCGCGGACGAGGGGATGAGACAGACCGTGCGGTCGTGTTCGCCGTTCGCGCGATGCCAGCCGCGGATCGCGAGGAGACCGGCGAGTTCGCCCTGCGAGCCGGCGTTCGGCTGCAGCGAGACCGCGTCGTAACCGGTCATCTCCGCCAGCCACGTCTCGAGCTGCTCGATCATCGCTAGGTACCCGCGCACATCGTCCTCGGGAGCGAAAGGGTGCACGCGCGAGAACTCCGGCCATGACACCGCCGCCATCTCGGTCGCCGCGTTGAGCTTCATGGTGCACGAGCCCAGCGGGATCATACCCCGATCGAGCGCGTAGTCCCGGTCGGCGAGCTGCTTGAGGTAGCGCATCATCGCCGTCTCACTGCGGTGCGTGTTGAAGACCGGATGCGTGAGGTAATCGTCATCGCGCAGGAGAGCGTCCGAGACACCGGCGAGAAGGGCGGCATCCGCGAAGTCGACCGAGCGGTCGCCGTGCTCGTCCTCCGCCGGAAGACCGAAGGCCCACGCGAGGGCGGCGAGGTCGTCCGCCGTCGTGGTCTCGTCGACCGAGATGCCGACGGTCGCATCGTCGGCCCAGAACAGCTGGTAGCCGCGCGACCTCGCACGCTCGATCACGCGCTGCGACGGACCCGGGGTGGTCACGCGGATGGTGTCGAAGAACGCGTCCGACGCGAGCGAGAGCCCGTACGAGCGCAGTCGCCCGGCGAGCGCCTCGGTCTTGCGCGCGACCTCGGTCGCGATCCCCCGCAGCCCGTCAGGTCCGTGGTACACCGCGTACATCGCGGCCATGACCGCCAGCAGCACCTGGGCGGTGCAGATGTTCGAGGTGGCCTTCTCGCGCCGGATGTGCTGCTCGCGGGTCTGCAGCGACAGGCGGTACGCGGGGTGCCCGGCGGCATCCTGCGACACGCCGACCAGGCGACCGGGCAGCTGGCGCTCCAGACCGGAGCGCACCGCCATGTAGCCCGCGTGCGGGCCGCCGAAGCCGAGTGGCACGCCGAAGCGCTGGGTGGTGCCGACCGCGATGTCCGCGCCGAGCGACCCGGGCGAGCGCAGCAGCGTGAGGGCGAGCAGATCGGCCGCGACGACCGCGAGCCCGCCCACGAGGTGGGCCGCTTCGATCACGCCGGACGGGTCCCAGACGCGCCCGGACGCGCCCGGGTACTGCACGAACACGCCGAACAGCGCGTCCGGAAGAGTCGCACCGTGTGCGAAGTCGAGTTCGATGAGTTCGACGCCGACCACCGCGGCGCGCGTACGCAGCACCGCTTTGGTCTGCGGCAGCGCGTCGGCGTCGACGGCGAACACGTTCGAGGTCGACTTCGAGGCGCGACGGGCCACCAGCATGCCCTCGACCACCGCGGTGGGCTCGTCGAGCATCGAGGCGTTCGCGGTGGCGAGCCCCGTGAGGTCGGTGACCATCGTCTGGAAGTTGATCAGGGCCTCGAGCCGGCCCTGCGAGATCTCGGGCTGGTACGGCGTGTACGACGTGTACCAGGACGGGTTCTCGAGCACGTTCCGCGCGATCACCGACGGCGTGAACGTGTCGTAGTAGCCCAGCCCGATCATCGGACGCGCGACCCGGTTCTGCGAGGCGAGCGCACGCAGCTCGGCGAGGGCTTCGGCCTCGGTGGCGGCGGGCGGGATGTCGGAGGTCTCACGCGGGTTCACATGAATGGATGCCGGCACCGCAGCCTGGACGAGGGCGTCGACCGAGTCGTAGCCCAGGGCACCCAGCATGAGAGCCTGCGAGGCGGCATCCGTGCCGATGTGGCGATCCGCGAACCCGAGGGGGCCGGCACCGAACCCGCGGGTCCGGCCGAAGGCGTCGCTGCGCTCGCTCACTGGTCGCCACCCGTGAGCGCGAGGTAGGCCTCGCGGTCGAGCAGTTCGGCCGGGGCCGACGAGTCGACGCGGATCTTGATGAGCCAGCCCTCACCGAACGGGTCGCTGTTGACCAGCGACGGGTCGCCGACGACCGCCTCGTTCACCGCGACGACGTCGCCGGTGAGCGGAGCGTAGAGCTCCCCGACCGACTTGGTCGACTCGATCTCGCCGACGACCTGGCCGGCGGAAACGCCGGAGTCGACGGCGGGCAGCTCGACGAAGACGACGTCGCCGAGCTTGTCGGCGGCGTAGTCGGTGATGCCGACCGTGGCCAGGGTGCCGTCTTGGTCGATAGGGCCGTCGACGGCGATCCACTCGTGCTCGGCGGTGTACTTGAGGCTGTTGAGGTCGGTCACGTCATCCTCCGGGTGGGCGTCATTGGTCGGGTCGAGAACTGCGGTCGGGCTGAGAGAGGTCACGCGGTGCGGCGGTAGAACGGCAACGTGGTGACGGTCGCGGGAATACGGGTTCCGCGGACGTCGATGAAGAGCTCGGTTCCGGGTGCGCTGACTGCGGGGGCGACGAACGCCATCGCGATCGGGTGCCCGAGCGTGGGGCTCAGGGCGCCGCTGGTGATCTCGCCGACCGGGCCATCGGCATCCAACACGGCGTATCCCGCGCGTCCGGCGCGCTTGCCCTCGGAGACGAGACCGACCAGGACCGGGGCGTCGGCCGCGACCACCGCTGCCAGTGCGTCGCGCCCGACGAAGTCGCTCTTGTCGGCGGCGACGGAGCGACCCAGGCCCGCCTGGGCGGGGACGATCTCAAGCGAGAGCTCGTGTCCGTAGAGCGGCATCCCGGCTTCCAGGCGAAGCGTGTCGCGGGCGGCCAGGCCGGCCGGCACGAGGCCGAGCGGCGAGCCCGCGGCCAGCAGCGCGTCCCACAGCGGGCCGACGTGCGCGTTCGGGACCAGAAGCTCGTAGCCGTCCTCGCCGGTGTAGCCGGTGCGCGCGATCAGCACCGGGTGTCCGTCGAACGATGCCGCGACGGCGGCGTAGTACTTCAGTTCGTCCAGCGGATGCTCGAACGTTCCGAGTGCCTCGGTCGCTTCGAGGACCGCGCGGGCGAGCGGGCCCTGCACGGCGACGAGCGAGTAGTCGTCTGTGGCGTCGGCGACGTCGACGGCACGCCCGTGGGCGCGTTGCGCGAGCGCCGCGGCGACGGGTTCACGGTTGCCCGCGTTCGCGATCACCAGGAAGCGCTCGTCGCCGAGTCGATAGACGATCACGTCGTCGATGATGCCGCCGCTCTCCGCGAGCACGAGCGAGTATTTCGCCTTGCCCACCGCCATCGTCGCGAACCGTCCGGCGAGCGCGAAGTCCAGGTAGTCGGCTGCGCCTTCGCCGGCGACGAAGAACTCGGCCATATGCGAGATGTCGAACAGGCCTGCCGCCGAGCGCACCGCATGATGCTCGGCGAGATCGGAGCTGTAACGGACGGGCATGGCCCAGCCGCCGAAGTCGGTGAACGACGCTCCGAGCGCCTCGTGGCGCTCTCGCAGCTGCGTATGGCGCGGCGCGCTCTCGGGCGGCGACTCTGTATCGCGGGGGTCCGTCATGAGTTCTCCCGGGATCGTGCGGGCAGACGCCGGATGGCGCCTGTGAACTCCCCCTCTGTCATGGGCCTGAGAGTTTCGTCGCGGCGTCCGATCGCAGGAACGGGTGCCAGCACTTTCACCGTCGGCGGATCCTCGAAGGATCGCTTTTCAGAGCGGCCGAGCCCGGGCGGTACGCGTGACCTGAGAGATTGGCGGGGAGGCTTGCTCCTTCGGTGCTCGGCTGAATACCGCCGAGGCTCTCCCGTCCGGGTTGTTGGCCTGTATTGACTTGCCCACCCAGCATAGCGTTCGCGTCCTGCACGACGCGTCACCCCGTGCAGGGGCCGGTCGAGACCGGCTGCGTCCACCCGGCTGCCCCCGCGATCACCGGCTCGAGCTCCACGGTCGTCATCGCGTAGCCGCGATCGGCATCGGCCTCGGCGCGGGCGAACACCACGCCGGCGACGTCGCCGTCGGCCGTCAGCACGGGCCCGCCCGAGTTGCCGGGCTCAACCACCGCGGCCAGCGCGTAGATGTCGCGCTGCGAGTTGGACGTGCCGTAGATGTCGGGCACGAACACCGAGCCCGAGGAGATCACCTCGGCGCCCGTCATCGTGAACGGGCCGCCGAAGGGGTAGCCCTGCACGACCGCGGCGGTACCCGGTGCGAGCGGGGCGCTCACCGCAATCGCGGCCGCGCCGAGATCATCCACGGCGATCAGCGCGAGGTCGTCGATCGGGTCGAAGTACACGATTGTGCCCTCCCGCGCAGGACGGCCCGGCAGTTCGACCAGGGGGGCGGTGACCCCGGCGACGACGTGCGCGTTCGTGACGACGCGGTCGGGCGCGATCACGAACCCAGAGCCGGTCGCGCTGGTTCCGCACGCGTAGGCGACCCCCGATACGCGGGCGACGGATGCCGCAGCCACGGCCAGTTCGGGATCATCGAGCGCGACGGGCGGGGCGCTCGGCTGCACATCGAGGTCCAGGAGCACGCCCAACTGCGGCAGACCGTCCACGAGCACGGCGGAACGGATCCGGGCGAGGGTCTCGGTGACGGGCCGCGGGGTCACCGCCTCGATCGTGCGCAGCACCTGCGACGACGCGACCATCGTCGAGACGCCGGGGGTGCCGGTGACGGAGATGCTCGATCCGATCAGGCTGAGCGACAGCGCGCCGACCAGGACCGCGATCGCGCCGCCGAGCACTCGGTCCACGACCCGCAGGGGCGTCCTCCGGTCGACGCCGCGCCGCAGCGCGCCGCCGACGGCGCCTCCGGCGGCTGCGCCGCCGACCAGCAGCGCAACCGACACCCCGATCACGCCGATCACGCGCGAGTTCGGCCATGGCCACACATCGTTGACGATCGGCACGAGCCAGAATGCGGCGAATCCGCCGATCACCAGGCCGATGAGCGCACCGAGGCTGGCCAGCAGACCGCGCTGCACGCCGATGATGAGCGCGACGAGCAGGATCGCGACGAGCACCACGTCGAAGACGAGCACGTTCTCCTCCGCTCTCGGGTGTGCAGGATCCAGGCGTTCAGCGTACGCATCCGTTCCTGTGCCGACACCGCGAGAATCTGATCATGCGAATCGGGGTTGCACTTCGGGTCACGGTGACACTAAGATCGACTTCGAGGTAATGGTCACCATGACACAAACAACGCTGAGTCCTCGCGTCCCGGCTGCGGAATCCGCGTCGCACGAAGTCACGCGCGTCGCCGTGTCGACCGTGATCTTCACCCTGCGTCGCGACCCGGTCTCCGATCGCGCTGCGATCGTGCTGCCGCTGGTGCGTCGCACGCGCGACCCGCACGAGGGGCTGTGGGCGCTTCCGGGCGGCTGGCTCGGCGCGAGCGAGAGCCTCGACGCCGCGGCATCCCGCACGCTCGCCGAGACCACCGGCATCGCGCCGAGCTATCTCGAGCAGCTGTACGCGTTCGGCGCCGTCGACCGCTCCCCCAGCCGGGTCGTGTCGATCGTCTACTGGGCGCTCGTGCGCCCCGACGAGATCCCCGACCACGGGCTCATGGACGGCGGCGTGGAGAACGTGACGTGGTTCGAGGCGGCGCAGCTGCCGCTGCTCGCCTTCGATCACAACGAGATCGTCGACTACGCGCTCTGGCGCCTGCGCAACAAGGTCGGGTACAGCCGGATCGCCCACGGACTGCTGGCTGACGAGTTCACCCTCGCCGAGCTGCGCGAGGTCTACGAGTCGATCCTCGGCCGCCGCCTGGACCCTGCCAACTTCCGCCGTCAGGTCGAGGGATCGGGCAACCTCATCCCCACCGACCGCTTCCGCACGGGCAGCCACCGGCCCGCCCGCCTGTACCGCTACAACCAGGACGTCGAGCTCGCCGACAGCGGCCCCCTCGTCGTGCGCCACTGAACCTTCGAGAGCGAATCGAGTACGCCATGTCCGCGAAATCCGTCACCTTCCCGCCGCTGCCGGTGGATCCCTCCGTCGACCACGAGATCCAGGCCATCGTCTCGGGCGCGTCGACCGCCGAGACCTGCAACACCGACCTCGCCGCCGGTCCATGGAACTTCGACGACCGGCCCGGATACGGCCCGGGATCGTCGATGGGCGATGTGATCCCGGTCGGTTCACCGCGTCAGGGGGAGTTGCCCGTCGAATACCGCGAGGCATCGCCAGAAGAGCTCGACGCACGCGTGCGCGCCGCGAAGGAGAAGCTCGGCGATCGCGTCATGATCCTCGGCCACTTCTACCAGCGTGAAGAAGTCGTGCGCCACGCGGACTACGTGGGCGACTCGTTCCAGCTCGCGAATGCCGCGAAGGCCCACCCCGAGGCGGAGGCGATCGTCTTCTGCGGTGTGCACTTCATGGCCGAGACCGCCGACCTGCTGTCAACCCCCGAGCAGGCGGTCATCCTGCCGAACCTCGCCGCCGGCTGCTCGATGGCCGACATGGCCGACATCGACCAGGTGGAGGAATGCTGGGAGCAGCTTTCGGACATCTACGGCGACATGGATGCGCCGGACGCCGATGGCCTGGTTCCTGTGATCCCCGTCACGTACATGAACTCGTCGGCGGCGATCAAAGGATTCGTGGGGCGCCACGGCGGCATCGTGTGCACGTCCTCCAACGCGCAGACCGTGCTCGAGTGGGCGTTCGAGCGAGGCCGCCGCGTGCTCTTCTTCCCCGACCAGCACCTCGGCCGCAACACTGCCAAGGCGATGGGAGTGCCGCTCGAGCAGATGCCGATGTGGAACCCGCGCAAGCCGCTGGGGGGTGCCTCCGCGATCGAGCTCGCGGACGCGCGGGTGATCCTGTGGCACGGCTTCTGCTCCGTGCACCGCCGCTTCACCGTCGATCAGATCGAGAAGGCACGCGCCGAACACCCGGGCGTGCGGGTGATCGTGCACCCGGAGTGCCCGATGGCGGTCGTGGACGCAGCGGACGAGTCGGGCTCGACCGATTACATCCGGCGCGCGATCGAGGGCGCGACCGAGCCCGCGACCTTCGCGATCGGCACCGAGGTAAACCTCGTGCAGCGCCTCGCAGCCGACAACCCGCAGCACACGATCTTCTGCCTCGACCCGGTCGTATGCCCCTGCTCGACGATGTACCGCATCCACCCGGGCTATCTCGCGTGGGTGCTCGAAGGGCTCGTGAACGCGGAGGTGCTCAACCGCATCACCGTGCCCCAGGACGTCGCCGACCCGGCACGTCTCGCCCTGGAGCGCATGCTGGCCGCAAAGCCGCCCGCCGCGCCGGCCTCCGGGTGGGCGAACGCGTCATGACCGCCGGCCCGATCGTCCATGCCGTCGTCGTCGGCAGCGGGATCGCCGGCCTCACGGTCGCCCTGCACGCCGCCGACAACGGCTGCCGCGTCACCCTGGTGACCAAGGACGTGCTCGAGCACGCCAACACCCGCTACGCCCAGGGCGGGATCGCGGGCGTGATGTTCGACGACGACCGCGTCGAAGACCACATCCGCGACACGATCACCGCCGGCGCCGGCATGAGCGACCCCGAGGCGGTGCGCGTCCTGGTCGACGAGGGCCCGGCACGCATCCGCGAGCTGATCGCCCTGGGCGTCGCCTTCGACCGCGGCGAGGACGGCGCGTTCGTGAAGGGACTCGAGGCCGCGCACTCCTACCCGCGCATCCTGCACTCCGGCGGCGATGCCACCGGCACCGCGATCGAGAAGGCGCTCGTCGCGCGGCTGCGCACGAGCGAGGTGCAGGTCATCGAGCACGCCTTCCTGATCGACCTGGTGCTCGATGCGGGTCGCGTCGCGGGCGTCGAGCTGCTGGTCGGCGACGTCCCGGCATCCGGCCGGACACCGCAGGTTCCCGGCCGCCGCGAACGGGTCGACGCCGACGCCGTCGTGCTGGCCACCGGTGGAGCCGGCCAGCTGTACGCGCACACCACGAACCCGTCGGTCGCCACCGGCGACGGGATCGCTGCCGCGCTGCGGGCCGGGGCCGAGGTGACCGACCTGGAGTTCTTCCAGTTCCACCCGACCGTGCTGGACGGCAAAGCCTACGCCGCCGGTCTCTCCCTCGGCGAGTCGTTCCTCGTCTCCGAGGCCGTCCGCGGCGAGGGGGCGACGCTGATCGACGAGAGCGGGCGACGCTTCGCGTTCGACGCGCACCCCGACGGCGAGCTCGCGCCACGCGACGTCGTCGCTCGCGCGATCGCCCGGCAGATGGAGGCCCAGAACGGACGCCCCGTCTTCCTGGACGCCACGCACCTGCGCGCGACCCCCGACGAGACGGCTGCCTTCCTCGCGCGCCGCTTCCCGACGATCGACCGCGCCGTGCGCGACCGCGGACTCGACTGGGCGCGAGAGCCGATCCCGGTGACCCCTGCCGCGCACTACCTGATGGGCGGCGTCACGACCGACCTGCAGGGGCGCACGACGATCCCCGGGCTGTACGCGGTCGGCGAGGTCGCGCGCGCGGGCGTGCACGGCGCCAACCGGCTGGCCTCGAATTCGCTTCTGGAGGGCGCCGTGTTCGGCGCGCGCGCGGGCGACGCCATCGCCGAAGACGCAGCATCCGGAGCCTGGCCGGCAGGTTCGCTCGCGAAAGTGCATCCGCTTCCGCCGAAGGTGCTCTCGATCGAGGGTTCCGTCAGGTCGTTCACCCGCAGCGCGCTGCAGGAAATGCTCTGGGAGGATGCCGGACTCATGCGGGATGCCGCAGGACTCGAGCATGCCGCATCCGTCATCGCGCGATGGCGCCGCACCCACCGCTCCCCCGTCACCCAGGCGGAGTTCGAGGACCAGAACCTGCTTGTGGTGGGAGAACAGCTCGTCGCAGCGGCGCTCCGGCGCGAGGAGTCGCTCGGCGCCCACTACCGCTCCGACGAGCACTCTCGAGAGTGGGTGGATGCCGCCACCGCGGTCTCCGTCACGCCCGGAGTCGCCTGATGCTCACCCGCAGCGCGATCGAGCGGGCCGTCGCGGCGGCGCTCGAAGAGGATGCCCCGTGGGGCGACATCACGAGTGAGATGCTGATTCCCGAGTCCGCGACCGCGCAGGCCGACCTCATCGCACGCGAGACCGGAGTGTTCAGCGGCGGGGACGTGTTCGCAGCCGCCTTCCGGCTGACCGACCCGCGCATCCGGGTCGAGCTGACCGTGCGCGACGGCGAGCCCTTCGAGAAGGGCGCCGTGCTCGCGCTCGTCACCGGGCCGGCCCGCGGCGTTCTGACGGCCGAGCGGATCGGGCTGAACTTCGCGCAGCGCATGTCCGGCATCGCCACGCTCACGGCGCGCTACGTCGCCGAGGTCGCGCACACCGGGGCGCGCATCGCCGACACCCGCAAGACGACCCCGGGCCTGCGCGCGTTCGAGCGGCATGCGGTGGTCGACGGCGGCGGGCACAACCACCGCTACTCGCTGTCCGATGCCGTGATGGCCAAGGACAACCACCTCGCCGTGCTCGCCGAGAAGGGGGTCTCGGTCACGGCTGCGCTGCAGGGCGCGATCGCCCGACTCTCCCACACGACCCACGTCGAGGTGGAGGTCGACCGGCTTGATCAGATCGAGGCCGTGCTTGCCGCCGGAATCGGCACGATCATGCTCGATAACTTCTCGCTCGAGGACCTGCGCCGGGGCGTCGAGCAGGTCGGAGGCCGGGCGACGGTGGAGGCCTCCGGCGGAGTATCGCTCAAGACCGTGCGGGCGATCGCCGAGACCGGCGTCGACGTCATCTCGGTGGGGGCGCTCACCCACTCGGCCCGCGCGCTGGATCTGGGCCTCGACGTCCGCATCTCCTGACGGCTGCGTCATGACCATGCTCTACCTGGACAACGCCGCGACCACCCCCGTGCGGCCCGAGGTGCTCGAGGCGATGATGCCGTTCCTCACACACTGGTTCGGCAACCCGTCGAGTCACCACACCGTCGGCGAGGCAGCGGCCGGCGCGCTCGCGGACGCCCGCGTGCGCGTGGCCCGCGTGCTCGGCATGCGCGCGAGCGACGTGATCTTCACCTCCGGCGGCACCGAGGCGAACAACCTCGCCGTCAAGGGCATCGCGATCGCCGCCCAGGCAGGGCGCAGCGCCCGGCGCGTGATCACCACGCCGATCGAGCACGAGTCGATCCTCGAGTCGGCCGCGTATCTGGCACGCGTGCACGGCTTCGAGGTCGCGCACGTTCCGGTCGATCACCTCGGACGCGTGCATCCGGATGCCGTCGCCGACGCCCTCGACACGGACACCGCACTCGTCACGCTGGGCTACGCGAACAACGAGGTGGGCACGGTGCAGGACGTCGCCGCCATCGCGGCCGTAGGACGTGAGCGCGGAGTGCCGGTGCACGTCGATGCCGTTCAGGCGGCCGGGTGGCTGCCGCTGAACATCGCCGAACTGGGCGTCGACGCGCTATCGCTAGCCGGGCACAAGCTCGGCGCACCCAAGGGCACCGGTGTGCTCGCCGTGCGCGGCCGCGTGCCGCTCGAGCCTCTGCTGCACGGAGGCGGGCAGGAGCGAGGGCGTCGCAGCGGAACCGAAGACGTCGCCGGCGCCGTCGGCTTCGCGACCGCGCTCGAACTCGCCGAGGCGGAGCGCGCCGAATCCGCCGCCCGAGTCGCCGCCCTGCGCGATCGCTTCATCACACGGATTCTGAGCACCGTGCCGAGCGCGCAGCTGACCGGCGATCCGGTGCACCGCCTGCCGGGGACGGCCAGCTTCACCTTCGCGGGCACGAGCGGCGAGGCGGTGCTGCTCGAGCTCGAGCGGCGCGGGATCGTGTCCTCGAGCGGATCGGCGTGCGCCGCCGGCAGCGATGAACCCTCGCACGTGCTGCTCGCCATGGGGCTCTCCCCTGAGCTCGCCCTGACCGCCGTGCGCTTCACCTTCCCGCACGCGCTCAGCGAGCCCCTGGACGCCGTCGCCGACGCCGTCGCGGCATCCGTCCTCGCCGTGCGACCGGGCGGGTGACCGGCATCTCGGTCGTACAATCGAGAAGATGACCGCCCCCGCTGCCCGCCCTGCGATCACCGTCATCGTACCGGGCCACAACGTCGCCCCGTACGCGGCCGAGGCGCTCGACTCGCTGCGCAGGCAGACGCTCCAGAACTGGATCGCGGTCCTGATCGACGACGAGTCCACCGATGGCACCGCTGGCATCTTCGACGAGGCCGCCAATGCCGATTCCCGCTTCCGCGTCGTGCGGCACGCCGAGCGCACCGGTCTGGGCGCCGCCCGCAACACCGGCCTCGACAGGGTCGACACGCCCTTCCTCGGGTTTCTCGACGCCGACGACGTGCTGACCCCGACGGCGCTCGCGCGCCTGGTCGGCGTGCTCGACGAGACGGGCAGCGACTTCGCGGCCGGGGCATACGTGCGACTCCGGCCCGACGACTCCGGCGGATACTCCCCGGGCACGGTGCAGCCCTGGGTCGCGGCGGCGACCGCGCCTGAGCGCCGCGCCACCACGATCGACGCACATCCCGATGCGACCGCCAACATCGTGGCCTGGTCGAAGGTGAGTCGCACGGAGTTCTGGCATCGGGTGCACCTGCGCTTCCCGGAAGGCAAGCTGTATGAGGACCAGGTCGTCGCGCAGCAGATGTATGCGCGCGCGCGACGCTTCGACACGATCCCCGACGTCGTCGCGCAGTGGCGAATCCGCGCCGACGGCTCTTCGATCACCCAGCGCGAAGCCCAGCTCGACGTGCTGCACGACTGCCTCGAAGCGATGGATGCCGGCCTTCACGTGCTCGAATCCGCCGGCCACCGCCTCGCGGCGCAGGCGCGCATCGGGCAGATGCTGCGGATGGACATCCCGCGGCTCGCCGACATCGCGCGCCGGCACCCGGATGCCGCCTACCGCCGCGCCCTCGGAGCGTTCACGCGGGAGATCTGGGCACGCGCCGGCACCGCGCAGGACAGCCTGGACGAGGCATCCGCCACCATCGTCGCCGCCGCGCGGCTCTGGTAGCCGCGGCTCAGACCAGCGGATCCTCGGCAGGCTCCACGAGCCGCAGCGATCCGGTCAGCACCACGACCGGATCATCGAGCGGCACCGGCACCGGGTCGTCGGGCCCCCGATCCGCACGGAGGGTGGGCAGTGCCCCGAGCGGCTCCGTGGCTTCGACGTCGAGGATGCGGGATGCCGCCAGCTGCTGTGCGGCGAGCTCGGCGTACAGCCCGTTCTCGGCGATGAGCGTCGCATGGGTGCCGGACTCGACGATGCTGCCGCCGTCCACCACGTGGATCACATCCGCGCCGATGACCGTCGAGAGCCGGTGCGCGATCGACAGGGTGGTCCGGCCGCGGGCGGCGGCATCCAAAGCCTCTTGCACGACGCGCTCCGAGACCGTGTCGAGCGCGGAGGTCGCCTCGTCGAGCAGAAGCACCGGCGGATCCTTGAGCAGCACGCGAGCGATTGCGATGCGCTGCTTCTCACCGCCCGAAAGCCGGTAGCCGCGCTCCCCCACGATCGTGTCGTAGCCCTTCTGGAACCCGGTGATGATGTGGTGGATGTTCGCGGCGCGGCACGCCTGCTCCAGCTCGTCCTGCGATGCCTCGGGCTTCGCGTAGAGCAGGTTCTCACGGATCGTGGCGTGGAACAGATAGGTCTCCTGGGAGACGATGCCGACCTCGTCGATGATCGACTCCTGAGTCAGCCGGCGCACGTCCTCGCCGGCGAACAGGACCGCCCCGCCGGATGCTTCGTACATGCGGGGGGTGAGGTAGAGCACGGTGGTCTTGCCGGCCCCGGAGGGTCCGACGAAGGCGACGTGCTGCCCTGGCTCCGCCGTGAACGAGATGCCGTTCAGGGTCGGGCGGGCATCTGCGGGCGCATCCGGGTAGCGGAAGATCACGTCCCGGAACTCGATGCGCCCGATCGGGCCGGGGGCAGCCGAGACCGCGATCGCGTCCGGCGCATCGCTGATCGCAGGCACCAGGTCGAGGTACTCGAAGATGCGGGCGAACAGCGCCGCCGAGGTCTGCACGTCGAGCGCGACCCGCATCAGACCCATGAGCGGCATGAGCAGCCGGGCCTGCACCGTTGTGAAAGCGACGATCGTCCCGGCTGTGATCGCGTCGGTGCCGCCCGTGATCAGGTAGCCCGAGACGAGGTAGATCACCGCGGGGACGCTTGCCATGAGCACCTGCACGACGGCGAAGAACCCTTGTCCGCTCATCGCGCGCCGCACCTGAAGCCGCACCTGGTTGACGTTCTCCGCCCCGTAGCGGGCCGATTCGGTGCGCTGTCGATTGAACGACTTCGACAGCAGGATGCCGGACACACTCAGCGTCTCCTGCGTGATCGAGGTCAGCTCCGACAGCGATTCCTGGGTCTCACCGGCGATGCGGGCGCGCACCTGGCCTACCCGCCGCTGCACGATCACCAGGAACGGCATCATGACGACGGCGATCAGAGTCAGTCGCCAGTCGATGATGATCATCGCCACGAGCGAGGCGATCACCGTCACGACGTTGCCCAGGATGCTGGTCGCCGTGTTCGTGAGAACCCCGGAGACGCCTCCCACGTCATTCTGCAGCCGGGACTGGATGACACCGGTCTTCGTGCGGGTGAAGAAGCCGAGCTCCATCGCCTGAAGATGATCGAAGAGCTTGACGCGCAGGTCGCCGGTGACACGGTTGCCGACCGTCGAGGTGTACCAGGTCTGCAGCACGCCGAGGGCGGCGGACAGAACGAACAGGCCGATCATGATGAGCACGAGCCGCAGCAGCAGGGACAGATCGGGCGGGCCGCCATCGACGGGGAAGAGCGCCTGGTCGAAGATCTGCTGAACGATCAGGGCCGGCACCACCGCGATCGCGGCGCCCGCGATCACGAGCACGCCGGTGACGAGAATGCGCAAGCGGTACGGGTGGAACAGCGCGATGACCCGCTTGCCCAGGTGCGGGATGCGCGGCGCTTCGGCGTTGAGCTTCTTCTGGGCGTCGATGTCGACAGGCCGGAATCCGCCGCCTCCGCCGCCCCTGCCACCCATGCTCACCTCCGCAAGCCTACTTACAGGCCCCGACGAAGGGGCCGCGAGGTCAGCCGAGCCCCGTCACGAGGTTGATCACGGTCGCGAGGATGACGGCGGCGCGGGGGTAGAGGGTGGGATGCCGTCGAGTCTGGGCCATACCCGCA
>WOYI010857908.1_pt2 | contig 15709 bp, 17 predicted proteins | sample 6423411 | NCBI WGS metagenome assembly WOYI01 (sample SAMN13441803, study PRJNA592873) | oil field metagenome | biome: oil field; feature: oil-well bore; material: oil-contaminated soil; isolation source: oil-contaminated soil from oil-well borehole | place: Germany: Wietze | collected 2016-10-18 ...
TTGAGGACGGACAAGGATTCGATATTTATTAAAATCAGGCTGCCCGTCTTCGTGACGGGCAGCCCAACTTTAGGGAGAAAGTCGGATCTTCTTCGACTTAGCGACGTCCGCCGCCAGAGCCGCGACCGGTGGCGCTGTTGGCGCCGTTGCCGGCCCACAGGGGGCTGCCGTCATCTTCACGGATGACGGTCGTCTGGCCGGTGGTGGTGTTTTCAACCTGGCCCACCTTGAAGATGCCGTCTTCATAGAAGCCAACTATCGTGAGGCTGTCGCCGGTTTCGGCAACGAAACCCAGTTCGCTCAGGTAGGACAGTTCGCGTCCATCCAGGGTCACCACGGTGCCGTCACTGAGGGTGACGACCACTGCGTAGGAGGAGACGGATTCGACCACACCACTGACCGTGATCCATTCGTCCACATCAGCGATCCCGTCACCGGTGCCATCCAGAGGAGCACCTTCAGGCTGGTTGCCAGCGCCCCGATCGGAGCCATAACCATACCCGGTGCCGTCCTCGGGCGGTTCAACGTTGCCATCGGCGTTGCCGAGGCCAAACCCCGAGCCTCTGCCATAGGCCTGGCCGTCTGCGATGCAGTCATCCACACCGCCATCCCGTACCTGTTCCTGATATTGATAGTTCAGGCTGCCGCCGTTACCATTGCCGCCGTTGCCGGCCTGAGCGCTTTCACTCAGCGCCAGAGGCTCACTATCCAGCCCTTTCGCCAGGGTCCGGTTGGCCCCGCCAAAGACGAGCAAGCCAAAAGCCGCAGCCAGTAAAACACCTACAAACACTTTCTTAATCATTGTGGTCCTCTTTTCTAAAAAAGTGGTGAATTTTCAAACGTGATCTGGATTGGGCCGTACTATTCAACAGGCTCCAGAACAGCCTGGCCGGTATTCGATTTCACCCGGCGTGGGCCGAACACCTTACGAGTGATATTCGTGATCCATTTCCAGTGCAGCACGACCTGCAGGATCGCACCGATGCTCAGGCCCACGCCGCTCCAGGTGTGGAGCATGTCCCAGGCGGTCCGGGAGAAGATCAGCACCTTGTTGTCATCAGGGTTTTGCCTTTCCTGATAGCCGCTGACCGGATAAACCAGGAAGTAGTGGCTGGAGAGCACGGCCAGGACGGCGCCGATGCCGAGCAGGGCATCGGTCCACCAGTTCTGGCGCAATTTGGGCGTGAGTGCTGATTTTCGTTTTTTTCATCCTGCTGCTCCTCAAAGTTCAAGTCTACGTTTTTTATGATAGTGCTCGCCCTTGCAGAAGCCATGCAGAAAATGTGAAGAAATTGTGAAGAAAAGGACCTTAAACGGTGATCGGGCTATAATAGGTCTATGGCAACGGTATTAATTATTGAAGACGAACAAGAACTCGCCAATGTGCTCCGGGCCTATCTGGAGCGGGGCGGCTATGAGGTCCTGGCTGCCGCCCGCGGCGATAAAGGCCTTTCGCTTTGGGAAGACCACCACCCGGACCTGATCCTGCTGGACCTGAACCTGCCGGGGATGGACGGGATCGACATTGCCCGCCGGATCCGCCAGACGGACGACACCCCGCTGATCATGGTCACCGCTCGGGTGGATGAGGTGGACCGGCTGCTGGGCCTGGAACTGGGCGCGGATGACTATATCACCAAGCCCTTCTCGCCCCGCGAGGTGGTGGCGCGGGTGAGGGCCGTGCTGCGCCGGGTGGAAAAGCAGCCCGCAGAGGACGCCCCGGCCGTCATCAAAGTCGCCGACCTGGAGATTGACTCCCAGACATTCGCCGTCACCCAGTCCGGCAGCGAGCTGGACCTGACGCCCACCGAGTTTTCCATCCTGGCGACCATGGCCGAGCACCCGGGCTGGGTCTTCTCCCGCCTGCAGTTATTGGAAGCCTGCCAGGGTGTGGCCTATGAAGGCTATGAACGATCGATTGATGCCCATATCAAGAACCTGCGGGGAAAATTGGGGGACGACAGCAAAGACCCCCGGTATATCGAAACGGTCTTCGGCAAGGGATATCGCGTCAAACAGGCGGCCAAATGAGCATGCGCTGGCGGCTGGTCGGCTCCTTCGTCCTGGTCATCCTCATCGCCCTGGGCACGGTCGCCCTGGTGGCGCGCTATACCACCCAGCAGGAAGTCGAGACTTTCCTCGGGCACGGCGGACAGGTCGGGCTGGAAAACCTGGCCGATTCATTGGAATCCTATTACGTTGAAAATGGCGGCTGGACGGGCGCTGAGGCGCTCTCCAGCGGCGCAGGCAATGCCGCCAACGGCCAGGGCCGCGGGCAGGGACAGGGCCAGCGGACCGGCGCTGACAACGCCGCGGCCGGCCCGAATGCCAGCGACCCTATCGTGACCGATGCAGCCGGCACAGTGGTCGTCAGCCCGGAGCCGTCCGACCTTGGCACGCAGTTAACGGATACAACCCTGAGCCAGGCCATCCCGCTGGAAGTCTCGGGCGAGGTGGTCGGCTATCTGGTCCCCTCCGGCGGGCTGCTCGAACTGCCGGATGACTTTGATGAGCTGCTGATCGAACGCATCAACAACGCCTCGCTGCTGGCTGCGGCGATCTCCGGCGGGATCGCCATCCTGCTGGCCCTGGTCCTGGCCGCGCTGATCCTGCGGCCTGTGCGCGGGCTGACTCAGGCCGCTGACCAGCTTGCCGCGGGCGACCTCAGCCAGCGGGTGGACGTACGCGGCTCGGGCGAACTGGCTTCCCTGGGCCGGACCTTCAACCAGATGGCGGCTTCCCTGCAGGAGGCCGAAGAACGCCGGCAATCCATGACGGCTGACATTGCACATGAACTGCGCAACCCTCTGGCCGTGCAGCGGGCGCACCTGGAAGCCCTGCAGGACGGCGTTTATCCGCTCACGCAGGAGAACCTCGCGCAGATCGGCGAACAAAACCAGCAGCTGACCCGCCTGGTGGATGACCTGCGTACGCTGGCTCTGGCTGATGCGGGCGAACTCTCATTGAATATGCGCCGGGTGGACCTTTCGGCGATGTGCGCCGAACTGGCCCAGCGCTTTGAGCCGCAGGCAGCGGCCAAAGACATCCGCATCGGCTCCAGTTGCGGCGCGGGGCCGCTCAGCACCCGGGGAGATAAGGAACGGCTCCAGCAGATCCTGGATAACCTGATGCACAATGCCCTGCGCTATACGCCGGAGGGCGGCGAAGTGCGGGTCAGCCTGCAGCGGCAGGCCCAATCCGCCATCTTCACGGTCCATAACGACGGCCCGGCGATCTCGGATGAAGCCCTGGCGCATTTGTTTGAGCGTTTCTACCGCGGTGACCGGGCGCGCGACCGGGCCAGCGGCGGCACGGGGCTGGGCCTTTCCATCGCCCGCAAGCTGGCCGAAGCGCACGGCGGCACCCTGATCGGTGAGAACCATCCCGCCGGCGGGGTGGTGTTCAAGTTGGTGCTGCCGCTGGAATGATAATCCATCTTCTTGGAATATATGATTGAAGCCATAAAAACTCCGGGGATTTTCAAAATCCCCGGAGTTTGACCTAGTGGGAAGTACGTGGGTTTCATGCCGCGCGGAGCAGAATGCAGCTCACGTGCTGCGAAGCACACGTGACAGGATATTATGCCTCGATGGGATCTCAGTAGAAAGTTATCCTAAAGCTGTCGCTTTGGAAACGTGGGCCACAAGGGGATATCGAGCCAATGCTACGATGCCGCCGACGCTTCCGCCGCGGGACGGAAAACCAGCGACAGCAGAGGCAGGATCAGCAGGTTAAGTCCCACCAGGACCAGGAACGTCGTTTGATAACCCACGCCGTCGGCCAGCGCTCCGGTAAGGTACATCCCGATCCCCTGGCCGATATTGGTGAATGCCATCAGGATCGCGTACATCGACGCCGCGATGCGGGGGTCCACAAAACCCATCGCCACGGCAAAATATTCCGTCTGGTAGGTGCCGTAGGCCACACCGAAAAAGACCACCAGCCCAATCGCCAGGTTCAACCCCAACGCCGGCTGCACGAGGAAAGCCAGCGCCGAGATCGCCACGCTGAGCAGTACCACGCCGACGACCAGGGCCCGCTTCGACCGCAGCTTGCGCATCAGCCAGCCGCCCAACAGGCTGCCGCCGACCACGCCCAAACTCCACAGCGACGTGATCAGTCCCGCTGCTGTCAGGCTGATCCCAAATTGTTTTTCCAAAAAGGGATTGACCAGCTGGTTGGCGCCCAGAATGATCATGAACATCACCAGCCCCAACCCGCCGACCAGGAACGTCCGTCCATTGAAGGCCTTGAACGCGCTCCAATCGAACCGCGTCTCGACTTCCCGCGCCGCCTCCCTCACGAAAAACATCAGTGGGACCGGCAGCAGCGTCAGCCCCGCCAGCACCCAGAAGACGGCCATCCAGGAGACGTTTTCGGCCAGGAAACCCACAGCGGAGGCCGCCACAATGGACCCGATCGCCCGCCCGCCGACCATGAAGCTCTGAATGGTGCCCTGCTCTTCCTTGGGGGTTGTGTCCAGCGCCAGGCCGTCGGTGCAGGTATCGTAAAGCGCCATGCCAAGCTGCATCGTGAAGGCGATCGCCACATACCCCCAGAAATGCGTGCCGGGGTTGATGAACGGCGCTGCCAGCAGGCAGAGGAACTGCACCGCCAGGCCAATGAAGATGTAGGGTTTGCGATGCCCCATGCCGAACAGGTTCACCCGGTCACTCAGGATCCCCAGGCCGATCTTGAGGATAAAGGGCAGCAGGGCAATAAGCCCAAAAATGCCTACGTCTGTCATGTCCAGGCCGTTATCAAGCAGGTATAACGCGTTGAGGGCCGCAAAGAAGCCCTGGATCGTGCCCTGGGTGAAATAAAGCGAACCAAAGGTCAGGTATCGGGTGAATTTATGACGCGACATGAGTCCTCCTGAAATGATTGTGAATTAGAGCAAGTATACATGACATTTCAACCTTCACGAGGTGCCCCGAACAGGGCAATCGCATCCGTTATTAGCATGGGGAAAACCCCTATTCCCCCGGAGTCCGGTTTGGCAGGGGAAAATATATGCCGCCCCTGCGACGGTTTTGCACAATTTTTAAACTTGTGCCGGCCTCTCCGCCGCGGGGCGCTCGAACACGCCGTTCGGCCCGTTCATTCACAGCTTACTTGTTCTACAGCGGCAAAGAGGATACCGGCAGAATCTCTACGATTTAGAACGCCGAAGGAGGGTCCTTAAAATTGTCAGGGTGTTTTTGCGCTGGCGGTCAGGCGGCCAAAATCGAACGTAAGCGATCGAAATCTGTCCGGGAAGTCAGGTCCACGCTGATCGGCGTCACGGACACCTTGCGTTCAACGAGCAGGGCATAGAGGTCGCTGCCCGTTTCCAGGTCCTGAGGATTGTAGCTGATTTCATATCCCACCGGCCCGTGCTCCGTCACCGCTGCGCGTTTGGCCGGCTTGGGGACGTAGTAGCGCTGGCGAGACTGGCGGGTCAGGCTCCAGGGTGTCTCGGTCGTGGCATGTTCCGGCACGTCCACCTTCAGCACGTCCACATCGAAGGGTAACTCCGTCTTGAGCATCTTCTTCGCCATCAAATAAGTAAAATAGCTTGCGGCGCTGAAATCGATATCCTGCGAGAGGGAAAGATGATGCTCACGCCCGGTCTGCATCGAAACAGCCAGCGCCGGGATGCCCAGGGATGCCGCTTCCAGCGCTGCCCCCACCGTGCCGGAAATCGTGATACCGCTGCCGACATTCTCCCCGTAATTAATACCGGAGACCACCAGGTCGGGTTTGCCCCTGACCACGTCATAGACGCCGTGCAAAACGGACTGGCCCGGCGAGCCATCCACCGCAAAGACCTCCCAGTCTTTCCCGTTCACATTCAGGGTCATCTTCTCGATGATACCCGAGGAATGGATCGGCATGCTGCGCCCCGCACTGGTCTGCTGGTCCCGCGGGGCCACCACGTGCACGTAGCCCAGTTCGTCCAGCACTTCGGCCGCGGCCCACAGGCCGGGCGAGTGGATGCTGTCGTCGTTCGTCAATAGGATTTGCGAAGATTTATCATTCATATCTCCTTCATTCTAACTGCTGCCCGGGGGATTGACAATCAAAACCGCGTAAAAGTCCGATTAACAACCCCGCAGGCTGAGAGGAAGAAGTTTGCAGGCCGCGTGATGCGGCATCCCCCTTGAAACATTCCAAACCAAAATGCAGGGTGGGCTGAAGCCCATCTAAAGGATAAAACAAACAGGGTAATAAAAAAACCCTTCCCCTGCATGCGGAAGAAGGGTGACTGCGAAGCAGTCGGGATGAGGGAAAGAAAAAGGGCTGTTCGCAATATTGAACAACCCTGCTCCCTATGAAGTCAGCTGCTTCAGGCTTCGCCGGCCGCGCACTTTACGGCAAACGCTTTGATCTCGTCGATCATGGCCATCAGGCCGTTGGCGCGCTGGGAAGAAAGATGTTTGTTAAGGCCGGTATCTTCGAAGAAGGTCAGCTTCGCCTTTAGGATCGCTTCCGCCGGCTGGCCGGAATAGACTTTCATCAGCAGCGCGGCCAGGCCCTTGACGATCAGCGAATCGCTGTCGGCCTGCAGCAGGACCGCCCCGTCACTGCAGGTCCGGTGCAGCCAGACGGTTGATTGGCAGCCCCGCACGATATTATCTTCTTTGCGATGCTCTTCCGGCAGGGGCGCCATCTTCTGCCCCAGCTCGATCAAATAAGCATAGCGCTCATCCCACTCAGGCAGGAAAGAGAAATCTTCAACGATTTCGGCTTGAATCTCATCAATTGTTGGCATTTCAGTTCACCGTCCTAACATTTTCCGCACTTTGTAGATCGCCTCGGTCAGGGCATCCATCTCCGCCCTGGTGTTATAAACCGCCACCGACGCCCGCACCGTGCCCTCGATCCCCAGTGCGGTCATGATCGGCTGGGTGCAGTGATGGCCCGTGCGGACCGCCACGCCCTGGGTGTCCAGCAGGATGCCCAGGTCATAATGGTGGATGCCGTTGATGTTGAACGGCAGGATGCTGGTACGGTGCCGGCTGTTTCCATACAGCGTCAGCCCCGGTACCTCGCTCAGCCGCTCCCGGCCATATTCCAGCACTTCGTCTTCATGGGCGCGGATCTCGGCGAAGTCGAACTGGTCCAGGTAGTCGATCGCGGCGCCCAGCCCGATCGGGCCGACGATGTTGGGCGTGCCGGCTTCAAACTTGAAGGGCAGTTTATTATAGGTCGTGCGCTCCACCGTCACCAGGTCAATCATCTCGCCGCCGCCCTGGTAAGGCGGCATGGCGTCCAGCCACTTCTCCTTGCCGTAGAGCACGCCGATCCCGGTCGGGCCGTAGATCTTGTGCCCGGAGAAGGCGTAGAAATCCGCATCCAGCGCCTGCACATCGTGCTCGATGTGCTGGATGGACTGGGCCGCGTCGATCAGTACGGCCGCGCCGGCCTCATGGGCCATCTCGATCATCTTTTTGGCCGGGTTGATCGTCCCCAATGAATTGGAGACGTGGTTGAAGGCCACGATCCGGGTCTTTTCGTTCAATAAATTGGCATATACGTCCAACCGCAGATCGCCGTTCTCATCAAAGGGGACCACCCGGAAGCGCGCGCCCTGCCGTTCGCACAGCATCTGCCAGGGCACGAAGTTGGAGTGGTGTTCCATCTCGGTGACGATCACCTCGTCGCCGGGCTTGATGAAAGCCTGACCAAAGGAGGAAGCCACCAGGTTAATCGATTCGGTCGTCCCGCGGGTGAAGATCACCTCGTGATCATGCGCAGCGTTGATATAGCGCTGGACCGTCCGGCGCGCTTTTTCGTGCGCTTCGGTCGCCAGGTTCGAGAGGTGGTGCGCCCCGCGATGGATATTGCTGTTGTAATGGGTGTAATAATCCGTGATCGCATCGATCACGGTTTGCGGTTTCTGGGTCGTGGCGGCGTTATCCAGATAAACCAGCGGCTTGCCGTCAATTTTCGTTGCCAGAATAGGGAAATCGGAACGGATTTTTTCTATATTGAACGTCATAAGTCCCTTCAGATCGACTGTTTTCGTATCCCTGAATTTTACCAGACATACAGAAGGGCGCCAAAGTCCTTATCATCGTAAGTCTGTCTGAGCTCATCCCGCTTGTCTAGGAGAGCAGGGCTCCCAGGTTGTGATACGTCATCAATGTCAGGTCATCGGGACGCGCCAGGAAGGGGCGCACGTCCATCCTGGCCTGAGTGAGTTTATCTTCATCCCAATGCTCAAGCAGCACCGGTTTCCAATTCGCCTCGTTGAGCTGATTGCCTTCCCAGTCTGATTGGGTTAGCGCATCATTCAACATCTGGAAGTTTGGGTTTGGCCAGGTTCGGTCACTGAGATACCAGATCAGGTCATACAGGTCGCGCCCCTTTAAATAGGGACGCTGCAAAACCGCATGGACTTTCCCGGCCAGTAACGAGGCCTTGTCTTGGTGCTGCAGATTCAAGAAGAGTTCGCGATAGCGGATCAGGCTGGTAGCCAATACAGCACCTTTGATCGTCACCCGATAGCCTTCATGTTCCAACTGGGTGGAGATCGAGTCAATATCCCCCCAAAAATCATCAGTGTCCGGCTGCCGTTCAAGGGAAAAACCAAGGTCTTCGGAGAAGCGCGGCAGTTGGTACAGGAACCGCAGCGCCGTTCCGCCCTGGAAAGCGAGCGAGAGCATGGCGCCGGCCTTTTGCAGCGCCAGCAGGGTTCTTGCCTGAAGGATATTCCCGCATCCAATTCAACGCCTGCTGTGGATCGCTGGCTGAACTCAGGTAGTATTCCAGGTCGGATTTCATCAGGCCTCCTCTGCTTCAATTTGAATCAGCAGCAATAAATTCACAACCGCTGTGTTCATTTTTTGCGAGCCGGTCGCATGAGCGAAATCTTCCATCCATGCCAGATTAATTTGATCCGTATTCTGCAAGCGCAGTGTGTTGAGGTAATCCATTTGATGGCCTCCAGGCGTCAAATAGATCAAGTCCCAAAGCGCTTTCTCAGGCCTGGCGATATAAACCTATGGGTCAGAGGTGACTTCCACCAGCGAATAACCGGTAAAAAGGTCTTTTCGAATAAATTGACAGGTGAAATTGCCGAATCCCGTCTCATAAGTCACAGTGCGCCGGCGGCTGGTGATACTAGTGGTCTCAAAAACCACTTCCGGGATCCATTCATAGCAGGCCAGGGCAGATTGCAGGCTGATACAGGAAGGCTCAACGAGGTGGTTCGCGATGAGGAAAGGATGCGGCTCGATCTTACGATAGGGCAAAGCCAAAGTGTAAAGCCCCCGCCGTCGTTGTTCAATTTTCCCCGCCGCCGTCCAGCGAGAAAGCTGTTTTTGTAAATTCGCCGGGTCGACATCCCCAACCTGCAGCAGGCTGCTGCGGAATAAAGAGAGGTCCCGGACCTGGGTTAACGCCTCTTCATATTTCAAATTTCAAAGTTTGAACTTACCATATGTGGTAAGTTGATACAACACCAATTACTGCTTGATGATGACCTTTGCGCCCAGACCCACCCCCAGCCGTTCGGCCGCGCTGCCGTTGACCACGGCGACCGCCAGGTGGCCGCTGCTGTCGATGAGGGCCGTCAGGCTGCCGGGTTCAGCGTTGGCGAAGGTCTGCGCCACGCCGTGGAGAATTTCATCCCCGATCCGGATCGTGACCGCGCTCAGGTCAGCCGGCAGCTGGTCCTCGCGCAGGTTGGTGCTGAGGTTGCCGAAGACATCCACCCAGATCACCTCGGCCTCCCAACCCTGCCCGGTGCGCACGGGGCTGGGCGTCTCAATCCGTACGGGGTCCGTGATGGGGGTGCCGATCACATTCAGCGGCAGGCCGTTGACCAGGTGGGCGCCAGCCGGTGAGAAGATATCCCGCCCGTGGAAGGAGTTGCTGGGGTTCGGCAGCCAGAACTGCGGCCGGTCCAGACCCACGAGGGTCACAACTTCGCCTTTCGCCTCGGCCGCTTCCAGCAGCGGCGTCAGCAGTCCGTTGTCGGGCGCCACATAGAACTGGTCCCCGATCCGGGCGGCAACCGCCCGCCGTTGGGTGCCCACACCCGGGTCCACCACCGCCACGTGGACAGTCCCCGGCGGGAAATAGGGGGCGGCCTCGGCCAGCATCCGCGCCCCATCGCGGATGTCCTGCGGCCGCACCTGGTGGCTGATGTCGATCACCTGTGCCTGGGGCGCGATCTCGGCGATCACGCCCTTCATCACGCCGATGAAATGGTCCTGCAGCCCGAAATCAGTCAGCAGGGTCACCGTGCCGCAGGGGTCCAACTCGGCCGGATCGACCTCGCGCCCAAACTGCGCCACCACATCGTTGTAGTTCATCCCTTGCCTGAGCACCTCGGTGAAGACGAGCGGCAGGCCGCTCCGGCGCAGTCCCCGGACGGAGGCCATGATGTCATAAGGCACCCGGAAGTGTTCCACCGTCAGGTCGTCCCCATTGATCGTCAGGGTCGCATAACCAGCGCGCGGGTCGCCGTCATCGGGCCGCCCCACGCTGCCGGGGTTGATGAACAGCACACCGCCCGCCTGGCGGGTGAACGCCTGGTGCGAGTGGCCGCAGAGCACGATATCCGCATCCGCCATCTCTGCCAGCGCCTCGAACCGGCTCTGCGGCGTATCCGGCAGGAGGTGTTCGGTATGGGAGGCCGGGCTGCCGTGGGTCATCAGGAGAGTCTTGCCAGCCACTGTCAAGCGGCGCGCCTCCGGCAGGGCGCGCAGCATCTTCCGGGCGCGTTTCGAGAGCGCGTGGTAGGTCCAGTCGAACATGGCGCGCTTATCCGCCGTAGTGATCTGCGCCCAGCCATCTGCTTTATGCTGCTTGTCGACCGCTTTCTTATCATAATTGCCCAGGATGCTGGTCCACTGGATAGCGCGCATCTCTTGCACGACCTCGTCCGGGAAGGGGCCATAGCCGATGGCATCGCCCATATTGAGAATCTGTTCGGCGGCCGAACGGCCCCGGGCATGGCGCAAGACGGCCTGAAGCGCCGGCAAATTGCCGTGAATATCAGACAGTAAGGTTAATTTCATAAATCGGGATTTTCTTCTTCCGGGAATGCATCGGGTAAGGAGGTTAATTCGATTTCAACCGTTTCTTCATTGTCATCCACTTTTACAGGAAGAATGGCATTTTCAACCGCTTCTGCCTGCTCAGGAGGCGGCGCTTCGAGCGGCGCTTCGATCAGCTCGTGCAGGTGATCCCAGACGCGTTCATCGTTCAAAGTCCGCCAGTTGAGCGCAAAGGCCTCATACGCTGCGGCCTTGGCCTGTTTGCGGTCTTCCATCAGGAAATGCAATCCGGGCAGCAGGCGTTTCAGCGGCCCAGCGTTGCCGAAATACTCTTCGATCCGGCCCCGTTCCTGGTCGATAAACTTAGGGAGCCAGTTTTCCCAAACGTCGTTATCATGGTACGCCCCTAACTGCTCCTGGATCTCCTTCATCACGATGATGTAAGGCTCCAGCCCACCGGCATAAACCGGCGCGAAGATCTCCATCGTATAGCGCAGGTGCTTGCCCGCAATCCGCATGGCATGCAGTTTATCACTGCGTTCCGGCTGGTCAACAACATCTTCAAAACTCAGGAACTCCTTTAGAGCCCCATCAATGGCAGCACAGGCTTTTTGGAAAAGGGCAGGTGAATCAAGGTCCACTTCGCCGGCCTCCAAAAGCTGTTTTTCGAGCCGCTCCGAAAGCTTTGCCAACGCTTGGGATTCTTCCAGCTTAAAGATGGTCTTGTTGACCTTCTTTTGCGCTTTGGTGCGCTGCTGTTTCAGGCGCAACAAAAGCCGGTTATAGCCGGGTTTATATTTGATGTCCAGCCAGTCCTGATAAAGGTCAGTCAATTCGGCAATCTGGATATCCAGGTCGCGGGCGTTGCCCAGGGCATGGGTCACTTTGCGGACTTCATCCCGCCAGACTTTGGCCTTCTTCGCCGGGAGGCAGTCCCAAAACAGGTCCAATGCGTTGCGCAGGCGGCGGGAGGCCACCCGCATGCGATGGATGCATTCACTATCCCGGGCATAGGTCGCGCCCTGGATTTCCCTTTCCAGGTTATGAACCTGCGCCAGCATGAAACGGGCGCCAAAGGTACAAACGACTGTAGGGGCTTGCTTGCTCATGCTATTCGCCTCCGCCGATAGAACGGGGTGACGGGCTAGAAATCGACATCAATGATCGGCTGTTGGTCTTCCAGTAATTTTGAGATTTGAGATTGCAGGTCTGAAAAGACCTCCATCACCGGACGTCCGGCGTCAATGGTAATGAACCCATACTCCTGGGATAGTTTCTCGAACATCAGGGTGAGCCGGGATTGGTAATCGATAAAACTATCGAAAAGGTTATCGGAGAGATGAATATCCATCCCTGCTTCCCAGTAATTCAAGCCCCGGCCATGGATCAAGCGGGAGACCAGATCGGTAACATCCGCCTTGAGATAAAGCACCAGGTCTGGTTTGAGCGCGAAGCCGTAAATCTTATGCGCCCATTCCGGGTCGGCGCCGCGCACGATATCGCGCGCCATGATCGAATAGAAATAACGGTCGGAGAGGACGATGAACCCGGCCTCGAGAGCGGGGATGATCTGCTTCTCCAGCCGGTCGGCGAAGTCAGTGGCATAGAACAGGGCCATTGTGATCCGGCTGAGCGTATGGCCGTTCTTGGCCTCGTCCAGCCCCTTCTGGGTCAGGTCAGAGCGGCGCAGGCCCGTATCCGATACGGCGAAGCCCTCATCTTCCAGCCAGCGCCGCAGCAGCTGGGTCTGGGTCGAACGACCTACGCCATCAGAACCTTCCAATACGATCAGCTTGCCCGGCAGGTCTTCGATCTCACGATAAGGGAAGCCCGCACCGTAGAAGTTGGCGTCAGACATACGCACCGCCTTTCCCATCGCTGCCATCCGTTGGCAGGAGGAGCCGGGGGCTGCCCTCCGGGATGGGCAGCCCCGCCCATCCTTCAAGTTCACGGCGGACGATCTCGCGCACCAGGCGCTGCTGGGCCTGGACCGTCAGGGTGCCATCAATCACAGTGAAATTGAATTCATCCACCATCTTGTCATACTCATTCAGGATCCGGTCCTGGAACAACTCAAAACTCTCAATCCGGCTCTCGGAGAGTTTCAGGTCCATGCCCGCTTCATAGTATTTGAGTTTCGCCCGGGTGCCGGTAATCCGCTTCACCGCCACATCCAGGGGCACCCGGAAGAACAAGGCGATATCCGGCTGCAAGGCAAACGAATAGAGGTTGCGCACCCACCCGGGGTCCACGCCGCGGGCCACGTCCCGGGCAAAGGCTGTGAAGGCATAGCGGTCGGCCAGCACAATCACGCCGGCTTTGAGCATGGGGAAAATCCGGTTTTCCCAGCGGTCAGCAAAATCCGTGGCCTGCAGGAGGCTGAACGTGGTGGGGGTGAACGATTTGCGTTTTTTGGCGCGCTTGGTGGTGCTTTTCACCAGCTGGGAGGAGTTCCACTCGCTGAAGTAGACCGAACGGCCCTGCGCCTGCAGCCATTTGTACAGCAGGTCAATCTGGGTTGACTTCCCGCTGCCATCCGTACCTTCCACAATAATTAATTTGCCTGGGGTTGTGTTTTCTCTTAACACAGAACCACCTTTCAAACTGAGAGTCCGGGTATGTATCAGAAATTATACTAGATTTATCCCAATCATCACAATTACCGAGAGAAAATAAAAACCGGCTCTTTTCAAAAGCCGGCATTGTGATCTCAGTCAGGCGAAGTGACCCGGTCGCTCAGAGCTCTTCATCGTCCTCATCGTCCTCATCGTCCCACTCGTCGTCGCTGGCGTCGATATCCAGCAGTTCGCCGGTGGCGATGAAGATCGTCCGCTCACAGATATTGGTCACCCGGTCGGCCATGCGCTCGATGTTATGGACCACCCAGAGCATGTAGCTCGAATGGTCAATGACGTCCGGGTTGGCGATCATCGCGGCCACAACCTTGCGATAGATCTGGTTATACATGTCATCCACCTGGTCATCTTCTTTGGGGATCCGGTAGGCCATGGCAACGTCTTCGGAGATGAAAGCACTCAGCGCCCGGTGCAGCATCCCCACCGCCAGGTCACCCATCCGGCTGATCTCGCGCCCGGGAATCGGTGTGTCATCCTGCCCGATCAGGAGGTTGACCTTGGCGATCCCTTTGGCATAGTCCCCCATCCGTTCCAGATCGGTGATCACTTCCATAATCGCCGCCAACAGGCGCAGGTCGTGGGCAATGGGCTGTTGGGTGGCAAAAAGGATCAGGACACGGTTCTCAATGGCATAGCGTTTTTCATTAACGAGATCGTCGTCGCGATACACCCGGCGGGAAGATTCCTGGTCACGCCGCTTGAGCGCGTCAATGGCGTTTAACATGGCCTGTTCGACCATGCTGCCCAACAAAAGAACTTCATCTTGGAGGTGATGGATTTCTCGATCTAAGGTTTGACGCGGCATGTCATTCTCCCGAAGGATAGGTCCTTCTCCCGAAGGCTGGGTCTCGTATTTTGTTCATTGTATATCATTCTATCCGAAACGACCAGTAACATAATCTTCCGTCTGTTGGTGCCGGGGATTGGTGAAGATCTGTTCGGTCGGACCGAATTCCACCAGCGTCCCGGAACGGTCATCATCGATCATCAGGAATGCAGTGAAATCGGATACACGGGCAGCTTGTTGCATGTTATGGGTGACGATCACGATCGTGTAATCCCTCTTCAGGTTCTCCATCAGCTCCTCGATCTTGAGCGTTGCAACGGGGTCCAGGGCCGAAGCCGGTTCGTCCATCAGGATCACGGCCGGTTCCACGGCAATGGCGCGGGCGATGCAAAGTCGCTGCTGCTGCCCGCCTGAGAGTTCCAGGCCGGATTGCCCCAATTTATCTTTGACGTCATCCCAGACGGCCGCCTGGCGCAACGAGTGCTCGACGATCTCGGCCAGGACGTCCTTCTTGCGGATCCCATAGAGCCGCGGGCCAAAGGCCACGTTATCAAAGACACTCATCGGGAAGGGGTTCGGCCGCTGGAAGACCATCCCGATCCGCTGGCGGATATCTACCACGTCCACATTCGGATCGTAGATATTATTGCCATTAAGCAGCACCCGCCCCTCAACCCATGACCCCTCGATGAGGTCGTTCATTCGGTTGAGGGAACGGAGCAGGGTCGATTTGCCACAACCGGAAGGACCGATCAACGCCGTGATCCTGTTTTCCGGGATCCGCATATTGATCTCTTTGACCGCTCTGAACTTGTCGTAGAAGATCGAGAGGCTTTCAATAGCCATCTTGATCGGCAGCGAATCGAGGTCCTGCCCGCCTTCTTTTTTGCCCAGGTTGACGCTGGTCAGCGTTTTGCGGGGCAGAGGTCGTTTAGGCTGGTCAGGGGTCATGGTTAAAGGGGTCGATGATTTGGATAGGGTCATTCGTTAATCCAATAAGACTAAGTGGTCGGGTGAGGCAACGGTGTGTAAAATTGTTAACACCGCTCGTACAGCAATCATAACATGAGGACGTTTTTACGTTGGCAATAATCAGTTAATGACTTATAACGCACCGTAAAGAACCGGTTAACGTCAAGCGACCGGCAAAGTGAAATAGAAAGTGCTCCCGACGCCTTCCTCACTTTCGGCCCAGATATAGCCGCCGTGCGATTCAATCATATGCCGGGCAATGGATAAACCCAGGCCGGTGCCGCCGCCCGCCCGGGCGCGATCGGCCTTATAAAACCGCTCAA
>WOYI011439558.1_pt1 | contig 15691 bp, 13 predicted proteins | sample 6423411 | NCBI WGS metagenome assembly WOYI01 (sample SAMN13441803, study PRJNA592873) | oil field metagenome | biome: oil field; feature: oil-well bore; material: oil-contaminated soil; isolation source: oil-contaminated soil from oil-well borehole | place: Germany: Wietze | collected 2016-10-18 ...
CCCGGCAAAGCGATGCACTCCCGAGACCGCCGCACAAGGGCCCCTGTAGGAGTCCACCCTGTGGACGACCACCGAGCCTGTGGCCGACCACCGAGCCTTCGGCACCGAGCGGTCGCGCACAGGGTGCTGCAACCTTCCGGCAGGGCCCGATTTGACGGGTCGGCCGGTGCCGTTCACCATTTTCCCTTTCCCCCACGCGTCGCCATCACCATGCACAAGCTCGTCCTGATCCGTCACGGCCAATCCCAGTGGAACCTCGACAACCGCTTCAGCGGTTGGGCCGACGTCGACCTCACCCCGCAGGGCATCGCCGAGGCGAAAGAAGCGGGTGCCGCGCTGAAGCAGGCGGGCTATCAGTTCGACGTGGCGCACACTTCGGTGCTCAAGCGCTGCGTGCGCACGCTGTGGGGGGTGCAGGAGGCACTGGACCAGATGTGGATTCCGGTGCTCACCGACTGGCGCCTCAACGAGCGCCACTACGGCGCGCTGACCGGCCTCAACAAGGCCGAGACCGCCGCCAAGTACGGCGAGGACCAGGTGAAGATCTGGCGCCGCAGCTACGACACGCCGCCGCCACCGCTGAAGCGCAGCGCCAACGAGGCGCTGCATGACCCGCGCTATGCGCGGCTGGACCCAGCGCAGATTCCCGATACCGAGTGCCTCAAGGACACCGTCGCCCGTGTGTTGCCGTACTGGCACGAGGTGCTGGCGCCGGCGATCCGCAGCGGCCAGCGCGTCCTGGTGGTGGCCCACGGCAATTCCATGCGCGCGCTGGTGAAGTATCTGGACAACATCTCCGACGATGCCATCGTCCAGGTCAACATCCCCAACGGCATCCCGCTGGTCTACGAGTTCGATGCCGAACTGCAGCCGATCCGCCACGACTACCTGGGCGATGCCGACGCGATCGCCGCCAAGATGGCTGCGGTGGCCAACCAGGGCAAGGCGAAGTAGACCGGCAGGCCCGTCGGGGGGGGATGGCCATCACCTGGGATGGTTGGCCGTCGACCCTGCGCCGGCGCGACAGTCCCGTTATTGATGGGGCCCATAAACACTGGTGTTGCCAGCACCCTTCGACTTCCTCACTGCGCAATGCCGTGGCCATCCATGGCCACTCCCCGCGTACGCTGCGCTGCGCTCAGTGCGAACGGGCTTTCATACGTATTTGCGGGCCGCATCAATAGGCTGGCTTCCTTCAAGGGAAAACCACGCCATGACAGCGCATCCCAGCTCGTTCGCCGCGATGATTCCCGTGACGGGGCGGCTGGTCTGGCGCCGCGTGTGCTGCCAGTTCAGCCGGTAGCCGATCCGCCGCGGCCGCCGCATGTTGGCGCGGCCGCCGTTGCTGGAAGGCCTGTTTGCTGGCGTCCTTGCCGGCGCGGTGCTCGGCCTGCGATCGCCCCGTTTCGACCGCCGGGCGGACGGCAGCGACGGCTACCTGGCCAATCCGTGGATCGGCGTCCTGCACACTGCACTGCAGGTCGGCCGGGGTCTGGCGGTTCCTGGTGGCGATGCCGCAGCCGGCATCGGAGCCGGGCGCGCACGCGGGGCCGGCGATCGGTAGCAGCCCACGCACCATGGCGGTGTCCGGCCTGCTGGCGGGCGGGGTATTACGTGGCCTACTTCAGCGGCCTGCCGGTGAGTCACCGGCGCTTCGAGCGGGCGCAAGCCGCACAGGCGGATTCGCAGCTCGGCCGAGCAAAGTCCGACAGGCTGCTAGAGCGCGTCGTTGTCCACTTCGCCGGTGCGGATGCGGATCACCCGATCCAGCGCGCTGACGAAGATCTTGCCGTCGCCGATCTTGCCGGTGCGGGCGGCATGCTGGATCGCATCCACCACCCGCTCGAGCTGTTGGTCGGCCACCGCCACCTCCAGCTTGATCTTGGGCAGGAAGTCCACCACGTATTCCGCTCCCCGATACAGCTCGGTATGGCCTTTTTGCCGGCCAAAGCCCTTCACCTCGGTCACCGTGATGCCCTGCACGCCGGCCTCGGCCAGCGCTTCGCGCACATCGTCCAGTTTGAACGGCTTGATGATCGCCGATACCAGCTTCATGGAGGCTCCTCGTCGCGGGCGCCGACAGGCAGTCGACGCGGAATGGCCATTTTGCGCCGTCGCGCCCGCGCTGTCGCCTCGATCAGGCGTGTAGGACAATCCCTACAAATTCCGGCGGAGCTTCCCGATGGCGGTCACAAAGCGTGTTTACCTATACTTCAGTTCGACGAGTTCGAGGTGCTATCCATGATGGATAGGCAGGATATCGATCAACTTGCCCTGCGACTTGTTTCGTTGGTGCCGCCAGGGTTGGCTCAAGCGCATCAGGATTTGCGAACCAACTTTTACGATGTCCTGGCGTACGGATTGCGCCGCCTTGACCTGGTCACCCGCGAAGAGTTCGATGTCCAGAGTCGGCTTTTGGCGCGCACCCGCGCCAAGGTTGACGAGCTGGAAAAGCGCATCGCCGATCTGGAGGCGATGGCCGCTGCTCGCGGTTCCTGAGCCGTAAACGTCTCCCGGGAGCCGCCCCCGACCTGTCACCTCACCCCGAGAATGGTCGGGGGCGGTTATTTATGCCCCATCGACCGGAGCTGCTGCATGCGCACGTTTCTCCGCGGCCGTCTCCCCACCGGTCGCCCGCTCCGTCCATGAGTCTGGCGGTCACGCTCAGTCGCGCCCAGGAAGGGGTGGCCGCGCCGCAGGTGATGGTGGAGGTCCATCTTTCCGGTGGCCTGCCGGGCACCAATATCGTGGGTTTGCCCGAGGCGGCCGTGCGCGAGGCGCGTGATCGCGTACGCGTGGCGATCCAGAACACGGCCTTCAGCTATCCGGATCGAAAGGTCACGGTGAATCTCGCGCCGGCCGAATTGCCCAAGGATGGTGGTCGTTTCGATCTGGCCATTGCCCTGGGCATTCTCGCGGCAGGCGGCCAGGTGCCGCGGGAGAAGCTCGACGATTGCGAATTCCTCGGCGAGCTGGCGCTGTCCGGGGCGATCCGTGGCGTCTCCGGCGTGTTGCCTGCGTTGCTGCGGGCGCGGGCGCGCGGCCGCCGGGTGGTCGTGCCGCGCGCCAACGCGGCCGAGGCGGCTTTGGTGTCGGATGTGGACGTGATGGTGGCCGACAGCCTGGCCGAGGTGTGCGGCTGGTTGCACAACGCTTCCACGCTGGCGCCGCCGGGGCGCTGCAGCGACGGCACGGACGCGGTGGCCTGCCCGGACATGAGCGACGTGCGCGGTCAGCTGCAGGCGCGCCGGGCGCTGGAAATTGCCGCCGTGGGTGGCCACCACCTGCTGATGGTCGGGCCGCCGGGCACCGGCAAGACGATGCTGGCCGAGCGCCTGCCGGGCATCCTGCCGCCGCTGACCGAGGCCGAGGCGCTGGAAACCTGCGCCGTGCTCTCGGTGACCGGCCAGCCGGTCGATCCGGCGCAGTGGCGCCGGCGGCCATTTCGCGCGCCGCACCACACCGCGTCGGCGGTGGCCCTGGTCGGCGGCGGATCCTATCCGCGGCCCGGCGAGATCTCGCTGGCCCACAACGGCGTGCTGTTTCTCGACGAGCTGCCCGAGTTCAGCCGCCACGCGCTCGACGTGCTGCGCGAGCCGCTGGAATCGGGCCAGATCATGATCTCCCGCGCGGCGCGGCAGTCGCGCTTTCCCGCCCAGTTCCAGCTGGTCGCCGCGATGAATCCCTGTCCCTGCGGCTATGCCGGCGACCCCCGCCAGCGCTGCCGGTGCACGCCGGATCAGATGCAGCGTTATCGCGCCCGGGTCTCCGGTCCGCTGCTGGATCGCATCGACCTCAGCGTGGAAGTGCCGCGCGTGCCGTTGGGCGAGCTCGGCGCGCCGCGCAGCGAGCACGACGAGGATTCGGCCACGGTGCGCCGGCGGGTCATGCGCGCGCGCGACCACGCCCTGCAGCGCGCGGGACGGCCGAATGCGGAAATCAGCACGCGCGAACTCGAACGCGATTGCGCGCTCGGGCCCGCCGAGCGGCGCTGGTTCGAGGCTGCGCTCGAGCGCCTGGGCCTGTCCGCCCGCGCCTATCACCGCACGTTGCGGGTGGCCCGCACCATCGCCGATCTGGATGGCGGCGCCGGCCTGCTGGACCGCGCCCACCTGGCCGAAGCACTGCAGTATCGCCGGTTCTGAGCGCCTGCGACATTTTGTGTACCGGGCAGTATTGACTTGCACCGACCGCCCGGTATTATCTGCACCGGTCGGTTCGCAAATGTCCCGACCCCGCGCCCCGGCATCGGCTCCCCCCCCTCCCTCCGATGCCGGGGCCATCTTTTCCCTCCGCTTCAGCCCCCCCGGCATAGCTGGCTGGACGTATGCCCGCGCGCATGCTCCGATGACTGGCGAATCTTGTCCCGGGGGTGTGCATGCATCTTGAACTCGGACTGCTGCTGGCCGGCCTGCTCGGCATCGGCTTTGCCGCGCAATGGCTGGCCTGGCGAGTGAAATTGCCGGCGATCCTGTTCCTGCTGCTGGCCGGCATCCTGCTCGGCCCGGTGACCGGCGTGGTGCAGCCGGATCGTCTGCTGGGACCGCTGCTGTTTCCGATGGTGTCGCTGTCGGTGGCCTTGATCCTGTTCGAGGGCAGCCTGAGCCTGCGGTTTGGCGAGCTGCGTGAAATCGGTCGTGCGGTGCGTGGGCTGGTGAGCTACGGCGCCGTCGCCGCGTTGCTGATGCTGGCGGCCGCGGCGCACCTGCTGGCCGGGCTGGGCTGGGACGTCGCGCTGTTGTTCGGCGCGCTGAGCTGCGTGACCGGGCCGACGGTGATCACGCCGATGCTGCGCACGCTGCGCCCGAACGAGCGCATCGCCAATACCCTGCGCTGGGAGGGCATCGTGATCGATCCGCTTGGCGCGTTGTTCGCCGTGCTGATCTACGAGGCGATCGTCTCGCGCCAGCAGGGCCACACCATCGGCGTGTTCCTCGGTACCATCCTGTGCGGCGTGCTGGCCGGAGCCGTGGCGGCGTGGGTGCTGGCCCGGCTGCTGCGCCGGCAGATGATTCCCGAGTACCTGCAGAACTTCGGCACGCTGGCCGCGGTGCTGCTGACCTTCAGCGTCTCCAACGCGATCACCCACGAATCGGGCCTGCTGGCAGTGACGGTGATGGGCATCGCGCTGGGCAACATGCGTGACGTGCATGTCGATGACATCCTCGACTTCAAGGAGCACCTCACCACGTTGCTGGTGTCGAGCCTGTTCATCCTGCTCGCCGCGCGGCTGCAGTGGCCGCTGCCACCGGACATGCTGATGGCCGGCATCGGCATCCTGCTGGCCTCGCAGCTGCTGATCCGTCCGGCCACGGTGGCGCTGGCGACCGCCGGCAGCGCACTCACCTGGCGCGAGCGCGCGCTGATCGCCTGGGTGGCGCCGCGCGGCATCGTGGCGGCGGCGGTCTCGGCGCTGTTCGCGCTGCGCCTCGGCGCGCTGGGGCTGGCCGGAGCCGACGCGCTGGTGCCGCTGGTGTTCATCCTGATCATCGGCACCGTGGTGCTGCAGAGCGCCACTGCCCGTCCGCTGGCCCGCTGGCTGAAGGTGGCCGAGCCCGAGCCGCGCGGCGTGCTGGTGTTCGGTTCGGACATCGTGGCACGCGCGGTGGCCAAGGCATTGCACGACGCCGGCATTCGCGTGCTGCTGGCCGACGATGACTGGGATGGCATCCGCCTGGCACGCATGGAAGGTTTGCCGACCTTCTTCGGCAACCCGGCGTCGAACCACGCCGAGCGCCATCTCGATCTGACCGGCATCGGCCTCCTGCTGGCGATGTCGACCCATCGCGAACGCAATTCCATCGCCTGCCTGCATTACCGTGAGGAATTCGGCCGCGGCAAGGTCTACCGCCTGCGCAACCTGAGCGTGGACGAGGCGACCGATCGCACCGCGCTGGCCGACAGTCTGCTGGCGCCGCCCCTGTTCGACGAGACCTTGACCCACGCCCGCTTCGCCGAGCGCTTGTCGCAGGGCTGGCTGATCAAATCGACCCGCCTCACCGCCACCTTCGACTGGCCGCATTTCATCGAGCAGCACGGCTCGCCATCGATCCTGCTGTTCGGTATCGAGGAGAGGGGCGCACTGCACGTGGCCTCGGCCACGCGCGAGCTGGAGCCACGACCGGGCTGGCTGGTGATTGCGCTCGTGCCGTCGCCGGACCAGGTGGGCCGCAGTTCCTGACCCACGCGGAACGGCGCGCGCCCGGACTGCTTCGCGGTAAAGTTGCCGCCCGATCAACGCCGCGTCCCACCCACCGTATATGCGAATCCTGATCGCCGAGGACGACGCCAAGGCGCGCCGCTATCTCGCGCAAGGCCTCGGCGAGGAGGGGTTTTCGGTCACCCTCGCGGAAGACGGAACAATCGCGCTCGCGCTGTTGCGCGAGCACCGGTTCGATGTCGCCGTACTCGATGTGATGCTGCCGGGGCGGGACGGATTCGGCATCGTGCAGGCGATGCGCGGCGCGGGGATCCGCACCCCGGTGCTGTTTCTCACCGCGCGCGATCACGTGGAGGACCGCGTGCACGGTTTCGAGATCGGCGCCAACGACTACCTGGTGAAACCCTTTGCCTTCGCCGAACTGCTGGCGCGGCTGCGCAACCTGCTGCGCCAGGGCGAGCCGGCGGGCGAGCCGGCGATGCTGCGCGTGGGGCCGCTGCTGATCGACTCGCTGCGCCATCAGGTCACTCGCGGCGGCCAGCCGCTGCAGCTCACGCCGAAGGAATACGCCCTGCTGCTGCTGCTGGCGCGCCATCGCGGGCGGGTGCTGTCGCGCACGCTGATCGCCGAGAGCGTGTGGGGCATCTGCTTTGACACCCAGTCCAACGTGGTCGACGTGGTGATCCGGCGCCTGCGCGCCAAGCTGGATGCGCCGTTCGACGCGCCAATGCTGCACACCGTGCGCGGCGTCGGCTACATGCTGGACAGTCATGACGATTGACGCCATGCCCCTGGTCCGCTGGTGGCGGCGGTGCTCCATCGGTACGCGCCTGAGCCTGCTCTGCATGCTCGCGGCGCTGACCGCGGTGGGCCTGTTCGCGGGCATCACCGACTGGCGCCTGTCGACCAACTTCAGCGCCGAGCACCTGCGTTTCATGCAGGCCAAGGTTGCCGAGCTGCAGGTCGATCTGGACGATGCCGGCGGCAGGCCGCAGGCGTTGCTCGGCGAAATCGTGAAGGAAACCGAGGGCACGCGGCTGCGCCAGTACGAGGCGCGCGTGCTGGCCACCGGCCGCGTGCTGGGCGAGACGCCAGGCATGCAGGGCGAGTTGCCCGGCGCGGTGTTCCCTGCCCCCATGGGCGGTCTGCCGGTGGCGCCGCTGCGCGTGCGGCATGCCGGGCCGCGCAGTTACGTGCTGGCGACGGTGCGGCTGCGCAGCGTCGATGGCAACATGCCGCCGGTGCTGCAGTTGGCGCTGGACGTGACCCGCGACGTGGCGCTGCAGAACAGCCTGCGCCGCGCGCTGGCGCTGGCGTTCCTGCTGCTGGTGCCGCTGCTGGCATTCGCCGGACGCTGGGTGGCGGCGCAGGGGCTGGCGCCGCTCGCGCGCATCGCCGGCGCCGCGTGCTCGATCACGCCGGCGGATCTGTCGGCCCGCCTGCCGCTCACGCCACCGTGGCCCCCCGAACTGCACGACCTGGTGCGGGTGTTCAATGCGATGCTGGCGCGGATCGAGGAGGCGTTTGCCCGGCTGTCGCGCTTTTCGGTGGATCTGGCGCACGAGCTGCGCACGCCGCTGGCCAACCTCAGCGGCGAACTGGAGGTCTGCCTGATGCGCCCGCGCGAGGCGGTGGATTACCGCGCGGCGCTGGAGTCCGGTCTGGAGGAATGCCGGCGGCTCAACGTGCTGATCGAGAACCTGCTGTTCATGGCGCGCGCCGAGCATGCCGAGCAGGCGCTGCGCTGCGAACGCTTCGACGTGGCGCAGGCCTGCGCCTGGGTGGTCGCCCAGCACGCGCCCGGCGCGGCCGCGCGCGGCATCCGCATCCGGTTGGACGGCGCCGCCACGCTGGTGGCCGATCCACTGCTGCTGCGGCAGGCGCTGGCCAACCTGCTGGGCAATGCGATCCGCCATTCGCACGACGGCGGTGAAGTGCGCATCACCCTGCAACCGCTGGCCGACGGCGTCGAGATCCGCGTGCAGGACGACGGCGAAGGCATCGAGGCGCCGCACCTGGTGCACCTGTTCGACCGCTTCTACCAGGTGGACGCGGCGCGCCGGCGCGGCATCGGCCAGGGTACCGGGCTGGGGCTGTCCATCGTGCGCAGCATCGTCGAACTGCATCGCGGCACGGTGCACGTGGCCAGCGTGCGCGGCGGCGGCACCACGGTGACCATGCACATGCCGTCGGCGCGGTCGGCCTCCGCCCGCCCATTCCATCAGGAACCGTCCGCGCATGAAGTCTGACTGGGCCAACCTTCCGCACCATGCGTTCAAGCTCGGCATCCTGATCAAGGGGCTGGACGGCCTGCTGGAGCTGGTCGGCGGCATCGCGCTGCTGCTCGCCAGCGGTCCGGCGATGCGGCACATCGTGGCCGTGCTGACACAGCAGGAACTGGTCGAGGACCCGCACGATGTCGTCGCCACTCATCTCGTCCGGATGGCGCAACATTTCTCGCTGGGCACTCGGCATTTCGCCGCCGTGTACCTGCTGGCGCATGGCCTGGTGAAGATCGCGATGGTGGCGGGGCTGCTGCGCGGGCTGCGCTGGGCGTATCCGGCGGCTGTCACGCTGATGACCGCCTTCATCGGCTATCAGGGCTACCGGCTGTTCCATCAGCCCTCGCTGCTGCTGGGGCTGCTCACCGCCATCGACGTCACGGTGACCGGCCTGATCGTTTACGAGTGGCACCATCCGCCGGCCAGGGCGTCGGTCGCCGGATGACAAAATTGACATCCGGCCGAGCGCGGTTCTTCATGACACGCCGACTATGCTCGCCGGATGAAAATGCCTGCACCCAAGCATGGCTACGCGCCAGCGGCGGATACCCGCGGTGGTTCGCACGCGCCTGCCGTCGCCACGCGCACGGCATTGCGTGCCCTGCTGGCGCTGAGCCTGGCCGGTTGTGCGGCCGTGCCCACCGCGCCGGCGCCCGACCTGCAGCGCCAGGCGCGGGCGCTGGATGCGCGCCGGCTGGATGATCCGGGCCTGGCTGCCGCCGAGGCCCGGCTGCAGCTGCCCAGTGCCGCCGATGTGGCATGGACGCCGGACCGCATCACCGTGGCGGCGTGGTATTTCGATCCGGCGCTGGCGCAGGCGCGCGCCGGCGCGCGGCGCGCCGAGGCCGACGCCGCGCTGGCCGCGCAGCGCAGCAACCCCACCCTGCAGCTGAGCCCGGAAAAAATCGTCAGCGGCGGCGGTGTCGGTTCGCCGTGGACGATCGGCGCCGCCCTGCTGATTCCGCTGCTGCATCCGGGCGAGTCGGCGGCGCGCCGCGACATCGCCGCGGCCGATACCGAGCAGGCCCGCGATCAGGCCGCACTGGCGCTATGGCAGAGCCGCACGCGTGCGCTCGGCGCGCTGCGCGAGGTGCTGCTGGCGCGCCGCGCGCAGGCGCTGGCGCAGCACGTCGCCACCGCCGCGGCGGGCTATCGCGACAGCGTGCATCGGCGCGTCGCCGCCGGAGCCAGTGGCCGCGACGCCGAGCTGGCGGCGGAACTCGACGCGCAGCGCGCGGCGGCCGACCTGGCCAACCGCACGGCCCAGCGCGGCGCGGCCGAGCATGCGCTGGCCGGTGCGATCGGCGTGCCGTGGTCGGCGCTGCGCACGGTGCCGCTGGCGTGGCCGCGGCTGCAGGCGCCGCCGGCGCCGGACGCCCTGCCCGCCGCGGCGCTGGCGCAGGACGCCGCATGGAACCGGCTCGACCTGGCCGCGTTGCTGGCGCACTACCGCGCCAGCGCGGCGCGGCTGCGCGCGGCGGCGGGCACGCGCTACCCGGCCACTTCGGTGGCGCCGGGCTACATCTACGATCGCGGCCGGCGCAAGTTCGCCTTCGGCGTCAACGTCGAGCTGCCGCTGTTCCACGGTGCCGGCGCGCGCATCCGCGCGGCGGCCGCGGCGCGCGACGAGGCCGCCGCCGCGGTGCAGGCACGGCAGGCGCGGATTCTCAACGACCTGGACGCCGCGCGCGCCGGCTATGCCGAACGCTACGCCGCCTGGCAGCGCATGCTCGACGTGGCCGCCGCTGCCCGCCAGAGCGCCGCGCGCGCCCGCACGCAGCGCCGCGCCGGACAGATCGACCGTGGCCGCGAAACGATCGCCGAGGTGGCTTGTGCGCACGCCGAGCTGACCGCCGTCGACGCGCTCGGCGCCACGCTGGACGCGCTGGCCCGGCTGGAAGACGTGCTGCAGCGCCCGCTGTGGCCGGCGTCCACGCTGGCGCCACCTGCGGCCACCGATCCGCCGCCCCCCTCTTCGCTGACCGAGACTGCCCATGCGCACTGATTCCGGCTGGCATCGCGTCATTCTCGCCGGCGCCTGTGCCGCGGTGTGGTGGCTGCCGGTGCACGCACTGCATGCTGCCACCGACCGCAGCGGCGGCGTCACCCTGCCTGCGGCCAGCGTCAACGCCAGCGGCATCACCACCGCCGTGCTGCAGCCCACCCGGCAGACCCGCCAGGCGCAGGCCACCGCCAGCGTGCTGGATCCGCAGCCGCTGCTGGCACTGGCCGCGCAGTTGCAGGCGGCGCACGCCAATGCGGCGGCGGCCACGGTCGCCGCCCACAGCGCCAGCGCCGAGGCGCAGCGTGCGGCGACGCTGTATCACGATGGCGAGAACGCCTCGCTGCAGCAGGTGCAGGCGACCGCTGCGCAGGCCGCGCAGGCGCAGGCGCAGGCGCATATCGCGCAATCGCGGGAAGTGGCCGCGCGCAGCGGTGCGCGGGCGCAGTGGGGTGCGGTGCTGGCGGCGCTGGCGGGGCGCGGACCGCAGGCGCTGAATGCCTACGCGGACGGCCGCAGCGCGCTGCTGGCGGTGGTGCTGCCGGCGGGCCTGGCGACGACGCCCGGCGACACCCTCGCACTCTCGCTGCCCGATGGCGGCCGGCGGCCGGCCCACTTGATCGGCGCCTCGCCGCGCGCCGACGCGGTGGTGCAGGGCGCGACCTTCTTCTACCGCGCCGACGGCGACGGCCTGCGCACGGATCAGCGGCTCAGCGCGAGCGTGCCGCTCGGTGGCGCCAGCCAGCACGGCGTGACGGTGCCGGAGGCCGCGGTGATCTGGTACGCCGGCCAGCCGTGGGCCTACGTCGAGACTGCTGCCGGCCACTATCAGCGGCGCCCGTTGAGCGTGGTGGCGCGCAACGCGGGCGGCTGGTTCGAGGCAGGCGGCTTTCGCGCCGGCGAACGGGTGGTGGTGCGCGGTGGCGAGCTGCTGCTCTTGCAGGAGCTGCTGCCGCCGCCCGGCGTGAAACCCGCGGGGGGCGACGACGATGACGGCTGAGGCCGGCCCGATCGCGGCCGCTCGGCCTGTCCCGCGCCGTGTGATGGCGGCCGGCCCGATCCATCGCGCAGCCAGCTGCCGCTGCGGCACAGGCCCCCGCCCATGTTGAACGCGATTGTCGGTTTTGCGGTGCGCCTGCGCGGGGTGATGATCGCGCTGGCGGTACTGGCCTCCACCTATGGGGTGCTGGCGCTGGGCCGGGCCCGGCTCGACGTGTTTCCGGAATTCGCACCGCCGCAGGCGATCGTGCAGACCGAGGTGCCGGGCTTTGCGCCGCGCCAGGTCGAAACGCTGGTGACCCAGCGGCTGGAGAATGCGCTGGCCGGTGCCGGCGGGTTGAGCGGCATGCGATCGAAGTCGCTGCAGGGCCTGTCGATGATCACGCTCACTTTTCGCCATGGCAGCGATCTGCAGCGCGTGCGCCAGACCGTCGGCGAGCGGCTGCAGCGGGTCGCCAGCGAGCTGCCCGCCGCGGCCCGTGCGCCGGTGCTGCTGCCGCTGTCGTCGTCGTCCGGCATCGCCCTGACCATCGGTGTGACCTCGTCGCAGCTCGATGCGCTGAAGCTGCGCACGCTGGCCGACTGGACGCTGAAGCCGCAACTGCTGTCGATCCCCGGCGTGTCCGATGTGACGGTCTATGGCGGTGGCCTGCGCCAGTTGCAGATCCAGGTGCATCCGCAGGCGCTGGCGCGTTACGGCCTGTCCATGCAGCAGGTGGCGGCGGCGGGGCGGCGCGCCACCGGCCAGGCCGGCGGCGGTTTTGTCGAAAACGCCAGCCAGCGCATCGTGCTGGCGCCCGCCGGCCTGGCCATCACGCCGGAGCAGGTGGCCGCGGTGGCGCTGAAGGCACATGACGGCGGGGTGCTCCGGCTGGGCGACGTGGCCACGGTGAGCAACGCCGCGGCGCCGGCCGCCGGTGCCGCCTCGATCATGGGCAGGCCCGGCGTGATGCTGGTGGTCGCCGAGCAGTACGGCGCCGACACGGTGCGTTTGACCAGGGCGCTGGATGCGCGGCTGCAATCGCTGAAGCCTGCGCTCGCCGCACAGCACGTGACGCTGTACCCGGCGCTGTTCCGGCCGGCCAACTTCATCGATGCGGCGGTCACCCATCTGCGCGATGCGCTGCTGATCGGCGCGGTGCTGGTGCTGCTGGTGCTGTTCGTGTTCCTGCGCCATGTGCGTGCGGCGCTGATCTCGGTGGTGGCGATACCGCTGTCGCTGCTGGCGGCGGTGGTGGTGCTGGAACACTTCGGCCTGGGTCTGAACACGATGACCCTGGGTGGCCTGGCGATCGCCATCGGCGAGGTGGTGGACGACGCCATCATCGACGTGGAGAACATCGTGCGGCGGCTGCGCCTGAACCGGCTCGAAGCCGCGCCGCTGCCCGCCGCGCAGGTGGTGCTGGCCGCTTCGCTGGAGGTCCGTGGCGCGGTGATCTACGCCACCTTCATCGTGGCGCTGGTGTTCGTGCCGGTGGTGACCCTGTCCGGCGTGGCCGGCAGCCTGTTCGCGCCGCTCGGCATCGCTTATATCGCCGCGATCATGGCTTCGCTGGTGGTGGCGCTGACGGTGACCCCGGCGCTCGCGCTGACCCTGCTGCAGCGTACCGGCAACATGCAGGAGCCGTCGCTGCAGCGGCGCATCAAGCAGCGTTACGAGCGGATGCTGACCCGCGTCGAGCGCCATCCGCGTGCGCTGCCGATCGTGGTCGCGGTGCTCTGCGTGGCTGCACTGGCGGTGCTGCCGTTCCTGCAGGGCAGCTTCCTGCCGCAGCTGCGCGAAGGCCACTACATCGTGCACATGCGTCTGGCGCCAGGCGCCTCGCTGCAGGCTTCGCAGGATCTGGGCGCGCGGGTCAGCCGGTCGCTGCTGGCCGTGCCGGGCGTGCGCTCGGTGGCGCAGCGCACCGGGCGCAGCGCGCGTGCGGTCGACCCGTCACCGATTTTCGGCAACGAATTCGAGGTCGACCTGAAACCGCTTTCCGGCTCCGGCCAGCAGCGTGCGTTGAAGGACATCCAGCAGGCGTTGACGCCGTTCGCCGGGGCCAGCTTCGCGGTCAACACGTTTCTCAGCGAGCGCATCCAGGAGACGCTTTCCGGCTACACCGCGCCCGTGGTGGTGAAGATCTACGGCAAGCGGCTGGACCAGATCGACCGTCTGGCGCAGCAGTCGGCCACGGTGCTGTCCACCCTGCCGGGCGCTTCCAATGTCCAGGTGCAGGCGGCGCAGGGCCAGCCGCAATTGTCGATCCGCCTTCGTCAGGGCGCGCTGTCGCGCGCCGGCATCGCACCGGCCGATCTGCTCGACGCGGTGCAGAGTGCGTATGCCGGGCTGCGGGTGGGCCAGGTGCTGGACGGCAATCGGGTATTCGATGTCGAGCTGATCCTGCCGCCGTCGCTGCGGCAGGACCCGACCAGCGTGGGCATGCTGCCGATCAGCGCGCCGGACGGGCGTCAGTGGCCGCTGTCCGCACTGGCCGACCTGAGGATGAGCCAGGGCCGCGTGATGGTGCTGCACGAGGACGGTCAGCGCGTGCAGGTGGTCACGGTGAATCTGCGCGGTGCCAATGCGGCCGCGTTCACGCAGCAGGCGCAGCAGGCGCTGGTGCAGCAGATCAGCTGGCCGCCCGGCACGTATCCGGTGTTCGGCGGCGATGCGGCGGCGCAGTCGGCGGCCACCCGCCCATTGCTGGTGCACGCCGTGATGGCGCTGGCCGGAGTGATCGTACTGCTGTATCTGGCCCTGCGCAGCATGCGCTCGGTGACGCTGGTGCTGGTCAACCTGCCGTTCGCACTGGTCGGCGGCGTGGCGGTGGCGCTGGCGTTGGGCGGCACGCTCAGCCTGGGCGGGCTGGTCGGTTTCGTCACCTTGTTCGGCATCAGTGTGCGCAACTCGATCATGCTGGTATCGCACTACCGGTACCTGGTCGAGGTGGAAGGACTGCCGTGGAACATCGACACCGCCCGCCGCGGCGCCGCCGAGCGCCTGGTGCCGATCCTGATGACCGCGCTGGTGACCGCGCTGGGACTGCTGCCGCTGGCCCTCACTGCCGGCGCGCCGGGCAACGAGATCGAGGGCTCGATGGCGGCAGTGATCCTGGGCGGCCTGCTGACCTCGACGCTACTCAATCTGCTGGTGTTGCCGGTGCTGTCGGCGCGTTGGCTGCGACTGGGCGCGATGCCCGGCGGGAACCAGCCGGCCGCCCGGCGCGCCTCGGGCACAGGCGCCGGCGATCCGGGTCCATGGCGTTGACCGGGCCGCGCGGAGCGGCGCCGCCAGTGCCGCTGCATCGCGGGCGGCATCGCTCCGATCCCGCCGCGTCCGCTGGCCTGCGCCGGAAAGCGGCGGCATGGGGCCACGCCGCCGGGAGCTTCCGACGGCGTGGCCTGCGTAGCGCTCCTGCGGCCGTGTGGCTTACGCCGCGGCGTGGCGGGCGAACTGCGCCTCTTCGGTGGAGCCGGTCAATGCCGTGGTCGAGGACTGCCCCTGCTGGATCGCCTGGGTCACCTGGTCGAAGTAGCCGGTGCCCACCTCGCGCTGGTGCTTCACCGCGGTGAAACCGCGCTCGGCGGCGGCGAACTCCTTCTCCTGCAGCTCGACGAAGGCGCTCATCTGGCGGCGGGCATAGCCGTGGGCCAGGTCGAACATGCCGTAGTTGAGGCTGTGGAAGCCGGCCAGCGTGATGAACTGGAACTTGTAGCCCATCGCGCCCAGTTCCTTCTGGAACCTGGCGATGGTGGCGTCGTCGAGGTTCTTCTTCCAGTTGAAGCTGGGCGAGCAGTTGTAGGCCAGCAGCTTGCCGGGGAACTTCGCGTGGATCGCCGCGGCGAAGCGGCGCGCGTCGTCCAGGTTCGGCTTGCTGGTTTCGCACCAGATCAGATCGGCATAGGGCGCATAGGCCAGGCCGCGGCTGATCGCCTGGTCCAGCCCCGGCGTGACCCGGAAGAAGCCTTCCACGGTGCGCTCGCCGGTGATGAACGGCTGGTCGTTCGGATCGACGTCCGAGGTGAGCAGGTCGGCGGCGTCGGCATCGGTACGCGCCACCAGCAGGGTCGGCACGCCACAGACGTCGGCGGCCAGCCGCGCGGCGTTGAGCTTGTCCACCGCCTCGCGGGTCGGCACCAGCACCTTGCCACCCATGTGGCCGCACTTCTTCACCGAGGCGAGCTGGTCCTCGAAGTGCACGCCGGCCGCGCCGGCCTCGATCATCGCCTTCATCAGCTCGAAGGCGTTGAGCACGCCACCGA
>WOYI010291541.1_pt1 | contig 15686 bp, 15 predicted proteins | sample 6423411 | NCBI WGS metagenome assembly WOYI01 (sample SAMN13441803, study PRJNA592873) | oil field metagenome | biome: oil field; feature: oil-well bore; material: oil-contaminated soil; isolation source: oil-contaminated soil from oil-well borehole | place: Germany: Wietze | collected 2016-10-18 ...
CATCTGTGCCAGGCATTTGACTGTTAGGTCTCCTGTAATTACACTGGGCAGGCACAGGGAGCCTGCCCCTACGGAAATACAAACATCATTCTACGTCCAATTATGTCACCTGCGCAGGAACGGCATGCTATGCCTATTTCCAAAAACACCTGCCATTTTTCCATCTGAATTGTGATATACTCTCATCACAAACACGATGGCAGAGCATCGGTTATCCGCCAGAGAGCAGCCGCCTGGCTGAAAGGCTGCAAGCGCCCGCGGAGCGCGTCAGACCCCACTCAACTGCCTCTCCCCTTGGAGCGTGGCTGCGGTGATGCCCTTTAGCCGCAGACGGTCAGACCCGTTATAGCCTCCATGAGCTGCTCATCCTCGTGATGGGAAGCAGGGTGGTACCGCGAAAGCAATTTCGTCCCTGCACGCAGGGATTTTTTATTTAACCACAGTCTGTTTCGTCTTCTCCCAAATGAAGTTTCACGGGAATGAATAACAAGAAACGGCTAAGAACAGGAGTAAAACATGATGGACCCAACCGCAATACCAACTTACCGACCCGAAGAAATCGAGCCCAAGTGGCAGGCACGCTGGGAGGCCGATAAACTCTACCAACCTGAGCCCGACCCGAACAAAACCAAGTTCTACGCCCTCACCATGCTGCCCTATCCCTCCGGCGACCTTCACATCGGTCACTGGTATGCCATGACGCCTTCTGATGCCCGCGCCCGCTTCAAGCGCATGCAGGGCTACAACGTCTTTTTTCCGATAGGTTTTGATGCCTTCGGTCTGCCGGCTGAAAACGCCGCCATCAAGCACAACATCCACCCGAAAGAGTGGACCTATGCCAATATTGAACGTATGCGCGGGCAGCTCCGCTCCATGGGTAATTCCTTTGATTGGCGGGCTGAAATCATTTCTTCGGACCCGAAGTATTACCGTTGGACGCAGTGGTTCTTTGAGCAGTTTTATAAACACGGGCTGGCATACCAGAAGATGTCTCCCGTCGATTTCTGCCCCAACTGCAACACGACCCTGGCGCGCGAGCAGGTTATTGGCGATGACCGCCATTGCGAACGCTGCGGCACACCAGTGATTCGCAAAGACCTCAAACAGTGGTTTTTCAAGACCTCCGCATATGCCGAGGAGCTGCTCAATTACGAAGGGCTCGACTGGCCGGAACTCATCAAAACCCTGCAGCAAAAGTGGATCGGGAAGTCCGAGGGCGCTTCCATTACCTTCAAAACTGAGGCCGGCGACCCGATTGAGGTGTTCACCACCCGTCCCGACACGCTTTGGGGCGTGACTTTCATGGTGCTCTCTCCCGAGCACCCGCTGGTGGAAAAAGTGACAACTCCAGCCCAATTGGAGGAGGTACATGCCTACCAGGAGCAGGCCAAGCGCCAATCTGACATCCAGCGTGAATCCGTTACCCGCGAGAAAACGGGCGTTTTCACTGGCGGCTATGCCATCAACCCCGCTTCCGGTCAGCATATCCCGATCTGGATTGCAGATTACGTGCTGATGGGCTACGGCACAGGCGCTGTCATGGCAGTGCCTGCCCATGATCAGCGTGATTTTGAGTTCGCGCGCCAGTTCAACCTGCCCATCAAGGTCGTGATCCAGCCGGAGGGAGATCAACTGATCGACCCCGAAGAAATGACCGCCGCAGTTGAAGCCCACGGCTCAATGGTCAATTCCGGGCCACTTACCGGCACCCCTGAATCAGAATCCATGGCTGCAGCAATTCATTATGCTGAGGAAAATGGATTTGGTTTTGGCACCACCAGCTACCGCCTGCACGACTGGCTCATCAGCCGCCAGCGCTACTGGGGTGCCCCAATTCCTATGATTTACTGCCCCACATGCGGCACTGTGCCTGTTCCAGAGGATCAGCTGCCAGTCCTGCTGCCGGATGACGTGGAATGGCTGCCCACCGGTGAGAGCCCGCTCAAGCTGCACCCCACCTGGCGCTTCACCACCTGCCCGACTTGCGGCGGCGATGCCGAGCGCGAAACGGACACCATGGACACCTTCATGTGCTCCAGCTGGTATCACCTGCGCTACCTCAGCCCGGATTATGCCGAGGGTCCTTTTGACCCTGCCCAGTACAATTACTGGATGCCGGTGGACACCTACACCGGCGGCTCCGAGCACGCCACCATGCACCTGATCTACACCCGCTTCTTCCATAAAGCCGCCCGCGATTGCGGCATCACCAAGGGCGATGAACCCATGCTGCAGTTGCGCAACCAAGGAATGGTGTTGGGCGAGGACGGCGAAAAAATGAGTAAGAGCCGCGGAAACGTGATCAACCCGGACGATCTGGTTGCGCGTTATGGCGCCGATACGGTGCGGGCGTACCTCATTTTCTTCTGCCGCTGGGAACTGGGCGGACCGTGGTCCAGCACTGGTATTGAAGGCAACAGCCGCTGGCTGCGGCGGGTCTGGTATATGCTGCTCGAGCCCGCTGCAGGAACGGCCGACCCGGAGGTTTTACGTGCCCTGCGCCGTAAGACGCACCAGACACTCAAGCGGGTGACCTATGACTTTGAAAATTTCGAGTTCAACACCATCGTCTCCAGCTTGATGGAACTGCTCAACGAAATGGGTCGCGCAAAAAATGCTGGAGCATTTGGCACGGAAGAATGGAACGAAGCCGCAGATCTCTACCTGCGCATGCTGGCACCAGTCTGCCCGCACATCGCTGAAGAACTATGGCAGCGCCTGGGCAAGCCCTATTCGATCCACACGCAACCCTGGCCGCAGGTAGACGAAGAAGCCGCGAAAGACGAGATGATCACCCTGATCGTCCAGGTCAATGGCAAACTGCGCGACCGCATCCTGGTCGATCCAAGCATCAGCGATGAAGACGCAAAACAACTCGCCCTGGCAAGCGACGCCGTCCAGCAAATCCTGGAAGGCAAACCCATCCGCAAGGTGATTGTGGTGCCGGGTAGACTGGTTAATATCGTCGTCTAACAAAATCCTCTTCTCAACCACTAACACGCCGGCTCTTCTGGAACTGGCGTGTTTTCTTAACCCTCCAGTTTGTTCTCAACCAGGGTGAATTCGCAAACAACCGGTGTTTGTCCAAGCCCAAAACCAAGAAATGAAAAACAGGATAAAATAAATCAGTTTAATTATTTAGATAACCGACACTCTCTTTATTCTCCCAATTTTGGGATTGGTATTTTCGGATCGGAATAAATCAAGACAAAAGAGAGATAGCGCACCAACGGACTCTCATCCGGTTCAACCACAGGAGGTTGCTATGAAAACTGTCGTTGCGGGGGCCTTAGGGGAATGCGTGCACGTCGCCGGCGTGACCAATTTTTTACGCCTTGCAGAAATTGCAGGCTGGCGGACTGTGTTTTTGGGTCCGGCAGTTTCAGTTGAACGTTTTGTGCAGGCAATTAAAGAGGAAAATGCCGACTTGGTCGGCGTATCTTACCGTTTGACGCCCGAGACGGGCGAGCGCCTGTTGGGCGAATTCGCGGAAGCAGCATCCGAGTTGCACGAATCCGGCGTCCGCTTTGTCTTTGGCGGCACTCCGCCAGTAGCCCAGCGCGCCCAAACCCTGGGGGGATTTTTTGAGAAGTTCTTTGATGGCAGCCAGCCGACGGACGAAGTTTTGGCCTTCCTGCGCGGCGAAACTCGCGCAAATGACGATACCCTGAATTATCCTCAGGATCTCATCAGCCGGATCGCGTGGAAAACGCCTTACCCACTCTTACGACACCACTTTGGTTTGCCAACCATGGAAGCCAGCCTGGACGGGATCGCGAAGATTGCCGAAGCGAAAGCCCTGGATGTAATTTCTCTGGGGATAGACCAGGATGCCCAGGAGAATTTCTTCCATCCTGAACGCCAGAACCCTCGCGCGAAAGGCGCTGGCGGCGTTCCGGTTCGTTCTGAGCAGGATTACCGGGACCTTTTTGCTGCCTCTCGCCGTGGGAACTTCCCTCTCATGCGAACCTACTCCGGCACGGATGACTTTATCCGCCTTGCCGAGATGTATGTTGAAACCATCAACATCGCCTGGTGCGCCATTCCCCTGTTCTGGTTCAACCAGATGGACGGACGCGGGCCGATCCCCCTGCAGGAGTCCATCCAGGAGCACCAGAAGGTGATGGCGTGGTACGGCAGCAGGGGAATCCCCGTGGAACTGAACGAACCCCATCATTGGGGCATGCGCGACGCATCCGACGTGGTTTATGTGACCTCCGGGTACCTTTCCGCGCTCAACGCTAAGAGAATGGGTGTATGGGACTATATCGCGCAGATGATGTTCAACAGCCCTGCCGGGCTTTCTGACGCGATGGACCTTGCCAGGATGCTGGCTATTCTTGAATTAATCGAGCCCCTGGAAGATGAGACATTCCACATTTGGCGGCAAACCAGAACCGGTTTGCTCAGTTATCCGTTGGATGACAATGCCGCCCGAGCGCACCTCGCTGCGAGCATTTACGTCCAAATGGCGCTCAAACCGCACATCGTTCACATAGTTGGGCACACGGAAGCGGATCATGCCGCCACCGCGGAGGATGTCATTGCTGCCAGCCGCATGGCCCGGCAGGCTATCGAAAATGCCTTGCATGGGCAGCCAGACATGCTCAGTGATCCAAAAATTCTCAAAAGGAAAGACCACCTGGTCGACGAGGTAAAAATCACTCTCCAGGCGATTCGCAATCTGGGCGATGGCAGCGATGCTGCCCTGACAGACCCACACACACTCGCCGAAGCAGTGCGCATGGGCATCCTGGACGCACCTCAACTCAAAAATAATCCCTTCGCCCCAGGCGCTGTCCGCACCCGTGTACTGGACGGAGCCTGTGAGACTGTGGATGAAAACGGAAAAATTATCGACGAACAGACACGACTGCAAAACTATCTATAAGGAGCATCGATGAGTAAAGAATATGTATTTGGTGTAATTGGGGCTGGTAACGGTGGAAAAGCCATGGCTGCTTACCTGGCTTTATTGGGGAAGAAAGTGCTGCTTTATAACCGCACCTTTTCAAACGTGGAGGTCATCGCGGAACGGCAGGGCATAGACCTGATAAATCCCGGCGGCTTGGAGGGCTTTGGAAAACTGGAAATGGTGACAGACAACATTGAAGACCTGTTGGCAGCATCGCAGGTCATCATGGTGGTCACCCCCTCCACAGCGCACAGGGATATTGCCGCCGCTGCCTCGCCTTACCTGCGCGATGACCATATCGTTATCCTGCATCCAGGACGCACAGGTGGTGCTTTGGAATTCGCGGAGACGCTTCGGCAAAATGGCTGCGCTACCAAACCCATCATCTCTGAGGCGGAGACTTTCATTTTTGCCAGCAGGTCAGAGGGACCCAGCCTCGCGCGCATTTTCCGCATCAAGGAATCTGTACCCCTGGCCGCGCTGCCCGCAAACCGCACGAAAGAGGTGCTGGAAGCCATTCACACCGCCTTCCCGCAGTTTATAAATGGTGGAAATGTTTTGATGACCGGCTTAAACAATATGGGAGCGGTCTTCCACCCCGCGCTTGCCATGCTGAACTCAGGTTGGATCGAAGCCACTCACGGCAATTTTGAATTTTACGTGGACGGCGTCACGCCCTCGGTTGCAAAGGTGCTCGAGGTAATCGACCGGGAGAGGGTCACAGTAGCATCGGCATTGGGTTTACGGGCACGCACGGGGATGGAATGGCTCGAGCTGGCATACAACGCGACTGGAGAAAACCTGTATGAAGCCATGCATAACCAGACCGGATATTACGGCATCAAGGCACCTCCCACACTTAACCACCGCTATATCTTTGAAGAGGTGCCCATGAGCCTGGTACCGATCGCCTCGTTTGGCGAGCGCTACGGCGTCTCGGTCAACTGCATCGAAAGCATCATCAGACTGGGATGTATCCTGCATAATACTGATTATTGGCGCAAGGGAAGGACCATAGAAAAGCTGGGCGTCAAAGATCTCAGCATCGGCGAGCTGACCCATTACGTGGAAACAGGTGAAAGAGACTGAAATTCTCCGACACCTGCTTTCACCAATGGAATCACAACCACCCGTTATGCGGGTGGTATTTTGCCTCACTCATTCCACGAGTTTGACTGCCTTAAGGCCTAAATGAAATACGCCTGCCCACTTTTGGGCAGGCGCAGGGGATCTTACTTCGTCGTAATCGCAATTGGTTTCTGCTCGCGTTTAGCCACTTCTGTTTTGAGGTAGGCTTCCACGTCAGCTTGGGTTTCCATGTTGATCACTTTTTTCGCAATCTGCTCCGTCTCAGCAAGCGTAAAGAGCGAGAGCGTGCGCTTGACATGAGCAATGTTGGAAGCGTTCATGCTGAACTTGCGCAGACCAAGCCCAAACAGAACGATAGCTGCCAGCGGATCGCCCGCCAGTTCACCACATACAGAGATCGGTTTTCCAGCCTCGTTATACTCCTTGAAAATCCTGCCGAGGATGCGGAACATGGCTGGAGAAGAGCTCTGGTAGTAGTTGGTAAGCTTTGGATTCATGCGGTCGACCGCGTGCAAGTATTGGGTCAGATCATTCGTCCCTACGCTGGCAAAATCGGTTTCCTTTGCAGCCATGTCTGCAATCATCGCAATCGATGGGATCTCGATCATAATTCCGATATTTATTTTCTCGTCGAAGGGAATGCCTTCAGCCCGCAATTCTGCCTTTGCTTCCTCGACTGCCGCATTGCCAGCTCGAATGTCATCCATTGTGCCTACCATCGGGAACATGATCTGCATGGGACCAAAAGCGGATGCCCGCAGTGCTGCGCGCAGCTGTGTTTTGAACATTTCGGGCATATCCAGGCAAAGCCGCAGCGCGCGGTTACCCAGGAAGGGATTATCTTCTTTCGGAAGAGCCAGATAGCGCAAAGTTTTGTCGCCGCCGATATCGAGTGTTCGCAGAGTTACGGGGTTGCCCATCGCGTTGGCAAGGACTTTCCTATAGGCGGCAAACTGCTCATCTTCCGTGGGCATGTGCTCGCTTTCCATGTAAACAATTTCAGTACGGAAAAGCCCAACAAAATCCACGTACTTAAAACCCTCGTCGGGTTCGGTCGTACCTATGTTCAGACCAACACTGAAACGTTCGCCGCTGGCAACCAGCGGTATGCGATTCAGAAATTCTGCAGACTGTTTCTCACTCTTGAGGAATTCTTCCAACTTGGCTTCATACTCTGCTATCGTCGCACGGTCAGGTTCCAGCAAAACCTGCCCTTTGAGTGCGTCCAGAATGACCATATCCCCGTTATGCACGATTTCAGTTGCTTCCGGCACACCAAGCACTGCGGGGATCTTATAGCTTTGGGCAAGAATAGCGGTATGCGAGGTGGCTCCGCCCACTTCCGTGATAATGCCCATCACATGTGCCCGATCGAGCGTGGCCGTGTCACTTGGAAGCAAGTCGTGCGCCACAACCACCACTTTTTCACGCAAATTGGCCAGATTTTGCTCTTTTTCACCCTTCAGGATGCGCAGAACCCGGTTGCGCACATCGCGCAAGTCAGCAGAGCGTGCTGCAATCAGCGGATCTTTGGCTTTTTCAAGGAGAAGGGCAAACTCACTAAAGACCATATCGACGGCATAGTCTGGCATCGCCCGGCTTGAAAAAATCATATCCTTTACTCCTTCAGCCACTTCTTCATCGTTCAGGATTTCAATATGCGCGGTGAAAATTTTGGCTTTTTCGGGAGACTCCGCAGATAGCGATGTTACGATTGCATTCAACTCTGCTTCAGCCGCGGCGACAGCGTCAGTGAATTGCTTATACTTCACAGCTTCTTGTCCGGGTTCAAAATATGACTCGTGGACATCGGCTTTAAAAGCCCTGTAAATATAACCTTTTGCCAGGGCAATTCCCCTGGAAACTGGATTACCCTTTAGAATTCTCATCTGCGCTCCTTTTTGTTGACTAACGCGTTGCTTTTAGTCTTCGCCAAACTTCGAATCGATCAACTCCACCAATTTTTCCACCGCTGCATGCTCATCCGGGCCATCAGCGCTGATCTCGATGGGCGTATTCACCGAAAGACCCTGTGCAAGGATCTTGATGATGGATTTAGCGTTGGCTTCGGGGGCACCGTCGACGTCGAGCCTTCTTACAGTCACCTTCGACTCAAAAGATTTGGCACAGGCGACGAATTCCGAAGCTGGGCGAGCATGCAGACCTGTCAGGTTCTTTAAAATGGTTTGTTTGGAATACATTGTTGATCTCCCTTTTTGTTATTATGCGAAGCTGGCAACAGCCAATTCGATTTGATTTCGTAAAAATTCAGAGGAGTTGATGAGACTGGATTCAACCTCAGGCTTACTATCATACCAGAATTTTCCGGTAAACATGCGAAATCCCATGCATCAGAGCACCTGGATACTACACTCCTGGAACTGGGTATGCCCGGTGCCAAAAATAATGTTTCGGGATACTCCCGGAATGGTTTCTTTCAGGTGGGCAATCTAGGCGTGACCCCTTCCGAGTTCAAGATCAACTAGAATGTCCGAGCCATACAGCACCGCAGCGGTATTCAGGTTGCCGATATCCGGATAGACTCCCCCAGGGAAGCCAAACCAACCAGGTTCACGTAAGCCATCGCCTTGCAGACAGTATTCATGAAGGCTGTTTCCTTCATTTCAAAGGCGGGTAAGATGCCAGCCCTGGCAGCCATCCCGGTTGAGACCGCGAGATTCTCCGCAAACCAGGCCTGGGTTTCTGCATCTCCAGGCTCATAGTAGAGGTCATATTCCGCCAATTGGATGATCGCGATTCCCAATTCTGCCGTAAGACCCACCGCCTTGCGCATGATCTCAAGCAATCTTTCACGGATAGTTGTGCTGTAAGAACCCAGTGGATACGTGCGATGCCCGCTCAAACACAGGGTGCGGATCAAAACGCCGTTGTCCCCTATCTGGTGCTTCAGAGAATGCATCTGGGCAGGCTGCCAGTCGAGCCGCTCCAGGCTGGTGATCAGGGTAGGGTTTTGATGTAACCGTCCAGCAAATCCTGCTTGATGCGTTCAAAAAGGATCACCCGTCCGTCGGAGAACAAATCGCGGTTGACCTGTTTCAACTCGATGCCTGCTTTGACCACCCCAACGGATTCTCCGAGCAGCAGCCGCCCTAAAGCCGGCTCAAGGTCGATCCCACTGCTGAGCACGCCGAGGAGTTTCTGGATGCTTTCAAGATTGGGCTGACCCTCGATCCCGATCAGGGTAATGTTTTTGCTGTTCAGATAGGCAATGAGCTCAGGAGTGCTTAATTCTGGCTGAACAAAGATGCTGGTCACGGATTTTGCCAACAGCGCATCCGCGGCAGCCTGCCAGTCGGCAGGGTTAGCTGGGTCGCTGACCTCAGCAGTGAAAGGATAGTATTCCACGGGCGCAAAGCGGGCGTTGCAAAGTCCGCAGTGGAAACGGGCACCGGTGACAAACGCGTCGCGGGTGGTTTGCCCTTCTGGCGTACCAGCCTGGCTCAACACGCCCACGCGGAAATCCGGGGTACCGAGAGCCAGGGTGTATCCCGCCAGGAAACTCAGCTGATCACGGCTGGATTCAGCCGTGATAACCACACTTATGTTCTCAGTGGGAACGAGGTCCGGAGCATTCACCACCAGGAATTGCACCTGCGGCAGTACCGAAGCCAGCGATTCAACCTCGCTTGGTGAGGCCAGGCTCACAACCACCCGTACGTTCGGGCTTAGTTGGGCTGTGCTTAGAGAAGTAGTGAGGGCAAAGGTATTTCCATTGGTATCCGCGTAAGCACTCAGTTCTTTTTCAAGCTGCTCAGCAAGGGCAGGATCTACGCTTTCCGGTGCCCATAGGACCACATCCGCATCCAGTAGTACCGCGGGGGTGGCTGTCGGGATAATTGTCGGCTCGGTGAAGGTTGGGACTTCAACAGTCGGAGGTTGGGTTACTGCCACGGTCATAGTAAGCTGAGGCTGGTTGTTGCAGGCAGAAAGCAAGAGAACAAGAACGAGCAAAATCAATGGGAGGTGAATTCGCTTATTGAACATGCCCCTATTCTACCTTAAGGCTGCGATGAGAAAATTAGCTGTCTAACGCATCCGTAAAAAGTGGCTATTCTTGCTCCAAGCAGCCAGGAAAGTTGGGTCCTCTGAAGTAGCCTGAGCAACTGCGCCGGCACGGATAGTGCAACTGTAACAGGAGTACGACCGCTGTTACTTCATACAAACCGGATAGCACTATGAGCATACCTACTACCGAAACCAAACCAGATGGGCTCCATTCTCTTCCGCCCAGGCAAAGGCGTTCGCTGCGCAAGTACATCGAAACCGCCAGCACCCGCGATAAGAATGAGCTCCTGCGCGACATCGCGCGCCATGCGCTGCCCCAAATGCAGGACTATTTGCAGCTTCTGATTTGTTTGCTGCTCCTGGTTATTGGGAATCTGGTTGGATCGAACCTGGTGCTTCTGGCTGGCATTATCGCTATTCCGACGGCAAAACCATTACTGAGCCTGGTTTACGCCGGTGCCCTGCCTTCAGCCAGGCATTTCGGGTACGCGCTGCTAGGTTTGGTGATCACGTTAGTAGGGTTTTTCCTGGCGGGCTGGATAGTTCGGGATGTGGTTCCTATTAACGCTGATCGCTTTTTGTTCGGAGTGGACTTCTCGGGAATAATTGAAGGCGGTTTGTTTTGGGTCATCCTGGTGGTTACCTCCGCGTTGACTGCCTACTGGTTCACGTATCACGAAGCGCTTGCGAGGCTCTCGTCCATTCTGATTGGATACCTGGTGTTGATGCCGTTTATGGCGGCAGGGCAATCTGCTTCAGCGGATTTTGCTGCCAATAGTTTGCCATTGATCATGGTTGGCCTGTCCAGGCTCGGGCTGGCGCTGTTGGTCATGTTCCTGACGACCTGGGTGTTGGGATTCCCGCCACGTAAATCGTTGGGGACTTTCGTTGCCGTTTTGATATTTGCCCTGGCAACGGTTAGTGTGATCGAGATCATCCAACGTGAACAGGTTTTCATTCAAGCCCAGGCGCCAGAACCTGCCGTAGTCATTGTTCAAACTGCCACACCAGTGCCTCCAACTCCGACAACGCCCCCTCCGACTGCCACAGCCACGAGCGTCCTCAGCCCCACCCCGGAACTCACTCCGAGCCCGGAACCGACTGCAACCGTCCCTACGTACACTTCAGCGCGTGTGACAGCCCCGAACGGTTTGGTCATCCGCGAAGGTCCGTCCACTTCATCCTACATCCTGACGTATGTAAACTTCGATGAGCTCGTTTGGCTCACCGGAGTCCAGGAAAAAAATCAAGGGATAACTTGGGATCAGGTGGTAGCGCCAGACGGCGGAATAGGCTGGATTTCCACCCGCTATCTTGAGATAATCAATCCTTAGGCTGCGACATCCAAAAGCAGCAGATTTGTGACTGGGACGCGAATGAGAGTGCCGTCCTGGCGTTCCACGACGGCGACTTTAGCCGTCAGACCGCTCGCAAAACGCTCCGCCTTTTCAGGCAGCTCCACGACCCGCCCTGTGCTCCCGAGGTAGGGCTCACCCAGCAGTCTCACCAGGCTGCCCACCCCCAGCGTAACTTCCTCATCAAAAAGCGCTGAACTTTGCCCACCCTCACCCGGAAGAACCAATTCAGCTAACTGACCAGCACCATCAGAAAGTAAAAATACTTCCTGATCCTGCATCTTTTCCAGCAAACCAAGGCTGACAGAGTCAGCTTCCTGATCTCCAAAACCGTTCAGGCTCATCACAGCGGTGGGGCTATTGAGAGCCTCTTTGACTAATCCCGGTACCAGAGAAGGCAGGATAATCCCGGCAGGTCTTTTTGCCAGCAGCAAGCGGAATCGCTCAGGGGTAATAATGGCTTCCGAAAAAACGATTTTATCTTTCATATCAGGCAGGAAGCCCCGTTGCTGGGGGTCCGTAAAGTCAAATTCCAAGCGGGTAAAACTGCCGCTGGCGTTCAGACCGTTACTCCAAACCCCCTGAATAAGGCTGCTAGTCAAACCGATCACCGCGCCAAAGCCCGGAATCAGTTCCACCACTGTACCCGCAATCGGTGCCATCACCTGCAGTTTCTGTTCTCCCATTGCCAGGGTCACTCGCCCTTCACGCATCGAGACAATCCGACCATCCTGGGAAGCTCTGAAAATGCGGGTGATCAGCCCTGGCTTTTGAGCAATCACATCGCCTTTTCGAACCACCTCGCCATTGAGTCGTTTGAGATGCTGGTCCAATTGGCTTGGGTGGATTCCGAGGTTATTGACGATATCAAACACCTGGAATTCTTTGGGAATGACAGCTTCAGCCAGCACATCGCCCACTTTCACTTCCTGCCCGGTGCGCACCAGAACAGTGCCCGGTTGTGGCAGGCGGACTTGCTTGTAGACTGGCTGACCGGATCGGATAACTACTTTGCGCATGTTTATCCTCCCAGCTCCCAAAGCCAGTTGCGCAGGGCTTCCGCACGCGCAATTTCATCAACTGGCAAGTTCAGCGGTCTTCCGCGCGCGTCAATCACAACCCCGACCTTTGAATCCATCACGCCAACCCAGCCGCCAAGCCCGGGTATCCCCATGCCAACATCGCTCTCGTCCTCAGGGGCAAGGTAGAGTTCGGTTTTGCTATTTGCCAGGGTTTCTATGCGTTTAAGATCGCCCATCTGGATTTTATGGTAAAGCCGCGGCATCTGTTCGCCTTCATTCACTTCAATCTGGAGTACCTTCTGCCCTTCGGAAGCCGGTGTATCCACCGTGACCACGGTCGCCAGATTGGTAAAAACTTCCTCATCCATCACCTGTACCGGCAGCAAAGGTTCCATAGGTGCGAGGCTGCCCAGGGCGGTTAAAAGTTGCTGTTCATCCTGCAAAATTGTTGTTATCCCATGCGGCAAGATGCTGTCCAGCGCGATCATCAAGCCCTGGTGCGGTAATGCCCGCTGCATCTCAGACCCCGAGAGGATGATCGGTTCGTAAGCACGCATCAAACCCAGGCTGGGGTTGTACCCGAAGTCTGGATCCAATTTTTGGAGTGCACTCAGCGCCTCCCGGATGCGGACGCGCGCCCAGGCCTGTTCGATGCTCAGATCCTCCAGGGTGGCGGGTGTGTAATCCGGGAAAAGCGCGCGGTTATAAATGTACGTCGCGAAGCTGTTTGAGTCTGTCAGCTGGCTGGAGAGCCCTCTGGCTGTCTCTAAAACCGAGTCATTTACTTGAAGACGATGGCTGATGCCGGAGAGTTTTTGATCTCGCGCTGCAATCACACTTACGCTGTCCGTTTCAACGCGCAGCATCAACACGCCTTTGCCATTTTCACTGCTTTGCTCCAAAAAGCGAACCATTCTGCCAGCTGAAAAATCACCTGGGATCACACGGGTATGCAGATCGCTGACAACCTCCGCCAACCCGGCGATCTGCTGAAGCCGTAGCCGTTCAAAAGCCTTCAGCATGGCCTTCCAGACTAGCGTTGAGTCTTCCTCACCGGGATTGGTCTGGATATTGCTCGCCAGGTGCATGTCGATTCCGGCTTCAATCTCACTTTGGGCGTATTCAGCCAGTGCCTGGTTGCCGCAATAGACGATTTGCGGTCGAACTGCCCGGGGGATGAGGTGGTAAACCAGGCGCAGGTTTTCAATTGCCGCCTTAAGTGCTTTTTGTGCCCCGCCGTTTGCGCCCCCGCCAATGACATATAACTCAACATCGCTCGTGAGAAGTCGTTCAAGTTGGGCAGTCGCGTTAAGGTTATCCTGGAGATTGACTTCCAACACCACCTCGGAATTGAACAAACTAACCAGACGGCGCAAGGGCGCGATGGAGTAGGCTTCTGAAAGCCCAATCACAGCAGTGCGAATAGGTTTACCAGCTGAAAGCGTCAGCCCGATAAACGCAGGTGCGCCTTCCAGGCGGCGGATATTTGTGATCTGCCCGCGGTCGTCGAGGAGACGGACCTCGTGGGAGTGCTCGATCTGGCTTAGAAGCGTTTGGATGCTCCTGCGAAACTCAGTACCATCGCCTTCAATCACTGTCGGAACGCTGAAGGAACCCTGCAAAGCCCAGGTGCCATTCCGCTGTGCGAAGAGCCTGGCTTGTGTCTGGCTTTTTCCGATGTCGAGGCTGAGATAGGTCTTTGGCACGTTAACCTCTAAAACCACAGGGTAATGAAATCAATGATCTCTGAGAGGCTACTGATGAGTGCAATCAGGGCAGAACTGAAAAGCCCAACGAACAGGGCGCCGAAGGTGAGCCCGATGAAAATCTGACCAATGCTTCCAATTCCTTCCAGGAAGACGGGTTTGACCACATCGCCAGCTTTAGACTGCCCTTGATGGTGGAAAACGAACAGAACCGCGATAACACCGAGCAGGATCATCAACGCTTCAAGGATCGCTGACCACTGAGGTTCTGTCTCATGCATCAGTTGTTCGGGCGCAAAGCGGCCGATTGTGCTCAGGATCTGCGGGGCAAGCGTGCCACGCGTGACTCCAATGATCGCAAGCGCTGCCAATGCGCCTCCCAAAAATGCCAGCGGGATTGAGCCAGCCTGGGTCCCGCTTCGGAAAAGCATCAGGACCAGTAAGATCGAAAGTGTCAAGGGAACCAGCGCGAGGAAAAAACCTGTACCAGTTTCATAGGTCAAAGGCGTGATCAGGTAAGGCAAAATAATCTTCTGGATCACCACCAGCGCCAGGAAGCCAGCACTCACTCCGATCAGAAGGTGGGTGGCGATGCCAAAGAAAAGGCGGTCTCCGAGGATGTAGCTGAAGATCATCACCGTCAGGGCGATGCCAATGATCAGAGTAATCAATTCAGAAGGGCTCATTCGGATCGCTCCTCTTCTCTTCGAATGGCATCTGCCTCGCCTTTGGAGATCATCCCCAGCAGCAGCATCACCAACATCAGCAGCAGACCAACCCGATAGGCGCGGTAGTTGAACGTGCTCTGCACGCCGATGTTTCCATCAGCAATGCCCGCAGCGTAACCAACAAGCTGACCAGAGTCGAAGTAAGGTGAAAGAACCGGGGCTTCCATCTGGGTCGTGACAGCAGCAAAGTTCAAGGTGCCAATCCAGGGAGCAATCTGCTCCAACCAGCCGCGGATGCTATCGGAGGAGTCGCTCACCAACAGAACCAGTTTGAAAGAACGCAAGTCTTTCACAGGGTTGCCGCCGGTGGTCGAAATCCCAGGGTTTACCGCCTGACTTATCAGGCTCAGGTAGCTGCCAGGTAGATAATCCACCTGCGTGTCCTCTGGCAGACCAGCCTGCGCGAGCAGTGTTTGCGCCAGGAAGAGACCGGATGGCTGGGTGGTCAGGATGGCAAGCTCCGCACCCCGGGTATGCAGTTGCTCAAGCAGTGGAGCTGCCAATGCTTCAAGCTCACGGCTGGTCGCTGCCTGGTAATCCAGTACGATAAGCACCTGGTCGTTTTCAGCCAGTGCTTGAATTTGGTCGCTCAATGCAATTGCCGGAATGCTTTTGGGTGTCTCAGGCGGTATGGCGGCAGGGCCGATGAGGATCGAGACGATCAGCCCAATGAGCAGCAGCAAAGCCACTGCCAGGCGCCCTGCCCTGCCGGAAGGCTTTCGGGACGGCTGCTTGCCGGCCGTGACGCGCCCTTCCTGCTCGATCAGAGATGCCAGCAAACTGGCGCGATCCTGCTGGTCGCGCAGAAGCAGCAGATCCGGGGGCACAGCAGTGCTATCCCCCGG
>WOYI010111353.1_pt1 | contig 15674 bp, 10 predicted proteins | sample 6423411 | NCBI WGS metagenome assembly WOYI01 (sample SAMN13441803, study PRJNA592873) | oil field metagenome | biome: oil field; feature: oil-well bore; material: oil-contaminated soil; isolation source: oil-contaminated soil from oil-well borehole | place: Germany: Wietze | collected 2016-10-18 ...
TGTAAAACTTCGATGAAGACCTTCTACCCCGGACACACTGATTGGAACACTACCTCTGATTTTAAAAAAATCTAAGGCTATTCTTAAAAAATTAATTATGCAGTATTGCGTTATGCAAAATTGCGTAATTTTGAATTGAATAAGAAATTCAATACAAAATGAATAATCCCTTCAGATACGGAATAGCAGTGGATGAACCTTATTTCATTGACAGAGAACAAGAAATGAGAGATTTTACGAAATGGCTGAAATCGGGCCAAAGTCTGGTTGTCTACTCACCCCGCAGATATGGAAAAACCTCACTGATCCTCAAAGTTCTTAAAAACCTGCGTAAAGAGGGATACAATACTGTTTACATTGATTTCTTCAAAGTCAACTCAAGAAGACGATTTGCAGAAATGTACTATTCTGAAATAATGAAACAGATGCCTTCATGGGAAAAGGCTTTAAAGAAAATATCAGGACTCACAAAGAAAATAAGACCTGTGATTTCACTTGACAATCAGGGTTTGCCAAATGTCAGCGTACGGTTTGAAGATGGTGCTGAGAATGAGGATCTCTCTGAAGTATTTGATCTTCCGCAGAAACTTGCTGAACGTAAATCATGGATCGTTGTCTTTGATGAATTTCAGGATATTGCCAGGCTTAATGGCGAAAATTTTGAAAAAGAACTCCGCGCTTCAGTGATCCAACATTCGAAAGTCAGTTATGTGTTTATGGGATCTGAGATGCACATACTTCTGAATATATTCACCCACAAAAACAGGGCATTCTACCAGTTTGGAAAATTATATGAGCTGAAGAAGATCCCATCAGTAATTCTTGTTGAATATCTTGAAAATGGTTTTAATAAATCAGGGATAAAACTCATGCCTGGAATCCCTGACAAAATAATTGAAATCTGCGAAGCTATACCTCACTATGTCCAATACCTTGCTTCAGGGGCATGGGAAGAAGCCCAGGAAAACAATTGTATTCTGGATGAAGATGTTCTTGAAAATGCTATAGCCAGAATCATCATGAATCAGAATGATTATTTTATGATGCAGTATGAAAAGCTGACAGCACATCAGCAAAGGGTCCTTCTGGCAATATGTGAAGAAAACAGGAATATCTATACAACTGAATTTGCCGAGAGATTTCACCTGACTCCCGTTTCGTCGACGCAGCGTTCCGTACAAAGACTTCTTAAAGATGGAATTCTTTCCAGGAATGCTGATTCATATAATTTCAATGATCCGTTCTTAAGATTATGGATAAGGAAAATCATGATATAAGAGAATTCCCGGTGCTTTTTATTATTGTCTGTCACCACTATCCGTTTGTTACTTTTCCGGCTTGACCCAAGAACCGAGGCATGTAGTATTAGTCCTTGTTGCAGAAAATATCGGCCGAGCTCATGAGATCACGCTATCAGCGTGACCGAATAAAGTGAGCAATGAAAATCAAGGCTTCAGAGAATTTCCAGGCTCATTCTTTATTGCTGACTTCATCATGCGAGATTCGCACCATTCATCTTTTGCTCTCTTTTTCACGATGATAGTACAACCAGTGACCAAAGCCGCCTAAGCACCGACAGTAGCAAATGTCGGTGCCAGAACAGCACCGATCGCACCAATCGTCAGAGGAAACTCAATAATCACTTCATCCTTATCGTTCTTAATAATTGTCTTTCTCGCATTACCCTTCTTCACGATCTCCCTGATCTTGCTTAAGATATCACCGCCGGAGACCTTAAAAGATTCCCGATTTGTTTTTTTCGTTGTCTGTCATATTTTTCCGACAGCCGGCAAGGCGCAAGAATAAAAACAGTACTCTGACATCATATGTCTTAAATAATCAGTATCTTTTACAGAAATTAGTGATCATACTTATTGTCCGCGAAGATTTAAGGTAAAAACAGACGCAATGAAAAAGAAAGTCTATGTTTTCAGTTGCACAAAGAATAAGATGAAATTTGGACTGACATATGATTCAACCGGGGCAAACCTTCCTCATCAGAGATGCGACGGCCAGTGGATATTATATAAAGTCATGAACCTGGAGCCAAACGCTCCGTCAGTTGTAAACGGCCAAAACCCCGGGGTTATTCTGGCCACGATTGACAGAGACGGATTCATGATCCGGGAAACACGCTCGGTCTTCATTTGAACGGTTTCTTTTCCTTAATCACATCAGTAATTTTATATCACATATCATTAAGCCTGATGCTGACCTTGAACAAATACATGCACTTTAGTGTCAGTGATATTGTATAACTAAATATTTAACAAGAACAAAAAATCATGAAACGCAGATCAACGGCCATATGGCAGGGTAACGGTGTCGAGGGCAAAGGAACACTCACCTCCACCAGTGGGGTGCTGGATAAAACCCCATATTCATCAACAACACGGTTTAAGAATGAAGACGGTAAAGCCGGTACCAATCCGGAAGAGCTGATTGCTGCCGCCCATAGCGGATGCTATGCCATGGCGCTTGGTTATGCCCTCACCGGGGAAGGGTATGTTCCTGATGAGCTGCGGGTTGACGCAGCCGTCAGCATTGAACAGATAACAGATCATTTTGAGATCACGGGCATCCATCTCGATCTGACAGGAAAGGTCCCTGGAATAACGGAGGAGAAATTTCTCGGGTTGGCCGATGCGGCAAAGGTCAGCTGTCCTGTCTCACGTGCACTGAAGGCTGTTGAGATCACGCTGTCTGCCAGGCTGGTTCAGGGTAAATAGCCTGCAATAGTAAAAGTATCAGCGCCTCACCTCAGAGGCCCAAAGCTGTCAGCCATGCGGACGACAGCCATAAACAACAGATGGCTGAGGTCTTCCATGATCTCCGGCTTGATGATGTCAACATTGTCAAGCGGGAGATGATAGTAGTTGACTGAACCATAGGTTGAGAAACTGAGCGACGGGACACCGGCACTGAGGAACCTGGCAGCATCGAGACGCGGCCTGCCGAGGTTAGGGAAAGAGCTGGTGCGCAGTGGCCTGTGCACATATGCATTGTTAGCATCCTCAATGAAAGACCAGAGAACAGGGAAGTCCTTACCGGCACTGGCTGCTATTGAATTGCCGATGCCGACACCATCCATGTTCAGCAGGATGCTTTTGTCAAGCGGCATGACAGGGTGCTCAATATAGGCCTTCGATCCGACAACAGCCTGCTCTTCCGATCCGAAGGCAATGAACATGACGCTCCTTTTAAGTGGTATCTTATTCACCGCCAGCGCTCTGGCAACGCCCATCATCACTGCCACGGCAGAGGCATTGTCGTTTGCGCCGGGCATAATATCATAACATTTGCCTAGATGGTCGAGATGGGCGCCGATGATAATGGTCTCATCCTTCAGTACAGGGTCAGTACCCCTGATCATTCCTATCACATTGCTGCCCATCCCGTCAGGGAAATGCTGTGTACTCATCCTGATGGTCATCACTTTCTTCGTATTGAACGAATGAGGCTTAAGAGTTGAATCGATCTCACTGACAATATCCCGGTGATTAAATCCGGTACCTTCAAAGATATCCCTGACAACTGTGTCGCCGATATGGACATAGACAAAATTCTCATAATATGCATTATTCGGGTTGGCCAGGGGACCGTAATTGTATATCATCCCGACAGCACCGTGTTTTACGGCGTTGGCCAGCTTGGATTGGTGGAATGAGTATTCATACCATGGATTGAATTTCTCCGCTCCCGCGGCAGGACTGACGGGGGCTTCACGTTCGATAAGGATGATCTTTCCCTTAACGTTAATATCCTTATAATCATCATAGTTCAGCTCCGGTGCGGTGATGCCGTATCCCGCATAAACCACCTCGCCTGTGACCTCGCCGTTGCCTGAGGTCGATCCGGGGACATACTCAGTGATATACCGGTAGTGTTTGAGTATCTCTGCTCCCTTTTTCAGAGGGATATGCAGGGTCAGTCCGCAGTCGGGAAAGACAAGGGTGTATGGTATCTTATACCACTGGAACCATCCGCCGTCGTCTCCAGCGGGGGAGAGTCCCCAGTCAGAGAATCGGCCTGCGAGCCATTCGGCGCATTCCTGGTAATCTTTTGTGCCTGTCAGCCTGCCTTCGTATTTGTCGTCACACATTGTCTTTACATAACCAAGGAGATCGTGGCTTGAGATTGAATGCATGGCATTAAGGAGTGTTGCCTCGTCAGCGCCCTGGCTGTATGACGGGGTGACCAGGATGGATAGTGCAAGGATAATGAAGTATTTTTTCATTGTTTATGAATTATATAATCATACAAATTGTTTTCGGGGTCCGGTTGATAATCGGTTGTCCGGTAAATCAAAGATAGTTTTATTTCACAATATCGCTTCCCGGGATATTTGTAGCTTAAGCCGGGATTATAAAATAAAAGTGAGGGTTTAGATTCTTACTTTCCTGCCCTGACACAAGAATTAAGCATAGAGCGTAATCAGTAGAGCGTAAAGAATGAAGTATCCTGTAACCAGTGATCAGTAATCGGTCAGTATGACTGTCTATTGACCGAATATCGGTCACCGAATGCTGAGAGTACAATAATACCCTTTGTCTTTAGGTGCCATCTCTTTTCCCCAAAAAATCTATGGCCTGTCCCTGGGACAGATACAAAAATGGCTCTGCGCTCACGCCACATGCCTTTACACTGATAAGTAGTCAGCGGGCACGGAGGTACTGGTCGGGCCATCTGACGGTTTCACCCATGGCCTTTGCCGACTGCAGTGCGAAATAGGGGTTGCGGAGGAGCTCCCTGCCCATAATGATGAGGTCAGCCTGTTCCGCGGAGAGGATTGCCTCTGCCTGATCAGCTGTCGTTATCATTCCTACGGCGCCGGTCATGATACCGGCTTTTCTCACAGCCTCAGCAAAGGGCACCTGGTAACCCGGTCCGGCGGGGATCTTCGCATGGCTGACATTGCCGCCTGATGAGCAGTCGACCAGGTCCGCACCGGCATCCTTAAGCAGTCCGGCAAGCCTTACGCTCTCTTCGGGAGTCCAGCCGTCCTCAACCCAGTCGGTTGCAGATATGCGGACAAATAAAGGATTGTCAGCTGGCCATACTGACCTGACGGCTCTGACAACCTGCAGAAGCAACCTGGTACGGTTCTCAAATGATCCGCCGTACTCATCGGTACGATGGTTACTTAGCGGTGACAGAAACTCATGCAGTAGGTAGCCGTGCGCACTGTGTATCTCCACCACCCTGAAACCGGCAGTCAGGGCACGATCGGCAGCATCCCTGAAGCCGGTGATGACCCTGCTGATGCCTTCATCGTTAAGCATCAGAGGTTTCCTCTCCCCGTCTTTGAAGGGGATAGCTGAAGGAGCCACTGTCTGCCAGCCGCCATGGTCGGTATCGAGCTGTTCGCCGCCTTCCCACGGTACAGCACATGATGCCTTCCTGCCGGCATGAGCCAGCTGTATGCCGGCCACGTTCCCGTGCCGGTGTATGAATGAGGTGATCCTGGTCAGTCCGGCAATATGATCATCGCTCCATAATCCCAGATCGCCCGGCGTGATCCTTCCCTCAGGCACAACAGCCGTTGCCTCGGCGATGATGAGTCCGGCACCGCCAACTGCCCTGCTCCCGAGATGCACGAGGTGCCAGTCGTTTGCGTACCCGTCCTTCGCCGAATACTGGCACATAGGAGACATTGCTATCCTGTTCTTCAGTATGACATTTCTGATAACCAATGGTGAAAAAAGCATTGACATGATATTTCTTTTTATGATTTTTCGTAACTGTTTAGGTATATTTATGCTGTAATAAAATTGTGCCCCTCAAAAGTAGCGCATAATTCTGAAAAGACGGAGCGGTTATTTTTTCTCGCCGTGGAAATAAAGCCTTCTATTCTGGCATATATTTCACCTCCTTTAAAAGTACGAAAGCAATTTGATATTTTCTGTTTGACCTTAGCAGGTCTTATGTGCCTTTCGGCAAGATTATCTGAGATTTTCATTGCAAAAACAGCAATGGATAAAAAGTCCTATTTCAGAGCATTACCTGGGATTGAAAAGGACAAAGTGTTATTCCCTGATGACTCAGGCAATTTTCTGGATTTACTCAACAATTAGTTGGATTGTTTTCGTAATCCGGAAAATTGAGTGGAAAAGTGTAATTTTAAGATGTAAAACTTCGATGAAGACCTTCTACCCCGGACACACTGATTGGAACACTACCATTTAATGCCTGATTATAGAGGTCTTTTCTTGTATGATTTGGTTTTAGTCATTTATTTTGTGCAGCCTTTGTTCCTTTCAAAGAACAATTCAGGCAGAATAATCTTTACCTCCTGCCCGGTTTCTTCTTTTGTCCAGTGAACTATAAAATTCACTTTCGCGCTTTTCAGTTCGTAGCCTTTCTCTTTCATCTCTGCAAGTTGCTTCACGAACTGCTGGGAGAATCTCAGAACAGATTGCCCTTCCGGGTTTAAACACTCTTCACCTTTAACAATCAATGTGTCGCCGCTGGTCAGTTTGTTAACCAAATGCTGCCTGCTTATAAAATAGTCGAGCCATACATCCCTGAATCCCGGTTGCATAGCCATTTCTGCTGCCGGCGAATGGATCTCCCTGTCCAGGACTCTCTCCATGTTTTCGGCCGACAGAGTGTCGAGGAAATCCGAATTGAGATGTATGGTCAGGTTCCGCTTTGCCCTTGTCAGGGCGACGTACAGCAGCCGTTTGGCATCATCAGTTGAAGGGTTGAAGTCTTCAAGCATCATGAAAACATTGTCAAATTCCTTCCCTTTTGCCTTGTGAATAGTGGAAACGAGGATTGCCGACCCATTCTCACCATAGAAATCTTCCAGTTTCGATTCCCGGATAAAGACCTCCATATCTGACTTGTACTTCATCTTTGGGTTGGCAGTCTCAAAATCCCTGATGAGATTTTTGCACAATTCATATTTTGTGCTGCGAAGGTATCTCTGTGCCAATGCACGCTTTGCATTTTCCCAGGCTTCATCGGCAATATTAACAGCGTTGCCGGCCAGACCAGGTTGGCTCAATAAGAACCTTATCTCCGCGAGATTAAACAGGTTGAATCCGTCGTTGCTCTGGATCAGCCTGGCAGGCATCATGTTTCTCAGGAGCAGTCCTGTTACCTGTAATGCCTCGTCATTGGTTCTGGTGAGTGCACATGTTGTGCCTGAAAGCTCGGTTCCGAGCAGATCCTGCACGAACGGAACGATGAGATTTCCGTCATCATAACGAACCAGTTTTATTTTTCCGTTGTCAGGTTGCCGGGCAACAATGGGTGTACTTTTTAACCTGTGACTTATCCCTGTCACGAATTGATTGGTGAAAGCAACAAGGTTGCTCTTGCTCCTGAAGTTCTCAATCAGCTCATATCTGGCTGCCTGATGCACCCTGATAAACTGCTCAAGGTATTTTGAACTGGCTCCCCTGAACTCAAAGATGTTCTGGTCGTCATCCCCAACGGCAATCACCCTCATCTCTTCATTACGTTCCATCAGAGCCGCTATCAGGCTGAACTCTTCCTCATCCATGTCCTGCGCCTCATCAATTACCAGGACTGTCTTTGTGATCCGGCTCGGTTCAACCTCCTTATTTTTAATCTTCTCAACGGTTTTCTTCAGGATATCATCGGACTTCTCAATGTTGCCGACCTTACCCAGAAGATCAAAGCAATATGAGTGAAAGGTTTTTATCTCAATGAAGTTGGCCGCGTTGCCAACGAGACCGATCAGCCGCTTTTTGAATTCCGTGGCCGCAGCTCTCGAGAAAGTCAGCATCAGCAGCTGTTCATGCTTGACATCTTCCATCAGCAGGAGGGAGGCAAGCTTGTGAACCAGCACCCTGGTTTTACCGCTGCCCGGTCCTGCTGCAACGACTATATGCTGTGTTTCAACATCGTTGATGATTTTCAGCTGGGCAGGAGAAAGCTCTCCAAACAGCTGCCGGAACTTTCCGGGTGTCAGGGTGCGTGCCATCTCATCCTGCCTGCCCCTGAAATATTTGTGCAGGAAAGACGGGTAGTTCAACCGGAAATAGTCTTCAACAAACTGCAGGGCATCCCTGTAATCACTGAGCATTTTCCTGGCATACTCTCCGACTATATGAATCTGCCGGACCTTGTTCTCGTAGAACTGATTCAGCTTTTTATAATCTTCAAGCTTGTATTTCTTTTTGTTGTCCTTTTCCAGTCTTTCGACAGTCAGGCTGTTATAAACAACCAAAAAACCGCCTTCAATTTTGATTGCGTCAATCCTTGACAGCCAGAACAGAGTGTCTTCAATATCTACAAGCGATATCTCAGTCTGGAAAAGCCCCTGCTGCCTCTCATATTCCGTTTTCAGTTCCAGGACCGAAAACTCAACAAGCACCTCCTCTTTTCCGGCATCCTCTTCAGATAAATCGCGGTTGCTCTTTTCCCAGAGGAATTCAACGATGAACCTTGCCAGCTCATTTCGCTTCCTTAACCGTTCAGTCAGCAACTCCCGCGGATGAAGGCTGACAATTGAAACATGATTTTTCGAATACTCCAGGTTCTTTCGCTTAATCCAGTTTTTGATTGCCCAGAAGTTGATTACGGTTTTGATCCTGCTGACATTTGATCCTTCGCAACCCTGCGCTTCCGTCGCTTCGTTTAACTCCTTGAGGTCAAACGTCTTCACCTGTTCGTCAAAAACCTGAACCAGACAGTTTTCAATCTGGCGGAATGTGTCGACGATGTTAAGTGACCGGTTCCTGTTTTCCCCTCTTCTTATGAATGCTGTCAGATCCTTCGCATCAGCCAGTATCTTCTCCTCGCGAAGAAGGTTGACAATATTTATCACCTCTTCCTTCACTATCCCGAGATGATCACTGATGTAATCGACCCTCGATTCTGCATCTTCACCGGTAGCATGCTTCCTGCTTTTGCTTGAAAAGAGCTTCCTGATAATACGTTTTCCCTGTTCCTTCTGCCTCTCATTAAACCTTGCAGATGCGTATATTTTGTCAATGGCTTCTTGGGCATTCCTGGAGAGGATACTGTTGGCAAAGATTCGTGGCATGTTCTGCCCGCGTTTGAGATAGCCTGCATCTTCAAGCGCTGCTATGGCAGTAGTGACACGTGTTTCGATCTCATAAACACTGTCGTCCCAGCCTGCCTTCCGCGCAATCTCCAGGGCAGAGTTGGAAACCGTCGATCGAAACCGTGTGATCTCCTTTATTGCCTTCCAGACCTGCTGTATCTCCTTGATGGACAACTTTGTCTGATTCAGCAGAATGAAGTGTTTATTAAGGTCTTCCTCGTTATAGAGGACGAAGCAATCAGCAACTATGTTTTCATCCCGGCCTGCCCTGCCTGCTTCCTGTATGTAGTTCTCGAGAGAATCGGATATTTCATAGTGTACCACCATGCCTACATCCTTTTTGTCGACTCCCATTCCGAAGGCAGAGGTAGCAACCATGACTGACACATCGCCTGAGATGAAAGCTTCCTGGTTTGCCGTTTTTTCCTTCACATCCATCCGGCCGTGGTAGGGTCTGGCATTCAAACCATCTTTGGTCAGCCGCTCTGCCAGCTGGTATGCCTTTAGCGTCCTTGAGACATATATGATTGCCGGACAATTCCTCTCTTCAATCAGACCCCTCAAAGCCTGATACTTTTCTTCTTCGTTTCCTTTTTCAAAAACCTTATACTGGAGGTTTGTCCTTGACAGTGGTGAGATGAAGCGCTCGAGGTCAAGCGAAAGCTCATCCATGAAGTAATTGCAGATATCATCTATCACCTGAGGCTTTGCCGTTGCAGTAAAGCATGAGACGGGAATAGCTTCAGCGAGGTTTTTCTTCTCCTGGATTGACTTTATAAAATCAGCGATGTATAGATAATCAACCCTGAAATCCTGTCCCCAGGCTGAGAGGCAGTGAGCCTCGTCAACCACAAAGCGGACTATCTTTCTTCCGAGGAGCAGTCGTTCTATTGTTCGGGAGCGCAACGATTCAGGTGCTATATAGAGGAGAGAGGCTGAACCATCCTCAACCCTCTCAAACGATTTTGCCCTTTCAATCGGGTCAAGCAAACCATTTATGGTAACTGCACGTGTGATACCGGCTTTTTCAAGATTATAGACCTGGTCTTTCATCAGCGATTGCAGGGGAGAGATAACCACTGTCAGTCCCTGTGCATTATCGCCGCTCATCAGGGCAGGTACCTGGAAGGCAAGCGACTTCCCGCCGCCGGTGGGAAACACCGCGAGAAGCGACTTATTTTCAATGGCAGCCCTTACAGCCTTCTCCTGCAACGGTTCTCCCCCGAAAGTTCTGTACGAATCAAAGCCGAACAGTCTTTTCAGTCCCCCGTGGATATCCAGGGCTCTGTTGCAATAGCTGCAGCCACTTACACAGGGTCTGTTTCGCAGGCGGAACATTATCTGTTCGACTTCAGGGTAGTTTTTCAGGACCCAGGGTGGAGTGACGGATCGCAGTTCCGGGTGATGGATGAAGGAGTAAATCAGGGAGAGGCAGTATGCAAGTTCAACCGGTTGTGCTTCTATTATACTTGCAAGGTCAGCATGTTCGCAGATTTCATTTTCAAATTTTCTGCGGATAAGTTTTTCAGGATCCGTTATTTCACAGGAGTATCTGATAACCCGAAAGAAGGCATGAAACTCTGGTTTGTCTTTTAGCAGGAGGTAGAAGATCTGTTTAAGGATTTCATCGGTTTGGCTGAAAGCGGTAATCTCGCCATTGAACAGATCTTTGGCCTTGATGGAATCATTCAGGGGGTTGTTTGTGTCATCTGATTGCAGCTTGTCGTCTTTCAGCAGGGCATGATACGGTTTTGCGGGGAAGAGCAAAGGTGAAAGGAAGAGAGTGTCAATGATGTTTGAAGAGTCTATTCCGGCTTCGGCCAATGCCTTACCGATATATCTTATGTCGTGTCTGAGAATGTTATGTCCGCATACGAACTTTATGCCGGCAAGAAAACTGATAAACTCGGCCACATTGGTTTTGTGAAAGGTAGCGCCGTCGTCTCTGACACTTCCGACGTCAAGTATCCTGTGGCTTTTTGGCTCAATTTCCGTGTCAACGAATGCGATTGGGTCCATTTCTTCCGGCGGTGAAGATTCATTGATCATAATGAAAGATACGGATGTGCAATTATTAATACAAACCTTTCTATTACAGATTTTATTATGTGACAGGTGCCGGTTTGTTTTGTCGTACAGCATGCCTGAACCAGAGGATAATACCTCATTTGAGCTGGATAATTATTCCGCAGGCTTGTTTTGGCCCCTTAATTCATCGGACGAAATTATAGACAGAAATCTGTAATTTTATGATGATGAACAAGAGAACATTTACCAAAGAATGATTAATGCAACATGCAAATAGGCATTACATTTTCCTCCAGGAATGATATAAGGTTATCGTCCATGATTATAATCAATAACGATAATTTTGCCCGTTATATGATACTGGATGGTTGTCAATATTAAGAAAGTTGGCGAACCTCTTTAATCGGATTCTAAAATGCAATAAAGTTGCAGAACTATGCATCTCACTGCAAATTTGATTTGAACCGGAATTTGCCTATACTTGAGGGTACCATTACCGATATAAATCCAATTCTGTAATAAGTTGTATACAAGAGCAATAGTAAGGAGACCGGGCAGGAACCTCGCCAGTGGGATAACTACGTCAAACCTGGGACAGCCGGATTTCAACAAAGCCCTGGAACAGCATGCTGCATACTGCGATGCGCTGAAAAGGTGCGGTGTGGAACTGACAGTCCTGGAGGCTGATGAAAGATATCCTGATGGCTGTTTTGTCGAGGACACGGCTGTTGTCAACAACATGGTGAAAGTCATTTCGAGGCCAGGGGCCGCTTCAAGAAGGGGAGAGGAGGAGGAGATAGCACGTGTCCTGGCCGGGTTCGGGCCACCAGAGTCAATCACCCCGCCCGGCACCCTGGAAGGCGGAGACGTGCTGCGCGCTGAGAATCATTACTTCATAGGCCTCTCCGCAAGAACAAACACGGAGGGGGCCAGACAGTTGTCCGCCATCCTTTCAAAACACGGCTTCACTTCAGCTGTCATCAGGGTTGAGGCAGGACTGCACCTGAAATCAGACATTGCATACCTCGGCAACGGGAATTTTATCTCCACCCCGGTGTTCTCAGAAATAGCCCACCCGGCAAACACCATAATACCGGACCGGGATGAATATTATTCGGCCAATTGCCTGCGGGTCAATGATTACCTTCTGATCCCCATAGGATTCCCGAAATCAAAGATGCAGATCCGGAAACTCAGTTACGAGATAATCGAACTGGAGATGTCGGAGTTCCGCAAGATGGACGGTGGGCTTACCTGCCTTTCGCTGCTGTTCTGACAGATCCTATGACAACCTGATCTTATCTTCCTGCGGCAGATCAACGTTGTCCACGGAATCAAAGCTCTTTCTCCTCTTCATGAAGCAGTATAAGAGGTTAGGCACATAGGCCCTGTTGCTACACGGAGGCCGGTTTTTTATTTACTCCCTGAATAAACCAGTTTGGTGCGCCAGGTATGACCCTGATATTCAGCAGTTATTATATACAGGCCGGAGGCAAGACCTGTCTCTGACAGATTGATTTCGGAATTGTTTTCAGCATCTCTGGTCAACACCGTGTTACCTGCAAGATCAGTAAACTTTAATGTAATACTCCCTGTTATCTCATCAGCGAGATGAATCCTGAATTTCCCTGAAGTCGGGTCAGGGCAGGCACTGAACGATTCTAAATCACTGGAAGCCTGTGGATTCTCTTCGATACCAACCAGTGCTCCCTTCAATATTACAGCAGTGGTTGACAATGCCGGCAGGGTTATATTGAACGAATTGCCTGAGACGGCAACTGTCTTGCTTTTTAAGGCATTGGAGGTATGTGAAATAAATGTTTCAGTTGAAGGTAACGAGGATAATTCCAGAACTTTATAGCTCCCGTTGGAGACAGAAAAACCTGTGAGATTCACAGTGGCCGTCCGCGATGCGTCGAGATCGCGGTTAACCAGGATGACGGTCATGGAATCATTGCTGCTGTTCACAGTACTGTAGCCCGAGACAGTCGCATCATTGTCTGAAGTGGTTTTGACTCGTATGGCTTTTGTATAACGGCTGAACAGATGCAGTGTCTCCCACATACCGGTCTTCCATGACCACGGTGTGAATATCTCAACGCCGTTATCGGCAAACGTGCCAAGCATGGAGGCGTAAACCACAGAAACAATATTGGGATTGGATGAACTTATGTCATTTTCCGTCAAAGCAATGGTTATTCCGTGATTTTCGCCAAAATAGGTGAGGAGCCAGTCATTAATCCTCTTGAAAATGTACTCTTTGTTCCGGGAAGCATCCCAGCCGCCGTTAACTGTTTTTACCCCGTTGGCGCCCGGATAAACATAGGTTTCGTCATAGAAGACACGGTGCAGCTGAACCAGGTCGGCATTTGAAGATTCCGACGGATACCAGTGGATGTCGAGCACATCCAGCAGGCGTATCCCTGACGACTTCTGCTCGTCGGCAACGCGTTTGATAAAGTACTCGAGCCAGCAGTAATATTCCCCGTCGATGGTTAATGATTGATCTCCCCATCTGTACCACTGCCATTCATTGGCAGGCACCGGGCCTGTCAGTTTGATCTGCGGAAATCTCTCACGGGCCTTCTTCGCCACTGCAAAATAGGCATCCATAAACGCGGAGGCAGACAAAAGTGAGGGCATCACATCATCATGAGTACCGTTCCATATCTCCGGCTCATTATCCATGCTCCAGTAGGTAAACTGATTTTTATCGAGACCCAGTCCTCCCGGCCAGAACCAGTGCTTAAGAACGCCGGTGGTAGAATCGGCATCCCAGTTCTCAAGGTAGAGATCGGGGTTTCCGTTTACAAGTGCCTGGGAGCCTCCTGCGGGATTGATCTGTCCGCCCCCGGCGAGGTTCTGTCCGACGCCGCTCCACCATTGTGAACTGTTGTATGCCCAATCGTTAAAGTTGTTGTTTTTGTTGGCTGCGGCTTTTCCGATCAGCTGGAAAGCCCACATGACCTGCAGTCCGGGCATTCTGTTCTGTATATCCTGCGATGCAAAGTCCCAGCTGTGATCATAGACATTGTTGTACCAGTCGGGATGGCTTGTGAGCTTTCTGCGCCAGTTGTATTTGGTGGCGTTATTACCGCCGTTTTCACGTGCGAAGCGCAGTCCGGCTTCCTTATACAGATCAATATTTTCTGCTGCGGTGGGCTTGGCGGGATTATCCGACAGGTTATTGTTCCGGCCGAATATATAAGGCGAAACAGGCATCCGTCCCTGGTTGGCATTTACCTGCACTGTTATGTTCTGTGCTTCTCCTTCCCGGAAAACCAGGAGCAGGAGTGAAGCAAAAAGGCAGAGTTTTTTCATAATACCTGCATCAGGACAGTTGTCATTCCGATACTGATTTAAGGGTTCTTAAAGTAAGCTATTTATTTTATTCACCCAATGAAGGGTTATAGATCCTCTTACCCGGCAAATCAGTGTTCCTGTTCAGGCTTTATAAGTACATAGCTGGTACTTCTTCCTCCGGAAGGATTCTTCCGGAGAATATTCCTGTTTACCAGGTCCTGGATGTCCCTGAGTGCCGTGTCCTGGGAACATTTGGCAATTTTGGCCCATTTTGAGGTTGTCAGGTTACCTTCAAAGTCGTCCAATAATCTGTCTATCAACAGTCGCTGCCTGTCGTTTAGCGATTCAGATGCCAATTTGGCCAGGAACCTGTGCTTATCGAAGACTTTTAACAGTACTACTTCTGATGAATGCAGCGCACTCTCCAGGCACCTTAAATACCAGAGCAGCCATTCAGTGATATCAAGAGATCCCTTCTGCGTTTTTTCCAGTGTATCGTAATATTTTTTTCTCCCGGCTCTTATCTGTGATGACATACTGTAGAACCGGCGGGGCGAATTGTCAGACCTGGTCAGTAGCATTTCTGACAGGGCACGCGCTATCCTGCCGTTTCCGTCTTCAAAGGGATGTATCGTGATAAACCAAATGTGAGCTATTGCAGATTTTAAAATCAGGTCTTCTTCTGTTCTCCTGTTAAACCAGGCAAGAAATGCATTCATCTCTTTATCAATATCACCAGCAGGTGGTGCCTGGTAATGGACCCTTTCTTTTCCCAGGGCTCCTGATACAACCTGCACAGGACCGGTGGAGTCGTCGCGCCAGTTACCCACAACTATCCTGTACATTCCGCTCCAGCCTGAGGGAAACAGAGCAGAATGCCAGCCAAACAACCTGTTGGCTGTCATGGGTTCTTCATATTTCTGAGTCGCATCCAGCATCATTTCCACTATTCCATCAACATTCCTGTCTGACGGCGTGAGGCCTGAGATCTCTATTCCCAGCTTTAACGCGATTGAAGACCGAACCTGGCCGAGGTCCAGTATCTGGCCTTCGATTTCAGAAGTTTTAGTTACTTCGATGGCAAGTGTTTCCAGGACAGCCTCATCTCTCAGCCTGAATCCCAGAGCTTCCATTTTCCCTGTCAGTTTGCCCTGCAGGTGTCTTACAGCAGCTAAAGGCTGAATAATGGCATTGTTGTCCCATCTGAAATTCGGCCAGTCGTGTTGCTGGTAGATGTATTCTTTCATTCTACGCAATATTTGCGGTAAATATATAAATTATTCTCCGCAAAAACAAAATATTA
>WOYI011126469.1_pt1 | contig 15667 bp, 16 predicted proteins | sample 6423411 | NCBI WGS metagenome assembly WOYI01 (sample SAMN13441803, study PRJNA592873) | oil field metagenome | biome: oil field; feature: oil-well bore; material: oil-contaminated soil; isolation source: oil-contaminated soil from oil-well borehole | place: Germany: Wietze | collected 2016-10-18 ...
CAAATGAGGGAACTATAAATCGAGAATATGGAAATTTACTTGAAATATCGGATAATTTTCCAAAATATGTTGTAACAATGGATGAATTCACTGAAATTTCAACCTATAAGGGAATTAATCGAATGCATGTTAAAGACTTTTGTTTAAAAATGGTGTGATAGATGACAAAAAAGCCAGTTGGCAACATTGTATATAAAACATTTGGCAATCAGTGCGTTATCGAGCATTTCAGCCCGTATCAAAAGTAGTTGTAGCTTGAAAGGAAAGTGCTTCGAAATGCCAAACGTTTCATATACGTAACCGTTAGGCGACATTACTATAGATTAACTTATTATAAGGAGCTTTAAGGGCTTAATGTAAGGGAAAACAGTTCGGGAGAGCATAAAGGACAAACAACAATAAGCAAGAGAGGCAGGAGCAGGCTGCGAGCACTTTTATTCAGGGCCATTTTGCCACTGACAGCTAAAAATGCGGAATTTAACGCATTGCATAGATATAACATTCTGAGATTTTCAATAAATTGTACCTATAATTCATAATTGTCTAAAAACAAACTCAAAAGCTCTTACTTATGTCGCTATTAATGGGTACATTTGTATCCATTAATAGACATACAATGAGAACAGGCAGACCAGTCAGCGCATCCACGCAATACAAGATGATAGTCCACACAAACGGAAGACAGCGCTATGCATCAACCAAGCCATACACCATAGACGAGGGTGGGGTCAAGCGTTACACCTACAAGCACTGGGGTACACTCGATGAGAACAACCGGTTCCATCCGAACACCACATACCTGTATGCACCCATTGAGGAGCGTCAAAAGCTCATATTCCCAAAGGATTGGGATCTCAGTGAGATTGAGATCCTGTCCGGAACGAAGCACCGCGGCCGCATCGCTTATGATGCCCAGGACGTCGACAGGCAGTACGGCCCGACTTGGCTCCTCAATCAGGTTGCAGCCAAGACTGGTCTGACCGATGACCTGCGAAAAGTCTTTGGAGGCAATATGGAGATGGTCAATGACATACTCACCCTGGCGTACTTCCCGTTCATAGACAATCTATCCTACAACCAGCTTTCCCTGTGGCAGCGTGAGGTCAAGGCCCCATCCGAAAGGGATCTGAACAGCGTTAACATTACAAGACTGGCGCAAAGCATAACCGAGCAGAACAGGATGGATCTCTTCCGTTGCAGGGCCGCCAGGTTGGAAAAGGAGGATTTGTGCGCGGTTGACTCCACCTCCATCTCCACTTACGGGTTCAACCTTGTCGACATACGCTGGGGCAAGAACAAGGAGCGCCTTCCGCTCCGTCAGACCGTCGAGGTTGTGGTGTACTCGCTGACAACGCATATGCCCATCTATTATAAAGAGTTGCCGGGCAATATGCCGGACGCTCGCACCGTCGAGCTGATAATGACGGAGCTGGGACACGCCGGTTTCAAGAACCTGGTTCTCATCACCGACCGCGGTTACGAATCGATGAAAAACATTGAGTTGTACATCTCAAAAGGCCAGAAGGTGATAACCAGCGTAAAGGTGTCACAGGGTGATGTCCTGAAAAAGATAAAGGAGATAGATATGAGCCGTGGATATCCCGAAGGCATGTCAATGGCCAGGAAGGAGAACCTTTACTATGCCCAGTATGATATCGACTATGCCGTTAAGGGTTATGGGAATAATGCCATAAAGGCGGACAAATACAGGCTCAACCTGTACTTCAATCCCGGGAAGCGGGCTGCCGCGATGTGCGACATCCAGCACGCAGTAGATGAGCAGGCTGAGGCCATTGAGGAAATAATCGCTTCCAAGAAACCGGTAGCGGACAAGGATGATATCAAAAAGCGCTTCAATATGCTCAATATCAAGTTCGGCCAGGACGGCTGTGTGACTTCATATGAGGTCAACCGGGAAAAGCAGGACTCCATGCTGCTCACCGCCGGCTTCTTCGCCAGCAAGACCATCGGTGTTGATTTCGACCCTCTTACGGCAAAGGACAACTACGGTATGCGCGACGAGCAGGAGAAAGTGTTTGCCCTGCAAAAGGGGCCTCTCGGACAGTACCGCCTCAAGACCTGGTCTGAGGCGAGCAAGCACGGACGAATGTTCATCTGCTTTGTAGGGCTCATTCTCGCATCATATGTCCGTTTCCAGTGGAGGAAGAATGAGACACTCAATAAGAAGTTCAGTTCAACAGAAGCCATACTTGCCGAGATGCGTACAATACGTTGCATTGAGCACCGGGGCAGGCTCAAGTTCATTACTCCGTTCGTTGGGGCTCAGGTAGACATTTGCAAAGCCTTCAGCTTCACCATCCCTGAGGGATGCGCTCCGGTCTATATGTCCAGGGCCAAACCGATGAGCGGGAAGCCAGGCCGACCCGCCAAGCCAAAGACGGAGCGACAGGACTTTTAGGTACATTAATTTGAAAAACTCAGAATAAAAAGCTGCGCCTTGCTGCTTTGCGTTTTTGGATCTGAAGCCTCCCCCCACAAAACGAAGGAATTCCGGGAGGGTAGTAAGTGCTCTTTTCGGCAAAACTTATGCAACAATCTAAAGAACAGTATAATACGGCATTGAGAGAAAAATTCGTACTTACTACCTTTCCACAACAATATTTAATTACGAACCCTTTATTGCACTCATCCCATATTTTTCGCACAAACTCTAAGGATATGGCATACAGCATCACACCAAAAGTTCCGGAAAGTATCGGCAATATCTACAAAGAGAATAGGGTACAGCTAAAATTAAAAACGCTCCTCAAGTATGCTGCCTTTCAACTCGCCTGAGAAGCTTATTTCATTCTGTGTATTTTTTCATTGACATTAGACTACATAATTTCCCAAATAATTGCTCCTATGGCCTCCCTTTTTGTACGTACAAAGATAGTGACTTTATTCAACCATCATTTAATATGTTCTCTAATGAGAACCTGCATTCTTAATTGTCAAAAACTATGTACTCCTAAATGCTGTTCTCACTTGGGCAGTCCCATCGCTTTTTCTGCGAACCTTGCAATTTCCCCGGAAACCTGTAACTTTACAGTGCGCTGCCTTTGATGCAGTTGCAAGACCGTTTGTCCCTTCATCTGAGAGTGATAGATAATATGGAAACAGGTACAATAAACATTATGAAAAAAAGTCACAGACAACAAATTCCCCAGTCGTATATCTTGCCGGTAAAAGAGTTACTATTCACGGCAATATTGATTTTATTTGCTGTTTTCGAAAGTAGGGCCAATGATCCGGAATTCCAGAAAGCAAGAAGATTCAATAAGGAAAGAGATCTCTTGTTGGTGCAATTTGATTGTAAAACTGATGTAGACGATCTTCAAACGGCAGCCGCTTTGGTCACTTTATTGGCTGACGCTGAATTTCAAACATAAAATATCATGCAGTTGCAGGAACGTATGGTATTCAGGAAGGACTTTATGTGCCCCCCAACCCGTTATTTCAAAGGGCCTTTGGAGACAACTGGACGGATGCACATGATAATTTGGAAGCCGCTGTAGAAAAAGTGAAAATGATCATTGCACGGACCATTGCCAACAATGGGGATATCTGGATTGCAGAAGCCGGTCAATCTGATTTTACTGCCATAGTGATACAGGCCCTCAGATCCGATTTCCCTGACACCTCAATTTCAGAGCGTATTCATGTGGTCCAACACAGTGAATGGAATGAAAAGGTTACTTCGTCTGAAAGCCTTCAATACGTTAAGAATAATGCTGATTATTATAAAATACCGGATGGAAACGCTGAAGGAAACGGAACGCCGGGATTTCGTTCTCCCGGGTATACGCAATGGAAAAGCATAATGTCCGATCCGGAATTGACAGCTATATGGCAACTTGCCGTAAGTATATCGGACGAATATAACGGGAAAGACGGTCGCTACAACAATGAAGCAATTTCCACCGGCGGACTGGATTTCTCGGACCTGGCTGAAGTCTGTTGGATTTTAGGAATACAGAATATTAAGGATACAGAACATTTTTTTAGTCTTTATGGTTTTTAATCCATTTCTGTTTAATGGAAATACAATGAAAAATTTATTACTAATCACATTTTGTTTTGTGAGTCTTGGTTTGTATTCACAACCAGCGATCATATTGGATACCGATTTTGGAGGGGATGCCGATGACTTGGGTGCGTTGGCAATGCTTAATCATTTTGTAAACAGAAACGAGTGTAAATTATTGGCAATAGTGGTTTGGTCAACAGAAGAATATGCGGTGCCGGCTATTGATGCAGTGAACACTTTCTACGGCAATCCGGATATCCCAATTGGTGTAAGGAAGGACGGGAAGTATCACCAGGAATGGTGTTATTCCAAACCCATTGCCGATGTTTTTGAACACGACCTGACTTATGAGTCAGCCGCAGAAGCAACCCTGTTATATCGTAAGGTCTTGTCCCGGAGTAAAGACAAGGATGCAATAATTGTAACGGTAGGACCTTTAAAAAACATTGAGAACCTGCTCAATTCTCAGGCTGACAGCATCTCTCCATTGACAGGAAAAGAGCTGGTTGAAAAGAAGGTCAAAAAGTTTGTAATAATGGGAGGTCAGTTCCCTGAAGGCAAGAATGAATGGAATTTTAATGGAAATATGCCCGGTGTCACAAAGCGGGTGCTTGGAAACATAACTGCTCCAATTGTGTTCTCCGGTTACGAATTGGGCGAAAAAATTAGAACGGGTGAAGTCTTTAACAAATTGGACAAGAATCATCCGCTTTATGTGGGTTTTATGCATTTTAGCACTAATGCATCCTGGCTTAAAGACAACTTTAAAGGTCAAATTTTAGCCAATGCCACCTACGATCAGACAGCTGTGTTATATGCTGTGAAAAACGGAGTTGGCCTTTATTGGGATAAAGTGGATGATGGAATATGCGTTCCGGATGATTCGGGAGGCAATAAGTGGTTTAAACAAGAACAAACAAATCATTCCTATTTAAAGATGAAAATGCATAATGAGGAATTGGCACAAATTATTGATTCATTGATGGTTGGAGGGCGGCTTTAATGAAATTTAATTCAAGAGCAATTTTTGTAAAAGACATCAAAAAAGCAAAGGATTTTTATACCGGGTACCTTGGCTTTTCTGTTGAGCATGATTTCGGGAAGAATCTTATTTTAAATTCCGGTTTGACAATCTGGGAAATTCAACCCGATCACATCATTAGCAGACGCCTGAAGACAAACAACAAATCCAACAGATTTGAATTATACTTTGAGGAAGACAATATTGAAGAACTGTTCAGTGAAATTCAAAAGGCCGGGGTTCGCTTTCTTCACCCGATTCACGAAGAACCATGGGGCCAACGAACATTCAGGTTTTATGATCCTGATGATCATTTGATTGAGATAGGTGAACCCCTGGAAGTGTTTGTATATAATCTGAAAAAGAATGGATTAACTCAAACTCAGATCAGTAAAAAAACGGGCATCCCAATTAATACAGTACATAAATTGCTGGAAAATGGTCAATAATTCTCTGATAGCACCCTGTGGAATGAATTGCGGGATATGCCTTGCGTACCTGCGTGAAAAAAACCACTGCAACGATTGCAGGGAATGGAGTATGAACAAGTCTGAATATTGCAGGAAATGCATCATCGTAAACTGTGATCTGCTAAGCAAAACAGATTCTAAATGTTGTTATGACTGTGAAAAATACCCAGGCAGAAGATTGAAGCAATTGGATAACAGGTATAGGAGAAAATACCATATGAGTATGCTGGAAAACCTTGAAACAATAAGAAAATCAGGGTTGGAACGATTTATGCTTCTGGAAAAAGAACGCCGGACCTGTCCGGCGTGTGGCGTGGTGCTCTGTGTTCATAGAAGTTAATACTTAAATTCTTATATTATGGCAGAAAATGAAAAAACTAATCGAATGAATGAAATGTTCTTTGAGAATTTAAGTCCCACTGATTTTAATTCAACAGTGGATAGATTGTCAGAGGAAATCGAGAAAAGATCATGGAAGATTTCAAATGTATATGATCTGCAAAAGACCATGGAGAAGCATGGTAAAGATGTATTACCTGTAAAGGTTATTTCACTATGTCATCCAGATCATTCAAGCAGAATTCTGGAAAAAGATTCGGAACGGATAATAACGTCAATGATGCCTTGTCGTGTCAGTGTTTATGAAAAGGCGGACGGAAAGACGTATATTTCACGCATGAATTCATCCATCATCGCTTCGGGTGTTGGAGGAACTATTGAACAAGTGATGACGGAATCCGCCAATGATGTTGAAGAGATCATTAAACACGTTATACAGGTGGATTAACAGGTATCCGGAATAAATAGGTATATTTAGCGTTACAAATTTTGACGCTTGTCAAGGTCTGCGAACACACAAATACATACAGGAATACATGACAGAGCTTGGCAAAGACAATAAATATATTGACATTGAAAAATCCATCAGGGAAAGCAAATCCCAATTGCTAAACGGTATCCCGGCATTTGCAATTAAATGGATTATGTTAATTATCAAACAAGATGAAATTAACCAGATCCTTAGCAAGTACTCAGATTATGCGAAAAAATTTTTTATGAAAACCATTCAAAGATTTTCAAGTGTATTGTTTGTGATTTTAATCACCACTGTTTTGTTATCCTGTGAGAAGCTGCATTCCTCAGACCCCTTTAGAAAATTCAGTATGGAGAGAGATCTGATCGTAGTTATCAGCGATATGCATCTGGGTGCTGACCCGGTTTATGCCGAATGCAGGGAGAACCTTCCTGCTCTTGAAGAATTCCTTACACAGATAAGGGAATCTTCCAATGTAAAAGAACTGGTCATAGCAGGAGACCTGCTTGACGAATGGTTCGTTCCGGCTCCTGTAAATACCTACCAGGGAAAGGACCAGTCGGATTTTGTCAAACGCATTGCAGCAAACAACAAAAGTGTGTTTGACGTATTAAAAAAGATAATTCGGGAAAAGAAGATCTTAGTTACTTATGTTCCCGGAAATCATGACCTGACGATTACCGAAGCAAATGTAAACCTGATCCTGCCGGGGATAAATCAGAAACGTGATCCGGAACTGGGTTTAGGGACCTATTCCCCAGAAGGTTATCCAAAAATTGTGATAGAGCACGGGCATAGATACAATTTCTTTTGTGCCCCGGATCCGTTCTCCAATCAGGATATTGCCCCGGGAACCATTTTACCTCCGGGATACTTTTTCACTAGAATAGCTGCATTGTACGTTTCCCAGGAATATCCGCCAGCTGATGATGTTGTTCCTGTTGTAACTCCAAACACTTCCGGCGACGAAAGTCAAAACCTACTTTTTGCCTATTGGAAAATTTGGGAGTGGACGCTCAAAACCTTCACCATTGAAAACAAATTTGACGAGAAGATCATTGTGACCAATATTGACGGATTTACCGGAGCATTTTCCGTAAACGATGTACTCCCTTACCAAACAACTCCCGGAGGATTTATAGATGTTGATCTTTACAATGGCATTCAGGATACCTGGGTGCAAAGACAGGCGCACAATCATGTGACGGTTCCTATCCCTGCCCAACAGGCCATAGCCGGATCTGCGCTGGCCAGCGAAACCGATAATCAGGCAGCAGTTCAATACTTTTTAAATCCAAAATCAAATGTTAGGATTGTCGTTTTCGGTCATTCGCACGTTCCTACAATGATATCGTCTTTTGACCACTTACAGCAAAAATCTATCTATGTTAATTCGGGAACCTGGATTGACGATAATCCAAACAGGACGACCATGAATTTTGTCGTTATCACGCCACAGAAAGATGATTGTTGCTCTAAAACCCATGTCAGGCTATATAATTTTGAGAATGAGGTGATCACCCTGATGGCAGAAGATTCGGTACGCCTTTAATCTAAAAAAAATCCGTATATTTTGAGGTGTTTACATTTCCCGTAATTACTTAAAAATTAAAAAAATGGAAATTGTTGTCATTCTTCTCATTGGTGCTGCAGCCGGATGGCTGGGCAGTGTGATATACAAAGGCAGTGGCCTTGGTATCATAGGGAATATAGTAGTAGGAATTATTGGCAGTTTTGTCGGGTTCTGGCTTCTGGGAAAACTTGGGATCAATCTTGGCCCGGGATGGATCGCTGCAATTATCACGGGTGCTGTTGGAGCTATTATTGTTTTAATTCTGTTGAATCTGATAATTAAGAAACGGTAGCATTTCGTGAACTGGAAAATGCCGTTCAATACATCAGGTACTCCCACAGAGGGCCGCGTTTTTTCTTGGCCCGGAACCTGTCTATGACCTCCTGGGACCCGAATCCCGGAAAGATCCATCGCTGGCCACATGCAAGGGCGCGATCCTTTATAGAGCTGATATCCACGTATTTGGAAAGGTAATATACGGGCTTCAGCAGATCGTCGGTTTCTTTAATGACTCCTTCCTGCAAAGCGATCCGGTAGAGCCGGGTACGCGGATAGATGCGCATCCCCACAAATGGGAAGAACAGGGTTAAGCCCAATTCGCGGGAACGCTCAAAAGTCTGGTCCAGCGTCCGGTCCGTTTCCCCGTAGCCTCCCAGGATCATAAAATGCGCGTGAAAAATGCCGAGTTGGGAAGCGTTCAGGCTTTGTTGCTTAATATCCGAAAAACGGAAGCTTTTGTTGTAATTCTCCAGCTGAATGTCCGAGAGGGAATCGGTGCCCCATTCAATGTGCTTCAGGCCGGCTTTCTGGTACAATTCAAGGTCCTGGTAAGTCAAATTGTACGGCGTGAAATAGGCCCCCCATTTCACATGCACTTTGCTTTCTATCAGACGGTTGGCCAGTTCCCGGTTGTATTCCCTGTGAATGTTAAAAACAGAATCGGTAAAGAAAAGATAATCAACACCTTTGCTGTAATAAAGTTCTTTAATGTTCTCCACTACAGAAGCGGGATCCAGCAGACGTACGCGAGGGCCTTCAATGTTGGGATAACTGCAGTAAATACATCCGTAAGGACAGCCTCTTTTTGTCTGGATATTCAGCATCCCGCTTTTATCAAAATAGAAATGAGCCGTGTCCGGCTCAACATGAAAGGCAAGGGAAGAAATGTATTGTTTATGCTCATTGATCCCCACAGTGCCGTCATCCTTGCGGTAAACCAGACCGTCAATGCCGGTAGGATCTTCCTTGTTTTCCAAAGCAGAGATGAGTTTGCAGATGCTCTCTTCACCTTCTCCCTGAATACCCCAATCCGGGCCGAGTTCGTTAAAAATAACGTCGGGAAAGACAGAAAAACCCGAGCCGCCCATCAGCACAACGGCACTGCTGTTCTTCCGAATGGTCTGCATCACCTTCCGGTAGTGGTCAACAAAGCAGTACTGCTCGTAATAATTGGTGTCGTCCACATTCCGGAGCGAAACACCAATGTAATCAAAGTTTCCCCGTTGACAGAACAATGCCAGATCCGCATGGCCTCCCAGGTTAAAATCAAAAATATCCAGTTGCCAGTCCGGCATCTTTTCCTTCAGATATGTCGCTATATAGGAGATCCCGATAGGGTATATGGGGTAGGGATCCTGGTAATTGTTGGCAGAGATCAGCGCTATTTTCTTCATATAAAACAAAGATACTCTTTTCGTTAAAAGTACGTATTTACCGCAAATTTAAATTGGTCAATAAATATTTCTCTAAAACTTGAAATGTTATTTTGTTCATAGAATAGAAGCATCGCTTTCTTGTAGGTAACAGAATCAACTGTTCTAAATGAGACAGGGCAATAATTATGCTTCATTAAAACGGCATTACTTACTATTCTGGCCGTCCTTTTATTTCCATCAAAAAATGGTTGAATGTATGAGATCAGTACTAAAATAAGTAACGCCTTCCCGAAAACATTTTCTTTAAAGTTCACCAATTCGCACATATTCTCCAGGGCTTCAGAAGTTTGAAACTCATTATCTAAAGGTCTGTAATTTGTCCCCGATATACCCACTCTTCTTTGTCTGATATTTTTATCAACACCCAGGTCTTTTGTCAATAAACTATGTATGTTTTCAATTTTTGCGACGGATAAAGGAATCAGGTAATCAGGGGTTCCAATAATAAAGTCAAGAGCTTCTTTATGATTTAGAAGCATAATTGCTTCCTCTTTTGTTTTCCCGGATGCTGTCTCCTTCTCTTTCAGCAGTCTTTCCGTTTCCAACAGAGAATAAGTGTTTCCTTCAATCTGAGACGATTTCCAACATAAATCGATCGCCAATCTTTCTAATTCCTTTTTGTATTCTGTTTCAGAAAGTTGTACTACATTTTTACGGAATTTCTGTTGCAATAAGTTTAATTGCTCTAATTCACTGCTTGAAAACACACTGCAATTCTTTAGAGTATCAGGTATGAGCTGTAAATTAAAACTCTCCATAATATCTCTTTCATCAATTTCCTTCTCAAAATATTTTACAATATCAATAGGATATAGAATTTCATAGGTTGGTGAGATCAAATATTTCGTTGATTTGCCCTGACCTTTTTTTGTTAGGAGATTTTCATCCATTAACTTGGAAAGCAGTCGTTTTATTGTTGCATAACTTATGGACGTCGAACTACCTTCATAAATTTCTCTTGAAGAAACTTCTTTGTTTTTCTTTAAGAATTCAATTATTTCAAATTCTCTTTTATTGAGTAATTTTAAACGATCAAAACCACTCAGATGCAAGGCTATGACGTTCTGATCATTGGTGGAGGCCCGGCCGGTGTTATGACAGGTATAGAACCCCGATACCATAGATTTCTATTACGGAAGCAAAAAGGTGAACAGGGTTCAGACAAAAGCCGTCTCTTATATGGCCGAACGCACTGTTTTTGATGACCGGCTGGTCCGTTATTACCTGGAACAGGGGGGGGGAGAGATCATGCAGATATTTGTGCCTGGAAGGTCTTTATTACGCCATGCGCTCCGGGATACTGGCTGCCCACGCCATTTACGCCTCGGCAAAAAGCAAGAAGAAGGCCTTGCGGCTTTATAACAAAAACATGCAGCCTATCCGTAAAACTCCGGACGGCTCTTTTCTGGCAAAAGGGCTGCAGGTCTTTGTTTTACTGCAGCCTTCCGAAAATAATGAGTTAACCGGTGATGGTCAGTTTGGTGTTTTATTCCATGCTTTTCAGGTATTTGTAAAGATCGCTTTCGGTTGAAAGGATAACCGTGGTGGTGGAATCGAATGTATTGGTAAACGTTTCCATACTCTTAATAAAGCTGTACAGTTCTCTTGATCTGCTTGATCTGTTGTAAGCGGCGGCATAGATGCGGGCAGCTTCAGCGTCAGCTTTTCCTTTAATTGTTTCAGCTTCTTTATATGCTTCCGATTGTATCTGGTTCAATTCGCGTTCTTTCTCCCCGTTAATCCTTGAAGCTTCTCCTTCACCTTCGGATCTGAATTTGTCGGCAATACGGATTCGCTCGCTCTTCATGCGGTCGTAAACCCGTTCCCTGACATCCTCGACGTAATTGATCCGTTTAAACCGAAAATCAAGTATTTCTATGCCAAGATCCTTTGTCTCTTCATTTACTTGTTCCTGAATAATATTCTGGATTTTTTTTCTGCCCACTTCTATCAGGGTAAGCGAATCTTCGATTATTTCACTTATTTTAGCCGTTGTGTCGGCCTCCCGGTTGGTGTTCCTTACAACTTCTTCCAGACTGTGACTGGCTACCTGATCACGCGTTTCACCATCAATTATATCGTCGAGCCTGCTTTGTGCACCTCGTTCGTTGGTTAGGCGTTTGTAAAACTGCAGCGGGTCGGTAATATGCCAGCGGGCGTAGCTATCAACAAAAATAAATTTTTTCTCTTTTGTCGGAATTTGGTTGGGATCACCGTCCCATTCCATATAACGTTTTTCGAAAAAAATCGCTTTCTGAACGAAAGGAGTTTTGATTTTCAACCCGGGTGTGGTTACCGCATCACCTATTGGTCTGCCGAATTGAGTTATTACAACCTGTTGCGTTTCATTTACAACGTAAATACTTTGAGATAAAACAATAATACCGGCAACAACAATGGCTGCAATAAGCAGTATTTTATTTTTTTTATTCATAGTCGTTCTTTTAATATATGGATGTTGTGTTGTTTAATCCAGTTCCTTTTTAAGCAAAGGAATCATGTTGGTGCCATTTTCTGAAGTAATGATTTTGTCACCGAGTTTGGGCAAAACTTCTTGTAGTGTTTCAAGATAGAGTCTCCTTTTGGTTACTTCGGGCGCTCTGATGTACTCTTCGTATAAGGCGTTAAATCTTGCTACTTCTCCCTGTGCATTGTTTACACGCTGGGTAGCGTATCCCTCGGCTTTTTGGATGGTTTCCTGCGCCTGCCCCCTGGCCCTGGGGATTACCTTGTTGTATTCCGATTTGGCCTCGTTTATCAAGGTTTCTCTTTCCTGCTGGGCTTCGTTCACGGCATTAAAAGCCTGTTTTACCGATTCCGGGGGATTTATGTCCTGAAGAACTACCTGGGCAATTTCAATTCCCAGTGAATATTCCCTGGAAATCTCTTGTAACAGGATTTTTACTTCACTGGCAATTTCCGACCTTCCAACGGTCAATACTTCGTTAACGGTCCGATCGCCGACAATCTGCCGTGTGACAGCTTCGGAAAGGTCACGTAGGGTATTGTCGGGATTACGTACCTTGAACAGGTAGTTGTAAGGGTCGCTTACGCGGTATTGCACTACCCACTGTACATTGGCCAGGTTTAAATCACCCGTCAGCATGATAGCTTCATCTTCTGTAACGGAACCCGTGCGACTGTATTGGGTTCTGATCCCGGGCTGTTGCGTACGAAAACCAAATTCCTGTTTTTTTTGTCTTTCCACGGGTACTTTGTAAATCTTTTCTATAAAGGGTATTTTCATTTTCAACCCCGGCGCAACCGTCCGAACGTGTTTCCCGAAACGCGTTACCACGCCCTCCTCTTCCGTACCTATCTGGAAGAAAGAATTAAATCCAACAACTAAAAGCACAATTACGACAATTGCTGCCTTGTAATACTTTTTTATGCATTGTTGAATTTCATCTCTACTGAATTGTTGATTGTTCATAAATAATATTTTTAAGTTTTTATAGTCTGTTAATATACAATTAATAATATGGTTTAAAAATGAATCTGTGTTTTTTTTTTCAGCTTGCCTGTAACGGTTGATGGTAGCGTGTCGTGCGGGATGATAAGGTGATTTCCTATCAGTTTACTACGACCGAAGAGAGCACAGTGAAGCATATTCCGCATGTACTATGCCATATGTTAGCGGTTCGTTGTTTTCTCAGTCAGTTTGGCTGCTGTACTGTCTTTCATAATGTGTGTGCTAATAATACTTTTCAACACCACCAAATCCTGGAATAAGTTTGTTTTCACGTGTCTTTTGAATAAAGTTGGTGAGTCGTTTAGTAAATTCTTCTGATCGTTTTCTTGCACTGTTAATGTATGCAATTCGTATCCGTTTGTATGGCTCTGAAAATTGATTAAAGTTATTCCATGCTGTTTTGTCCATTTTTATTGCATCTAAATAATGTCGGTAGGAAAAACATACTCTTCTGCAATAATTTCCCGGGCTGTTTTAAGAAATGAATTATGAATCAGATTGCTTTCGGCTAACCATTTCAGTCGTTCTTTATTGGGTTGTGAATAACTACTCTTGGTTTGTCGGGGCGTAAATTGCTGCATTGTGTGGTCTTTGTCAAGGATTTTATTGATACTGTCTGTCCAACCGAAACACAGGGCTTCTTCAACTGCATCATTGTACTGAATGCGTTGTTGGTCAGTTGATTTTTTAGCATAAATCAGCCAGACTTCATTCTCGGTATTGAAATTCAGTTGAAGCCAAATTTCTCCATTCAGCCCTTGTTTTTATATTCAAAATACACTCCTGTTTCATATTAGGTTATTGAGGCGGTCGCCATTTTTGATCTTTTAAGATCCAGTCTATTTTCCGTTAGCCGTTAAGACTCTCGCAATATTTCTTGCAGAAATAGTAGAACCGATGCTGTCAATTAAAAAATTAACGACTTCGTTGTATGAGGTTTCATAATATATTTTGTGCCGTTTTTGTATATCATTTTCATATATGTTTTGAAAAACGGTTTTCAGATATTCGTAAGCATAATTTTCACCTGATTCGACAAATCCGACAGCTTCAGGGAAGCCACCTATTCGCATATATTCGGCAAAAGCACGGTCGGAAATTAAAATTTTACCTGTAAATTCCAAATATTCGGCAAATGAAAATGGTAGAATGTTGATTTCAAATGCTCTGCCTGTAAGTATGGTCGCTAATTCGCTCGATAGCAGATAGGCATTGGAACCTGTAACATACAAATCCACATTGGGCGTAACAAATAGCCCTTCAAGCAGTTTTTCAAATTCCGGAATGTTCTGAATTTCCTCAAAGTTACGATATTTGTACAGTTTGAGGAATTTCTCTATCAGGAAATATAACATTTCACCTTTTCATTATCTGAATTATCTGCGTTCTTGCTCTGGTCTGGTGCCGCCAACGTAAAAGTGTTTTGTTCATTTTGGGGAGCTTTTTCTTTCTATATGGTGACAGCAACCCCTTGAAGGTATTTTAACGACCTTCTTTTTGTGATAATCAACCAATCCACCTCCGGAATATTTGTTCCGAGTCTTCCACTTGCCGAGTTATCGGCCGATAGTGGGAGGGAGGAGAAGGAATGGGATGGGTGAGCTGAGCCTGGTTTGCAGGATCCAGGTGAGGTATAAATATTGTGCCTGTCAGTTTTTTCGACATATCTTGTAAATTCAAGGGGAATCGTATAAATTTACGTATTCCTCCTACAACTATTTCAGGAATATTTTTCTGCTACGTCATGTTTTGGCGGGATGGATCAATAATTTTGAAAGTCGTTATGATGGGAATAATCAAATTTTCTTGTGAATGAGATTCAAAATTACTTTCAAAAGAATTGGGCTGCAGAAGATGCTTCCTGTTAATTACCAGTATTATATAAGTGCATGGATATATAAAATTATTGCTTCTGCTGACAAATTGTTTGCTGATTTTTTACATAATGAAGGATACCGGGAGGGGAGTAAAAACTTTAAATTATTTAATTATTCTCCTTTAGATTTTGGTAAGCCGTTATTATTGAAAGAAAAAAATATATTTGAAATCAAACAAGATCAAATATCACTAAATTTGTCTTTTTACTTAAGTGATGCCGCTGAAGCCTTTATTGTAGGCTTATTCCGGAATCAGGAGGTATATCTGGGTGATTCTTTTTATGGTTTAGAGTTAAGAGTTACTCAAATTGAACGTTTGTCAGAAACAGAACTTACGGAATCAATGCATTATCGTGCCTTGTCACCGGTTGTAATAAGCTTCAAATATTCCGGATCAACTTATGCCAGTTATTTGTCTCCTGATGATAAAGAATATGCACATTTATTTCACAAAAATCTTCGAAATAAATACCAGGCGGTTCCCAAAACGAATCATCCTCTTCAGGACTCATATCCTTTCCATTTTACATTGACAGGAACCCCTCGCTCAAAATTGGTAACAATCAAGCAAGGTACACCGGAACAAAGCAAAATCAGGGGATACTTATTTGAGTTTGATCTTACCGCTCCCCGCGAAATATGAGCTGGTCTAACCTGTCTGGACAGATTTTTAACGTTGGATAATTGTGTTTGGT
>WOYI010654443.1_pt1 | contig 15659 bp, 16 predicted proteins | sample 6423411 | NCBI WGS metagenome assembly WOYI01 (sample SAMN13441803, study PRJNA592873) | oil field metagenome | biome: oil field; feature: oil-well bore; material: oil-contaminated soil; isolation source: oil-contaminated soil from oil-well borehole | place: Germany: Wietze | collected 2016-10-18 ...
AGCCGTTCTCGCCGGCGCGACCGTCGCGGCGGCGCAGGTAGCGCTCGAACTCCTCGGCGATCGCGTCGCCGCTGGCCTCGGGGGAGTCGACGGTGTCGCGGGCCTGCTCGAGCTGCGCGATGTACGCCGCCATGTCGTCATCGTCGCTGGCGAGAGCGTCGATGCCCTCCACCCAGGCCGCCGAGTCCTCCTCGAGGGATCCACGGTCGATCGCGATGTCCACGAACTCCTCGAGGCGCTCGATGAGGGCGAGGGTCGCCTTGGGGGATGGCGCGTTGTGCACATAATGCGGAACGGATGCCCAGATCGACAGGCTGGGGATCCCGGCGCCTTCCGCGGCATCCGCCAGCACCGAGAGGATCCCGACCGGCCCCTCGTAGCTGTTCTTCTCGAGCTGGAAGCGGGCGCGCACCCCCTCGTCGTCGCTGGTGGCGAAGATCGAGATGGGCCGCGTGTGCGGCACATCGGCCAGCATCGCGCCGAGGAAGACGATGCCGTCGATGCCGGCCGCGGAGAGCGCGTCGACGACCTCGTTCGCGAAGGTCTTCCAGCCGCGCGACGGTTCGGTGCCCAGCAGCACGTGGATGCCCGGACCACCATCGGCCGGGCCCCACAGGGTCACGCCCGGCCACTCCAGCACGCGTTCGCCGTTCTCGTCGATCGTGGAGGTCGGACGGTTGAACTGGTAGTCGAAGTAGTCCTCGGGTTCCAGTTCGGCGACCGGCACCAGCTCGAGCTGATCGCGCAGGGCCTGTGCGGCGCCGCTCGCGGCCTCACCGGCGTCGTTCCAGCCCTCGAAGGCGACGACGAGGAGGGATCTCTCGCCGAATCCCGATGCGTCCGCCACGTGGTTCCTCTCGCCGGCCGCCCGGCGTCCCGGCACGGAACGTGCTCCCGTGCCGTCACTCCAGAATAGGGCTCCGCCCTGCCGGCCGCCGGGCTCTCCGCGTTCGCCGTCAGCGCAAGCCGCACTGCCTTTGCTCGTAGACTCGTGCGACGTGACCGACGCCGAGCGCACCGAGCCCAGTCGCCTCCCCGCCGCCGTCCTCTGGGACATGGACGGCACCCTGGTCGACACCGAGCCGTACTGGCTCGCCGCCGAGACCGAACTCGTGCGGGCATGGGGCGGCCGGTGGAGCATCGAGGACGGGCTCCAGCTGGTCGGCTCCTCCCTGACGAACTCCTCCCGCGTGATCGCCTCGCGCGGCGTGGAACTCGAACCCGACGAGATCATCCAGCTGCTCACCGATCGCGTGATGGAGCGGCTCGAGGTGGAGATTCCTTGGCGTCCCGGCTCGCGCGAGATGCTGGAGTCGGTGCACGCCGCCGGCATCCCGATGGCGCTCGTCACCATGTCGATGCGCCGGATGGCCGACTCCATCGCCGTCGCGGCCGGCTTTCCGGCGTTCGGCGCCGTCATCGCGGGCGACGAGGTGCTCAACGGCAAGCCGGATCCTGAGGGCTACCTCCGTGCGGCCACTTCGCTCCGTGTCGAGATCAGCGACTGCCTGGTCATCGAGGACTCCGAGTTCGGCGTCGCCGCCGGGGTCGCGAGCGGCGCCACCACACTGGCCCTCCCGCTGCACGTGGCGCTGCCCGACAGCCCCTCGTATGCGAAGTGGGACTCGCTCGAGGGCCGGAACCTGGACGACTTGATCGTCCTGCACGCGCAGAGGGCCGGCCGATGACCGCCGTCGGGGTGCCGCGCCGCACCGGCCCGTTCTCGGCAGGCGACCGGGTGCAGCTCACCGGTCCGCGCGGGCGGCTCAACACGATCACGCTCGCCGAGGGCGGCGAGTTCCACACCCATCGCGGCGTGGTGAGGCACGATGCGATCATCGGGCAGCCGGACGGCAGCGTCGTCAGTGCCAGCAACGGCGACCGGTACCTGGCACTGCGGCCGCTTCTCAGCGACTTCGTGATGTCGATGCCGCGGGGCGCCGCGATCGTCTATCCCAAGGATGCCGCCCAGATCGTCGGCACCGCCGACATCTTCCCGGGCGCGACCGTGGTCGAGGCCGGGGTCGGTTCGGGCGCCCTCTCGCTCTCGCTGCTGCGCGCCGTCGGGCCGGAGGGCCGCCTGCTCTCCTACGAGCGGCGCGAGGAGTTCGCGACCGTCGCCCGCGCGAACGTCGCCGCCTTCCTCGGTTCGGAGCCGCCGAACTGGAGCGTCACCCTCGGCGATCTCACCGAGATGCTGCCGGCGACGACCGCACCGGCGAGCGTCGACCGGGTGGTGCTCGACATGCTCGCGCCCTGGGAGTGCCTGGCCGCCGTATCCACCGCTCTCACGCCAGGGGGAGTGCTGCTGTGCTACGTCACGACCGTCACCCAGCTGTCCCGGGTCGCGGAGGCGATCCGCGCCACCGGCGGCTTCACCGAGCCGGATGCCGGGGAGACCATCGTGCGCGGCTGGCACGTCGAGGGCCTGGCGGTGCGCCCCGATCACCGGATGGTGGGCCACACCGGCTTCCTGATCACCGCGCGGCGGCTCGCGCCCGGCACCGTGCTGCCGCAACCCGCGCGCCGCGCCTCGAAGACGGAGTACGGCGACGAGGACGTCGAATTGTGGACCCCCGGCGCCCTCGGCGACGCCGAGAAGAGCGACAAGCGGCTGCGCCGAGTGGTGCGCGATGCCCGGGCCCTTGCCGCGGGAACCGGCGCGGAACTCACGGACCCCGGAGGCGATCCTCCTCCCAGCCAGGCGCCCGCGATCTGCCAGTAGAGTTGTCCCGCTCGTTTTGCACGCCGTGAGCTCATCCGGCGAGATCTTGGAAGAAGGCCCCGTGCGCAAGACACCCGCGCTCCTGTCCGCCCTCGCGGCCGCCGCGGTGCTCGCCGCGTCCTTGGCCGGCTGCTCGGCGGGCGGCTCCGCCGGCTGCGCGCCGATCTACGGCTCGGGTGACGCCTCGGGGATCGTCACGGTGTCTGGCGCGGCGAAGACGGCGGCGACGGCCGACTTCCCGACCCCGCTCGTGGTCAAGAGCGGCAGCAGCCAGGTCACGCAGAACGATGCCGGCACCGGATCGCCGATCCAGCAGGGCGATCAGGTCGACTTCGAATACACCGTCTTCTCCGGCGCGGGCGGCGAGACCCTCGGCAGCTCCGGTTTCGGCATGAGCGGTGCGGCGACTCCCCGCGCGGCGGCGGTCCTCACCAGCTCGGGTGGGCAGAAGAGCACCTCGCTCATCCGCTCGCTGATCTGCCGGACCAGCGGTGAGCGGTACACCCTGGTCAGCACCGCGAAGGATGCCTTCGGCGCCGGGACGCTCACCGCGAACGGCATCGCGAACAGCGACACCCTGGTCATCGTCGTCGAGGTGGAGGACCACTTCCCCGGCAAGGCCGACGGCGCCGATCTGCTCCCGCAGGACGGCATGCCCGATGTCATCACCGCCGTCGACGGCCAGCCGGGTCTGGTCATCCAGGAGCTCCAGAAGCCCGCAGAGCTCCGGATCGCGACGATCAAGGCCGGCTCGGGCGCTGTCGTCGAGAAGGGGGCCACCGTCCACCTGAAGTACAGCGGCTTCGTGTGGCCCGCGCCGGGCTCGCCCCTCGCCGATCCCTGGGATGACGCCACCTGGACCAACGACCGGGCCGCCGATTTCGCCGTGAAGTCGACGGACGATGGCGGCTCGCTGCCGCCGGGCATGTACAAGGCCCTGCTGGGCGCCAAGGCGGGTTCGCAGCTTCTCGTCGTGTTCCCGCCGAAGGATGGCTTCCCGGCCGGCTCCGCGCCGAGCGGGGTGGATGCGGACTCGACGGTGGTCATGGTGATCGACGTGCTGGGGATCGCCTAGTCGCTTCCCCCCACCCGCTCGCGCTGTCCCTAGGATTCCTCTTGTGCCCTCTTCCCCCGGTCCAGCAGCATCCGCGACGGCTTCGCGCGTGCCGGTCGAGGAGCGGCTCTTCAGCCTCGTGCTTGCTCTGCTCGCCACCGAGTCTGGCCTGACGAAGAACGAGATCCTGTCGACGGTGCAGGGCTACCGCCAGAGGTTCAGAGCCGGCGGCGACAACACGAATCTGGAGCGGCAGTTCGAGCGCGACAAGGACGACATCCGCGATCTCGGCGTCCCGCTGGAGACGATCGACTCGCCCGGCGATGCCGGCAACAATCAGATGCTGCGCTACCGCATCCCGCGCGGTGCATACGAACTGCCGAAGGATGTCACGTTCACCAGTGGCGAGACCACGCTGCTCAACCTGGCTGCGATGGTCTGGCGCGAGGGCTCCCTCTCGGGGGAGTCCCGCCGTGCCCTGCTCAAGCTGCGCTCGCTCGGCGTGGCCGCCGAAGAGCCGGTGCTCGGCTACGCGCCGCGGGTCCGGCTGCGGGACGCGGCCTTCGAGCCGCTCAGCTCGGCGCTCGAGAAGCACCTCATCGTCCGCTTCCCCTATCTCAAGCCGGGGGAGGAGCGAGCCCGCGAGCGCGAGGTGATCCCGCTCGCCCTGGTGCAGTACCAGGGCCGCTGGCACCTCTCGGCCGAGGAGACGGCGCCGTCCGGCAGCGATGGCGATGGCGCCCGCAAGACCTTCCTGCTCCGGCGCATCGTGGGCCCGGTCGTGCTCGGCAAGGCCGCCCCCGCGCGCCCGGGCGATCACGCCGGCGCCGCTCTCGCCAGTCTCGACGCGGTGTGGGAGCGCGGCGTCGCCGAGGTCCAGGTGGTGACCGACTCGGATGCCGCCACCCGCCTGACGAATCGCCGCGGCACCGAGCGGCTCGCCGCATCCGTCGACGCGGGCGCGCCGGGTCGCGCCGAGGAACGACTGCGACTGCACTTCGTGGACCTGAACATCCTGGCCGACGAGCTCGCCGGCTTCGGACCCGAGGTGCTCGTGATCGGCCCGCCGGAGCTGCGCGGCGCCGTGATCTCGCGCCTGGAGCGGACGGCGCACGACCATGGCTGACCGCCAGCAGCCCCTGCAGGCGCGCGACAAGCTCGCCTTCCTGCTGTCGCTCGTGCCGTGGCTGATGGATCACGACGGAGCGAAGGTCGCCGAAGCGGCGGAGCATTTCGGCATGACACCGGCGCAGATCCGCGAGGCCGTCGAACTGATCGCCGTGAGCGGCGTGCCGGGCGAGACCGACGCCTATCAGCACGGCGACCTGTTCGACATCGACTGGGACGCCTTCGAGGAGCGCGATGAGATCGTGCTGACCAACCTCGTCGCGATCGACGATTCGCCGCGCTTCTCGGCTCGCGAGGCCGCGGCTCTGATCGCCGGCCTGCAGTACCTGTCGGCGCTGCCCGAGAACGCGGATCGCGCCGCGATCGCCTCGCTGATGGGCAAGCTGTCGCGCGGAGCATCCGCGACGCCGAGCCAGGTGGGTGTCGAGGGCGCCGCGACGACCGGGGCCGTCGACACGGGCGCCGGTCGTCGCGCACTCGCGCCGGACCCGCTGGCATCGACCCTCGCGCTCATCCGGGAGTCGGTGGAGCGCGGCGTGCAGCTCGAGCTGGACTACCAGAACTCGCAGGGCCAGCGGGAGCGGCGCCGGGTCGACCCGCTGCGCATCGAATCGATCGACGCCGACTGGTACCTGCGCGGCTGGTGCCATCTGCGGGAGGCGATCCGCACCTTCCGGCTGGACCGCATCTCCAACGCCATCATCACCGAGCAGCCGATCGAGCACCGCGCCTCCGACTCCGATGTGCGGCTGCCCGATGTGCTCTTCGCGCCGTCACCCGACGACCTCGAGGTCACGATCGAGGTCGTCCCGTCGGCGATGCCGCTGCTGAGCGACTTCATCCCGGACGGCGCGACCAGCACCGGGCACGACGGGCGCATCCGGACCACCCTTCGCGTGTCGCACTACCACGGCCTCAAACGGCTGATCGCGAGCATGGCGGGAGTCGCGACGGTCGTCGCCCCGCCGAGCGCCCGCGCCGCGGTCGAAGCCTGGGCGCGGGAGGGCGCTGCGCGATACCGCTGAGACTGCATCCCGCCGGCCTGCGGGGTCAGGCTGTAGGCTCTGCACATCAGTTCGGAATAGTGAGGAACGCATCATGGGCAGACTCTTCGATGGACCCGGCATGTGGATCGTGCTCGTCGTCATCCTGCTCCTGTTCGGGGCGACGCGCCTGCCTGCGCTCGCCCGGAGCATCGGCCAGTCGACCAAGATCTTCCGCAGCGAGATGAAGTCCGACCAGAACGACCCGGCCGCCCCCGCGGCACCGACCGCGGCAGCCGCCCCGATGACCGCCGCCGGGCCTGCGGCTCCTGCAGCAACCGAGGCTCTCGCCGAGCCGGTCGCTCCGACGACGCCTGCGAAGTCTTCCAAAGCGGCGTCGGGCAAGTCGGGCAAAGCCGCGAAGTCGTAGCCCGTGGCCGTCCGCAGTCGGCGGAGGACCAACCCCGAAGGCAAGATGTCGATCGGCCAGCACCTGGTCGAGCTCCGCAGGCGCCTCATGATCGCCGGCATCGGCATCCTCCTCGGCACGATCGGCGGCTGGTTCCTCTCGGAACTGGTGTGGGATGGTTTGCGCGCCCCGATCCTCGTCATCGCCTCCGCGCATCACCAGGCGTCGATCAACTACTCGGGCATCACGAGCGCATGGGACGTGCGGTTCCAGGTCGCGATCATGGTCGGCATCCTGATCTCCAGCCCGGTCTGGCTGTACCAGATCTTCGCGTTCCTGGTCCCCGGTCTGACCGGCCGGGAGCGCAAGTACATCTTCGGCTTCTTCTTCACGGCCGTCCCGCTCTTCCTGGCGGGCGCCGCCGTCGGCTGGTTCGTCCTGCCCCGGCTGGTGAACCTCATGGTGGGCTTCGTCCCCGGCCAGGACACCAGCATCATCGATGCCAAGTACTACCTCGACTTCGTGATCAAGATGATCCTGGCGACCGGGATCGCCTTCGTTCTCCCGGTCTTCCTCGTGCTGCTGAACTTCATCGGCGTGCTCTCGGCGAAGACGATCCTGAAGGGATGGCGCTGGGCCGTGCTGGCGATCACGGTCTTCACGGCGATCGCGACACCCGCTGCCGACCCGCTGTCGATGCTGATGCTCGCCGCGCCGATGGTGGTGCTCTACTTCGCCGCATGGGGCGTCTCCGCTCTGCACGACCGTTCGGCCGCACGGCGCAGCGCCGCGCTGTCCGCCGGGCTCGCGAGCGCGTGACACTGTCCGCGGCCGAGCGCTACGCGGCAGCACGCACCGTCGCGCAGAACAGGCGGGCAGCCCCCCGGCTCGAGGAGTTCCGCCGCACCCAGGAGTTCGAGCTCGACCCCTTCCAGCTCGAGGCCTGCCGTGTTCTCGAGAAGGGGCACAGCGTGCTGGTCGCCGCACCGACCGGAGCCGGCAAGACCATCGTCGCCGAGTTCGCGGTGCATCTCGCGCTCGCCGATCCGCGCGCCAAGGTGTTCTACACGACGCCCATGAAGGCGCTCAGCAACCAGAAGTACAGCGAGCTGGCGGCCGAGCACGGGGCGAAGTCGGTCGGGCTGCTGACCGGCGACAGCAATGTGAACAGCTCTGCGCGCGTGGTCGTCATGACCACCGAGGTGCTGCGCAACATGCTCTACGCCGAATCGCCGCTGCTGAAGGACCTCGCCTACGTCGTCATGGACGAGGTGCACTATCTCGCCGACCGGTTCCGCGGCGCGGTATGGGAGGAGGTCATCATCCACCTCCCGCAGGCCGTGCGGCTGGTCTCGCTGAGCGCGACCGTGTCGAACGCCGAGGAGTTCGGCGACTGGCTGCAGGCGGTGCGCGGCGACACCGACGTGATCGTCTCGGAGGAGCGGCCCGTGCCCCTCGAGCAGCACGTGCTGGTGCGCAGCAAGCTGCTCGACCTGTTCGACAGCTCGGCGGTGGTGAACCTCGGCCCTGCGGCCACCAATCGGGTGAATCCCGAGTTGACGCGGATAGCCGGCACCGGCGGGCGCTCCGCGCTCGGCGGGAGCGGCGGCACATACCGCGGCGCGGGCGGACGGGGCGGACGGGGCGGCTTCGACCGCAGCGAGCGGATGGACCGCCCGGAGCTCGCCAGGATGCTGGAATCCAAGAACCTGCTGCCCGCGATCTTCTTCGTGTTCAGCCGGGTCGGCTGCGATGCCGCGGTCCGGCAGGTGGTGCGCTCGGACCTCCGCCTCACCGAACGGGCGGAGCGGGACGAGATCCGGGCCATCGTCGAGGAGCGCTGCCGCAGCATCCCGGATCACGACCTGGGCGTGCTGGGCTACTGGGAGTGGCTCGAGGGCCTGGAGCGCGGCATCGCGGCGCACCACGCGGGCATGCTGCCGGCTTTCAAGGAAGTCGTCGAGGAGCTGTTCCAGCGCAAGCTGCTCAGGGTGGTGTTCGCCACCGAGACGCTGGCCCTCGGCGTCAACATGCCGGCGCGCACCGTCGTGCTCGAGAAGCTCGAGAAGTTCAACGGCGAGGCGCGCGTGCCGATCACGCCGGGGGAGTACACCCAGCTCACCGGCAGGGCGGGCCGGCGCGGCATCGATGTCGAGGGGCACGCGGTCATCCAGTGGGCGGCGGGGCTCGACCCGGCGGCGGTGGCCTCGCTCGCCTCGCGACGCAGCTACCCGCTGATCTCGAGCTTCCGGCCGACCTACAACATGGCGGTCAATCTGATCGAGCAGTTCGGGCGGGATCGCACCCGAGAGATCCTGGAGAGCTCCTTCGCACAATTCCAGGCGGATCGCGCGGTCGTCGACCTGGCCCGCCGCGTCCGCGAGCAGGAGGCGTCGCTCGCCAAGTACGCCGAGGCGATGCAGTGCCACCTCGGCGACTTCCAGGAGTACTCGGGGCTGCGCCGCGAGCTGACCGACCTGGAGAAGAAGAACGCGCGCGCAGAGGGCCGGGGCGGCACCCCGAGCGGGGAGAGCCGGAGCGAGCGTGACCGCCGCCAGAGGCGGATCGCCGAGCTGCGCCGCCGGATGAAGGCGCACCCATGCCACAGCTGCAGCGACCGTGAGGCGCACGCTCGCTGGGCCGAGCGCTGGTGGCGGCTGAAGCGCGAGACCGATCAGCTCAGTTCGCAGATCCGCGGGCGCACCGGCGCCGTCGCGAAGGTCTTCGACCGTGTCACGGATGTGCTGCTGGAGCTCGGCTACCTCGAGACGCATGACGGCGCGGTCGTGGTCGCCGCACCGGGCCGCTCGCTGCGCCGCATCTACGGGGAGCGCGACCTGCTGGTCGCCGAGTGCCTGAGGCGGGGTCTGTGGGACGAACTCGACGCTCCGGCCCTCGCCGCCCTGGTCAGCACCCTGGTCTTCGAGCCGCGCCGTGAGGAGACGGGGGAGCGCAAGCTGCCGGGCGGCCCGTTCCGCGCCGCGATGGAGGCGACGGGCGAGCTCTGGTCGCAGCTCAGCGACCTGGAGGCCGGGCACCGACTGCCCGAGAGCGACCCGCCGTCGACCGGCCTGGCCCTAGCGACCCAGCTCTGGGCGCGCGGCGGGCAGCTCGATGCGGTGCTCCGGGAAGCCGATCTGGCCGCGGGGGACTTCGTGCGCTGGATGAAGCAGGCCGTCGACCTGCTCGACCAGATCTCGATCGTGGCCGACGGCCCGGTCGGGCGCACCGCGCGCACCGCGATCGACGGGATCCGGCGCGGGATCGTCGAATACAGCTCGGTCGCCTAGGCTCTCCGGTGATGCGCACCCGACCGACCCTGCCCCTGTGGGCGGCCGTGCTGGTCGCGGCCGGCGCGGGGCCGGTGCTCGATGCGGCGTTCCCGGATCGCGACTGGTGGCCGCTCGCCTTCCTCGGGATCGGACTCCAGCTCGTGGCGCTGCAGGGCCGCCGCCTTGGTGCCGGATTCCTGGTGGGCTTCGTCTTCGGCGCCACCTTCTACTTCGCCCACGTCGAGTGGGCGGCCGTGTTCCTCGGCCCGCTCCCGTGGTCGGCGCTCTCGACCCTGATGGCGCTCTGGTGCGGCGCGGGCGGCATGCTCATCACCCTCGGCTACCGCTGGGTGCCGCGCGCATTCACGACGACGTGGAGCCGGCTGCTGTTCGTCCCGGTCGTCGTCGCGGGGCTCTGGATCCTGCGCGAGGCGGTGGCGAGCGTCTGGCCATACGGCGGATTCTCCTGGGGCCGGGTCGCCTTCTCGCAGTCCGGCAGCCCGATCTCGCCGCTGTTCGCCTGGTTCGGCGTCTCGGGTGTCGGCTTCATCATGGTGTTCGTCGTCGCGCTCGCGGTGGCGGCGGCGCAGGAGGGCCGGCGCGCGCTCCGCGGGCGCAGCGCGGCCTGGCACCGCCCCTGGCTCGACGGTGCCAGCGGGGACGGGGGAGACCCGATGCGCGCGGCCGGCGTGACCTCGGGGGCCGCATCCTCCGGAGCCTCGACGCCGGGCTTCTCGATCGCAGGGCAGGGCCTGGGAGGTCTCGCCCGCGCCACGCTCGTGGTGGCCGCCCTCGTGGTGCTCGTGCTGATCCCGGCGTGGCCGACCCCGATCCACGGCTCGCTGCGCGTCGGCGCCGTGCAGGGCGACACCAAGGCCGGCTACTTCGATCCGCCTGCGCACTTCGGCGACAACCTGCTCGGCCAGATCGCGGCGACCCAGCCGCTGTACGACGAGCACGTCGACGTGGTGGTATGGCCGGAGGGCGCCTCCGATGCCGATCCGCTCGAGGATCCGAACGCCGCCGAGCTCTGGAACCAGGTCGCCCAGCGCGCCGACGCGCCGCTGGTCGCCGGCACGATCACCACCCGCACGACGACCGACGCCCACGGCGCCGTGACGACCCGCTACTACAACACCGCGCTGCTCTGGGAGCCGGGGAAGGGCGTCCTCGACTACTACGACAAGAAGCATCCCGTGCCCTTCGGCGAGTATGTGCCTGACCGCTCCTTCTGGCGGATGTTCGCCCCCGACCTCGTCGACCTGATCCAGCGCGAGTACACGCCGGGCACCACCGACGAGGTGATGGATCTGGGCACGGCCAAGAGCAGCGGCATCCGGAATGTGATCGCCGGCGTCGCCATCTGCTTCGACATCGTCGACGACCAGCTGATGACCGACATGGTGAACGAGGGCGCGGATGTCGTGCTCGCACCGACCAACAACGCCGATTTCGGACCAACCGACGAGAGCGTGCAGCAACTCGCCATCGCGCGCATCCGCGCCGAGGAACTGGGCCGCAGCGTCGTCAACATCTCGACGGTGGGCACCAGTGCCGTCATCTACCCCGACGGCTCGGTGCACCACCGGCTGCCGAGCTACACGCCGGACGTGATCGTCGACGATGTGCCGCTGGCAACAGGGAAGACGCCCGCCGTGGTGGGCGGGCGTCAGTTCGAGTGGCTCGTCTGCGGCGTCGGGATCGGCGCACTGCTGGCGGCAGGCACCTTGCGCTCCGGCGCGCGACGCCGTTCGCGCAGCTGAGGGCGCGCTAGGCGCTCTTCGCCGGCGTCTTGCGCCGAGTCGTCTCGCCGCGGCGGGCGCGCAGCAGCTGGAGCCGCTCCTCGAGCAGTTCCTCCAACTCGGCGCGGGTGCGGCGCTCGAGCAGCATGTCCCAGTGGGTGCGCGCCGGCTTGGTCTCGGCGACGACCGACTGCACGAGGCCGCCGTCCTCACCGACCAGACGGCCCTCGAGACCGCTTCGCGGGGACTCCCAGGTCTCGGGGACCTCGGCGTCGGCGGCGAAGGTCACCTCGAAGCTCGCGCCGTCCTCCGTGCGATACACGCTCTTCTTCCGCGGCGAGAACTCGACTCCCTCTTCGCTCTGAAGGCTCTGGGATCCGAGCCGCATGCCGCGCAAACTACGATCTGCCATCGTGTGGCCCCCTTCGTTGCGCTCGCGCCGGGTGCGGCGCTGCTCCGCCTGACCACCGCTTGGTCAGAACACCGGTATAACGACACCGTGGCCGCGAGAATGCCCAGTCGCAGCCCCTTTCAGAGCTTTCACAGGTGATTCGGCACGGATTGCAAGCCGGAGAGCCCTGCGGCGCCCTGAGCGGTTCAGCGCCCCGCGAAGACCTCGACCGCGATATCCGCCCGGTCGGTCATGATGCCGTCGACCCCGGCATCCAGGAGCCGCTTCATGCTCTCCGCATCGTTGATCGTCCAGACGTGGACCTCGACGCCCGCGGCATGGAAGGCGCGCAGCACGCGCGGTGAGACCGTGCTGACCCGGAGCACTCGTTCGGGGATCTGCACCGCGTCGACGCCGCGCAGCACCGCCTTGGTGATCCCGGGCAAACCGACCGCGGCCGCCCAGGTGGCCGCCAGGACGGCGCCGGACGACGCGGAGGTCGCGGCGCCGGGAAGACGGCGGATCGCCGCCTGGCGCCTGGCGTTGCTGAACGAGCCGATCAGGACCCGGTGCTCGGCGCGCGCCGCGAGGATCGCCTCCGCCGCGGGCCCAGCCGCCGCATCGGCCTTGATGTCGATGTTGAAGCGCGCTTCCGGGAAGGCGTCCAGTGCTGCGGCCAAGGTGGTGAAGGTCTGACCATCGCCGAGGCTGATCCGGCCCAGCTCCGCGGCGGTGAGCTGCTCGATGCGCACCTCGCGCCCGGTCATCCGCCGAAGGTCCGGGTCGTGGCTGATGATCGCCACGCCGTCCAGCGAGGCATGCACGTCGGTCTCGAGGTGGCTGACACCGAGCGCCAGAGCCTTGGCGAAGGCGAGCAGGGTGTTCTCGGGCGCCTCGGTCGCGAGCCCGCGGTGGGCGAAGAGACGCGGGGGAGCGGGGGTGAAATAGCCCTCCGCGCCGCTTGACTTCCTGGGAATCCTCAGTTCTCCGTCGGGTTCGGGGGCGCCGCCGCCTGCTTGCCGGCCGGGGCCTTCGCCACGGTCGAGGGATCCGGAGCGAACTCCGCCGCAATGCTCGGGTCACGGGTGGGGAAGAAGCCCGCGCCGATGCCCTTGAGCGCCTCGGTGAACTCGCTCGGGATGATCCAGAGCTTGTTCGCATCGCCTTCGGCCAGCTTCGGCAGGGTCAGCAGGTACTGGTACGCCAGCAGCTTGGGGTCGGCGTCGCCGGCGTGGATCGCGCCGAACACCGTCTCGATGGCCTTCGCCTCGCCCTCGGCCCTGAGCACCTGCGCCCGCGCGTCGCCCTCGGCCTGGAGGATCGCCGACTGCCGCGCGCCCTCCGCCTCGAGGATCTGCGACTGCTTGGTGCCCTCGGCGGTCAGGATGACGGCGCGGCGGTCGCGCTCGGCGCGCATCTGCTTCTCCATCGAGTCCTGGATCGAGACCGGCGGGTCGATCGCCTTGAGCTCGACGCGGCTGACCCTGATGCCCCACTTGCCGGTCGCCTCGTCGAGCACGATGCGCAGCTGGCCGTTGATGTTGTCGCGGCTGGTGAGCGCCTCCTCCAGGTTGAGACCGCCGACCACGTTGCGGAGGGTGGTGGTCGTCAGCTGCTCGACCGCGCCGAGGTAGTTGGCGATCTCGTAGGTGGCGGCACGGGCATCCGTGACCTGGAAGTAGACGACCGTGTCGATGGAGACGACCAGGTTGTCCTCGGTGATCACCGGCTGCGGCGGGAACGACACGACCTGCTCGCGAAGGTCGACGAGCGGTCGGAGCCGGTCGACGAAGGGGACCAAGAGGTTCAACCCCGGCATGAGGGTCTTGTGGTATTTGCCGAGCCGTTCGACGATGCCGGCGTAGGCCTGCGGGATGATCCGGATCGATCGGAACAGCACCGTGATCACGAAGATCACCACGATGACGATCACGATCACGAGGATCACGTTGCCGAAGATCTGGGCGTTCATCAGCTGGGGCTCTTCTCTGTTGGTTCGGGCTGGGCGGGCGAGACCACCGCGGTCGCCCCGTCGATCGAGTCGACCTGCACCGTGTCGCCTTCGACGAGGGCCGCCGTCGCGCGGTCGGCGAGCCGGGCCGTCCAGGTCTCCCCGTTGGACAGCTTGACCTGGCCCGGGCCGTCGTCGAAGGTCTTGACCACCGTGGCGCGGGTGCCGAGCAGGGCGTCGATGTTGCTGCGCGCCGGGTCCGCTCCGCGGTGGGTGAACCGCATCAGCGGGGGCCGCACGAAGAACAGGAGCAGCAGCGAGATCACGGCGGCGACGATCAACTCGACCCACCACGGGGCGCCGAGCAGACCGGCGACGAGCCCGCCGAGGCTGCCGACGGCGAGCATCAGGAACAGGAAGGAAAGGGAGAGCACCTCGATGATCAGGAACACCAGGATCAGGGCCAACCAGAACACCCAGGCCCAGCTCGTGAGTACGTCTCCCGGCATGGTCCGAAACTAGCACCCGGGCGGCTTGGTATGGTCGGTAACCGTGAACACCCTGCTGACTCCCGGATCCCTCGCCGGCATCCGCGCCCTCGTCACCGGCTCGTCGCGCGGCATCGGCGCCGACACCGCTGCCATGCTCGCCGGCGCTGGAGCGCGGGTCGCGATCAACTACCGCAACAAGGAGGCGCGCGCGCTCAAGGTGGTCGCCGCGATCGAGGCCGACGGGGGAGAGGCGGTCGCCCTCGGCTGCGACCTCACCGACCCCGACTCAGTCGCCCGCATGTTCGCGACCATCTCGAAGCAGTGGGGCGGCCTCGACCTGCTCGTGCTGAACGCCTCGGGCGGCATGGAGAGCGGCATGGGCGAGGACTACGCCATGAAGCTCAACCGGGATGCGCAGTTGAACGTGCTGGATGCCGCGCTGCCGCTGATGCCATCCGGATCGCGGGTCGTCTTCGTCACGAGCCACCAGGCGCACTTCGTGGGGAGCGCCGAGACGGTGCCGGAGTATCTCCCCGTCGCACTGAGCAAACGGGCGGGCGAGGACGCCCTTCGCTCGCGCATCGGCGAGCTGGACGCGAAGGGCATCGGCTTCGTCGTCGTCTCGGGCGACATGATCGAAGGCACGATCACCGCGACGCTGCTCGAGCGGGCGAACCCCGGCGCCATCAAGTCCCGCAGGGAGGAAGCGGGAAGGCTCTACACGGTCAACGAGTTCGCGGCAGAGGTCGCGCAGGCTGCCGTGGACCCCATCCCCGACGACCACACGCGCTACGTGGGCGATGTGTCGGGCTTCGCGACGGCGAAGTAACGACCCGGATGACCGCGGGCCCGGATGGCACCTTCCGCGCCACCTCGCGGGTGCTGCTGATCGACCCATCGGGCGCGGTGCTGATGTTCCTGCAGTACGGCAAGGACCGCACTGTCCCGCCGCGCTGGATCACCCCGGGCGGAGGGGTCGACCCGGGGGAGAGCCATGACCAGGCCGCGGTCCGCGAGCTGCACGAGGAGACCGGGCTGGTGCTCGACACGGTGCCCGCCCCCTTCCTGGAGGAGGACTTCGCGCCCGACCAGCGCTGGCATCCTTATCAGCGCGGGCACTGGGCCTGGTACGAGATCCGCACAGAGCGCTTCGACCCGGTGCGAGACGGCTGGACCGCCGAAGAACTGCAGGACGTGGTCGAGTGGCGCTGGATGACCGCCGACGAGCTGGGCGCCGAGGTGAACGAGGTCGAGCCCGAGACGCTGCCCGCCATGCTCCGCGAACGAATGGAGACCGCACGCTGACCGGGCCGCCGAGGCTAGGCTCGACGCCATGACGATCGCGATTCTCTGGACGGTTTTCGGTGTCATCACAGTCCTCGGCGGCATCGGGCTCATCGCCTCGGTCATCGCCCTCGCGCGCTCGGGTTACGACCAGCACTGAGCCCCGGCGGTCGTCTCCGACCCCCTCTCGGCTCCGGCTTGTTGCCTCCGATAAGCGCCATTATGTCAG
>WOYI011539088.1_pt1 | contig 15632 bp, 15 predicted proteins | sample 6423411 | NCBI WGS metagenome assembly WOYI01 (sample SAMN13441803, study PRJNA592873) | oil field metagenome | biome: oil field; feature: oil-well bore; material: oil-contaminated soil; isolation source: oil-contaminated soil from oil-well borehole | place: Germany: Wietze | collected 2016-10-18 ...
GGCAAAGGAAGGAGAGAAACGTGGTGCGGGAGAGATCCTGCTCACCTCGATGAACCACGACGGCACGAAGAACGGCTTTGCCCTGGAAATCACCGAGGCGGTCTGCAAGGCCGTTTCGGTACCGGTTATCGCTTCGGGAGGGGCCGGCAGCATGGATCACTTCGCTGAGGTCTTCACCGTGACAAATGCCAGTGCCGCTCTGGCTGCCAGCATCTTTCATTATGGAGAGATCCCCATCCCTGCACTGAAACAATATTTAAAAGAGAGGAATATCCCAATCCGTTGATTCAGGGTACTGCACAATGATAAATCAACAAAATCAACATAAAAAGAAATATCGTGATGATCAATTTTGAAAAATCCGGTGGACTGGTACCGGTCGTTATCCAGCATGCCAACACCCTACAGGTGCTGATGCTGGGCTATATGAACGAAGAAGCACTTGAGAAAACCAAAAGTGAAGGGAGGGTTACATTTTACAGCAGGAGCAAACAACGACTCTGGACCAAGGGGGAGACATCGGGCAACTTTCTCATTGTAGATGAGATACAGGTCGATTGCGACAACGACACGCTGCTGATCAAGGCATATCCGCAGGGACCGACCTGTCACACCGGCAGCACCTCCTGCTTTCAGGAGGAGACACCCAAGGGGTTCCTGTACGAGCTGGAGAAAGTAATTGAACAGCGGATCACCGAAAATCCGGAAGGCTCCTATACCGCCAAACTTTTCAGCCGCGGTGTCAACAAAGTAGCTCAAAAAGTGGGTGAAGAGGCGGTAGAGCTGGTGATCGAAGCGAAGGATGACAATCTTGACCTGTTCCAAAACGAGGCAGCCGACCTGCTCTATCACTTCCTTATCCTGCTGAAAACGAAAGATCTGAAGTTGCAGGACATTGAAGCGGTGCTGAAAGAGAGACACAAATAACTTGAAATGTAGGTAGATGGTAGGTTGTTCGTACGTTTACAGGTTTATTGGTTAAAATAGCTGATCGCTGAATGCTAAAAATGGGCCAGGAACTGAAATCTTACACCTTTTCCCCAATGATCCACACTTTCTCTCCATCGGCCAACGTGGAAGCGAAGAGATAATGGTCGCCCCCCTCTTTCAGTCCCGACCGTTTGCGGATCTCCGAGACTGAGTGCGGATAGTTGCGCACGGTGATATTTGCCTGGTGAGTGGTGGCAGCAAAGCGCCGGATACTTTTTTTATCTGCCCGGAACCACTCTTTCACCTGAAAAGTACGACCGGGAAAGTTTTCCACCAATCGTTCGGAAGTGTAGAGATGAGTGTGTTTGTGCAGTTTCTGCAAAGCGAAGCGATGCGCCGTCACGTTAAATGCACCCGCTTTCAGGATGGAGGCGTTGGGTTCGTATAGATACCGGCCGGGAGATGCACTGTATGGAGCTTCGCGTTCCTCCTCTGCTTTGGTAAAAGTGAGCACCTGCCGTTCTCCCGCCTTGTTCAGGTTAACTGTATGATAGAGCCTCTCCGTCGGCTCACGTGAGAAAAGAAACAGCAACTCCCTGCATTCGTTCTCCACTGAAACCACATGTACCTCCGATACCTGGGGAAGCGTTTTCACTGCAAGAGAGATATCGAGCATCGGTGAATACTTGATCATCACCCGCCCGGCTTTCTCCATCAGCTGGCTGGTGAGCTGCGACAGATCGGGAGAGCACTCTTCGATCCTAAACACTTTCCTCCCATCCTTATCCCGGCGCGACGGATCAAGGTAGATCAGATCTGCACATGGGAGTTCTGGCAGAAATTTCTCACTCTCCCTGCAATGAACCTCCACATGTTCCAGTCCCAGCTCTGAAAGATTGTGTGCGGCCAGTCTGGAAAGCCCTTCATCCCGTTCCACATAGATTGCCCGCCTGTAGTGCGGTGCCAGAAAGGAGAAATCGACCCCCAGCCCACCGGTCAGATCGGCAAAGAGCTCTCCTCCATCGATGAGCGACGACTTGTAACGCGCCGTCACCTCCGACGAGGCCTGTTCAAGTGAGAGATGCTGCGGATAGAGCAAGTTCCTGTTCCTGTACCAGGATGGAATCTTCTTCTCTGCCTTTTGCCGTCCGGCAATCTGCGCCAGTAGAAAAGGCATATCCTCTCCTGAGTAACGGAGTGCCAGTGCATGCACATCCTCTTTCTCATGAGCCTGAATGAATGCTTTTTGATCGGTGGTCAGTTCCATGCCGTTAAAAAAAACAACCTGCTTATTCAAGCAGGCTGTCCTTATCCACTAATAAATCACTTTATGGTAATCTCTCCATCTCAGATGATGGCGCTTCGATATCTCATGCTTCTGCCTTTGTGAGGGGCTGTACCGACACAAAAGAACGGTTATTTCTTTTCTTGCGGAAAACCACCACGCCGTCGGTCAGCGCGAAGAGTGTATGATCCTTACCGATGCCTACATTTTCTCCTGGATGGTGCACTGTACCTCGTTGACGCACGATAATGTTTCCGGCTTTTGTAACCTCACCACCAAATATCTTCACGCCCAATCGTTTACTTTCCGATTCACGGCCGTTCTTCGAACTACCTACACCTTTTTTATGTGCCATTTTCTTCTGATTTTAACTGATTAAGCAATAATTTCCTTGACTCTCACTTCAGAAAACTGTTGACGGTGACCGTTCAGTTTCTGGTATCCTTTTCTCCTTTTCTTTTTGAAAATGAGAACCTTGTCTCCTTTTACGTGTGAAAGAATCTCCACTACCACTTTCGCTCCTTCAATGACGGGCGAACCCACGGTTATCGCGCCTTCATTGTCGACAAGCATCACTTTCTCAAATTCCACCTCTGCGCCCTGATCGGCGTTGATCCTGTGGACGAATAATTTTTGGTCCTGCTGTACTTTAAACTGCTGACCCTGAATGTCTACTATGACGTACATATTAAAATAACTTGACGTTACGTGCCTGAGGCGAGCCGCTGCCTGCGTCTTCTTGTCGTGCCTATTGGCAAAATGAGGTGCAAAATTACGCAATTATTTCATCAATCCCAAATCATTCACTCATTTTTTTCCAGTTTCCAGTAGGCATCTCCAATGTGCCCGATGATGTCGCCGGCGATGAAGCTTCGGGGATGAATCTGTTCCTTCGTCAGATCGGCCGTCAGCCCGTGCAGGTAAACCCCCACCCTTGCCGCGTCCGTAGGTTTGTATCCCTGTGCCAGCAGTGAAGTGATCATCCCGGTCAGCACGTCGCCGCTACCGGCGGTAGCCAGTGCGGGAGTGCCGGTACTGTTCAGGTAAACACTCTCCGCGTCGATGATCAGCGAGTAAGCTCCTTTGATCACCACAACCAGGTCGTTCTCCTTTGCGAAGAGTCTTGTTTTTTGAATCTTGTCATAGTCGTTGCTCCACTCTCCAATCAGCCTTGAAAGCTCCTTCGGATGCGGTGTCAGGATGGTTTTAGGCGGCAGCAGGGAGATCCACTCCCTGTGCTGTGCCAGGATGTTCAGTCCGTCCGCATCGATCACCAGCGGGGTGCGGTTATTCTGGAGAAACCGGTGCAGCGCATCCTGTGTCTCCGGGTGCTGTCCCATCCCGATGCCGATGCCGATCGCATCCGGGTGCAGGCTGTATCGGATATCGCTGATATGCTCCCTGTGCTGATCCTCTATCGCCATCGCTTCCGGAAAATTTGACTGTATCACAGGCACTCCACATTGGGGCAGATAAGCGGTAACCAGTCCGCAGCCCGTCTTTAAGGCTGCCTTCGCCGCCAGGCATACCGACCCCGTCTTACCCAGGCTTCCGCCGATGATCAGGGCATGCCCCTCGGTCCCCTTATGGGCAAATTTTTCCAGGGGCTTCAGCAGGGAGGCGATCTCCCCCATCTCCGTGAAATACATGTAGCTTTCCGCTTCGGCAATCGCTTCCCTGTCCAGGCCGATGTCCACAATCCGCACATCACCGGTAAAATCCCTGTTCTCCGGCAGATAAAGCGCCAGCTTCGGGATCTGAAACGTGATCGTCTCAGTTGCCTGCACGGCGAAAGAGGTTTTACGTTCCAGGAACAGACCACTCGGCACATCGATGCTGATCACCGGTTTCTCACTTTCATTGATTCTCCCGATCACCTGCGCGGCGATGCCGCTCACTTCCCGCGAAAGCCCTGTTCCGAAGATCCCGTCGATTACCACATCATACCGGTCCATGTCCGGAATATCCTTCTCCGCTTTTATCTTGCAGTAGGCGATGTTCTCGGCCTTCACACGCCGCAGGTTGTGGGCGCAATCTTCCGAATACTGATCGCTGTACTCCACCACGCAGACCTTCAAGCTGTAGCCCGACTTATGCAGCAGTCGGGCGATCACCAGCCCATCGCCGCCGTTATTTCCCACACCCGAAAAGATGAGCACGGAGATGTTCTTATCCGGAAATCTCTCCGTGAACCGGTTATAGAAGGCAGTCGCCGCCCGCTTCATCAGTTCAAGTGACGGGATCCCCTCCCTTTTAATCGTCTCCGCATCAATTCTCCTGATCTGCTCCGATGTAAGAATCTTCATCTGGTTTGTCTTTTTTTATCTTTATCGTGCGAAGTTACATAATTTTATCACGCTAACCATCCATCAAAGAGCAATAAAACAACTTATCACCGTTATTATTTTCTTTTTGTCTCTCATTCTTCATCTCATTCATTTCATGGGCATTTTCCGGGCACTGATTAACTTTATTTAATACAGTCGCCGGAAAATAACCGCTAGAAATGAGAGAGATATTAAAAATATTAACTAAACTTGCAGTCTGAACTTCTATTCGCCAAAATACGCTATTCGTTTATTTGAGACGAGATACAAGCATAATTTTTTTTCATCCTTTCGTAAATTGTATGATTGCATCGTTAGCGGTCTTACTGGAAAACTCAGCGTTCAATAAAATTATTCTGATTTGAGATAAAAAATTGTATTTTTGCATTATATGGCAAATAAGGCATACATAACAGCAAAAGTTTTTAAATGGGCAAGAGAATCAGCCAAAATGACTGAAGAAATTGCTGCATCCAAGGTTGCTGTTCCCATTGAAAAATTCAAAGAATGGGAAAATGGAAATGATTATCCCACTATAAGACAGGCACAAAAACTTGCAAAAGCATATAGAAGACCATTTGCTTTATTCTTTCTTCCAGATGTGCCAAATGATTTTCAGCCTTTACAAGATTTCAGGAAAGCAGGTTCAAAAGAATTGAGTACGTCCTCAATTTTTATTATCCGTGAAATTCAACAAAAACAGGCATGGATAAGAGATGTTAATGAGGAAAACAATGAAAATAAGGTGTCATTTATTGGTAAATATTCGATAAAAGATAATCCCAAAATAGTCGCACAAGATATTCTAAATGAGTTAAATATTAATCCATTAAATTATTCATCGAATAATCCAATTTTAGAATGGATTGATAAAGCGGAATCAAATGGAGTTTTTATTTCAAGGAGTAGTTTTATTCATCCAAGACTAAAATTAGACTCAAATGAAATTCAAGGTTTTGCAATAGCCGATAGTTATGCACCTTTTGTGTTTATAAATTCAGATGATTGGAATGCACCTCAGCTATTTACACTAGTCCACGAACTTGCGCATCTTTGGATTTCTGAAACTGGAATCTCAAATGATATTGAGCCATCTATTAAAAATATAAATGAATATAATCCTATAGAATTATTCTGCAATGAAGTTGCTGCAAATGCTTTAATACCGATAGAGTTTATTGAAAACCTTGATGATAAGGCTTTTGATCATGCTAAAGAAGTTTTCAAAAATGCAAAATCAATCGGAGTTAGCTCCTTTGCTTTATTAGTAAGGGCTTTAAATCTAAATTTTATTTCTTTCAGTGTTTATAATAATTTAAAGCATCAAGCGGACATTGAATACAATGAATTTTTAAAGAGAGAAGAAAACAAAAAATTAAAGCAAAAACAGAAAGAAAAACAAGGCGGTCCAAATTATTTTCTGTTGCTGTTAAATAGAAATAGTCGATTATTTACACAAACAGTCTTAGATGCTTTTCATGGGGGCGCAATTGAGCCATCATTGGCAAGTAATTTATTAAATGTTCAAGTAAATAAGTTCCCGAAACTTGAAGCACAAATGTATAGATGAGCATGACTGACAAAAAATACTGTTTAGATGCAAATGTGCTGATTCAAGCATGGCAAAAATATTATTCGCCCAGAATATGTCCAACTTATTGGGATATGCTTGATTATTTAGGTACTCAGAATATAATTTTCATGCCTGAGATGGTCTATGATGAGATTGTTAGAACGGATGATGATTTGTCAAAATGGTTAAAAACAAGTAAAATTCCCATTAAAAAAATCGACGAGCAAGTTACAAAATGCTTAAAGGATATATATTCAGCCGACCCAAACCATAAATTTTTAGTTGATAATACGAAAGCGAGGTCATTGGCAGACCCTTGGGTTATTGCTCATGCGTTAAGAGAAAAAGCGGTAGTTGTTACTAAAGAAGAAAAAGTAACCGCATTAAATTCTACGAAAATAAAAATTCCTAATGTATGTGACAAGATGAATGTAACTTGGATTAACGATTTCCAATTGATTGAAGAATTGGGAATTAAATTTAATTGTGAATTGGGGACAGAATAAAGCACGAAACACCAATAAATATTGCCACCGTTACCATGCACTAAATTGGGAACCAGGAATATTCATTAAATTCGAGGAAAAGAAAGATGAACAGTTCATCAATAGAAATTTATAAGCTTGAAGATGGAAATACCGAAATATCAGTTATGTTTGACGGTGAAACTGTTTGGTTGAGCTTAAATCAGCTGGCAAATCTCTTTCAACGCGATAAATCTGTAATATCCAGGCATATAAATAACATATTTAAAGAGGGGGAATTGAATAGGAGATCAACTGTTGCAAAATTTGCAACAGTTCAAATAGAAGGGGAAAGAGAAATTCTTTCTCATACTTGAAAATTTTTTGTGAATAATCTTCGAATATAAAAGAATCAAGTATTTTTGTCAAATGCTGCCCAAGTAGGCGGTTTTGTTCAATATAGTGCAAATGTAATCCGGGCGGGAATGGTATCCCGGCGTTTTCGCCCTGTTCAACCACCACCAAACGATCTTTGACGGTTGACGGTTTAAAATGAGGTTGCATGAAAAGCCGGTTTAAATCCGTGCGGATTTGAAAGGAAACTGTTTCAAAGTTCCGCACTCCACTTGCACCAACCGTTGTGTGGGATAGTGGAAAACATTGAAACATAAAGAGATGTTTCACTCGACCGTTCGCTGCAAGCAAAGGAAACAGACAGTATAAACCAATAAATATGCACAAAAATGGAAAATAATCACGGAATGAATCAAGAAGAGAAAGGTAAAAATCACTACACGAAATTTGTATTGATGTTGCTCGCATCCTTTATAGCAATGTATATAACAATGTACTTCAATACTTACGAAATAGACCACGTTTATTTCAGCCTTACACGATTTTACATGACTTGCTTAGGTATCTCCGCAATGGCAGTAATCATGCTACTGTTTATGAAAAAGATGTACAAGAACAAGAAAAAAAACATTGCCATACTTTTGGGGAGTTTAATTCTTTTTGTAAGTGCTTTAACTTTGGTCAGAACACAAACGCCAATTGGTGATGTATTGTATATGAAGGCAATGATTCCTCACCATTCCATAGCGATACTCACAAGCAAAAAGGCAGACATCAAAGACCCGGAAGTAAGAAAGTTGGCAGATGAAATCATAAAGGCACAAGAAAAGGAAATTGTTGAAATGAAGGAATATATTAAAAGGTTGCAGGCCGACAAATAATTTTTTTAGACTACAACCATTGCAATAAGTGCCCAAAACAACAGAAGTCAACAATTCCGGCAGATAATCAAGGAGACTGCCCACCACATAGCCAGGACGAAAACCGATGTGACATGCAACAAGGTTAGGTATAATGATTAAAAAAACGACGATAATACTCGTTTTAACTTTACTCTGTATATATTCATTGCTTGGACAAGTAAACGTTAAACACTATGATTTGGATTACAAACTTGATTTTGTCAACAACAAATTGTTTGGTGTTGCAACGTTGCATATCAATGGACAGGAAGACACATTGAATCTTTTATTATACAGGCTATTAAAAGTAACATCAGTAACGGACTCTTTGGGTAATAGCATTGATTATACACAGGAGGTTGTATCATTTGAAGACTTTGATGAACTACAGGTCAATCACATCCAGATTGCTTTGCCTAATCGAAATGAGTCATTAATAACACTACAATTTAATGGTTGTGTATTAGGTTATGCAGAAACGGGGATGAAATATGTGAAGGACCGTATCTCTCCTGATTTCACAATCATTCGTATGGATGCTTTTAGTTATCCTGTACTTGGAAGACCTTCTAGTGAGGATTTAAGAGCAAGTGTATCGAATAATTTCTTTGATTATAACATCGCAATTACCATTCCTGATTCTTTAATTGCTGTAACGCTCGGAAAACCAATTGGAGTTAGTAAACATGCAAACCAAACAAGATATGTATTTCAAAGTATTCAACCGACATGGAGAATGGATGTTGCTATTGGAAAATATGCTACATTAAAAAAGAACAATTTCAACATTCATTATTTTAAGGAAGACAGTATCGGTGCCCACAGAGTGCTTCGTGCGGTAGAACAGACAAGTGAACTTTACAATAGTTGGTTTGGGAAAAAAAATTTAGGTAATTTCACGATAATAGAAATTGAGGATGGTTATGGCTCTCAGACTGATAAGTGTGGCATTATCCAAACTGCGACAGCATTTAAACAATCTGAATATTTAGAAGAAGTATATCATGAAGTTTCCCATTTATGGAATATTCCGCATACCGACAAAGCACCATGTCGTTTAGAAAGTGAAGGTTTAGCCATGTTTTTACAGTTTTTGGTCAAAGAAAAAATTGAAAATAAAAATAGCTATTTGGAAGAGAGAGCACAATCAACATTAAAAAAAGTAAAAAATCAAATTGCAGACAGTGAAGAATTTTCGAGCACACCCATCATTGCGTATGGAGAAAAAAACATTACAGATTATTCATACTCAAAGGGAATGTTATTTTTCTATCTTCTTTACCATACTGTAGGGGAAGAGGCATTTTTTAAAGCAATGAAAGGATATTATCTAACTTTTGAAAATAAAGGTTCGACAACCAAAGAATTTGCAGAATATTTAAAAAATTACTTTACAAGTAACAAAGTAGACAAGCTGGTAAATGACTGGATATTTACAAATCAATCAACTTCTTATTTATTAAGCTGCGAAAAGATTGAAGACTTATGGAAGTAACTGAGGTTCGTATGGAAGTTGATTCCAATGGATACAGCTGAAAACAAAGGTATTAAGATTCAACAGTGCGCAGGATGAGACTCGAACTCACACGCCGTAACCGGCACTACCCCCTCAAAGTAGCGTGTATACCAATTTCACCACCTGCGCAAGCAAGGTGCCCGGAACAGGACTCGAACCTGCACGTTGTAACCAACACTAGTCCCTGAAACTAGCGCGTCTACCAATTCCGCCATCCGGGCAATCTCAAAATGTGTCGTAGAATGAGGGAACAGGCCGCTGCCTGCCTGCAAAGCGGTGAAGAATCAGGGGTATTCTTTCCGAATTGCGGATGCAAAGATACATGTTTTTTTGAATCAGAAACAATTTTTGCCACTTTATTTTCACCGGTTTCGACCGGTTTGTTACCCGAAAAGGGTTACTGATCGACGTTTAAACCGGTTGTACCTGCCGGGGCTTAAAAAAGACTGTCCATCACGGACAGTCTCTTCGAAACACAATGAATATTAAAAAAGTAGAGTTTCCATATTTTCCTCCTTTGCAAGTGGAGGCTCCACGGTCATGTAGGTACGTCTGTAGTTCCTGATTCGCTTTCGTACCACGGATGGCGGCTCCTTGCTCCGGTATCTGCTCAGCACATCGCTCACCTCCACCGTTTTACCTGCCGGCACCGAGATCTCCACCGTGATGCTCTGATTGCGGAATCCCTGACCAATCGGCACCATCAGGAATTCAGGCAGGTATAACACCGAATCCTGCTGTGTGATCTCGAAGCGGAACGCCTCCAGGTCATCTTTCGCACCTTTCAGCTCAGGGCAACTGATTGCTGCAAATGTGCGCAGATGAAAGAGCGAGTCGCTACTGTTGCGAATGTGCAGATAGATGCTCCGAAAGAGCAATGAATCTTCGTTGACATTTGTAAATGGGAGATAATCGATATCTGAATCCAGCCCGTACCCGATACGGAACTCCGAGTAATCATCTTCATAGGGCTGCATATCTACGTAAAGACTTCTACCGCTTATGGGTCTCAATTCAACATCCTGCTCCAGGGTACTCTCTTCACTGAACTTATCAGCCACCTGGGCTGTCAGGATACCAGCGGTAACCAATCCACCAAACCAGAGGATGGTCGAGACAACCCCAATCCATGGTCGTGACCTGGTTTTCATCACTCTCCGCACGATCCACATCAGAATCGAGAGAACCGGAACGCCAATCAGCAATATCAGCGATGCGAACAGCAAGGTAGTCTCCTGTCCCGGATCAATGAAGAGTGATTTCAGCGGCATCATCTGCGCACCGGCAAAGAGGAAGGCTATAAAAACAGCCAATACCGCCAGTGCCATGATTCCCACGAAAGAGAAAAAGATAATCTTCAGCAGCAGGATCAGTCCGTTGAGACAGCCGGAGTGTTCCGATGAGGCGGCTGTGGGTGGTCTGCCTGCTGATGCCGACGCATTTGAGGGTCGCTCCGCATCAACGGGCAGTGGAGGCATCTCATCCATCGAAACCTTTTTTTCAGCAACCTCACCCCCGGTGGTGCTGTAGGTGGGAGCTGCTGGAGGCATCTCCCCCACCTCAACGCGACTGCGGGCACTAGCCACATTGTCGCTCACCTTTTCACGGATGGAGCGGATATACTCCTCCTCACCCATCATCTCAAGTTTCTGCTTCACACTCTTTGCCTCGGGAATGATGATCCACAAGACGATGTAAACCAGCACCACTCCCATGTTGAGGTTCCAGCTGAAATCCACATCTTCAAAAAGGAAGTTAAGCGGGAAGAAAGAGATCATACCTATCAGGTTCAGCAAGAGCGGCAACAGGAAGAGCAGACGAGGAATCCAGCTGTCAATCCTGAAATAGGCTGCAATACCTCCGCAGACTCCCCCCAGAAAACGGTCATTGGGGTTGCGGTAAAGACGTTTGGTCACATTTGTTTCCAGCACCTTTGGCTTCAGCACGATCCAGAGAACAATGTAAACCCAGAACAGCAGACCAAAAAAGAGCACGAAGATCATCCGCACCCAGACCGGATCGGTCCTGAAATAGTGGGCCAGACCGCTGCAGACACCTCCAATGATACGGTCAGCGGAATTGCGGTAAAGAGAACGACGCTCCTCACCGCCACCTCCCGATGCAGCTCTCTTCTCCCGGTTGCCGGTGGGCTCCTCATCTGCAAACGATGCTGACGACTCATAGTCGCTGTCAAAATCTTCCGGCTGTCCGATGCTGGAGATGATTGACTTCACATCCTCATCGGTAATGCAACTGATCCCGTGCCTGAGTCGATTGCCAAACAACTCGGCAATGCGGCACTCGATGTCGTTGACAATCTCGTCACCCCCCTCCTCACGCGCAAAGAAACGAGTCAGACGCTCGATATACTGTTTGAGCATTTCGTAGGCGGTCTCCTCAATCGCAATTACCTGCCCCTGAAAATTGATGTTGATTACTTTCTTCATACTTCATATGTTGTTGTTCGTGTTACTCTCTTCGTTCGTTTTGCGGGTCACCAGCTCAACGCCTGTTGCCAACTCACTCCAGGTCGTAGCCAGCAGCGCATGGAATGCCTCACCCTTCTCCGTGAGTCGGAAATATTTCCGGGGAGGTCCTGAGCTGCTTTCCACCCACCGGTAGGTGAGGATCTCTGCATTCTTCAAACGATTCAACAGAGGGTAAAGCGTTCCCTCCAGTAACTGAAGACCCGCACTTCTCATCTCATCAATGATGTCGCCCGGGTAGGCCTCCCCTCTCTTGATGATGGAAAGGACGCAATATTCCAGCACTCCCTTTCGCATCTGACTCTGTGTATTCTCTATATTCATTTGACCGTATTTTATTCTTTACATCAAGGTGATCCATCTTTACGACACAAAATTAATCATTACAAAGTATTATGCAATACATAGTACCAAATATTTTCTTGTATTTAAGTTTATTTAACTTCAGGGGGAGATTGCTGCCGAATGGTGTGAAATTCGGGAAAAAAAGCTATATTTGTCATCACAAACCATTTCCTATGTCGTTACAAGGTAAACATATTGTACTGGGAATCAGCGGAAGTATTGCAGCATACAAATCGGCCCTTCTCACCCGGCTGCTGATTAAAAAGGGTGCCGAGGTACAGATCGTGATCACACCGGCCGGCCGGCAGTTCATCACGCCGGTGACGCTCTCAGCCCTCTCCGGGAAACCGGTGATCAGTGAGTTCTTCGCCTCCGGCGATGGCACCTGGCACAGCCATGTGGAGCTGGGGCTCTGGGCAGACCTGATGGTGGTGGCACCCGCCACCGCCTCCACCCTGGGAAAGATGGCCCACGGCATTGCCGACAACATGCTGATCACCACCTACCTCTCCATGAAGGCGCCGGTATTCGTGGCGCCGGCCATGGACCTGGATATGTTCCGCCATGTCACCACACAACGGAACCTACAGATTTTGCTGGAGGACGGCGTGCAGATCATCGATCCGGCTGTGGGTGAATTGGCCAGCCACCTGGAAGGAAAAGGGCGCATGGAGGAGCCGGAGAAGATCGCTTCCATCCTGGAGCAATACTTCGCTGAAAAGTGCGACCTGGCCGGGAAAAAGATATTGATTACTGCCGGTCCCACCTATGAGCGGATCGACCCGGTACGATTTATCGGCAATTTTTCCTCCGGGAAGATGGGGTTCGCCCTGGCTGAGGAGTGTGCCACACGCGGTGCGGAGGTGTTGCTGATCAGCGGTCCCACCGCGCTGACCTCTTCCCACCCCGGCATCCGCAGAATTGATGTGGAGTCGGCACGAGAGATGCATGCAGCAGCCTTGCGGGCATTCCCGGAGATGGATGCCGCCATACTCTCGGCGGCTGTTGCCGACTACCGTCCGGCGCAGGCAGCTGAAAAGAAGATCAAACGCGACGAGAGTGAGCATCTCACGCTCGCCCTCATCTCCAACCCCGATATTGCTGCGGCACTGGGCAGTATCAAGCGGGAGGGACAGCTGCTGATCGGCTTCGCGCTGGAAACCGACAACGAGGAGGAGAACGCCCTCGGGAAAATGGAGCGGAAGCAGCTCGATTTCATCGTGCTCAACTCCCTGCGCGACAAGGGCGCAGGATTCGGGTATGACACCAACAAGGTAACGATCCTCTCCCGCGATGGCGGGAAACGGGCGTTCGGGTTACAAACCAAGAGAGAGGCAGCAAAGAACATCATCGACACCGCTTTTGCCTCATCATAAACCACACAAAGATAGAGATAATGAGATATACTTTCCCGATCGGATTACTCCTGATTCTTTTTTTCAGCACCAACCCAACACTCCTCTCCCAGACATACCGAAACCCGCTCACCATCCCGCCCGCTATCAGCGGCAACTTCGGTGAGCTGAGAAACAACCATTTCCACTCCGGCCTCGATTTCAAAACGCAACACACGGCCAACAAGCCGGTTGTCTCCATCGAGGATGGCTATGTATCCCGCATCAGCGTTTCACCAGGCGGCTACGGACTGGCACTCTACATTGATCATCCTGCCACCGGCCATACCAGTGTCTATGGACACCTCAACAGCTTCTCCGATAAGATTGCACGATATGTGGAGGAGAAACAGTATGAACTGGAGCGCTTTCAGGTGGACCTTTACCCCGGGGAGGACCTCCTACCTGTTAAACGGGGAGAGCAGATAGCCCTCAGCGGCAACAGCGGCAGCTCCGGGGGACCTCATCTCCACTTTGAGATACGGGACCGGAGGACAGAAGAACCGCTCGACGTACTGGAATATATAGCTCCCATACCCGATACACAAAAACCAGACCTGCGGGGTATCGCCATCTACCCTGCAGAGGGCCGCGGAGTGGTCAATGGCAGCAACAACCCGCTGCGCATCATACTCGGTAAGGACAAGGCCGGTAACCCGCTGCCTCCCGGTATTGCTCTTACCGCCTGGGGACGCATCGGCATCGGCCTAAAGGCATACGACCGGATGAACGGCCAGTCTAACATCTACGGGGTGAAGCATATTCGTCTCTACCTCGATGATGAGCAGATCTTCGCCAGCACCATCCGCCGCTTCTCGTTCGATGAGACCCGCATGCTCAACGCGTTCATCGATTTCGCCGACTGGCGCGAACGACGTTCCTTTTACATGAAATCGTTCCTCGTACCGGGCAACAGGCTTCCTTTCTTTCAGACTAAAAACAGCGGATATGTAGAAATCAATGAGGAGAGGGATTACCGCTTCCGGTATGAGCTGGAGGATCACTATGGCAACCGGCTCTCCTACCCGTTCACGGTAAGGGGCGTCCAGAGTAAGATAACACAACCCTCACCTTGCGACCATTACATGTCCTGGCAGTTTGAAAACAACTACATGGACCCTGATCTCTCCCTTACCATCCCGGCAGGCAACCTCTACCACGATATCTGCTTCACCCATTCATCTGAGAGGAGCAGCAGCCATTATTCCAATATCCATCGGCTGCACCACACACCCGTTCCACTGCACAGCAGTGCTACGCTGCGCATCCGTCTGAAGAGTGACACGCTGCGTGAGAAAAACAATTACGGTATCATAAGCCTGGACAACAAGGGTAAGGAGAGCTGGCTGGGAGGAGAATATCTATATGGCGGAATCAAAGTGAACATCCGTGAGCTGGGAGGGCGCTATGCAGTGGCGGCAGACAGCGTAGCACCGGCAATCACCCCGCTGCAGCGGGAGAACTGGAAAAGTCGACGTATCGTTCGCATCAGCCTCACCGACAACAAAAGCGGGATCGCCTCATTCCGTGGGGAGATCAACGGCCGTTTTGTGCTCTTCACCCACGACAGCAAATCGACCATCTACAGTTACCGGTTCGATGAGGCAAGGCTACCCGTAGGGGAGCCGTTGGAGCTTACATTCACCGCAACCGACCGGGCAGGTAACCGCAGTGAATTCAAAACCGTGCTGTAAACCCAACGGGCATCTTCAATCGAGAATGAGATTATTTTGACATTGATGATTCATTTGCATGGGTTGGCAAGAGTCCCAGCGTCTTTTGCACCAGACCTATCTCCTGCTCACTGCCGATATGTTTCCCTTCCACATCCGACAGCTTCACGCACTCCTGCCACGGTTCCTTGGCAGTCATTTTGCACCGAAAAAGCTTCATCACAATATTCATTCCTTTGATATCGTTCCCTACATCGGCAGTAAGGTTGGTACCAATTCCGAAAGTGGCACCGATACGGTCGCCACAGTATTCTTTAATTTTGATGGCCTTCTCCACGTTCAGACTGTCGGAAAAGACCAGGTATTTGAGTTTGGGGTTCACT
>WOYI010163722.1_pt1 | contig 15630 bp, 18 predicted proteins | sample 6423411 | NCBI WGS metagenome assembly WOYI01 (sample SAMN13441803, study PRJNA592873) | oil field metagenome | biome: oil field; feature: oil-well bore; material: oil-contaminated soil; isolation source: oil-contaminated soil from oil-well borehole | place: Germany: Wietze | collected 2016-10-18 ...
TTTTGAACCCGAGGCCTCCCGCATGCCAAGCGGGTGATCTACCAACTGATCTACCGGCCCTGCAGAATGAAGGGCGTATCAATTAAAAAGTTTTTCTTTTCCTGTCTGAAATATTCCGCTCACTTTATCCTGATTGTTCAAAGCCCTTATCCTGCTTATTCCCAGATCTTTGTTACTTTAACTCACGATAAAAATTATTATGAAACTCTTTCTTGAGTTATCTCTTTCAGCTCCCAGTTATTTAAGAAAAAGGGCTTTTGATCCTTTTTTATTTCATACTTCAGGAGCATACACTGCATAGCCCCTCGGAGGTGCCCAGAGATCTGTGCCACCCATGGAATCAGTTCTTTTGCTCACAGGTCTGGAGTTATCTACAGTTGAGCTCCATGCAACACATTCAAGGTTTTCGTTTATAAATCTGGTTTTTATATAATTACCTTTCCATTCAGTGCTATCATTGAGCACAACAACATAGCCTTTGTGCTCTGTTTCCTGGTATATAAGGATATCCTTGTCTCCATACAGCACTTCTATCTCAGGTGCTCCACCTCCAAGATAGCCCCTAACCCATATGAGCTTATCTATTCCATTTCCTTCCTGCAGTGGCTCTTCAGCACCACCTTTATCCAATCCATAATCAAAGTAATCCTTCCACCATACACAAGGCATGCCCTCATAGGTGAGAATGAATCCATAAGCAAGCATCTTGTCATCTATTATCTCATCCGTATCATGGTTAGCCGCAAAGGTCACAGAGAGCTCTGGATGCGCAGCAACAAAAGAAGCATCTCTGCTTATAAATGAGCTTATATCCCCATCGGTTGCCATGCAAACATCTCTCATCGTGTAGTAGAGAGGATAGTCAAAAACCATAATGCCGCTGCCTGCGTCATAGACCCATTGCTCTATCAGATTTACGTTCCTGTCCCAGAGCTCAGCTACACAGAATGGATCCCCTGTAGAGTTTTTGAACTCCTCTGCCACCCATGGGTAATAACCTTTGACGTAATCAAGCCTCCAGCCATCAAACCCAGCATTCCTCAACCACAGCCCCCAGTCAACAAGGTCATTCATCACGCTATCATTTGTATGGCACACATCAGGGAAACCACCAAATGTTCCTGCATCATTCTGCGCATAGCTTGATGGGTGGAAAGCATCATAGTTCCATAGACATTTGCCACTCGCAACGCCGCTGAAATCTGTATAGCTCTCGCTTCCTGTGTTAGGATTGTATTCAAGCTCTCCGCCACCTCTATGGTTCAATACAATATCCCCTATAACCCCTATTCCATAACTGTGATAAGCATCTATGGCTCTCTGAAGGTCATTGAAAGTTCCAAACCTTGTTTCAACTGAACCCTTCTGATCGTATTGCCCCAGATCATAGTAATCATAGGGATCATAGCCCATTGAAATGCTTCCAGACATGCCCTTCGATGGTGGGGGAAACCATATGTAGTCTATAGAGTATCCATGGATGTCTGACAGATCGTAAGCTGCATCAGTGAGTACCCCATACCATCCTTCAGGTACATCCCAGTAGAAACCCTGGAATATCACCCCAGCTTTTTCACCATTTTGTAACCCACCCAGAGGGGTAATCAAGGAGAGGAGGACAAGAAAAAGAAGGATGCGAGCTACCTTCATACTATTATAGTTATTTTAAGATATATAAAATATATCTATTTCATAGCAAGTCGCGAGATCCTGAGAATTCTCCAGGACTTAAACTGGGCTATAATTGCAGGGATAAGATAACAAATTATTTAAACGCAGTTTGCGATTTGGGGTGGTATGAAAGATGCAAAGACCAATCCGGAGCTTATAGATCTCATAAAAGAGCTCAAAATCGCAGGTAGAAAGAAAAACATATGGAGAGATATAGCGAAAAGGCTCGAGAGATCGAAAAGGGTTCAGGTTAATGTCGGGAAGCTTGCTAAGGTTGTTAATAGTGACGAGATCGCTCTTGTGCCGGGAAAGGTTCTGGGCGCAGGGGAGATCCCAAAAAGCATAGTTGTGGCTGCTCTATCTTTTTCGGATGCGGCATACCAGAAGCTCCTTGCGAGCGGCTCTGAAGCTATGTCAATAAAAGACCTTTTAAAAAACAATCCTGATGTAAACAGGATAAGGATTATAGGGTGAAAAAATGAAGGTTATAGATGCTACGGGCTGCACGATGGGGAGGCTCTCAAGCTATGTTGCTAAAGAGCTTTTAAATGGGGAAAAGGTTGTTGTGGTGAATGCAGAAAAAGCCTACCTTTCAGGTTCTAAAGAGTTTCTTATAAGAGAGTATAAAGAGAAGAGAGAGCGTGGTACCCAGAGAAAGGGGCCATTCTTTCCAAGGATGCCGGACAGGATCCTCAAGAGGACAATAAGAGATATGCTGCCTTATCAAAAGCCTAGAGGAAGAGAGGCTTATAAGAACCTCAGGGTTTACATAGGGGTACCTGATGAGGTAAAGAAAGAGAACATTGAGACAATGGATGCTTTTCAGTTCAGGGGGTTGAAAGGTATGACGCTGCTTGAGCTCTCTAAGGAGGTTTGAGGATATGAAGACTATAGTTGAAAACGGAAAAAGAAAGACGGCTGTTGCTAAAGCTACGGTCAAAGAGGGTAAAGGGATCATAAGGTTTAATTCAATGCTCCTTGAAGCTGTGCAGAATCCTTTCATAAGAGCAAAGATAAGAGAGCCTCTTAAGCTTGCCGGTGATAGGATCAATGGCATAGATATATATATTAAGGTAAATGGTGGGGGTTACATGGGACAGGCAGAGGCTGCAAGAACAGCTGTTGCTAGAGGAATAGTGAATTACTTTGAGGATGAGGAACTGAAGCAAAGATTCCTTGAGTATGATAGAGCGCTCTTCATAGATGATATGAGACAGAAAGAACCGAAACACTATGGTGGACAGGGTGCCAGAGCTAAGAGACAGAAGTCATACAGGTGATTAAAAATGATAATACCGGTGAGATGTTTCACTTGCGGTAGGGTCATCGCGAGTGATTACGAGAAATTTGTTGAGAGAGTAAAGAAGGGAGAGGATCCAAAGGAGGTTCTTGACGCCCTTGGCATAGAGAGATACTGCTGCAGAAGGATGATCCTGTCGCATGTAGATCTTATAGATGAGATCTCTGCTTATGAATGAAATCTTAGAAAAAACCAGAGAAGAGATAGGCAACAAAAAGGTTATAGCAGCAGTCTCTGGAGGCGGTGACAGCACTCTTGCCGCACACATTGCCAGAGAGACAGGAGCGGAGGTTTTTGCAGTATTTGTTGATTCCGGGTTATTGAGAGAGGGAGAAGCAGAAAGGACTGAGAAATACTATAGGGAAATTTTTAGGGATAATTTTGTTTTCGTGGACGCAGGCAAAGAGTTTTTTGAAGCTCTTAAAGGTGTAATAGACCCTGAGGAAAAAAGAAAGAGGATAGGCAAAAAGTTTGTTGAGATCTTTGAGAGGATAGCAAAAGAGAAGGGGGCAGAGGTGCTCGTTCAGGGCACAATAGCACCAGACTGGATTGAGAGCGGAGGGCAAGGAAGGGATAGGATAAAGTCACACCATAATGTAGGTGGCATGCCTGAGACATTTCTAAAGGTTGTTGAGCCTCTGAGGGATCTATACAAGGATGAAGTCAGAGAGCTATTGAAACAGGAGGGTATTGGGTCAGGGTTAGAGGATAAACAGCCCTTTCCTGGTCCAGGGCTTGCTGTCAGGGTTTTAGGAGAAGTGACAGAAGAGAAGATAAGGGTTGTGAGAAAGGCAAACGCAATAGTTGAGGAGGTGCTGGATAGGAGCAAAAAGCCATGGCAGTACTTTGCTGTTCTCTTACCTGTAAAGAGCACGGGCGTTAAAGGTGATGAGCGTGTGTATGGTGTAACAATAGTGATAAGGGCTATTGACTCAACGGACGGCATGAGCGGCTCTTTCTCAAGGATACCCTATGATCTTCTGGAAGAAATGTCGAGCAGAATAACAAGAGAGATACCAGAGTGCAATAGAGTTGTCTATGACGTAACGAACAAGCCCCCAGCTACAATAGAATGGGAATAGAATAGAGCAGGATAAAAATAAGAATTATCAATGCCTATCTTGTTTATGATCGGTGTAATAGGTGCGGGCACCATGGGTCAGGGCATAGCCCAGGTTTTTGCAGCTAATGGTTATGAAGTTTTCATAACCGATGCTGAAAGTAGTATCGCAGAAAGAGGGGTGCAAAGGATAAGAGAAAGACTTGAAAAGGATGAGATAAAGGGAAAGATAACAGCAGAGGAAAGAGACAAGATAGTTAGAGCTATAAAAGTTTCAGACGATCTCTCTGAATGCGAACTTGTCATAGAGGCTGTTTTTGAGGACATGGAGACAAAGAAAAATGTGCTCAAAAACATAACTAGCAGGGGGATTATAGCAACAAACACATCATCGATCTCAATAACTGCCCTCTCAAGCTGCATTGAGAAGCCTGAAAGATCTCTGGGAATGCATTTCTTCAATCCAGTACCAAAAATGAAGCTGGTTGAGCTTATTGCAGGAGAGCTCACATCGGAGAGCACTATAAGCAGGGCAAAGGATATTGTAGAGAGCATAGGCAAAGTGCCTGTTTTGGTAAATGATAGCCCCGGTTTTATAGTGAACAGGATCCTTATACCTCAAATAAATGAGGCTTGCTCCATTCTCATGGAGGGAGTAGCATCAAAGGAGGATATAGATAAAGCAATGAAGCTTGGCGCTAACCATCCAATGGGACCTTTAGAACTCGGTGATCTCATAGGTTTGGACGTCTGCCTTAACATAATGGAAGTGCTGTATAAAGAGCTGGGACCCAAATACATGCCATGTCCTCTGCTAAAGAAGATGGTTGCTGCTGGAAAGCTGGGTAGAAAGAGCGGAAAAGGCTTCTATGATTACAGCTAATATGTGATCCCGTAAGGATCTCAGCAAGGATCTGAGATCACCCATGCTTCAATCAGATATTGTCTGTTTTTGCCTCAGATCTACAGATGGGGCTTCCAGAGCGGCTGTCTCACAAGATTTAGACCATGAGCCGCACAGAGATCTCTGGCTCTCTCAGCTGCAGCCTCCAGCTCCGAAGCGCTGAAATCTTTCCCATAGATCTCTTTTATTTTTTCTTCCATCCCCTTTTTTATTCTCAACCTGTCAACAACCACATAATCAGGCTCAGCCTCTCTGATGCGCTCAAAAAGCTCATCCTGCAGGGTAAACTCAGGCATTACAGGACCTATGAAGACAAAGGTTCTTATCCCCTCTTTCTTCAACTCCTTCAGCGTTTCGATCCTCTTCTCTGTGGGATCTGCATGGGGCTCATAGAAAGGCTCCAGGGAGGTTATTGTAAATCCTACCTCCATTCTCTCAAATCTTTTTATTATGTCCACATCTCTCAGCACTAAAGAAGATTTCGTCTGCACGCTCACATAGGCATTGTAGTTCAGCAGTTCTATCAGGCATCTCCTTGTGAGCTTATACTCCCGCTCAAGGGGTTGATACGGATCGGTAACCGTGCTGAGCGCTACTGTTTTATGATATGCTTTTCCGCTCTTGAGCTCTCTGCGTAAGACATCAGCTATGTTCACCTTTGCCCTGGGGTTCATGCTGCGGTGAGTGACATAGGGAGCATAGCAGTAATAGCACCCGTGTCCGCATCCTGCATAGGGGTTAAGAGAGAGCTCTGTATCACTGAGCGATGATGAGCTCAGGGCGCTCCTGCATGTTATTTCTCTGTTGATATCAGATAAACTCATCGATCCTCCTCTGAGCCTTCATATCTTTTATTATAGCGCTTGTATCTATCCACCTCTTTAATGGTATGTCAAAGTGCTGGGAGACGTAAGACAATGCCTGCTCCAGCGTATCAAATTCTTCAGGCTTTGAACTCAGAGCCCTGCGAACGTGCTCCCTCACATTCCAGACGCCAACAGGAAGAACGTATCCCGGGTGAGCTTCTCTCATAACCACAGCTCCTGCCTGTCTGCGCATGTTGCAGAGGCTCTCTGTTATAGCGAGCCTTGAGGCGTAATAGCAACCGCCTATGGCGGCATAGCTTTTTCTTCCTTCATAGAATTCATGATCTCCGAATATCTCCACTTTAGAGCTGTAAGGATTCCACAGGGTTTTTGGGTACCACGCTTCTATGAGCTCATAGCGCCAGGTTGAGGGCAGCATTAGAATCTGCCACCTGTTATCGAGCGCATCCAGCCTGTACACAAGAAACTTATCTATGGTTTCGTAACCCTTTATCTCTTCTCGCAGAGCCTTTGATACCGTATCATCTACTGCGGTTATGCTCCATCTGGTAGGCACGAGCTTTCTTTTCTTTCCAATAAGCCCAGCGCTGAAAGCCTTCTCTATCTGCGATATAAAAGCGCCACGCTCATACAGTTCAATCACACCATCAACAGCTCTCAAATCTGTATCGTAATAAACTCTCTCCAGCAGCGGATTCGCTCTGAAGTTTTGCGCCTCCAGCTTTTCTATAGGGGCGCTAGGCCCGAATGGTTGGGAATTATCGTCCAGTATTATCCTCATGTTTGGTTTCTTTAAGAACTTCGCATGGAGATCAAAGGAAGTTTCGGCAAGAGCAAGCTCCCTTATCTCTCTTATATCCTTCTGCTCTATAGCGTCCACTCTTGCTGGATATTCTCCCCTTACAAGGGATGTGCGGAAGCTCACAATTTCCTCTATGCTCTTTCCATACCAGAGCTCCGGTGTATCCAGCTGGGATGTGTTGCCCGTATATGGAGGTATCAATGGGCCGATGTAAACCTTTGGGTAGCCATATCTACCAACGAATATGCCTGGGGGTGTTGAGCCCTGAAGCTCATCGCTGAGCATAGGTAAGGTTTTTGCATATGCTCTGTTCTTCATTATCACCGGGCAGAAATCCTTGCCACAGAGGTTTCTTCCGCCTCTGCACAGTATGCATTTGTAGCTATCTCTCATTCAATATCTTTGATTTGTTTCGTAGATATATAAAACTTCCGTGAAAGAAGATATACTGGCAGAAGAATCTGATTTATGGATAGAGATCCTGGCTATGCGATCTCCGCGGTTCTGTTATGGTCAACGGTTGCATCCGCATTCAAGATAGCGTTAAGCGAGATGAGCATCAGCGCTCTCATCTTTTACTCTTCTTCCTTCTCAACCCTCATCCTGTTGATCTCAGTCATCCTGCAGGGCAAGCTCTCAAAAGAGATCTTCTCTGCAAAAAACCTTAAGAGATCTCTTCTTTTGGGCGCGCTGAATCCATTTCTCTACTATAATCTGCTCTTCATATCCTACTCTCTCTTACCTGCGCAGGAGGCACAGGGGATCAACTTCTCATGGCCCGTTATCCTTGCGCTACTCTCTCCAGTGATGCTGAAACAGAAGATAAGTGTGAGGAGCATGATGGCAGTGGTGATAAGCTTTTCAGGCGTGATTGTGATATCAATACGCACAGTTTCATTATCCGGAGCCCTTGTAGCTCTATCAAGCGCCTTTGTGTGGGCGATCTACTGGTTAGGAAACACAAGAGACAATGTGGAGCAAAATGTGAGACTTTTTTTGAATTTTCTCTTTGGCTCTCTCTTTGCGTCATTACCATTTCTCTTTGAGTTTGAGCCCCCTTCTCTCTCTGCATTCTACATTGGAGCCTTTGAGATGGGAATAACCTTTATCCTGTGGCAAAAAGCCCTGAAGCTCTCCAGAAATGCGGCGAGAACGGCAAACCTTGTTTATCTGACTCCTTTCATATCTCTGATATTCATACACGGGGTTCTTGGAGAAGAGATAAAGATTAGAACAGTAGCCGGGCTTATTCTTATATTAACGGGCATATTGCTTCAGACGCGGACAAAAATGGAGATGAAAAAGGATAAATAAAGAAGAGCAATAACGATGTGGAGGAAGAAGCAAGATTCTGGGAGAATATAAGAGAGAGCGATGTGAAGTGCAATTTATGCGCCCATAGATGTGTTATAAAGGAAGGACAGAGAGGCATCTGCAGAGTGAGGATAAACAGGGGAGGAAAGCTGTACACTGAGGCTTACGGCGCCATCGCATCTCTAGCTATTGATCCAATAGAGAAGAAACCGCTCTATCATTTTCACCCTGGTAGCTTAGCATTCTCAATAAGCACCGCATCCTGCAATTTTAGATGCCTTCACTGTCAGAACTATGCTCTATCTGCTTGTGGGCTGGATGAGGTATCATACAGGTACATGGGGGTTAGAAGCCTGATAGATAGGGTAAAGGAAAACAGGTGCGATGGAATAGCCTACACATACAATGAGCCAACGATCTGGTATGAATACACCTATGATTGTTCAAAGGCGGCGCATGAAGAGGGTATTTACAACGTCTATGTCACAAATGGTTACATAACTGAAGAGCCCTTAAGGGAGATTGCTCCATATCTTGATGCTATGAACATAGATATCAAGGGAAATGATGCCTTCTACAGAAAGGTTTGCAAGGCAAAACTTGAGCCTGTGCTTGATACATGCAGGCTTGCGAGATCTCTCGGTATACACATAGAGCTAACCTATCTCATAATACCAGGTTACAATGACGACAACCAGAGCATCGAATCTTTTTGTGATTTTGTTGCTGGAGATCTTGGCGGTGAAACACCCGTACATTTCACCCGTTTCTTCCCATACTATAAAATGGCAGACGCTCAACCAACGCCCTACCAGACGCTCTTAAGAGCTTACACAATAGCAAAGGCAAAGAAGCTTGATTTTGTTTATATAGGGAACGTGCTTGATAGGGAGCATAACAGCACCTTTTGCCCCAGATGTAATTCTTTGCTCATAGAGAGGAGCACCTTCAATACGCATCTAGTTGGGCTTGAGGGAAATAGATGCAGAAATTGTGGAAGAAGAATTCCTATAGTCCTTTGAGATAACGATCCTTTAAGGCTATATAATTCTTTGCGTATGTTACAGCCTTTTCTTCTATTTCCGGGTCATTACGTACAACTCTTGCCGGAACCCCCAGCACAAGGCTGTTTGGGGGTATAGTAGTTCCTGCAGTAACAAGGGCATTTGCCCCTACTATGCTTCCCCTGCCTATAACGCTTCCTTCCAGAACTGTGGCGTTCATTCCTATAAGGCAGTTATCCTCAATCTTAGCTCCATGAACAACTGCTGAGTGCCCTATGGTAACAAAATTTCCGATGGTGCAGGGATTTTCCTTCTCCACATGCAGCACTGCGCAGTCCTGAACATTGCTTCCATTCCCTATCCTTATCGGCGCCAGATCTCCCCTTAAAACTGCATTTGGCCATATGCTACAGTCATCACCAAGCATTACATCGCCCATTATCGCAGCTTTTTCATGTATGTAGCATCTCTTTCCAATCATGATGGTAAATGTTCTCTCACTCAAAAAGCTTTTTAATCAGGCACCCAATGTCCTTTATGTTCCTTGATTTCTACAGGGAAGAGCTTAAGAAGGATCTTGAAACAAAAAGGATGCTGGTGCTTCATGATGCAAACATAGATCTTCTGCACGTCATAGATGAGGGGAGTCTTTTGAGATCTCTAGAAAGCTACAAAAAGTGTTACAGGAGCACAGAGGGCTTGGAAAAAGCTGTTCTCAGGATCCTTGAGCTCGCCAGCACAACTGGTGGGGAGATAATGATAGACGATATGCGAGGGGACTTTAATAATTTCAAGCCCTTCCTCCAAAAGAATTCAAAAAGAATCATCTTTACCCTTGGTGGGAATGCAGGAAACACCTCTATTGCCCTCTCAAGGCTTGGTGCGATGGCATGGATTTCAACAGCAATAAGAGACGACAAATACGGAAGATGGATACGAGCTTACCTCAGAGAGAACGGAGTTATGACCGATCTTTTAAAGGTTTTTGATGGAAGCAGAGAAGAAGCCATGACTTTTGGCATTGAGATCCCTCAGAGAGATAGAGGTTTTCTGAACGATAGCTCAGATATAAGGGACTTTAGAGTTGCAGATACCACACAGGAGTTTGATGGGGTTTTGATGCTGGGTCTTCACAAGCTCAAGAGCGGCTTTGATAGAGCGCTGGAATTTGTCAAGACTGTGCACGGTAAAGTTATATCTGATGGGGGGGACTATTCCTCACTCAGTGCAGACAACGTAGAGCTCCTCTTCGAGATATTCAGAAACACAGATCTCTGCTGCATGAACGAAACGGAACTTGCTTTCTGTCTGAGCGCTCTTGGTATAAATTCAAAGAGAGAAAGAGATGCTCTTAGCATCTTTGAGAGCGCGGAAAAGCTTAGAAGTGCTCTTGATCTCAATGTGCTGAATATACACACAGAACTCTTTTCATTTGATCTGTCAAAAGGTAGGTTACTTATATTGCCTACTCTTGAGCCAAGAAGGATCTCTGTTAAAACAGGTTTAGGTGACGCCTATGTGGCTGGCAAGAGCTTTGGCTTCCTGCAGAGCGAGAGGCAGGGACTTGCTCTGGGAAATGCCAATGCAATGGTTAAGCTTGAAAAGGGCGATTTTCCTGCAATGGAAGAGATAAGGAAGAGGTCAAAAACGATAAAGATAAAGGAAAGAGGCAGGGAAGAGGTTGAGAGCCTGATAAAGGAGCTGGGGGCAGAAACAGTTGAAATAAAAATATAGGAGGAAAGACATTTCCTATAGGCCGCTGTAGCTCAGTGGTAGAGCGGCTGGCTTGTAACCAGCAGGCCGGGGGTTCAATCCCCTCCAGCGGCTCTTGATTAGATCCAACCAAACAGGAGGTACAACCAATGTCCTCTAGCAGTCTTTAAATTTAAAGCTCTTAACACATATCTATAAGAGAAGATAGTAACATATACATATCCAAAATATAGTAAGAACATTGGTGAGAGGCACTGTGAAAAAATTGTTTGCTGCTGCAGAAAATTTTGATAGATGTCTTCCTTAGATGGCGGCTAATCACATTCTAACTCTCAGATCTTTGCATGGTTTTGTACCCATAGAAAAGATATTTACAGAATTGAAGGGATATAAAAAAGAAGGAAAAGAACAAAATTGATCTAAAAATTAGAAACTAAAGAGTTTCGATCTTCAGGTGTCCTTCACCATCCAGTAGAGCATAGCTGGAAGTGCTATCCCAGACATACCCGCAGTTTATGAAGGAGAAGTTGGATCCCCTCAGTATCAAAGGTTTGTGTATATGTCCATAACATATGGTGTTAAACTCTTCATTGCTCCAGTATATTCCATACTCTTTCATTTTAGAATCTAATACTCCAGGATTCTGGGAGAAAAATGGCTCATTTTTTATGACCTTGGGCATCACTATGCTGAAAAGGGTAAATGTGCTTGCGCTCATCTCTTCCAGTTTTCCTCTAATGATCAGACGCATGGAAACTCTGGATATGACCCTGACGAATGTTCTTGCTCTCATCATAATGAGATCCTGCTTTATCGCCTCAACTTTTTTCCTTCCCTTATCTGAATATGCCCTCTCTACTTCTTCAAATATATCGGGACAAAACTCCCAGAATCTGTCTACAAAGTTCAGTACCCTGTTTATGTCTCTGTATCTGAATGGAAAGACATTGAATATGTCAAACTGGTGCCCGTGTATAAACATGATCTTATCTTTAATATAGAAGGGATAGTGGATCCTTGCCTTGCCTACCCTTTCAGCCTGTTTATAGAGCAGATCATGGTTTCCGGGCACATATACCACATTATCGCAGGAGTCCAGGAGATCAAAGAAGAGATCTTTATGCCTGTTTTCTTCAATGTTCCTGCTATAGAGCGTGTCTATTATGTCCCCCACAAGGATGAGCTCATCAGGGTTTTCATCCCTTACTCTTTTTATCAGTTTTGAGACATTCTCGCGGTATTTCTCTTCATTCTCCACAACCCTGCCAAAGTGAATATCAGAAACAGCGAGATATTTCACAGAGGTAATGATATTGCTCATTTAAATAGATATCAAAATAAGATTGGTATGCTATAACCATCATGCTTGGTGTTGAGCTCTGCGGTATAAAGCTTGATAGCCCCCTGATATCCGCTTCAGGCATTCTTGATGAGCATGCAGAGAGCATGATAAGGCTGCTTGATGCAGGTGCTTCGGCTGTCACAACGAAATCCATAGGTAATTTGGAGAGAAAAGGGAATGAAAATCCCGTAATAGCTGAAGTTGCCTGTGGTCTGCTCAATGGGATGGGTCTGCCCAACCCGGGGATAGAAAGGTTTGCTGGGGAGATGGAGATCGTAAAAAGAAAAAGAGCTAACAGCGTAATAATCGGGAGTGTGTTTGCCTCCAGCGCTGAGGATTTTGCAATTCTTGCGAAAAGGATGGAGAGTTATGGAGCATCTGCTGTAGAGCTTAACCTGAGTTGCCCGCATGCAAAGGGTTTTGGAGCAGAGGTGGGGAGTGACCCGCAGGCTGTGTTTGATATAACCAAAGAGGTGAAAAAGAAAGTAAACATACCGGTGTTTGTCAAGCTCACGCCGAATGTAAGAAGCATAGTTGATTTAGCAAAGGCCTGCGAAGAAGCAAATGCGGATGGTATAACCGCGATAAACACAGTAAGAGGCATGAAGATAGATGTGGAATCTTTTCATCCTGTGTTGAGCTGCAGAATTGGAGGCTTGAGTGGCCCTGCGATAAAGCCCATAGGCATAAGGTGTGTTTATGAGATAGTAGAAGAGGTGGATTTGCCTGTTATAGGCGTTGGTGGGATTGTTGATGGGAAAGATGTTATAGAGTATATGGCCGCAGGAGCGAGCGCCGTCGGTATAGGATCTGGTGTGTATTACAGAGGTTTGGAGATATTTGGGCTTGTAAGAAGGGAGATGGAAGAGTTCTTCAGGGAAAAGAAAATTGGAATAGAAGACATAAAAGGTATAGCTCACAGGAGGTAATATGAGGAGGGTTAAGGTTATAGAGAGAAGGAAAGAAGCAAAGGACACGGAGAGCATATACTTTGAGGGATGCTCTGAAGCTTTGCCCGGGCAATTCATCATGGTCTGGCTCCCGGGCATAGATGAATTTCCAATGTCCCTCTCAAGGATAGGCAGGATCTCGAGCATAACCGCTCTTAAGAAGGGCGCAGGAACAGAAGCTTTGATGTCCGCTGATGAGTTCTCGATAAGGGGGCCATTTGGCAACGGTTTTTCTTTGTGCAGGGGTAAGGAAAAAGATAAAGAAAAGGAAAAAAAGATTCTAATAGCCGGCGGGATAGGGATGGCTTCTCTTCTTCCTATGGTGGCAAGGGATGATACAGTATTCCTTGGAGCAAAAAGCAAGGATTACCTTCCATTTGTGGATGAGATGAGAGCTAGAGGCGCTGATGTTAGGATAGCCACAGATGATGGATCATGCGGCTTTAAAGGCAGTGTTATTGAATCTCTGCCGGAGCACCTCTGCTCAGAGCGCATATATGCCTGCGGGCCCATGGAGATGCTGAGATCTCTTTACGAGCATGGTATAGATGCTGAGGCTTCTTTAGAGAGCTATATGAAATGTGCTATAGGGATATGCGATAGCTGCACGATAAATGGGTTTGTGGTATGCAGGGAAGGTCCTGTAGTAAAATTGGACAGGATCTTCGGGTCACGATGAGATGCTCAGGTACATGCAGAGATGTGGTAAACTGCGGAAATGATTTAACCCAACAGATATATTTTCCTGTGTGCTCATAACAGAGTTCGATCCATGGAAGAGCAATATGTGTACATGCCCTTTAAAATATTCCCTTAATCCCTACACCGGCTGTTCCCACGCCTGCGTATACTGCTACATAAGCTCTTACATAAAGGATCCTTTTCACTCAAGGCCCAAAAAAGATGCTGTGAGAGAGGTGGAAAGAGAGGTAAAAAAGATGAAAGACACAACATTCATATCTCTCTCAAATTCTAGTGATCCATATCCACCAGAAGAAAGAGAGATAGGGATAACAAGGGACATATTGAGGGTTCTCAACAGCTATGGCGCAAGGTTCCAGATAGTGACAAAATCAGACATTGTTGTGAGGGATGCAGATCTTATCAATGACAATGTTGTGAGCATAACGATAACGACAAGGGAGTCCAAAAGGGTAGAGCCGGGAGCGCCGAGCACAGAAGCGAGAATAGAAGCTTTAAAAACTCTGAGCGATAGGGGAATAAAATGCACTCTGCGTTTTGATCCTGTAATCCCGGGGATAAATGATTATTACGCATATGATGTGATACACAGTGTGAGTGATTATGTTGAGCATGTGACATCCTCTACCTTAAAGCCAAGGAAAGATTCTTTAGCAAGGCTAGAGAGGGTCTTTCCACAGATAAGATGGAGGGAGCTCTATTGTGAGAATATAGGCGGGAGCTACTATATGCCGAAAGAGGAAAGATTAAAGCTTATGTTGGGAGTTAAAAGCATATGCGATGAGCACGGTCTAACCTTCTCATGCTGCAGGGAAGGTTTTGATATAAACACAGGGAAAAGCTGTGATGGGAGCCACCTTTTATGGGAAAGATGATGGGGCAGAGCGTTGTGCTATTCGATGGAAAAAAGAGATACCTGGTTCTTGTTGAGGATAAGGAAGTCAAAAGGAAAGGTATTGGTCGATGGAATCCTAAGGTTTTAGAGGATAAGAGGTTCGGGGATACTATAAAGATTGGTTCAAAGGAATTCCTGATACTGAAGCCATCTTTGAAAGATATGATACTCGGAATTGAAAGAAAGGCACAGATAATAACTCCAAAAGATGCATGTCACATAGTATTCTATTGCTCCATAAAGAGCGGCTCCACAGTAGTTGAGGCTGGAAGTGGTTCAGGTGCTTTAACAATAGCCCTTGCTCACTTCACTTTTCCAGAGGGTAGGGTGATTAGCTATGATATCAGGAGGGACTTTCTTGAAGTAGCAAAAGAGAATGTGAGAATGAGCGGGTATAAAAACGTGGAGTTTAAGGAGGGAGATGTTAGAGAGAAAATAGATGAAAAAGGTGTGGATGCGGTTATATTTGACTTTTCTGATCCATGGAATGCTGTGCAGAATGCTTACCATGCTCTCAAGGATTTTGGTTACATATGCTGTTACTGCCCCACAATAGAGCAGATAGAGAAGTGCGTTTCCTCTCTTTCAGGCTTCACAGATGTCATTACTATTGAGGTTCTGGAAAGGGAGATGGTGATAAGAGAGGGCAGCTCCAGGCCGGGAAATATCGGTATAGGGCATACAGCTTACATGTGCTTTGCCCGGAAGATGCCCCAGATCACTTAGATCTCAAACCGAATCGTTTATAATTCCCACACTCTTCACAAAAGATGGATACCCAGTTACCCTTTACTCTAACCCTGCAGTTAACTCCTGGCACAAGGTAAGCACCGCACTTGCACATCCAGTGCTTTCTTTCGCCTATCCTCACCCTATGTTTCATTGATGCTCTTTTCGCAAGGTAAACGTAACGAGCGGCAAGATCCTTTTCTCCATTCTTTGTTGCCTCCTCTGCGAGCTCTAACAAGCGCTCTATGGCCTCTTTAGCATCCATCTGATCTATTTGATAGTGATCTCTTGCCTTATCTTCTTGTTTGTTACTGGTGTCCTGTGATATGGGTCTGAGGACATTGCTTTGCGTAATTCTTGGAAGCAATAAAGAAATATCAAAAACCCGCTTATCACTTATGCGAGAAGCACTTGTTA
>WOYI010914239.1_pt1 | contig 15628 bp, 15 predicted proteins | sample 6423411 | NCBI WGS metagenome assembly WOYI01 (sample SAMN13441803, study PRJNA592873) | oil field metagenome | biome: oil field; feature: oil-well bore; material: oil-contaminated soil; isolation source: oil-contaminated soil from oil-well borehole | place: Germany: Wietze | collected 2016-10-18 ...
TGCCGCAGGTATTCGGCAGCCTCGTTTGCCCAGGCAGTGCAGACCATCAGGCTGGTCGAGTGGATGATGCCCGCTTCCAGCACCTGAATAATGCCCTGGTTGATGGCGTGGCACATACCGAAGTCATCAGCATTCAGGATTAACAGTTGCTGATTTTCCGAATAGCCCAAGAGGCGGTTGGTCAGTCCTGGTTGCATGCTCCCCGATTTCAGAGGTGATAGTCGACGGTGGAGAGATCCCAGGGTTCGTATATCTTGGGAACATCGTTGATTAATCGCTTGGTATAGGCTTCCTTCGGGTTGAGGATAACTTCATCCGCGCTGCCAGATTCAACGATCTTGCCGTGCTCCATGATATAGACTTCGTCTGAAATGAAGTAAGCCAAACCAATATCGTGGGTGATAAAGATCAGGGTCATGTTGATTTCATCGCGCAGCTTAAGCAGCATTTCCAGGATAGATGCGCGGCTGCAGGCATCGATCATCGAAGTTGGCTCATCCGCCAGCAAGATTTTCGGCTTCAGCAAAAACACGCGCGCAATCATTAAACGCTGCATTTGACCGCCAGAAAGCTCAAACGGGTACTTATTGGTAAGCTCAGCAAACTTGAGATTGACAAAACGGCAAGCTTCTTCCATCATGGCAATCTTTTCTTCTTTGGGCACCTTACGTCCACCCCTGAGATGGATGCAATCCAACAGCACGTCATCGATTTTTGTGAAAATGTTGTAAGACGAGTAAGGGTCCTGAAAAATCGCTTGAATCGATTTCCAGTATTCCTTGCGCTTTTTGGACGTGCTGATATCCAATGGTTTCCCACGGAAGTAGATTTGACCTGAGGTCACATTGGTCAGCCCCAGCAGCATTTTGGCCAGGGTGGTTTTACCGCTGCCAGACTCACCCACAATTGAGATTACCTGGCCGGCATTGAAGCAAAAGTTAATGTTATCGACTGCCACCGTGCGGGATTTTCCAAAGGCATAGATTTTGGTGAGATTAGTTCCACTTAGACAGGTTTCACAGGTTTCATCAGCCATTGTTATACGCCTTTCTTAACACATCCTCGCCGAATATACAACGGTAGGCGCGGTCACCTTCCGCTGGACGCATCGAGATTTCGTGTGTCTTGCATTCCTCTACGACATATTTACAGCGCTCAGCAAATTGACAGCCCTGAGGGGGATGTTTAAGATTGGGGGGCACGCCTGGAATTGAGGAAAGTTTGGAATTGCGTACTCCGGCCTCAGGTACGATGATTGAACCCATCAAACCCTTGGAATAGGGGTGCAGGGGGTCGAATACGGTTTGGCGGGCGGTCCCTTTTTCAACAATTTGCCCGGCATACATCACCATGATATCGTCTGTGACGTTATAAAGCAGCGGAAGTTCGTGGGTGATAAAGATCATCGCTTTAACCAGACCGCGATCCATCAGGTCCAACAGCATCTTGATGACCATCTTCTGACTGGAAACATCCAGGGCGGAAGAGGGCTCATCCGCAATTAATATTTTTGGGGAAAGGAAGACCGAAATCGCGATGACCGTGCGCTGCTTCATGCCACCAGAGAGCTCGACTGGGTAATGATCCAGAACTGACTTCGGCAGCCCCAGCAATTCAAAGCGCGTTTCGGCAAGCTGGCGAATTTCCTTCTTGTCCGAATTGGGTTCATGTGCCAGAACCACATCCTCAATAAAATTGATGATCTTGCGGGTCGGGTTAAGCGCATTCATGGCGGATTGCGGAATGTAGGCAATCTCTTGTCCCAATACTGATTGCCGGACCGCATCCGGCTCAAGACTTGAGATGTTTTTGCCGTCAATGACGATATCACCGCTGACATAGTGCAATGGCGCGAAGTAATAACCCATCAGACTCAGAGCCAGCGTTGACTTGCCGCAGCCCGATTCACCTGCGATTCCCAGTGATTTGCCCTCCTCCACTTCGAGTGAGACATCGTTGACGGCGTAGACATCTTCGTTGTAGCGCGTGATGTATTTGGTTTTAAGGTTATCTACCTTAAGGATGGTTTTTCCCATGCAACACCTATTCCCTTAAAGCCGGATTGAAGATTTGATCGAGGCTTGTATTGATCAGGTTCATCGAGAAGGTAATCAAAGCAATCACCACGATTACTGGGAAATAAGCCCACCATTTACCTAAAATGTGAGCCTGGTAAATCATCGCCCAGTTCATCATCAACCCCAATGTGGGAACCAAAGTGGTTTTTGGGCCCAGTCCTAAAATTGAGAGGCTAGCCTCAGCAAGAATCGCGGATGAGATCTGCAGGATAAAGGCCATAACCACATAAGAGGCGATATAGGGCAGAATGTCCCGCAATATGATCGAAGCGGTGGAGTGACCTGATAGTTTGGATAAGTTGACGTGGTCGCGGTTGCGCAGTGAAATAACCTGCGCGCGCACCGCCTTTGTTGTCCAAACCCAAGAAGTTAAACCTATCACAATCGCTATAGTGGTCGGTCCTCGCTCGCTCTGACTGATACTGTAAGAAATCAGGATCAGGATAATCAGGCTGGGGATGACAATCAACAAGTTGGTGAAAAACATAATCAGATCGTCCAGCCAACCCCCCACATAGCCCGAAATCAAGCCCAGCACCAGTCCAATTGCGGTCGCTATCGAGCCTGCAATCAGACCGATCTGCAGAGAGACCCCGGTGGCTTTAACCAACTCTGTCAGTACATCCCTACCAAAGTTGTCTGTTCCGAGAGGTAGTACCCTTACACTGGAAACCTCACCAATATTCACGTAATCCAAAGGTAAAACTTGTCCGGTCTTTTCAAGCACGCCGTCAGTTTCCCTGGCAAGAATGAGGCCTTCAGAATCAAGCAAACTTACCAGTTTGTCGTTCAGGCGGCGATAGTATTGCAGCTTGGCGAATATCATGCCCTTGACGTTCAATTTGGGGTCGTACTTTTCAGCCCAAAGCGCGAGCAAGGCTGCTGTGTCTTCAATGTTAATCTGCTCTTCAGGTACACCAACTGCAAGCAGATAAGTTTTCATTTCAGCGCGATCTTCAAGCGACAGCTTTGAAGCCAAACGTTTAGCCTCGGCATCTGCAAGGGTGAGACTGTATATAGGTGCACCGCTGACGCTATCCAGGTTGCTGACGTAAACTCCGGGTGGGAAGAAGGTGCCCCTGCCGATAATTTCGAGGGGCGGATTAGGCACAAACAGCGGATACAAGAAAATCATCAACAGTAAAAAAACCAGGATTCCAAATCCCAATCTGAATTTACCGTCCTTGAAAATACTCTTCAGTGTGTTTCTCATCGGTGCGGCTCCTTATTCTGCTTGGGTTGCACGGATGCGAGGATCAACAAAACCGTAGAAAACTTCTACGAGAAAATTCACAATCAGAACCATAATCGTAATAATCAAAGTAACCGCCGAGACAAGCGGGTAATCCTGCCCCTTAATGGCGGAAAGGATGGTTGTACCCAAGCCGGGATAACTGAAAATAGTTTCAGCAACAATCGAACCTCCTACCATCGTACCAATTGAGAGTGCCAATCCGGTTAACTGGGGCAGCATGGCGTTTCTGAAAACATATTTGACAATCTGGTTGTCTTTAATCCCCATAAAGCGGGAATATTTCACATAATCGGCATTTAATTCGTAAATCGCCATCGAACGCATACCAATCGCCTGACCGCCAATTGTGATCAAGACAATCGACAAGAATGGCAATACATAATGATGCAAAACCGATGCAACGAAACCCCAACTGAGCGTGGGTATCATGTCAAAACCATAACCCCCGGAGGTTGGGAACCACCTTAATCTGACAGCAAAGATTACCAAGAGAATCACTGCCATGCCAAAAGCAGGAAAATTACTGATTAATATACTGAGAGGCAGTAAGGCCTTATCAAAAGGTCCTTTGCGGTAGGCAGCCACCGCACCGAGGGTGTTGCCCAGAATCCATCCCACGATAATGGCTGGCAATTGCAGGGCTATCGTCCAGGTAACAGCCGACTTGATAATATCTGAGACAGGCCGAGGGTACTGGGTAAACGAGACGCCAAATTCACCTCTAAAAACATTGCGGACATAGATGAAAAATTGTTCAATAATCGGTTTGTTAATGCCAAACTGTTCGGCATAGTTCTCATAAATTTCCTTTACTCCCGTAGAAGTTGACATACCCTGGGCAAGCCGCGAAACAATTCCGGCTACTGGGTCACCCGGCATCAGCGTTGGAAGCAAAAAATTCAAAACAAACGCGAAAATTGTCGTGATCAGTAACCACAACAGTTTTTTTCTGAAGTACTTCCAGTAACCTTTCAAGACTGACTCCTTTTCCCAGCCCCTTTGAAGTGAGCCATGTTCCACGAATGTGGAACATGGCTCTTTGGTACAGATTAGTTTATGGGTTGACCAGGGTCAAGTTGTACAGACCGGCAATACTATAGCCGTCAGTCAGGTCCAGTGGAGGTACAGCTGGGTCTGTGCCATCCCCTTCGTGGGGGAAGTTGGTCCAAACACTCTCGTTGACCGTATGGAAAGACTGCGGGCGATACATCAGGGTGAAGGAAGGTACATCGGTTAGATAAATCTTGACCAATTCAGTGTAATTGGCTTTGATCTTTTCCGGATCATCAATTGTGGGAATTTCATCGATCAGCGCGTCAGCAGCGGGATTCTTGTATCCACCATAGTTACCATTCCAGTTGTTGGTGGTTTCAGCAAACATGCTGTGCATGAGATGCTGAGTTCGGCTCCAGGGTTGGGTGGGGCCAGCACCATCAGACCACATCATGAAGATGTCATAACCTTCCTGCAGCGGCCAGTTGGTTACAACGGTTTGGTAGACGGCCCATTCGGGGAAATTGGTAGTGATGTTGATGCCAATCTTGGCACCAGCAGCCGCCACCACTTCCATAGCCGCTTGCCAGTCAGACCAGCCATTCGGGCAGAGTGCCTGGAACGCTAATTCCTTGCCGTTGTATTCACGATTACCATCGCCATTCGTGTCCACAATGCCAGCATCATCCAGCAGCTTTTTAGCGCCTTCGATGTCATTGCCAGCCCACTGCAGGTCCTTGACGGCTTCGTGATCATACAGAGCTTGCTCGCCTGGAGTTGGGTTCATCAATGAGCGGGGAACCTGGGTGAAGGTAGCGGATTGGTTTGTCATGGCATTGGCAATGATGGTGTCGTAATCTACTGCTAAGGCAATAGCCTTGCGCACAGCAACCTGATCCAGACCGGGCACAGCCAGGTTAAAGAATGCGGTGGGGAGGCTTGCGCCGATGCCATAAGGTGGTTCGGGCAGGTAGGTCGAAATCGGCAGATTATCCTTCAGCCAGAAATCCTGGACGTTGGAGTTGAATTGTTGTGAAACATCGACTTCACCAGCCTGGAGGGCGGTGGTGCCAGCAGCATTATCCTTGTAGATGATGTGGGCAAGGTACTTGGGCGCGGGCAGTTTTCCCCACATGGAGGCGTCCTGTCCCCAATAATTATCGTTACGAATGTAGACGACCTTGCTGTCATCAGCGAAGAATTTTCCATAAGGTCCGGAATAAGCCACATCCTCCGCGGGATCGGTCAGGAATTTTTCAGTCTCTGCACCGATGCGAGCTTCGAGTGTCTCAGTCCATGCTTTTTGGATGACGTAGTTGGAACTCAGGTAGGCTTGGACGATCATGCTGTTGACGGGCTTGCCATCATCACCAAGTTTTGCTTTGACGACCACTGTAGCGGGGTCAACAGCCTCAATATTCTCAATATAAGGCTTGCCGGCAGCACCAAACTGGGTGTTGTATTTGATGTGGGACGCCCAGGTATAAGCCACATCATCAGCGGTAACAGGGGTGCCATCGTTCCATTTTGCGGCAGCCTTGATCTTGAAGGTGATCTCGGTTCCAGCATCATTCCAGACCAAATCACCATCGGCCAGCAGAGGATATTGTTTGCCGTCCATCATGTTGTAAATATAGGGGGTTTCGAACATGATAACACGGGCACTATCCTGGGCAGCAATGGCCATGGCATTGTTGTTGCTGGATGAATAGGGGTTCCAGCCAACCACCGAGCCCCACTGTTGACCATTGAAGTATAGGGTCTCTTTGCGGGGCAGAACGGTGTCGCCGGCTTTGACCTCTGCCACAGGGGCTTCGGTTGGAGCGGGAGCTTCAGTCGGGGCAACGGTAGGCTCAACGACGGGAGCTGCGGTAGGCTCGACGACGGGAGCTGCGGTTGGTTCTACGACCGGAGCTGCAGTTGGGGCGGCTGTGGGTTGAACACAAGCCCCAAGGATCATGCTCAGCACGATCACGATGGAAAGAACTATCATTGTACGTTTCATTACTTACTCTCCTTTTGTGAATCTCGTAAAAATGAACTCAGGACTGTACAGGACGTGTCAATAAACTGTTTTCAATCTCCTCCTTTATCATTGTTTGGACGATCTCCTCATCCTTTAATTGTTGGTTATGGTTTACCCGAGCCGTTGAATTGCGAATTACAAGCTCAGTCGGCAAACTAATGCAATGGGACTCTTTGGAGCCACTTTCAATTATTTCAATCAATAAATTCGCCGCCGCCTCACCCATGCCCTGAATTGGCTGTCGAATCGTGGTAAGCGAAGGTGTGACGGTACTGGAGGCGGGAATGTCATCAAACCCAATCAAGCCAATATCATCGGGAACCCGCAAACCAGCTTCATTCAGGCAGCGGATGGCCCCCATCGCCGTTACATCGCTGGCCGCAAAAACAGCGTCAGGCATAAATTGAAGCAGAGCCTTCATCCCAAAATAACCTCCAGCTTCAGTAAAGTTTCCTTCAGCAATCAACCTGGGGTCCAATTTCATCCCTGCACTGATCAAGGCGTCTTTGTAGCCTTCAAGGCGATCCACCCCAGCCATCTGGTTAAGAGGCCCGGTAATGGTAGCGATGCGGGTATAGCCTTGCTTGATCAAGAAATCTGTGGCCTGGTGAACCGCTTGCCTGTTATCGACATCAATTACGTTTGCCACCAGGTTGGGTTGGCGGCCGATAATAACGAATGGCAGATCACTATTGGCCAGGGTGGTCTGAATAGGATCGCCTATCAAGGTTGAGGCAACAATCACGCCATCTACCAGGTGGTTTTGAACCAGGCGCCCTACCAGACGTTTTTCAAATTTCACGTCTGAAATTGAGAGCATTACCGAATAATCCTGGCGGTTGCAGGCAGTCGACACGCCTTGCAGCAGGATGGGAAAGTAGGGGTCGGTAAACAAAGACGGAACGCCGGCGGGAATGACGACACCCAAAACGTTGGTGTGCCCTGAGGCCAAACCCCGGGCGGCCAAGTTGGGATAAAAATTGTAGTCTTCGATGATTTTAAGAACACGTTCCCTTGTGACCGGGCTGACTCTTCGATCACGATTGATCACTCGTGAAACGGTGGACCTGGAAACTCCACTGATTTTTGCGATGTCCTCGAGGGTGAGGGGCATATCGGAAATCTCTCCTTTTGGGAACGTTTCCACGTGGGAGCGCTCTCATAAGTACATTATATTGCCTTGCTCCTCCTTGTCAATAGTATTAACTCCAATTATCGAAACATTAACATTTGTTTTTAAGCGCAACGAGAGCCAATCGGCTTTCCAATCATTCATGGAAAGACTCCCGGCTGGGCGATCCCGACTGCCAGGATGAACATCTAAATTGTTTACTGCGGTTTAGTAACAAAACAGATTGACCAAGAGTTCAGTCAGTCCCGTCCTTGCATTAGTAATTATCGCCTGCATTTGTTCAAGTCTTCACACTGCCCAATGGAATGGCGTCCGCAGCATCCAGGCGCTCAGCCCTGTAGTGAAGAAAACTTGCTTTCCGGGCAATCACGCCAAGGAACAGCAGCATAATAATGCCCATTCCAATGGCTACCTGATAGACCAATTCAGGCTTTTGGTCGTAGAGGAAACCTGCCAGTACTGGTGCAAGGATGAACGCCAAAGATTTGGAGGTTTCCGCGATCCCAAAGCCCAAGCCCACCTGGGCTTTATGCAAAAGAGGCCTCACCACGGATGACGTAATGGCGTTGATCACACGGAAGCCGCCCCACATAAAGTATGCCAGGCCAAAAATGAGTTCGGACCTGCCTTTCAAGAGCAAAACAGAAGAGGCGATGACGGCGGTTTGGCCAACCAAATAGATAGGCCAGGCAAGCAATTTGCCCAGAAATAAATTGAAAATTATGCCGCCAGCACTCATAACCATGCCAAATAGCCCCAGGGTCTGCAGGCTGACACCACGCTGGTTGTGCAGGAAGTTGGAAGTAAGCGGGTTGGGTAGGAAAGTGGTAAAAGCCACAGCAAAAATGAGGCTGCAAGCCAGCACAAAATTGCGGTCCTTGAAAAGCGCCCTGGCGGCAGGCTTGCCTTCAGATGTGTGCACCGGCAGGTCTCTGATTTTCAGGATCATCACCGTGGACACCATAAAGATCGCCGCAGCCAGGAAGTAGAGCGGCCTAAGTCCAACACGCTCAGCCAAAAAACCTCCCAGGATGGGTCCGAAGAGATAACCAACCATGTATGAGGCTGAAATAAAGGTGAAAGCCTGATTGTCAGACCAGGAGCCTTTGCTTTCAGAAATATAGCTGTTCATCGGGGTAAGCACAGATCCTGTGATGTTATATAGCAGCATTCCCAGCACAAAAACGGGCAGTGTGCGGCCAAGCGCCATCAACAGTGCAGCCAAACAGCCAATTGCCCAACTTAATATCATCAGTGCCTTACGGCTGACGCGATCGCTAATCAAGCCTACTGGTATCTGCATAAAACCAATCACCACCATACTGAGGCTGATGATGAAGCCAATCTGGATGGGGTTGGCACCCAATTCCTGCAGGTAAATAGGTTGGAAAATCATAAAGAGTCCCTCGCCAAGGGACCAGACTACCAAAGATAACGCGATCAGGTTCAGATCGCGGCGTTCACCATTAAGGAAACACCTCATTCCCAGAAGGATTCCAGCGGCAAAACGGGCCTGGGTAAATCTGTGAGGCTGCGCAGACCTTCCGGGGTTACCACGACGTCATCTTCAATGCGCACGCCAAAACGGCCGGGCAAATAGATGCCGGGTTCGATCGTAAAGGTCATACCCTCTTCAAGAAGCAGCGGATTCCCCGAAAAGATGTAAGGTGCTTCGTGAATTTCCATTCCCAAGCCATGCCCTGTACGGTGGGTAAAGTATTCTGCATATCCACCTGCTTCAATGACGGAGCGGGCAAAGCGGTCAACTTCTCCGGCAGGCATACCCGGCTTGCTGTTTTCACGCGCGCTGCGGTTGGCTTCGTAAACCAGACCCGCGACCGTTCGCATTTCCTCGCTTACTTCCCCGTAAGAGAAAGTGCGGGTAATATCGGAAGCATAGCCTTCAAATACCGCGCCATAATCGATAAGGAGAAAATCACCCTCTTTGAGAGCCCGCTGCCCAGGGGTGGAATGTGGATTAGCCGCATTTTCACTGAGTGCCACGATAGCGCCAAAGCCTTCACCCTGAGAGCCAGCCCGGGAGAGTTGAACGGCCAATTCCCCCGCAATTTGTTGTTCAGTCCAACCGGGGCGGATGATACGCAGCGTGGCCAGAAGAGCGTTTTGGGCAATGATGGCAGCCTGGCGCATTTTGGCCAATTCGGATTCGTCTTTGTGAAGCCGCAGAGAAGCCAGGGTTTGGCCGGCATGCACGATTTCTGCTTGCGGTAAGGCCTGCTGCAGGTAACTTTCTTCCAGGATGCGCATGCGGGTGGGCTCCACTCCAATCCGCAGTGCCCGGCCGGAAAAGGCAGCGAATCCTTCAATGAAAGCTTGATTCCACGATTCAGGATTATCTTCATAGGTTTGGGCATGCACTGGGAAGCCAAGCCCTTCCAGTTTGCCCTTTTCCAGGGCTGGCAGAACGATGGAAACTCGACCGTCAACACCAAAGAGAGCAATCACCGGGCGTTCCATCAAGTGGAAGTCCAATCCGGTTAAGTAAACCAGGCTTGACCCTGGGTTTAGAGCAACTGCGTCAAGGCTGTTCGCGTGCATTATTTGGGTTAGTCTTTTCAATCTGCTTTCCATGGCTGATCTCCTAATCGAAAAATTATAAATCAAGCCCTCCCAGTTTATTGAAGATTGCGAGGGCACTCACACAAAGTTGGAATTTGTGGCTTTAATCGTTTAATAAATTGGTTAAGGCTGATTTTTAGTGTGTTTGCGGAACCAGGCAATTTCACGCAGGATGGCAACCAGAACCAGGAGCAAGATCAAACCAGCCAGGGCTACCAGCAAATTGGTATCTATAATCGGCGGCAAGGAGGCAATCTCTTCAGCGCTCAATGGCATTGGCGTAACCGTTATAGTTGCCAGTGCCGTAGCCGTCTGTTGGCCGGCTTCGACGAAGGCTTGGTTAGATCGGAGTGTCGTCAGTAAAACCAGGGCAATAACTGCAAATATCAGGATAAAGAGCGCGGATCGCGTACCAGCCCAGGGGTCTTCAACTTTTTTTTTGAGACCATCCTTCAGATTCGAATTCACTTGACGCTCTCCAAAGTTCGGGATGTGATTAAACCCGGGTCACCGGCATCCTGCAGGGCATCCAAAGTCGCTTTACGCAATATAGGCCCCAAACGGTTGATAATACTTTCTTCAGGCATTGGCAAGCTCATCTCGCCGATATGCGTCCAGGGAACTTCAGTGCTGAGGTCATCCCATAATGTCAGTGCGGACGGTCTGGCAGGGAGCAAACCAAGGGCTTTCGTGTAATTGCCCATAAATTCTGGTTCTGAGACTGCCAGGATTAATGCTTGAATCTTGGAAAGCTTTTCAGGGTTGGGGGTGCTGATTGCCCAAAACCATCCTTGAGCCAGGGTTTTACCAGGCAGAGCAATGCGCAATGTGACACCGCTGGTTTTTTCCTGGTTATTCTTGAGCAGTTGGCTGAGCTTGATAAAACCAATATCCGTATTGCCATTCAGCAGGGCATCCAGTATCTGCGCTTCTGTCTGAGCCTGCACCGAGATGGTACTGATATGACGGTCCATATGAGCCTGATGCAGAAAGAGGATGGAGCGGGCGAGGGGTTCCTGGTCCAGGATGGGATGGTTGAGGGAATCTTGTACATTTCCGCCTTCGGCCATGTAAGCATTCATCAAGAACATACCCCGTGGGTCATCCGCTGCAAAGGCAACCTTGCCAAGACTGGTGCGGATGGCGGACCAACCGAGTGAAGTGTTCACGCTCGAGACTCCGGTCATGCCAAGCACATATGGGTCCAGGCTGATTGGTGCACCATATGCCTGGCCTTCGAAGTTGGTCATCGCCCGCGCAGCTTCAAACCAATCCTTGTCATCGCGCAAGAAACCTTCCATCGGTAAAGAATTGAGGTAGCCCTCTGAAGCCGCCAGCGCAAGGTCTTCCTGGTCCAGGATGATCAGGTCTGGCAGAGCATCCGGTGCGGCCGCTTTAGCAGCAGCCAGCGAGTCCAATAGGCCGCCGCTGCCTTTAGCCGCTTTTGGACGGGTTTGAAGCTGCATGCCATTTTCTTTGGCAAAGGCTTCAAGTTTATCGAGCAGCAATTTGGCCGCTGGAGAATCAGATTTGGGATCCATTTCTGGCGGGAACCAAATGGTCAGCTTGGAAGCCGACTTGGGGGTGGAACTGACTGGTGTCTGTTCACTGGCCCCAGAAGCTAAAGTAGGTGTGCTGAGCAGATTCGTGCTTTGCGTAGGGGACGCGTTTGTTTGTGTTTCCCATGGCAGGCTGAGGCCGGCCTCCTGAAGTACGGCACATCCTGAAAGTAAGAAAACCAGGACAACCCCCAAAAGGAGGGCGATACTGGCTTTGTGTTTACTTAACCCGAAATCTGCAGACAAATCCGTTTTACCTCAGGCTTCTATTGTAAACCTAAAGCTTAACCTCTTTGCTGACGAGGCCGGCGGTCAGTTTGATGCAAGCGTTCAGATCGTCCTTATCCACCATTTCAGAGGGAGAATGCACATAGCGGCAGGCCAGGGAGATGCAGCCAGCCGGTACTCCTGCGCGCGTCATCTGGATGGCACGTCCGTCTGTGCCGCCAGCATCCAGTACTTCCATTTGATAAGGGATGCCCAGGGACTTGGCTTCGTTGATCATCCAATCCACTACGCGGGTATCGGCGATAAATGAGCTGTCTCGTACCTTGATGCAAGCGCCTTTACCGAGGGCCATGGGGCGTTTATAAGCCCTGGGGGTGTCGCCTGTCAGCGTCACGTCAATGGCAAAACCAAGTTCCGGGTCAACACCATAAGCGGCGGTGGTTGCCCCACGAATACCCACTTCTTCCTGGGTGCTGAAGACAAACCAGACCTCATTAGGTCCGCGCTTGGCAGCCGGCAACGCCGCCAGCTCGCGCATGGCCATTATGGCTATTACGGCGGCGATACGGTCATCCATGGATTTAGCGCTGATACGCTTGCCGAGATCGAGCATGGGACGGTCAAAGCCGCAGACATCTCCAATTTTTACAGGACAATCGGCTGCAGAGGTTGCGCCGGTATCGATAAAGAGGTTTTCAAGTTTGGGCATCGTATTGGGTTCCAGGCGTTCAGCCCCAATGACACCTCTCGCACCATTCATAAAGATCACCCGGCCGCCCAGGCAAGTGAGTGGGTTAATGCCCCCCACAGGGATGAAGCGGGCAAAGCCGTTATCGTCAACATGGATGACCATCAGGCCAATCTCATCAATGTGAGCTGAAACCATGATCCGTTTGCCATTTGCTTGCTTGCTGCCCATGCGGCAAAGTAAATTGCCGAGCGCGTCCGTCCGGATTTCATCCGCTAGCCCAGTGACCATTTCCTTGATTGTTTCCCGGATGCGATGTTCCTGCCCGGAGGGGCCAGGGGTCTCAACCAGTGTTTGGATGAGGCTCATCAGATCATCATTTTTTTGGGTTTTTTCGGTTTTCATCATTTCTCCTACGAGTTAAGAATGGAAGGGTCCAGGCGTGAGAGCGCCGTATGGATCAGTTTGAAGGTATTGATAAGATCTTGCTTGCGTACGATTCCAGCTGCAGAATGCAAATAACGTTGAGGGACGGAAATGCTGACACTGGGCACACCGGCACGGGTCTTGTGGATGGCACCGGCATCGGTACCCCCTGTTCCGGGCTGCCGGTACTGCCAGGGAATGCCCGCGGCATCCGCGCTTTCGCTGAGCCAGTTCACCAGGCGTCGGTCACCGATGGTAGCGCCATCCATCAGGTAGATGGCAGGGCCCGCACCCAGATGGGTATTGTAGCGCGCGTTTTCTTCATCAGCATCGAAGGCGGGCAGATCATTGGCCGGGGTTGAATCCAGGGCGATGCCAATTTGCGGGTCAAAGCTGAAAGCGGCTACTTTAGCACCGCGCAATCCGAGCTCTTCCTGAACCGTAAAAGCAAGGAAAAGGTCCACATTGGCAGGGGCGTGCTTGAGCAGTTGGATTAGGTTGAAAACACCCAAACGGTCATCCAGTGCCTTGGAACGCAAGCTTGGACCCAGGACAGCCAGTTTGGTAGCAAAGGTGCCCCGGTCGCCGATGGCGACCTTGGCACCTGGGCCGAGATCAATGCGCAGTTGCTCCACCGGGATGGCCACTTTGCGCTCTTCCGGTGTGGTCATATGAATGGCTTTGGCACCAATCACGCCTGGTTTGTGGTCTCGGCCAATCTGTACCGGCTTACCGACGAGTTGTCGGGGATCAATTCCGCCAACAATGCGGAATTCGTAGGTGCCATCTTCGCTGTCTTTAACGACCATCACGCCCACTTCATCCATGTGCCCTGAAAGCATTACCCGTAATCGGTTGGGAGCGGTACCCCTTTTTGTAACCAGCACATTCCCGAGGGCATCCGTTGTGACTTCATCTGCAAGGCCTTTGACTTCTTCAAGGACGATTTGTCTTACTTCCTGCTCATCACCTGAAACCGCGACGCCGTTGCAGAGCCGGGTGAGCAAATCCAATTCCTGTTTGCCAAGGTTGAAATTGATTGCTTTAACTGATTTTTTCTCGGTCGCCATGGCTACTCCCAAATCACTTCATTCATAAAATCCGCGGGAAGCGAGTCAATAAACTCGGCCATCAAGCGGCCGGCTCGGCGGATGTCTTTGATGGAAACCAATTCCACCGGGGTGTGCATGTAGCGGAGAGGCAAGCCGATTTCCACGGTCGGGATGCCGCTTTCAGCGGTTTGGATGCTGTAAGCGTCTGTGCCGCCCGGTGCCGGTGCAGCTTCAATACTGCAGGGAATATCCAGGGCTTCGGCAAGCTTGCTGAGTTTCTTTACTAGGTAGGGATGGTCTTGCGGCCCAGCTGTGATGGTAATGCCCTTGCCGATTTCACAAGTGCGATAGCCGTTGCCGCCGGGTCCCTTTGAGAAGGTGACATCGATGACGATGGCTAAATCCGGCCGCACAAGCACAGGATCGGTAATGCTGCCCGGTCCAAAAACTTCTTCCTGGGAAGTTGCATCGCCATAAACATCCCAAAGGTGCTTACGGCGAGAGAGGATATCCAGGCAAACCGTGAGAGCTGCCACGGAGCTGCGGTTGTCGAGCGTGTGACCGCAAATGGTCTCGCCAGCCAGTTCCATAGGCTCCTGGGCAAAATTAACAAAATCACCTACACGCACCAGCTTTTCTACTTCTTTTGGCAAAAGGCCAGTATCGATGAGCAGGTGGTTCAAACCGAGCACGCCAGTTGGAGCATCCGCGGGCAGCAAATGCACCGGCGGCATGACTACCATGGCGGGAATATCCTGGGCTTTATCCGAACCCTGGGCAGTGCCGTGTACATTGACCATCTGGCCGGGCAGGATGCGTGGGTCCACGCCACCCACCTGGGTAAAATGCAGGAAGCCTTCCTCGATTGTCGTGACCATTAGCCCAATGGCATCCATATGTGCTGCAATCAGCACCTTGGGGCGCGGGGTTTCACCAGTACCGTGCTGTACGGCGATGAAACTGCCGCCATTGGTGGTGATTAACTCATCGCTGATCGGTTTCCAGGTTTTTTCCAAGATTTCACGTACCGGGGCTTCGTTGCCTGATAAACCGGCTGCAGCAAGCAATTCTTTAATATGCGGAACTAATTCGACGCTCAATTTGGCTCCTCTTATGGGTTAGGGGTTAATATTCGTTGTTGGAGTTACCTCTGGCGAGATGGTCGGTGGGATTTCAGTGATTGGAATGGAGGTATCAACAGGCACTTGGACTGTTGGAGCTTCAATGCTTGGGCTGGGCGTTGGCGAAAGAGTCGGCGTTGGGGTATCCGTGGAGGTGGCCATGAGTGTGTTGGTCGGCGTGGCCGTGGGTGTATTGGTCGGCGTTTCCGTGGAGGTCGGGGTAATGGTGGCTGTGCGCGTCAGGTAAGGTGTGAGGGTAATGGTAGGAGTCAACGTGATCGTGGCAGTGCGAGTTGCCGTGGGGCTCGGGGTTGGACGAACATATCCGCGCCCAAGGCGCAGGACAAAAATCCCCAAAATATAGCAAAGCAGCGTGATGACAATCAGCAACAAAAATAGTTGCCTGGTACGCTGTTTTCCTGACATATTTTTAAACAAAAATGACCTCCCAGCTCTCCGAAAATGCCGGATTTAATCATACCATCAGGGG
>WOYI010440448.1_pt1 | contig 15611 bp, 4 predicted proteins | sample 6423411 | NCBI WGS metagenome assembly WOYI01 (sample SAMN13441803, study PRJNA592873) | oil field metagenome | biome: oil field; feature: oil-well bore; material: oil-contaminated soil; isolation source: oil-contaminated soil from oil-well borehole | place: Germany: Wietze | collected 2016-10-18 ...
GAGGCCCCGCAGGATGCTGGCGAAGAGAGCGGCCCGGATAATTTTTTCATCGACATCCTGACCGGTAACAAAGAAAGCGCCTCGGCTAAGAAACTATTGGTGCAGAAAGTCCTGCGCCAGCTCATCGAAAGCTACGGGTTTGACCGGGATGACCTGGAGGTGAACTACAACCCCCAGATCGCTGGCCAGGGACGCAAGCGCATCGACATCGCGATTTTCCGCCCCGATGTCGAGCACAACAACGACAACCTGCAGCGAATCATCGTCTGCAAGAATCAGAAAAAGCGCGACAAGCTCCGTTCCATTACCGAGGCCGACACCGATCTGCGCGAACTCAAAGAGCTGCTGGAGCTGATCCCCGGCGCAACGCTGGGCATGTGGACCAACGGCCAGGAGGAGTTCCTGTTCCAAATCGAGCGCACCCGCTTCGAGGTTCGTGCCAAGCCCCTGGGCGTCTGGCCGGTGCCGGGTGAACGTACCACCGATCTAGACCGCACCGGAGGCGTTATCCAGATCAGCGCCGAGGCGGAGGACTTGCAAGACGCGCTGCTGCGCTGCCGCCAGTTTCTGAACCGCAACCTGGGTATCGACCACAAGGATTCCTTCAAGCAGTTGGCCGTGCTGATGCTGGCCAAGATCCACGACGAGACGCTGCCCACCGGCGAGCGCAAATTCTGGATCAGGGGCGACGAGCCTTTCACCGAGGCGGGCCAACAGGCCATTGCCCAACGCATCAACGAATCCATTGCCGCCGCCAAGGCCTGGCAACCGAACCTGCTGACCCGTGGCTGGGATCTGACGCTGGAACCCCACGAGACCGCCCGCGTGGTCATGGAGCTGGCCCGTTACTCCCTGAGCGAAACCCAACCTCGATTTCGGACCGGGGCCTTCCGTGCAGTCGCCCGCAGCGTGATGGACGGCCGCGAGGGCCGCTACCCCACGCCGCTCAACGTGGCCGAAATGGCGGTGGAGATGCTCGACCCGCAACCCGGCGAACGCATCATGGACTGCTCCAGCGGCACCGGCACCTTCCTGGCTATGACTGCCGTGCACATCTTCAAGAAGAAACTGGCGGCCATGGGCACCACGCCCGACGAAGCCACCAATGAACAAATCCGCCAGGCGCAAAACGAAACCGCCGCGTGGGCGGCGAGCAACGCCCTGGGTTGTGACATCGATCCCTTCCTGGCCGTGGCCAGCCGCATGAACCTGTTGTTCACCACCGGCAATCCCGGCCGCGTGTTCCGCATCGATGCCAGAACTTTCCCGGACGGTGATCTTGATGGTATCGATGCCGCCCGCCCGGCAATGCCGCGGGGCAGCATGGACATGGTCCTGCTCAACCCCTGGTTCTCGACAAGGGATGTCATTACTGATGAGTCCATTCTCAGACGTTATGACTTAGGAAAGGTCTGGAACAAAGAAGAAGGTGGTGACGGATATGTCAATACAGGTTCCATCAACGCAGGAGGTGTGCCGCCTGAAGTTTTGTTCATTGAGCGTGCACTTGACTGGGTCAAGCCTGGGACTGGCCGAGTTGGTATCCTGCTTCCCGATGGCGTTTTGGGCAATCCTAGTGATGAATATATTCGCTGGTGGATTTTGCGCCATTGCGAGGTGCTTGCCAGCATCGACCTACCGGTGGAGCCCTTTAAGGTCACCGTCAAAGAGTACGGCTTGACACCTGCCTTGCCAAGCCTGTTGGTTCTGCGCCGCCGCACCCCGGAGGAACTGATCAACACAGAGCATCCCGAATACAAGGTCTTCATGGCTGTGGTGGATCGGGCCGGTGTCGATGCCCGGGGCAATCTCCTGTTCCAGCGAGCCCCCGATGGTGAAGAGCTGGTCTTTGATGAGGAAGTAATCGAGCGGATTCGTGAAGGCGGTGAAGTGGAGATCCGTCGAACCACACGCCGTAACCGCCGTGTTCATGATGAGCTGCCGGTAGTGGCAGAGAAGTACAAGGAATTCCGCGCAACCGGCGAGGTGAACCAATGAAAATAAAAGCGATACCCAGCAAATGGCTTGAAGCAAATGGGCGCAGACTGGATTGCGGGCCATACATGACCGGAGCCGTTGAAGCGCGAATGCTTATCAAGAAAGCGCAGTATGCCCCCCTGAAGTCATTGACGGCAGGATATTCTGGCGGGATTTTTAAGGCCCCACGACTCTCTCCTATTTATGTAGAAGATGCACCATCTGGACATCCCTATTTGTCGAGCACGGATATTCAGTGCAACGATTTATCAAGAACGCCTCTCATTTCTAAGAGGCAGGCTGCAGGGCTGGAAGATTACTACGTAAGACGTGGAATGACATTGGTTACAAGCTCAGGGGAGACTGGGCGTCCTGTCTATGCCAGGCAGGATATGGATGGAATGATGGGATCTCCACATTTTATGCGGATTAATCCCGACAGTTCTAAGATTGATCCTGGATACTTGTTTGCATTTCTGAGCTGCGAATATGGAAACAATCTAATAACGGCTGGAACTTATGGCAGTATTATCGTAGCAATTGAACCTGAGCACATTGAGGACATACCCGTTCCTCGCTTTTCTGAAGAATTTGAAATAAATGTTTCTCGCTTGATTCACGAAGCCGAGAAACTACGTGTGGAAGCAAATTCAGCAATACTTGGCGCTCGCCAAGAGTTCAATCATCTTGGTTCGGATATTCTTGAGGCGGAAGATTTCTCAAGAACACCCAAGGTAAACGCGGTGTCATCCAAATCAATTATCTCTCGCTTTGATGCCGCTTTCCATGACCCTACTGCAGAAAGAATTGCTAACAGAATAATGCTATCGGATCACTGCTCTATTAGTGATTTCTGTGCTGAGCTTTCGCTCCCTGGAATATTTAAGCGAATTTACTCTGAAGATGAAACTATTGGTGCGCCCTACATTCTTGGGTCTGCTGTTTACTGGATGGAACCAAAATCCAAAGGTATCCTTTCTCCTAAAACATCTTTATACGACCAGGTGATAATTAAGAATGGCACAATACTGGTTCAGGCTTTTGGACAGAAAGGTGGATTGATTGGAAGGCCAACTTGGGTTGGTGAAGCGTTAGATGGCTGCGCAACAACACACATGTTAGTGCGTGTCGTTCCAAATGATCACGAATTAGCAGGATATCTTTTTGCGTTTTTAGACTCGGAAATTGGCTATGCCCAGATAATTAGATTGCCATTTGGTGGGTCTATTCCCCATTTCACGGAATCTAACCTTGGCACAGTACTTATGCCACTAATGGCAAAGCAAGATATGCTGGCTATTAGTCGCCGTGTATTAGATGCATTTTCAAAGAGAGATGAGGCTTTGCGTCTAGAAATGCAAGCCAGATCAATGATTGAAGATGCCATTAAGCAGAGGGGGCGTTAATGGCGAAGGTCATACCCATCGGACAACCCGCGAACGAATCTGAACGCCAGGCCATTGGTTTCCTTCGGGACCATCTGCCCGATGGCTGGTTGATCTTCCACAACTTCGAGATGCGCCAGGGTGAGGAGGTGTTCGAAATCGACATCGCCATCCTCGCGCCTCACGCGGTGTACCTGGTGGATGTCAAAGGAACGTGGGGCAACATCGATGTGTATGGCTCCAAGTGGTATCCCGAGGGTCGGCAGCCGTTTTTCTCACCGCTGGCCAAGCTGCGCAGTCACGCCAAGACCATGGCCACCATCATCCGCGAGAGCAACACCGGCCTGATCGAGCTGCGCAAGGCCCATGTGCATGCCGCTGTACTGCTCACCGCCGATGACGCCGCCGTGTTCGACCAGGCGGGCATCGACAGCCCGGACGTGACCGACTTCAAGCATTGCCTGAAATACTTCCGCGACCAAAGCCGCATCCCCGACAACCGGCTGGATAGCATCACCCGCTTCCACTCCCAGATCGCCAAGGCGATCACCGGCAATGCCAAGCCCAAGAGCGCGGCGCTGGTGTTCCGCGACTGGCAGGTGGAAGAGAAGCTGGGCGGCACCGACCGCTACACCGAGTACCGCGCCAAGCATAACCTGTTGGGCAAGAGCGGCGGCATGGCCCGCTTGCGGGTCTACCAGGCCGATCCCTACCAGGACGAGGCCGCCCGCAAGGAAGAGTTCAAGAAGATCAGCAATGCCTATCGCGCCGTGGCGCACATGCCGACCCACGCCAATGTGCTGGCGGTGAAGGATTTGTTCGTCTCTGACGATGAAGATAAGGTAGTGCTGGTCACCGAGGACCTGCCCGGCCAGGCCCTGCGTCTCCACATCAACAAGGCCTCCCTGGCGCTGACTTTCGACCAGAAGCTCCAGGTAATGCGCGACGTGCTCGCGGCGCTGGACCATGCGCACCGGCATGAAGTGATCCATCGCAATCTCACCCCGGACGCCATCCTGGTAACCAAGGGCGGCCAGGCGCGTGTGACCGGTTTCGACTTTGCCCGGGTGGGCAAGAGCCGCACCTCCACCATCGCCGATCAGATCATTGATGACCTGGAAACCGCCTACCAGGCTCCGGAGTGCTTCAAGGACCCGACCCAGGCCAGCATCGCCTCTGACCTCTACGCCGCCGGACTGATCTTTTACGAGTTGCTGACCGGCGAGCTGCCCTTTGAAAGCGTCGACCAGATGATGGAGGCCGACGGCCGGTTCCCGATGAAGCCCTCGGAACACAAGCCGGACCTGCCCAAGGGGATCGACGAGTGGCTGCAGAAGTTCTGCGAGTTCGACCCCGAGGAACGGCACACAAGCGCGGCCATCGCCCGCAAGGGCCTGGATGACCTGATTCTGCCCGAAGCCAAGAATGACTCCGCCCCAGATGTGAGCGGCCCGGCCGTGGTCGTTCCGCAGCTCCCCGACAACCTGATGAACCTGCCGCAGGATTTCATCCTGGCGGATCGCTTCCGTATTCAGAAGAAGCTGGGCAGCGGCGGTTTCGGCGTGGCCTACAAGGTGTTCGATTCCCTCGGCGATGTAGTGCGCGTCATCAAACTGGTGACCAAGGACCGCCGCAGCGTGTACGAGCGGCTGCGCCGCGAATACAAGACCCTGACCAATCTGCCCGACCATCCGCATGTGGTGAAGGTGATCTGGGCGGACCGCATGGCCGACGCCAAGCAGACGCCGTACATCGTCTTTGAGTATGTGGAAGGTCTGGATGTCTCCGATCTGATCGACGCCGAGGCGCTGTCGCTGGATGATGCCGTGCGCATCGTGCGCGAGGCTGCCGATGGGCTGGCCCATCTCCACAAGCACGGCATTTATCATCAGGACGTCAAGCCCTCCAACCTGCTGTGGACCGATAGAGGTGTCCGCATCATCGATTTCAACGTCGCGGTCTCCGAAAACGACGAGGTTCAAGGCGGTGGCGGCACGCGCCGCTACCTGCCGCCGGATTACGATTACTCCTCCGAGCCGGATGCTTCGGATCGGATGGACCGCGACCTCTATGCCCTGGGCATCTCCTTCTACGAGTGCTTGACCGGCAAGTATCCTTTCGACGACCCCACGCCGCCGATCAAGACTCAGCCCAAAGACCCTAAGCAGTTCAAAGGCTGCACCGACCTCAGCTCGTCACTGGTCAATGTGGTGGTGAAGATGATCGCGCCGGAGCGCAAGGATCGCTTCGGCTCAGTGGAGGAGTTCTTGACCGCCATGGCCGAGGTCAAGCGCCTGCGCGCGGTGCTGACCACCGGCGAGATTGGTGCCGGTCCGAAAGTGGTCTCAAAGTTGGGCTTCGAGCCGACCAAGCCCAATACCAACCCCTTTGTCACGCATCTGCTGACCCTCTACAGCCAGAGCCAGGTGTCCAACGCGGGCACCCGGGGCCTCGACGAAGTTGGCAAAGCCACCTATGTGCTGACCTATCTGGACGAGAAGCTCAAGCCTGCACTGCTTAAGGGCGAATTCCGCCTGGTGATCATCAGCGGTAACGCCGGTGACGGTAAGACGGCCTTCATTCAGCAGTTCGAGGCCTTTGCCGAGAGCAAGGGCGCACAGATGCAGCGTGGCGCGAATGGGGCGGTGTTCCAGCTCAAGGGGCATACCTACCAGAGCAACTACGACGGCAGCCAGGATGAAGGCGACGAGCGCAATGACGCCGTGCTGCAGAAGTTCTTTGCTCCCTTCGCGGGCAAGGACGCCTCCGGCTGGCCGGAAAATCACACCCGCCTGATCGCGATCAACGAGGGGCGGCTGGTCGATTTCTTCCTGGAGCATGAAGAGGAGTTCCCGCTGCTTGCCAAGCAGATCCAGCAGGGGTTGGCCGGAGCCGCTCCGGAGGGCGGTATCGCGACCATCAACCTCAACCTGCGCTCGGTGGTCGCAGAACCCGAGGAAGGTCAGCCTTCGATTCTCGAGCGGCTGATCGCCCGCATGACGCAGCAGGAATACTGGCAGGCCTGCGATAAGTGCAACCTTAAGGGCAAGTGCTTTGCCTACCATAACGCCCGGACCTTGCAGGACCCGGTTGCCGGACCCAAGGTGATCGAGCGCCTGAAGATGCTCTACACCATTACCCACCTGCGCGGGCGACTGCACATCACCATGCGCGACCTCCGTTCGGCGCTGGCCTTCATGCTGGTGGGCACCCGGGACTGCGACGGCATTCACCAGCTTTATCAGAACGGCGGTGAAGAGACCCAAAATCGCATCCTTGACGGTTTCTATTTCAACTCGTGGCTTGGCGGGGCGGAAAGATCCAATGACCGGCTGATCGCCTTGCTGCGCGAGATCGACGTTGCCGAAGTCAGCAACCCCGATCTGGACCGCGAGCTTGGCTTCCTCAACCCCAAGACCAAGGCCATGAGCCGCTTCTCGTTCGCGGAGCGGGCCGGGTATGACAATGAACTGGTGGAGACGCTGTTCCGCAATCTACCTCGCGATTACTCGTCGAAGAACCGTGCTCGATTGATCGCCAAGCACCGGAATTACCTCTCGCACATGCGCCGCCGCCATTTCTTTGAGCGACGCGACATCGGCTGGAAGGAGATGCTGCCTTACGGAAGCATCGATCCCTTCCTGGACGCCATTGAGCAGCCGGGAGCGAAGAGCGCCGATGAGGTGACCGTCATTCTTCGGGCCATCAACCGGGGCGAAGGCCTGAGCGATCCTGCGCGGTTGGGCAACCAGTTGGCGCTGCGTGTCCGCCAGGTGGATAAGGGCACGATCCGCAGTTACCGCCTCTTTGACGGCGACCATTTCACGCTCCGCACCGAGCAGGAAACGGCGGCCCATCCTTTCCTCGAGTGCCTGTCTCAAGCGCTGGTGCTGCTTTATGACTCCGGTGACGGGCACAAGGCCAGCCTGCGCATCAATCTCGACATCTATGAAATGCTGATGCGGCTCAACAACGGCTACCGTCCCAGCATCGAGGAGCAGGAAGGTTTCTACCTGAGTCTGGCGGTATTCAAGAACCTGCTAGCTTCAGTGCCATACAAGGAAGTGTTGTTAACAAAAGCAGGACACAAGTTTTACGAGATTCGCCGGGAGGATGGCGGCCGATTGGTGATGGAAGTATCAGAGAAGGGGGCTGAATACCATGTCAATTAAGGGGCGCGACAAGGAGTTCAGAATCCCAAAGGTCTCTTATCTCGACTTTAAACATATCGAGATGGACCGTGTATTAACGATGCTCTTTCCTCGCCTCAAGTATGAGGGGTACGCCAGTCGCAGACCCCCCAGAGGCGGAGACCTTTCTGTAGATGAGTTTCTGGAGGACTTTCTAGAGCATCCAGAGTGGTTTTCCGGCTTCGACAAACACCCCGATATTACTCGCGCGTGGATTGAAACCGACCTTATGGATTTGGTCAATCGCGGCAAGAGCAACCAGGCGCTTGCGGCGCCCAGGCCTTTGCACGGCAACACCTACAAGTTCCGAAACGCCAAGCATACCCGTGATTACGGCGCTGCCGAGCAGATCTACTGGATGCTTTTCTATGCCCGCAAAGGCAAGGGGCAAGCGGCGCGAGATGCCTTGAAGCGCTTCTTCTTCCCGGGAATCGACCTGGTGACGGACCGCTACGATCCCAACGCTTCCGTGGACGTGGAAACGCAGGCCATCCTGCGTCTGGATCATCAGGTTACCCAGGACATGAGGGACTCCAAGGAGCCCTCACGCTTCCAGCCGCTGTGTATCGGCCAGGCCGATATTATGGCCGACGATATTCTGCGGCTACTGGCCTATGAGCCGTATATTCCACGCTCGGTGCTGGTGGATTATCTCAAGACCCTGCTGGCATTCCATCTGGCGCTCTACCACCTCAAGCTGCTCCTGATGCTGCCCAAGCTGGTGAAACAGCGCTCCGGCAACGATCTCTGCACTGCCAAGGAATGCCCGATCAATCCGGGCCTCGACAATGCACTGGAAGGCTGTCCTTACCGCGTGGCACTGGTCGTGGACATGGGCGACGTCAACAATCCGCATATGGCCGAGTTGGCTCGCAAGTCGACAGATCGACTCTATCGACAGATCCCGGCCTTCGTACAGGCCAATTTCGTCGTCAAGAAGCTCGATGAGATGGCGGAATACCTCAGCAAGAAGACGGGCAAGCTGGCTACCCCTGGGGGCGGCGTATTCACCGTTGGCGACCTGGTATCCCTGCTGAAGCCCGAGCACGACACCGAGCGCCAAGCCTACTTCAAGTTCCGTCTGGCGAGCCTGATCGAGGAATCGACCTCCGGGAACGAGGACGTCGATCCAGAGATCCGGGAAGTCACTGCCATGGGTCTGGGCGAGTTCGAATCCTTCATTGAAATCCTGATGGCGTATCGCGGCAAGTATCACCGCCAGTACATCACCGAGTGTCTGGACTCTCTGCTGCTGAAGAACAAAGAGAACGGCCTGCTGGCCCAATCCCGGACCAAGGGAAGTCCTCGGCGATTTGTGCTGGGAAGCAAGCTCCTCGAAGTGCTTCTCCAGGTGGCCGTGCTCACCCAGGACAGGGGGCGTTTTGTAACCCGCGAGGTCCGCATCGAGGAGTTGCTGGCCTTTCTGAGAAACCGCTACGGCATTCACATCGACCGGCTGCCGGAAGGGGCCCAGGCCAACAGCAGCATCTTGGATAGACGCGCCCTGCGCCTCAACCTCGAAGCCTTCAAGCGGCGCCTGCGTGAAATCGGGTTCTACGAGGACCTTTCGGATGCCTACGTGACCCAGAAGGTATCGCCCCGCTATGCCATTGAGAGAAATGACGGAACTGATAAGAACGGGAGGCATGCATGAGTAACGCGTTCACCAAGCTTCCCCAGGATAAATTGAACGCGGCGGTCGCTGGTCTGCTGTGCCCTCGTATCGAAGCGATCCTGGGTGATCGTGGCCCAGGTCACTGCATGCGGGTCACCGATCTTGATGACTCTGTTATGGAATCGGTCTGCAAGGAGCTGCGGCGAACCCGGCCCGACGGAAACATCTTTATCCTCGGCAGCCATGACCAAGAAGGCATGCCTTTCCGGGTGACCTCCACCAAGCTGGTGGAACTGCGTAACCCTGACGCAAACGGGGAGTTGCGCCAGCCTTTGCTGGTCTTCATACCGACCTCGCTCCGTACCAGCGCCGAGGATTCCTTTGGCGTGGCGACCTTCGAGGAACTGGCTTTCACCGGTATCTACGAGAACCTTATCGATTCGCTGCTTGACCGACTTCCGGCAACGCTGGTCGGTTATGTCCGCGATCTCTTGGGCATCCTCACCGAAGAGGAATGGCTGTTTGCCGACGATGTTTCCCGCGTGCGGTACCTGCTCACCGCACTCGAAAACGGGATTGATGGAGAAACCCTCGGGGCCAGCCTGTATGAATTGACGTTGATTCCCGACTTCAAGCTCTTTGCCGATCCCGGCATGGTCAATGGCAAGATTCGCCGCAACCTCGGCAGCGTCCGCAGTCTGATGACCTCACACAAGTCGGTTCGTGGCCGTATCGCCGATCTGGGACTCAGCGGCAAGGCATTGGAGTCGCGCCTATTCGCCTACTTTGAAAAATACGATATCCAGGAGCCCGAAGCCTGGACGCCGCCCGTCGCGACCGACAAGAGCTGGTGGAGCATATCTTTCGACAAATGGACGTTCCAGGAAGAGCTTTTGCTGGACAAAGTTCTTCTGACGGTGCTGGAGACCGACTTGCCGGTCGTTGCGGAGGATGAGACCGACGACCAACTCTCCGGCCTCATCGGGCAACAGGTTCTGGTCCCGAACGACCGCCGTAAAATGAACGTGGTGTTCGAGGTTAACCCTCACCCCAGCAAGGTCAGCGGGCTGGACCATTTTACGGTTCAAATCATTTCGCAGAATGACGGCCCGGTAGGTAAATCCAAAAAAGTCAAAGCCTGGACGCCGAACCGCCTGCAATGCACGACCAACCTGGCAAAACTCAATAAAATAGAATTCGAGGAAGGGTGGCATTTCATTCGTGTGATGCCTTGGACGGCGGATGGCGACCCGATTCCGCTGGAAGCGGATTCCACCACCGAGGGCGCTAAACGCTCTTACGAGAGCGAACCTTTCTATGTCTTGCCCAGTGGCAACATCGAGGAAGAGCCGCCGCAACGCGCAATCCCCATTGAGCAGAGCCTTGAGCATGCACGTTTCCGACTGGAGCTGACTGCCCTGGGCGATGAACGCGATCCCGATGATATCGCCGTCAGTGCTGTCACCTGGGCCGAGGGTGGTCGTTCCAAGAAGACCTCCCGCCAGGAAACCCTGCATGCAAAATTCGGTCGTGAGGGCGCTGTTCAGATCCCGCTCTCGCGTATGCTCAAAACCATCGAGCAGCGCATCTTGGCGGAGCCCAAGCACCCCTCGGGCTGGCGAATGCAGATCAATCTGGATACCGCCGAGCCGCCTTCCGAAGTCGGACTCACACTGCCATCTTCCGCCGCGATGGCTTCCTTCCTGGGCGCCCGAGAAGAGTTTTTTGCCGCGGTGCGCAGAGACACTGCCGAGCTGATCATGCAGGGGCTGTCGCTCCGGGACTCGGAGAAGGAATGCCTCGCGTATTCTGAAAGCTACCTTGACTTGATCAGGAACCTCATCCGTCAGGCCGAGACGACTTCCGGTGCCGAGCGGCAGCAACACCTGCAAGCGCTCAGAAATGTGCTGGCCGTTGATTCTATTCATGTGATCTTGACCGACTTCCGTGGAAGGCATCGCGAGGCTGTGTTGGTCTCACCAACCCATCCGCTCCGCGCCTTATGGCTGAGCAGCTGGGTGACCCTGGGCAGGGATTGGATCGGGAAGATCAAGTCAGGAGGGAAAGATCACATTCCTCACGTCCGTTCCGCCCTGTTGGATGGCCTTGTGCCCTCTGCCTATCCGGTCGGTATTCCCGTCGAGGATGGCCGCATCTTCACGCCGGTGGACAACCTGAATGCGTTCTGGGCGCTCTACGCCCCGACGACCGAGGAAAATTCCCGTGGCCTGATGGCGGAGATCTGTTCAGCTCTCGGCTTGGCCGAGCCCTCTGCGGCGGGAACAGATATTTCCGGACAGGTCATTGCGGACAAGATCGAGCGCTATCTCTCTCAGCATCCCTATGTTCGAGAGTTATCACTGAACATCTTCAACCCCGGGGCCGGATCGGTGATTGCGGAGGCTCTGCTATCTCTCCAGCAGAAGCGCGAGCATGCCGATTTGCGCTATGACGTGCGGCTCTTTACCACCGATCCCGACTCACCTGTTTTGGGCGAGGCACTTGAGTCGATGGTCCGTCCCGGAGCCACGGTAAACGAGGCCGCCGACGCGTTTGCGACTTCAACTGGCAGCCATCTGTTTTCCAAGCTGAACTTGGCCAAGCACGCGCTGAATGAATTCCATGCAAATTCCAAGGAGTTTCCGGCGCACATCAGCGTTCTTTTGGATGTGTTCCCCGCTGAGGAGCTTTCCATTGCCGAGAGGCCGATGGGAGTGACTCCGCTGCATGGGTTGATACAGGACTTCGACACCGAATTCGTTGATGACGATTCGGGTACCTTCTGGAATAAGCGGCCGATTGTCGGACGCTCCCTCGGCGCGGACAACCACGCTGCGTGTTTTGATTTGCTGTCATCCATGAGCCGCCACCTCTGTTTTGCCACCTCAGCGGTTGCTGCTTCTGGTGCCAGTTTCAAGGCCGTACCCGTCGTGACCCTGGGCCTTGATGTCGCCCAACGAGAGCTGATCTATGAAGTTCATCAGATCAGTGACTGGGTGTTCACCATCGACCGAAATATGGGGATAGAGTTTTTCGATCATGGTGGACGGAAGAACAGGCCAGATTACCTGATTGATTATGTCCCAGGAGCCAGCTCACAGGCGACGCACAACCTGATCATATCCTCACGCTCCAACGATGAGCTGGAGGCTATGTTGAAGCCGGTCTTGCTCGGGCACGGACTATCAGCCGATGGCGAGCAATCAGTTCAAATTCTGGCAAACCTGCGCTCGCTGTCAGGGCAACTTGCGTTGAAGCTGATCTCTGCACCTACACAGCAAGCGGAGGCGCTCGGTCTGGCTTTGGCCAGGCTCTACCTCGAATACCAAGGAGCCTTGAGCAACCAAGTCATTGTGCCGTTGGACGCGCACACGGACCTTTACCGCTCAAGCGGTGAATCTGACGATGTCAACGATGCCATCAGCCTGCAACGCACCGACCTGGGGTTGTTCGACTTGGATTTGAACACCAGGACGATTACGTGCAACCTGGTTGAGGTGAAATGTTACTCGCAGGTGGGCGACTTCGCGGCCTTCAACCAACTGAAGGAGCGGATTTCCGCCCAAATCAATCAGAGCGAGCGCATCCTCCAGCGCCACTTTGATCCGGCCCTGAAAAAGCCGGACCGGCCGGATAGGTTGCTCAAGAGCCGGGAGTTGGCTCAGATCCTTCGGTTCTATCTGGAACGCTCACTGCGTTACGGGATCTTTGATGTGACTGCCGCGCGGGAAGCGCGAGGGCTACTTGAATCCATAGAACAGGGCTACTCGCTTCAATTCAGACGCTGCGCCCTGATCTTCGACTTCGACAAGACCGGAACAGAGGCGCCGGACAACGAGGTGGGCATTGAATTCCACCGCATCGGCAAGGATCTCATTCACGCCTTGCTTGAGAACTGCCGCAAGCCTGTTTCCGTCGAGATTGAGGAGGAACCGACTGCGCACCTCCTGAGCGAGCAGTTTATACAGAACGTGCCAAAGCTTGAGACAGCCGCTTTCATCGCACCCAAGAGAGCCCGGTCAACGACCTGGACGGTCGATGAGCTCTGGGACGAAGAACCGGAGGCACCAATCACCCAGTCAACACCTCCTGCCAAAGAGGAAACACCCGCACCTGCCCAAGAGGAAAAGGAAGAACAGGCGGGACCCGTCGAGCACGCACCTCGACCTACCACCATTGCGCCCGAACAAGAAGAAGACGACGAACAGCTCGCCGCCGTTGCGCTTGAACCGGCTGTTGAACCCGAGCTTGAAGCACCGCATCCGACACCCGAGCCCGCGCCTCAAGCCGAGGTCAGCTATGACATCATGCTGGGCGTTAATGGCGACTCACCCCAGTACGGTTTGCTCGGAGAGGTTTCCGGAAGAAAGATAGCCCTGGACCTCAACCACACCCACACGATCAGTCTTTTTGGGGTTCAAGGCGGCGGCAAGAGCTACACCCTTGGAACCGTCATTGAGATGGCCTCCATGCCGCTCCAACACATCAATGTGCTGCCAAGCCCGCTCGCTACGGTCATTTTCCATTACAGCCCGACGCAGGATTATGCGCCAGAGTTTACCTCGATGATCAATGCCAACTCGGTGGATGAGGAGATCCGCATCCTTCGTGAGCGTTACAATGCCAACCCGGAAGCCCTGAAGGATGTCCTGATTCTTACCCCGGCAAACAAGGTGGATGATCGCCGGGCTGAGTACCCGGATATTGAAGTTAAGCCGATTGCTTTTTCTGCCTCCGAGCTCAAGGCGGCGCACTGGAAATTCCTGATGGGAGCGATTGGCAGCCAGAGCATGTATATGCGGCAAATCAATCTCATCATGAGGGGGCTGCGTGATAACCTGACCATAGATGCCCTGCGAGCAGGCATCGATAACTCTGGTCTGTCCGATCACCTGAAAGAACTGGCTCAGACGCGTCTGCTGTTCGCCAGCGAATATATCGATGATAACCAGCGACTCCAGGATCTGATTCGCCCAGGCCGGTTGATCATCGTGGATCTGCGAGATGAATACATCGAAAAAGATGAGGCCCTCGGGCTGTTCGTGGTAATGCTCCAGATTTTCTCGGAAGCAACCTATCAGGGAGGCACCTTCAACAAGCTGGTGGTATTTGACGAAGCCCACAAGTACATAGAGAACGATGATCTAGTTTCCGGGTTGGTTGAAGTGGTTCGGGAAATGCGGCACAAAGGGACCAGCATCATGGTGGCCTCTCAGGATCCACCATCGGTCCCTGTCTCTCTTATCGAGCTGTCATCACAGATCATCATGCACAAGTTCAACTCGCCAGCTTGGCTTAAGCATATCCAGAAGGCCAGTGCCGCCCTCGGAGAGTTGACCTCCGAGAAAATGAGTCACCTTGGTGCTGGCGAAGCCTATGTTTGGTCAAGCAAGGCCTCAGATGATTCGTTCACCCGCGGAGCGGTGAGAATCAAATGCCGTCCTCGCGTTACGCAGCATGGCGGGAGCACGAAGACGGCAGTTGCTGACCAGCAATAGCAATGCGAGTAGGCCTCACCAATCCGAACTGAATCGCCCCTGGGGCGATTCAGAACCGCGCCTTGATGTCAGGATTATTACCTTCTCGATTCAAGCGCTTGAGGCCTAGGGATGCTCTGCACTGATGCCGATTCAAAAATCGGCGGCTGTGCGTGAGCAGTGATTCGGAAAATCCGCCGTCATTGAGGATGGGTTCAGGCTTCTGAAGCGCCCGGAATAGCGGTTTTCCACCCTTCTCCGCTCATCCTGCGGCCCCCGGGCGCACCGCTCCTGCCGGCATCAATCGATGCCGCGCCTGAAACAGGTTCGCCAGCGCAAACAGTGTGACGAGCTGCGCGGTGTTCTTCTTCAGGCCGCGATAGCGCGTCTTCAGAAAGCCAAACTGCCGCTTGATGATGCGGAACGGGTGCTCGACCTTGGCACGGATGCTGGCCTTGGCGTGCTCGATCTGTTCGAGCAACCGGCCCCACGTTGTGTCCGGCAGGGCCTTGCGCTGGCCCGGCCGCATGGCGACGTGCCAGGTCACGGCCCGGTCGCGGTTCTCGGGGCGCTTGGCCACCCCCAGATAACCGGCATCGCCAAAGACCGCCGTTTCTTCGCCCTGCAGGCAGGCGTGCGCCTGCGTCACGTCGTTGACGTTGGCGGGGGTCGTTACCACGGTATGCGTCAGCCCCGACTCGGCATCGACGCCGATGTGCGCCTTCATGCCGAAATACCACTGATTGCCCTTCCTCGTCTGGTGCATCTCCGGATCGCGCTGGCGATCCTGGTTCTTTGTCGAGCTGGGCGCGCTGATCAGCGTGGCGTCGACAATCGTGCCCTGGCGCAGCAGCAGACCCCGCTCGACCAGCAGCGCGTTGACCTCGGCCAGCAGACGTTCCGCCAGACCATGCTGCTCCAGCCGATGCCGAAAGCGCAGGATCGAACTCTCATCCGGAATCAGGTC
>WOYI010396923.1_pt1 | contig 15594 bp, 6 predicted proteins | sample 6423411 | NCBI WGS metagenome assembly WOYI01 (sample SAMN13441803, study PRJNA592873) | oil field metagenome | biome: oil field; feature: oil-well bore; material: oil-contaminated soil; isolation source: oil-contaminated soil from oil-well borehole | place: Germany: Wietze | collected 2016-10-18 ...
CGGCACGTGCCAGAAGACCTTTCATGGGTCCGTCGGTTATTAACAGTCCATAATCCTTTCCGAACGATGGGTCACGGAAGCAGGAGAGTGTTACCACATTCTCTATCCCCTCGGTGCTGCAGAAACGTCCTGCCGCAAACGGCAGGTCGGCCGAAATGCCCAATACCACCGTGTTGGGCATATCGGCGGCTTCCTTGTTAAAACGGCGTACCGATGCAGCACATGTCCCCGTATCGAGACTCGGGAAGATGTTCAGCACCACATATTTGCCTTTGAAATCTGTCAGGCTTACTTCGGTAAGATCACTTTTCACCAGCCTGAAGTCAGGAGCATTGCTTCCCAACTGCGGGAGTTCGCCGATGGTATGTACGGGGTTGCCTTTGAATGTGATATTTGCCATATAATATTGTCAATTTAAAATTATTCTGAATTAAAATTGCTTCGTACCAACTAAACAATAATGCCTTTCAAAAGTTCAGTGCTCCTCAGTTTTTAACGTTCATCTCACCTGCTTTAACTCTTTCCGAAGATAACGGGCGGTGTAGCTCTCGTCGTGATGGATGATCTCTTCAGGTGTCCCGGCAGCCAGGATCATCCCACCTCTCTCACCCCCCTCAGGACCCAGATCAATGATGTGATCGGCACACTTGATGATGTCGAGATTGTGCTCAATGACAATCACCGTGTTGCCCTTCTCCACAAGCTTGTTGAGAACCCCCAGCAGCACGCGGATGTCTTCGAAGTGAAGACCGGTGGTGGGTTCATCCAGCAGGTAAAGGGTGTTTCCCGTGTCGGTGCGCGCCAGCTCGGTGGCCAGCTTTACCCGCTGGCTCTCACCGCCCGAGAGGGTGGTGGATGATTGTCCCAGCTTGATGTATCCCAGTCCCACCTCCTGCAGCACCCTGATCTTGTGCTGGATGGAGGGCACGTTCTCGAAAAAGTCAACCGCCTCGTTGATGCTCATCTCCAGCACGTCCGCGATCGACTTGCCCTTGAAGCGCACCTCAAGCGTCTCACGGTTGTAACGCTTCCCGTGACACACCTCACAGGGGACCATCACGTCAGGCAGGAAGTTCATCTCTATGGTCTTGTAACCATTGCCGCTGCACGCTTCGCAGCGTCCTCCCTTCACGTTAAATGAGAAGCGTCCCGGCTTGTAGGCCCGTATCTTCGCTTCCGGCATCCCTGCGAAGAGGTTCCGTATCTCGGAGAAGACACCGGTATAGGTGGCGGGGTTGGAGCGGGGCGTACGGCCGATGGGCGACTGATCCACGCTCACCACCTTGTCCAGGTGCCCGATCCCTTTGACGGTCCGGTAGGGCAGCGGGTCTCTGAGTGATCGGTAAAATTGCTGACTGAGGATTGGCTGGAGTGTCTCGTTGATCAGGGTCGATTTGCCGCTGCCGGAGACACCGGTCACGCAGATCAGCATCCCCAGCGGAAAGGTGGCGGTCACCTCCTTCAGGTTGTTGCCCGATGCACCTTCTATAACCAGTTGTTTGCCGTTGCCTGCGCGTCGCTTCTCCGGCAATGCTATCTCCAGCCTGCCGTTGAGATAGTTGGAGGTGAGGGTATGCTGCCTGAGCATCTCATCGGGGAGACCCTCGAACACCACCTCACCCCCTCGCTCGCCGGCAAAGGGACCCATGTCAACAATATAGTCAGATGCCAGCATCATTTCCTTGTCATGCTCCACCACTACGACAGAGTTCCCCGAATCGCGTAGCTTCCGCAGCGAATCAATGAGACGGTGATTGTCGCGCTGATGTAGGCCAATACTGGGTTCGTCGAGGATGTAAAGCACATTGACCAGCTGAGAGCCGATCTGAGTAGCCAGCCGGATACGCTGACTCTCCCCACCTGAGAGAGAGGCCGATGTGCGTGAAAGAGAGAGGTATCCCAGTCCCACATCGAGCAGGAACTGCAGGCGGGTGAGGATCTCCTTCCTGATCTCTTCGGCAATCAGCCGCTGTTTCTCTGTAACCGCCGATTCCGATTGAATGATCCACTCATGGAGGGTACGGATATCCATCTCCGCCAGTTCGGCAATGTTCTTGCCGTTGAAGCGAAAGTGAAGCGCCTCCCTGTTGAGGCGTTGTCCCTTGCACTCCGGGCAGACAGAAGTGGTGATGAACTGACCGGCCCACTTCTGTGCGGTGGCCGATGCATCCTCCTCCTGCTGCATCTCGATATAACGAGCGACCCCCTCGTATGAAACCATGTAGTTGGAGTTCCCCAGCGACTCATTCCTGATCTTCAGCCGTTCATTGGTGCCATACATGATCTCATCAATTGCCTCCTTAGGGATCTCCTTTATGGGTGTCTTCAGTGTCACGCCATATTTTTCACAGATGGCTGTGATCTGCCAGAAGAGCAGGTTACTCTTCTCCTTACCCAGAGGGGCTATGCCACCAGCGGCAATACTCAGCTCCGGATTGGGGATGATCTTTTCAATATCGATCTGATCTACGGTGCCGATGCCCTTGCACCGGGGACAGGCACCCTGGGGTGAGTTAAAGGAGAAGTTGTGGGGTGCCGGCTCATTGTATGAGAGGCCGGTGGTGGGGCACATCAGACTACGGCTGTAATGACGCACTTCGTTCTCTTCCACATCCTGAATCAGGATCAATCCCGATCCCTGTTTCATCGCGGTGCGGACACTGGCTTTCAGCTTATCGGCGAACTTGTTCGACACCACCAGCTTGTCGATCAGGATCTCGATGCTGTGGTTCTTGTAGCGATCCACACGCATGCCGGGGAGGATCTCACGGATCTCACCGTCGACCCGCACATGGAGGTATCCTTTCTTGCGGATCTGTTCGAACAGCTCCTTGTAGTGTCCCTTGCGGTTGCGCACTACCGGTGCGAGGATATAGATCTTTTTGCCGATGTATTTTTCCAGAATCAACTCCAGGATCTGTTCATCGGTGTACTTCACCATCTTTTCTCCTGTGAGATAGGAGTAGGCTTCTCCTGCACGGGCATAGAGCAGCCGGAGAAAGTCATACACCTCGGTGGTGGTGCCCACCGTGGAACGGGGGTTTTTGTTGGTGGTCTTCTGCTCGATAGAGATCACAGGACTCAGACCGGTGATCTTGTCCACATCGGGACGCTCCATCTTACCCAGGAAGCCACGGGCGTAGGCAGAGAATGTCTCGATGTAACGACGTTGTCCTTCGGCGAAGATGGTGTCGAAAGCGAGCGATGACTTACCGCTGCCACTCAGCCCGGTAATCACGGTGAGGGCGTTGCGCGGAATGGTGACGTCAATATTTTTTAGATTGTGCACACGGGCACCGTACACCCGTATCAGTTCTGCTTCAGATGCCATAGTTTGTATAAACGATTGATTGCCCCGAAATGTTTACTGGCTCACCCACCATTTGTGATGCACTTTGGGCTTCTCACCCTTGCGATAATAGAGATCCTCTTTTGTGGGGATCAGCAGGATATACTGCTTGCCGCTGGTTACCGTTAGCTTGCTGCTTCGCAGCCAGGAGTTGAAATCCTTTAACTGCGCATAGGTGATACCCTGTTCACGGGCAAAGGCAGCCAGATCGGGGATCGATGTGGTAACGGTGACCTCCTTAAAATTCATTGGCTTGTAGAGTTGTTCCGGTTTGATGATGAAGCCATACTGCTGCGGATTGTCGAAGATGAGCTTGATCGCCAGCATCCGGTAGTAGTAACGGGTGGTCTCCTCCACCAGCCAGAGATCAAGAGCTTCGTCAGCGCCCTGGTTTGTCAGCTCCCTGCTGATGCGTGCCAGTCCCCCGTTATAAGCCATGGCGGCAGCACTCCAGGTCCCAAATCTGCGGTGTGCATCGCGCAGATAACGGGCGGCTGCCAGCGTCGATTTCTCCACATGATAGCGCTCATCCACCTCCGCGGTCACCTCCAGACCATACTGCTTGCCGGTGCTTTGCAGAAATTGCCAGAGTCCGGCCGCTCGTGACGGAGAGAGGGCCCGTGGATCGAGGCTGCTCTCGATCACTGCCAGGTACTTCAGGTCGTCGGGCAGCCCCTGTTGCTTCAGGATGGGTTCAATAACCGGGAAGATACGGTTGGCACGCTTGATGAGCAACAGCGTGGTGGAGTGGAAGTAGGTGAAGCTGTTCAGCTCCCTGTCCAGCCGCTCACGCTTGTCATACCGATCGAAAGTGATCTGTTCACCGGCAAAGGTCATGCTTTCCGGCACCTCCACCGATGCGGTCATGGAGAGCACAAGCGGACGCTGCGCATCATTTTTCTCAAGGTCGTTCCAGGATGTGAGTGCCAGCAGCACAGCGCCGCCAGCCATTGTTGCAATGAAGATAGTAATATATAGAGCTTTTTTTCTGATCATCATTCGCTTTTTTATTACGTAAAACAACAACCACCGGAATGGGAGAGATGTCGCCTCTCCTCTCCGAAAGTCAAACAAATATACGAAAAAATTCCTATGTTTGTATTCCGGTAGGAAGAAAAGAATCTGCTGCCGGCAATCATAGAACCTATATGAAACTGAAGACGCCCAAATCGGTGATCAAATCTCACGACATCAACCAGCTCCGCTTTCGGGACACCCCCTTTGTGAAGCTGATGAATAAACGGATCTATAACATCCTGATGGTCGCCTCCCGCTATGACATGTTCATGCTGGAGGATGACGGTCGCGTGGAGGAGCAAATTTTTAACGAGTATGTCTCCCTCAACCTGCGCTATCCACCCCGCTTCACACAGGTAAGCAGCAACCGTGAGGCACTCTCAGAGCTGAAGCAGAATCACTATGAACTGGTGATCTGTATGCCCAACATGGACAACGGCGATGCCTTTCAGCTGGCGATACAGATTAAAGAGCGCTACCCCAATATGCAGGTGGTGTTACTCACCCCATTCTCCAAGGCGGTGACCCGCTCACTGAGTCGTGAGGACCTGAGTGGCATTGATTATGTCTTCAGCTGGCTTGGCGATACCGATCTGCTGCTGGCCATCATCAAGGTGGTGGAGGACCGGATGAATGTTGAACATGACGTGAAAACGGTGGGGGTTCAGACCATCCTGCTGGTGGAGGACTCGGTACGGTTTTACTCCTCTGAGCTGCCACTGCTCTACAAGTTTGTGCTTTCCGAATCGAAAGAGTTCTCGAAAGAGGCACTCAATGATCACCTGCGGATGCTCCGCATGCGGGGGCGTCCCAAGATTCTGCTGGCACGCAACTATGAGGAGGCGGTTTACTACTACAAGAAATATGGAGACAACATGCTTGGGGTGATCTGCGATATGAGCTTCACCATAGAGGGGGAGAAGGACCAGCTGGCCGGTAAGCGGCTGGGTGAGTGGATCCGCACGAAGGATACCTATATCCCCATTATCTATACCTCTTCCGAATCAGAGAACAGGAAACATATTGAGGGAATCAGCAATGTGTTCATCGATAAAAACTCCAAGACATTTCCCCAGGATCTGCGCCACGCCATCAAAGAGAACCTGGGTTTTGGTGACTTCATTATCATTGACCCCCACACGAAAGAGGAGATCTTCCGCATCCGGAACCTGAAGGAGCTGCAGATGAATATCCGCAACATCCCCGACGATGCACTCTATTACCATCTCTCGCATAACCATTTCTCCCGCTTCTTTTACTCGCGTGCCATGTTCCCTGTGGCGGAGTTGTTGAAGAAGATCGATGTCTCTGAGTATGCCAGCATGCATGACGCGCGCGAGCTGATCTATGCCACCATCGTGCAGTACCGCCGGATGAAGAACACCGGTGTGGTGGCAGTCTTCGAGAAAGACCGGTTCGACCAGTACTCCAACTTCGCCCGTATCGGCGAGGGATCACTCGGCGGTAAGGGGAGAGGTCTCGCTTTCATCGGTTACATGGTGAAGACACACCTGGAGCTGAACAACAATCCCTCGTTCCCTGTCACCACCCCCAAGACGGTGGTGCTCTGCACCGACCTGTTCGATGAGTTCATGGAGGCCAACAACCTCTACCCGGTGGCTCTCTCGGACAGGGAGGATGAGGAGATCCTGAAGCACTTCCTCGCGGCCAAGCTGCCCAAAAGGCTGGTAAGTGACTTCCTGGTCTTCTTCGATGCCATCGACAGCCCCATCGCCATCCGCTCCTCCAGCCTGCTGGAGGACTCCCAGTATCAGCCTTTCGCCGGCATCTACGCCACCTACATGATTCCTTACGTGAATGACAAGTATGAGATGGTGCGACTGCTGAGCAACGCCATCAAGGCGGTCTATGCCTCGGTTTTCTACCGTGACAGCAAGAGCTACATGGCTGCCACGCACAACCTGATCGACCAGGAGAAGATGGCCATCGTACTGCAGGAGGTGGTTGGGTCGCAGTATGGGACCCAGTTCTACCCCGCCATCTCGGGTGTGGCGCGCTCCATTAACTACTATCCCATAGGGGATGAGCGTACCGAGGATGGTATCGTGAACATGGCGTTCGGTCTGGGTAAGTATATTGTGGACGGCAACATGGGATTGCGCTTCTCACCGCTGCATGCATCCCACATCCTGCAGCTCAGCTCTCTCGACCTGGCGCTGCGTGACACGCAGACACAGTATTACGCGCTCGACCTCAACTCGGTGTCGAAAGATTTCACCATCGACGATGGCTTCAACCTGCTCAAACTGCGATTGAAGGAGGCAGAAAAAGAGGGTCCGCTGCGGTACGTGGCCTCGACCTACGACCCGCAGGATCAGATCATCCGTGATGGCTACTATGAGGGGGGGAGGAAGATCATCTCCTTTGCCAACATCCTGCAGCATGACATGTTCCCCTTGAAGGAGATCCTGGACAAGTTGCTCAAGGTGGGACAGAGAGAGATGGGACGACCGGTGGAGATCGAGTTCGCTGTGGATATTCGTGACAACCGTTTCGCCTCTTTCTACGTGTTGCAGATCCGTCCTATTGTTGACAGTCGCGAGGTGGTGCATGAAAACCTGGAGAAGATTGATCCCAGACAGACGATTCTCTATTCCCGGAATGCACTGGGCAACGGTATCACAAGCGATGTCCAGGACCTGATCTATGTGAAGAGCGACGTCTTCAATGCTTCCAACAATCCGCTGATAGCCAGTGAGATTGAACAGATCAACCGCGCGTTTTTAGATGCCGGGAGAAACTACGTGCTGGTGGGTCCCGGTCGCTGGGGATCATCCGATCCCTGGCTCGGCATCCCGGTGAAATGGCCTCATATCTCACAGGCAAGGGTGATCGTTGAGTCAGGTATGGAGAACTACCGTATCGAGCCGAGCCAGGGCACCCACTTCTTCCAGAACCTGACCTCTTTTGGTGTGGGTTATTTCACGGTGAACCCTTTTCTGGAAAACGACGGCTTCTTCGATGAGACCTACCTCAACGCTCTGCCGGCGGTACAGGAGACGCCGTATATAAGGCATGTACGTTTTGAGCGTCCCATCTGCATCAAGATCAACGGCAAAAAGCGGATCGGGGTGGTGATGAAGCCGCAGGAGGAGGGTGAGCCCAGCATCAAGGATGGATAAAGAGATGTCTGCCTTGCAGCCTTCATCGCCTTCGACAGCGATGAAGCTGAGGTCAAACGCACATCTGAGTCGTTTGTATCAAACCTAAACATCGTTCTACTTGTTCATAGATGGAAAGAACGCGTATCTTACCACGCTCAATCACCTAACTCCTAAAAACAGATGAAACGTCCACCTCTTTTCTTTCTCCTATTGCTCAATGTTTGCTGGCTCTCAGCGCAACAAAATATTAAGATGCAGCAGAACGATTATGCCCCACTTTGGGAGGAGGTGGCTGCCCTGGAAAAAAAGTCATTGCCACAGTCGGCCGCAGAAAAGGTAAACAGGATTCTTCACCGGGCGGTAAGCGAACAAAATACGCCACAGGTGATCAAGGCTGTGATTCACCTGGGCAAGTATGACCTGGCGCGTGATGCGGAGAACGACACGGTGGTTTTTTCACGACTGGAGGGGATGCTGAATGAAAGCAGTGATGCGGTGGAGAGAGCCCTTTTGCACTCCATGCTGGGCGAACTCTATCTGCAGTACTACCAGAGAGATCAGTGGCAGATCAGACAACGCACGGAGCTGCGTGGCTACCTCCCCTCCGATATGAAAGAGTGGAGCCGCAATAACTTTTATGACCGGGTGGTGGAGCATCTGGAGGCGTCGCTGGCAGAGAAAGAGCAGCTCCTGAAGGCAACGGTCTCTGCTTACGCAGCAGTCGTGGATGAAGGCAAGGATTCCCGACGGTATTATCCTACGATGTACGACTTCCTGGCGCGACGGGCTATTGAACAGTACCGGCAACTGGAGAGCAATGAGGATCTGAGTCGGACATTGGCCCGCAGAGAGCTTGCACCGGCATCACTCTTTGCCCCGGCGAAAGCGTTCATCCATCTCCCCCTCGATCCGAAAAAGGGGGAATATAACCTGATGGCCTATGAAACCTGGAGAAAGCTGATGGCCTCCCTTTTGGAGAGAGGGCTTCGCCAGTCACTGCTCCTTGCCGAGCTGGATAAACTGGAGTCACTCAACCAGTTGCAGGAGACCTATAGGTTGTACGCCCTGCCATCACTCGAAGCGATGCTGAAAGAGTGGGAGGGCGATCCCTTCAGCGTGGAGATCATCAACCAAATAGCTGAGCTGCGCCAGCAGGAGCTATATCGGGTCTCTGAGCACAGTGATTCACTCCGCAATGAAAAAACGGAAGAGCTCTACAACTTCCTGAAAGGAGCTGTTGACAAATATCCCGACTATAAAAGGATTGCCCTGCTTGAGAAGCGGTTGCAACAACTGACCTCCCCACATTTTTCTTTTTCCGGGAACCATACTTTTCCCAAAGATGGGGTGAAGAAGATAACCGTCACTTTCAAAAATCTTCGTTCCCTTAAAGGGATGCTCTATCGCATCGATTCCCCTGTCGATCTGCAGAAGCACCAGTTAGGCATACTGCAAACCCTCAACAGGAAGCGGACCTTTGTGATGGAGATCCCCGTGAAACTGCCTGATACCCCTCCCTATCTGGAGGGAGAGACTGCAATTGAGCTGAACCTCAGCGAGCCGGGCAGTTATATGCTCACATTTGATTCGCAGCCGGAAACAAACGACAACGATCAGCCGGTATATTTCTTTGCCGTGTCCGACCTGTCGCTGTTCAGCCGTACCGCAGGCAAGGGTCTGCATCACTTTTTCGTGGTTGACCGGGTCACAGGCAGACCGGTGGAGGATGCTGTGGTTGTTCTCTACAACTATTCCGGCAACTGGCGCAACGCCCGCTTGACAGAAGCGTCGAGCGTCACCACCAACCGCGATGGATTGGCTGTTTACAGGAGCAATGATCCGGAAGAGATCCTCTTTTTTCATGCCATCAAAGGCGCTGACAGCGGCTCACTGCTGTCACGGCCAGGGAGCACCCGATATTTCGCCGTCACGGGCAACAGGGAAGAGCGTGAGCAGATCGATATCTTCACTGACCGGTCGCTCTACCGCCCCGGACAGACGGTTTATTACAAGGCGGTGATGACCAGGGAGGCCGATTCAAAAAGGTCACTGGTTCGTGAGCGCAAAATAGAGGTCTCACTGCATGATGCCAATGGAGAGAAGATTGCTTCACAGGTGGGTGTGACCAACGAGTTTGGCTCAATCGCCGGTGAGTTTGTACTCCCACAGGGACTTCTTACCGGCCACTTCTCCCTTCGCACCGAATCGGGCAGCGCCTCTATCCGTGTGGAGGAGTACAAACGTCCCACTTTCGAGGTGACATTTGATCCTGTTGAGGGAAGTTATCGCTTTGGCGAGGAGGTGACCCTCAGAGGTAAGACGCTTGCCTATTCGGGTGTGCCGCTGCAAGGGGCCACCGTCACTTACCGCATCACCCGTCAGCAGAGCTGGTGGCGTTTCCGGGGAGGTGTGCCGGAACCGTTTGCGGAAGGTGTGGAGACCAGTGATGATCAGGGTCGCTTCGAGATTCGCTTTACCCCGGAGAAGAGTGACACAGAGCAGGGCAAACAGACCGCATTCACATTCACCGTTGAGGCTGTTGTGACCGATCTGAACGGTGAGACGCAAACAGGGAGCTATGCTCTTTCTGTGGGTGATGTCTCGATGATGCTCCAGCTGGAACTGGCCGAGCGGTGGGAGAAAGAGAGCTCAGACCCGATCTTTATCAGCGCGAAAAACCTCAATGGCGGCGACGTCAAAGCGGAAGGGAGCTATGTTGTTTATTTGCTTGATGAGCGTGATTCCATCGTGAGAGAGGTGGCCAAAGGTGATTTTGAAACCGGTCCGCAGCCCGGGCTGAAAAAACAGCTGTCCCTTCTTCGTTCCGGAAGATACCGGGTGAAGCTCTTATCAAAGGATGACAGGGGCAATCCGGTAGAGGCGGAGAAAGATCTGATTCTTTTTTCCTTCACCGACAAGCGACCTCCCGTGAAGACGAACGACTGGTTCGTGGTTCGTAGCAGCACCTTTACCCCCCGTAAGCCCGCTGAGATCCTGCTGGGTGTGACCGACAAGATTCATCTGCTCTATGAACTTTGGAAAGAGGAGAAGCTGCTGGAACGGCGCTGGCTGACCCTGGAGAACGAGAACAGACGCTTCAGCTTCCCATACCGGGAGGAGTATGGTGAAGGTGTCACGTTGATGCTCACTTATGTGAAAGATCAACAGTTTTACAGCCACCACACCGATATTCTTCGCGAAGAGGAGAAGGAGGAGCTGCAAGTGAAGCTCGATCTCTTCCGTGACAGGATTCGCCCGGGAAGCGACGAGGAGTGGCGCATCACGGTGACCGATGCAGCAGGGAACCCTGCTGCCGCAGAGCTGCTGGCATCGATGTATGATTTCTCTCTCGACCAGATCTACCCATCCCAGGCCTGGAGCTTTCCGGCGGCATCGTTTTCGCGCTATCGATCCGCCGCACGGCTCACACGTGACAACTCTTTTAGCTCCGTTAATGGCAGAGGTTATATCCCTGTTTCCTGGAAAGAGGTGCCTGAGTTCAGGTTCGACAGGTTCAACTGGCACGGCTTTTCATTTTACAATGATCTCGTCTTGTTCCGGACATCCAGCGCGAAGCAGGAGGATAGTGTCGTGGGGGGTTATGGTTCAGCCCGTAGCCAGATGAAAGTAGCTGAAAGTGAGTTGGCGGAGGAGGCAAAGGAGGAGGTGATGGCAGGTGAAAGCAATGTCGCACCGCCGTCACCTGCCGCTAAAAGTGAATCAGACCTGCAGGTGCGGCGACATTTCAATGAAACCGCTTTCTTCTATCCGCAGCTGCGCACCAACGAGAAAGGTGAGGTTCAGATCGCTTTCTCCGTGCCGGAAAGCAACACCCGCTGGCGTTTCCGTCTGCTGGCTCACGACAGGCAACTGCGCAGTGGCTCTTCCGAGGCTTTCACGGTTTCACAGAAAGAGCTGATGGTAACACCCAACATGCCGCGTTTCTTCAGGGAGGGTGATTCTGCCTCCATCAGCACAAAAATATCCAACCTCTCCGACAGCCTGCTGAATGGCAGGGTGCGGCTGGAGCTCTTTGATCCCCTTACTGAAGAGGTTATCCCGGAGATCACCCTGGTTGATGCTGTGAAACCCTTCACCCTGGCTACCGGTGCTTCAACTGATGCTTCATGGGCCTTTATTGTCCCTTCGGGCATTGAGTTGCTGGGGGTACGCATCGTGGCGGAGACAGACTTGTTCAGCGACGGCGAACAGCATGCTCTGGCAGTATTGCCCAGTAGGATGCTGGTGACCGAGAGCATGCACATGGATCTGAACAGTGGGGAAACGAAACAGTTCACCATGGAGCGACTGCTGGAGCACAGCTCCCCAACGACTGAGGAGTACCGGCTCACCCTCGAGTTTGCCTCATCTCCCGCCTGGTACGCGCTGCAGGCGCTGCCGGTATTGAGCAACCCTGTGCAGGACAATGCAGTGGACTGGTTTGCAGCCTGTTACAGCACCTCGCTGGGTACCCATATCGGGAAGAGCTACCCCCGCGTAACCGCCATGGTGGATGCCTGGCAGAAAGAGGGAGGCACCGGTGAATCGTTGCAGTCACAGCTCAGCAAAAACGAAGAGCTGAAGAACCTCCTGTTGGAGGAGACTCCCTGGGTGCTTGACGCTCGCGATGAATCGGAGCAGCTACAACGGCTCTCGCTGCTGTTCGACCTGAACCGTAGCCGCGACCAACTGAGCCGCTCTGTGCGTCGCCTGCAGGAGCTGCAGACCCACGAAGGGGGTTGGAGCTGGTTTAAAGGGTTCCGTCCCTCAGTTGGGATCACCCATTATATCCTTTACGGGTTCAGTCGCCTGCAGGCGTTAGGCGCTCTTCAACCCGGGGAAGAGATTCTCGCCATGCAGTCGAAAGCAATTGAATTTGCCGATGCGGAGGCAGTGCGTCGCTTCACCGCGCTGAAACGGTACAACAAGGATTGGAAGCAGATCAGGATGATCTCACTGACCGATCTGGAGTATCTCTATGTGCGAACGGCATATGAGGATCGTCCCATGGATGAGGAGGTGAAAGAGATGACCGGCTTCTACCGCTCTGTGGTGCAGAAGCATTGGACCGCCTATGGTCTCTATGAGCGTTCCCTGATCGCCGTGCTGATGCATCGGGGCCGACAGAAAGAGGTTGTGCAATCGATCCTGCGCTCTTTCCGCGAACATGCCACCCAATCGGAAGAGATGGGAATGTACTGGGCAAACAACCGTTCGCGGGTCTTCATGTCACAGTCGGCTATCTCGGTGCATACCTTTATCATGGATGCTTTCCGTCTGGGTGGTGCCTCTGCGGTGGAGACAGACCAGATGAAACGGTGGCTGCTAAAGCAGAAGCAGACACAGCAGTGGGAATCGACACATGCCACCACCGATGCGGTCTATGCACTGCTGAGCGGTGGCAGCGACTGGTTCTTCGCTACCGGTGAGACCACCGTCAAAGTGGGGGATAAGCTGGTTGAACCGACTAACAGAGAGGCGGGAACCGGTTACTTCAAGGAGAGCTGGAACAGAACTGAGATTACGCCCGTGATGGGTGTGGTCACCGTGGAGCACAACGGCAGCGGACCTGCCTGGGGAGCGCTCTACCGGCAATACTTCGAGGAGGTGGACAAGGTGGTTAAAAGTGATGGTTCGCTCGATATCGAAAAGCAGCTGTTCCTGGAGCAGACCGATGCTTCGGGTAGGGTGCTGGTGCCGTTAACCGAAGAACGTTCCTTACAGGTGGGTGACAGGGTGGTGGTGCGTCTCACCCTGCGCAACGATCGCGACCTGGAGTTTGTGCAGCTCAAGGATATGCGTGCCGCCTGCTTCGAACCGGTCACGCAGCTCTCCGGTATGACCTGGCAAAACGGTGTGCCCTGTTACCAGCGCACGAAAGATGCCTCCACCTCATTCTTTTTCGATCAGTTGCCGCGTGGGACCCGCGTGTTTGAGTATGCCCTCTATGTGACGCGGGCTGGCAGCTACTCAGGTGGCATCGCCACCGTGCAATCCCTTTACGCCCCTGCATTCATTTCACACACCGGTGGCATGCGAATTATTGTTAAAGAATAAACAGGAGGTTGGTAAAATTGTTACTTTTGCAGATAGGAGTAATAAAAACCAGCAATAACAATAAATGAAACAGATATGAAACGAACAACCCTTGTACTGTTTTCCATGTTGATCGGCAGCCTGATGGCTTTTGCCCAGCAGAAGCCCGGGATGGCGTTTGAAAAGACGGAGCACAACTTCGGAACCATTAAAGAGGAGATAGGAGCGGTTACCACCCAGTTTGAATTTACCAATACCGGCAATAGCCCGTTGATCATACATCGGGTTTCCGCTTCGTGCGGCTGTACCACACCGAGCTATTCACGTGAGCCGATCCTGCCCGGTAAGAAAGGGATGATTACGGCAAGATACTCCACAACTGCCCGTCCGGGGACATTCAACAAGAGCATTACCGTGTATACCAATGTGCCGGATACCGTTTATGTGTTGAGGATCAAGGGAAATGTGATCCCGAAGAAATAGAGACCCCGCATGATTGCGAAATACAGGCCGAATGAAGTATCTTTGCAGGAGCTTCATTCGGTTTTTTAATTTGAGCAGGAAGATGGAACATCCCGAGAATGACCCCAGATACAACGGCTTGAAGGTGAACAAGGGTATCGCCCAGCCTCCCAGCGTGAACCCCTATCTCAAGAGACGACCCAAACAGACCTTGCGTTCCGTGGAGGAGTATGTGAAAGGGATCCTCTCTGGCGACAGGGTGATTCTCAGCCAGGCAGTCACACTGGTGGAGAGCTCGCTGCCGGAGCATCAGGAGCGGGCTCAGGCCATCATCGAGCAGTGCCTGCCCTACTCGGGCAACTCCATCAGGGTGGGGATCACCGGCGTGCCGGGTTGCGGCAAGAGCACCTCCATCGATTCTTTTGGCATGTACCTGCTGGAGAGGGGGCATAAGCTGGCGGTGCTGGCCATCGACCCTTCCAGTGAGCGCTCCAGGGGGAGCATCCTGGGCGACAAAACACGGATGGAGAAGCTCTCCATGGAGGAGAACGCCTTTATCCGACCCTCCCCCTCCGCGGGATCGCTGGGGGGTGTGGCACGGAAGACGCGCGAGTCCATCGTGCTGTGCGAGGCGGCGGGCTTCAATTACCTCTTCGTGGAGACGGTGGGGGTGGGACAATCGGAGACGGCTGTTCACTCGATGGTCGACTTCTTCCTGCTGATACAGCTGGCCGGCACCGGCGATGAGTTGCAGGGCATCAAGCGGGGCATCATGGAGATGGCCGACGGCATCGTGATCAACAAGGCGGACGGGGACAACATCGACAAGGCGAACATGGCACGACGGCAGCTGCGTAACGCCCTTCATCTCTACCCCCTGCCGGAGTCGGGCTGGTCGCCCGAGGTGCTTACCTACTCTGGCTACTACAAGATCGGCATAGCTGAAGTGTGGGAGATGATTCACCGTTACATCGACTTTGTGAAGCAGAACGGTTACTTCGACCGCAAGCGCAAAGAGCAGGCCAAGTACTGGATGTTCGAAAGCATCAACGAACAGTTGCGCAACGGCTTCTATCGTGACCCGGAGATCGCTCAGTTGTTGGTGCGACTCGAGGAGGAGGTGCTGCAGGATCGCAAGAGCTCATTCACTGCTGCGCGGGAGGCGCTGGAAGCCTACTACCGGAAAAAGCGGTAAAAAAACGAGCGGATGAAAAAAAATGGATCGGGATGAGTGAAGGATTTAATTTTTTTTCCTACATTTGCATCACCAAACCACTATGGCGCACTCTTCTAACGGTTAGGAAAATTGTTTCTCAGGCAATGAATAGCGGTTCGATTCCGCTGTGCGCTACAAATTAATTTAATAAAAACCGTCTAAGCCTCTCATTCAGAGGTTTTTTTTGTGTTCGGTTTTTTTTAGTAATACATTTATTGTGGAAAATCTACTCTTCTTAATTTGTGTGTTTTAACCAGTTTGATGCCTGCCTTGGTTGCTTCAGAGGCTGCCTTCACGATATTCAAGAACTGCATAGAGATGGTATAAGGAATGCGTGGCTTCCTGTTTGCCGGGTAATTTGATAACCGAATTTTCCGATTATTTTGGAT
>WOYI010043789.1_pt1 | contig 15590 bp, 8 predicted proteins | sample 6423411 | NCBI WGS metagenome assembly WOYI01 (sample SAMN13441803, study PRJNA592873) | oil field metagenome | biome: oil field; feature: oil-well bore; material: oil-contaminated soil; isolation source: oil-contaminated soil from oil-well borehole | place: Germany: Wietze | collected 2016-10-18 ...
GGATATCGCAACGCGAAAATGGTGGATGCGGAAGCTGCTATGCCGGCGTTCAGTGAGGACCAGCGGTCGGACCTGTCGGATGACTTGTTCCCTCGGAGCATGTGAGCCCAATTGTTGCGGACCTCGAACAGTTCCTGGCCGTAGATCTCGGCCTGCTGGGCAACGCGCGGTTGAAGGGGTAGCCGAGCTCGCCGAACCGCTCAGTCGCGGCCCGCAGCATCAGGGCTACGTCGCAGCGATGATAGTCGTCACCGCGGCGACCGCTGGCGGCATCTTTGGCCCGCAGCAGATCGACCCACTCGATCTGGGAGGAGCCAGACGGTTGAGCACCTGCGTGACGCAGGGCGCGAGGCCGCCAGCCGGTGGTCAGCGTCTGCCCGACGAGTTGATGATGGTCGACGGAATCACGGCTCACAGCTCTGCCTTCGCGGAGCGCTGCAGTTTGCCGACACAGAACAAAGTCTGTTGCTTTTGCAATTCGGGTCTGCTGCACGAATTCCTTCGGTGGAGTTACAGTCATCGGAAGCCGAACCTGACTGCGCCACGACGCAGAGGGCCGCAGCGAGAGGTTCGGGTGCACTGAGTAGCCATTTTGGGGAGGAACTGGACCACGTGCGCATCGAACCCGGGGCGGTTCAGGTTGACAGGTTCCGGACACCTTTCTCGTCGGCTGACCACGAATTGTCGGACGTGAATAATAGACACTCTTACGAAGCGGCGTTGGCGTCGCGGTCAATATTTGCTGTGGGTGAGTAATGGGGGTGGAGAAGTGTTAGCCAGGAGTTGGACCGATCCTGATCCCGCGCTGGGCGGATTGGTCGATGAATTTCGTGATAGATGCGTTCGCGTCTACATCGAGGACCCGAATCGCGTCGAGGAGGACGCCGGGAAAGAGCGCGGAATCGCCGAAGGCGGGTACGGCCGCAAGCAAATTCAGGAACTCGTGCAGAATGCGGCGGACGCCCTCCAGGGAGCTCCGGGACGTATCCAAGTAAGTCTGACGGAGGATGCGCTCTACGTCGCCAATGAGGGCAACCCGTTCGAGGACACCGGTGTCCGCGCCCTTCTGTACACCCATCTGTCCAACAAGACCGGTACCGAGATTGGGCGGTTCGGGTTGGGCTTCAAATCCATCAGTGGCATCTCGGACAACCCGCAGATTTTTAGCCGCTCGGTGTCCTTCGAGTTCAGTCGGTCGCAGTCGTCAGAGCAGTTGTCGACCGAGCTGGGGCGTCACTATCAGCCGTCGGAAGTCCCGGCCCTGCGCCTCGCCTGGGCGCTCGACCCGGTGGCCGAGTTCCGTTCCGATCCTCTCCTCGCAGAGTTGTCGACCTGGGCGACCACGGTGGTCAAGGTACCGCTCAAAGCGGGAACCGGAGCACAGCTTTCCTCCGAGATCCAAGAGTTCGACGAGTCCTTCAATCTCTTTGCGCCGCAAGTGCGGGTCTTGGATCTCGTAGACCGCATCGCTGACGTGTCACGCCGATTCGCAGCATCGAAAAAGGGCAACCGAGTCACACTGGCAACACCTGACGGTGATCAGGAATGGTTGGTCGTATCCACCGATCACAAGCCTTCGTCCCAAGCCCTGGAATCGGCCGGTCATTCAGCACGCCGCGATTCGGTCACCGTCAGCTGGGCCCTTCCGCTGAGTGGTGCCGTCGGTGTCGGTCGGCTTTCCGCATACTTTCCGGTGAAGTCCGATATCACATTGAGCGGCCGGGTTAACGCGCCGTGGAAACTGTCAGACGACCGCATCAACGTGATCGAATGCCTGTTCAATCGTGAGATTCTCGAAGATGTCCTGCCGAAGTTGGTCGTCTCGGCTCGCAAGGATCTGGTTGCCGATGAGGCATATGGTCGGTACATCGACGTGCTTCCAGCCCGTGGCAAAGAGGCTCGAAGCTGGGCAGATAAAGTACTCAACGAGCCGGTGTACAGGGAACTCAGGGACTCTCGGTGTCTACCGGATCTCGATGGTCAGTTGCGCGCGCCTTCCGCGCTTCAACGTGTTCCGGACGACGTCATGGACTACGCCAAGATGTGGCTGGCAGTCACGGGTAATCGCGGCGACTGGGTCCACCCGGATTGTACCAGCACCACCGAACGACGGTCCAAGGTCGGTCGACTGATGCAGGAGGACGACCGCGTGAAGTCCGCGGGGAGAGTGCTCCACTGGCTGCAGTCCGTGGTAGCGGATCCGGGTCCGGATCAATCCGCGGCCGCGATCGAACTGGCTGCGAAGCTGATTCGCAAGGGTGGCAACACGGAGATGGACGTACGAGACGCGCGGATCGTGTTGCTCGAGACCGGGTCGTTGGCTCAACCTGTACGTGGACGATGCTTCCTCCGAACGAATTCACGTCAGCACGGAAGCTCCTTCATCGACAACAACGTGGCAGCGCGCGGGACGACAGTTGCTGCACTTGAGGCCCTCGGCGTCACCGTCTTCGAAGACGGTGGAGAGATGCTGGAGTTACTGACCGAGCTCAGGCGCACGGGCAAGGTCAATTGGGAGGAACTGTGGATCGCGATGCGCGGCTCCGGTATCCAGCAGGTGCACGAGGCTTTCGAGAGCGTGCTCGATGGCAGGGCCGCCCGAATCATCAACGTGAGGAATGGAATCGGTCGTTGGGTACTGCCACAAGGGCTCTACTTTGCCGGCGATTGCCTCAAGCAACTCAAAGAAGATGGCGAGTTCCTCGTCGACGGTGCCTATCACGCCAGTGACCAGGAATTGTTGTACGTGCTCGGCGTGCGATCTCGACCATCCCGATCAAGCTATGGACCGAACGAGCGGTGGGTCTCGCGATACGCGAACGAGGTTCGCGGACAGATCGGTGATGAGCTCGGGCTCGGTGTTCAAGCGCGCCAAGCGCTCCAGATCGACGGACTCGATTCGGTCTTGGGCCCACTAGAGTGTCTGCCTGATCTCAGTGTCACGAACAGGACCGCGCTGACGCTGGCGCTCTTGAACGAAGTAGATGTTCCTCGTGTCCGGGTCAGTCATCCGAACGTTCCGAAAACGGCGCGTTACGTCGCACCCGAAATGTGGTGGGTCAGACAGCAAGGTCTGCTGCCGACCGTGCTCGGTCCGATGCCGATCGACGAAGCGTTCGTTGCCGAAGTCGAGGAAGCGCCAGACGGTCTACTGCCATGCGTGACCCAGATTGTCCTCAGCCGTGATGCCGAGGACGTGCTGAAGCTCAAGAAGCGGATCAGCGATCTCGAACCGACCGGCTTCCGCAAGCTCGTCGAGACGCATGTCGCCAAGGACGACATGGAACGTGTGGGTCAGAGTTACGCGTGGTGGTGTTGGACTCACAAGGAAGCCGATCCGCCAGATCAATTATGGGTACGCAGGAGCGGCCATTGGTCCGAGGTAGATCGGAAGAGCGTTGCCGTGGTGCACGGCGCAGACGCCTTTGCGGAGCTCGATCAGTTCGGCATCCCGTGCGTGCTCGTGGCCTCCGTCGAAGATGTCCACACTCTCAGCGAGCTGTGGGAATGTTTGGAAGGCCGCAACCTGCCCGTCACGTTCTCATACGAGACGAGTGCCGAACCGGTCCCGCTCACCGACGCGTTCCCGATACTGGATGCTCTTGAGATCGACGATGAACTCGACGGCCTGATCATGCAGAAGTGCCTGTCTCTGAGCAAAGTTGCGGCTGTTCCTGCGCAGCCAGAAGTGCGAGTCACGTGTGCATCTGGTCGTGAATCGAACACGATCCTCGTCACGGGGACTACCGACTGGCAGCTCCTCAAACAGATTCTGGGGCTAGTGCTCTACGACGATTCCGACCGTCACGTGGACGCGCTGCTCAAGGACATGGACCGACGAAGAAACTCCGAACAGGTACGCGCAGTCCGAAAGGCGTCGTCAGATTCGGAGCGCCTCCTCATGCTCGTAGGTGAAGAGCGTCTACGGCCGCTCATCCCGAAGGATGCGCTCAGCTATCTCGTCAGCGAAGGAGCCGTCGAACCACGTGGGCTCGCACTGGCCGACCTGTGTGTGAGCATGCTGGGTGTCCGTGCGCTCGAACGCGCTTGCAAGGTCGACCCGATGGGGCTTCCTGTCTCGCCACCGTCGACATGGGCGGGCTCGTTCACCACCCGGAAGTGGGTGAACAACTTTGGATTCGACGACGAATGGGCCGGAAGGCCAGCAAGACAGCGCAACAAGCCGACCGAGTACGTCGAAGGCCCCACCCAACTCGAGAATCTTCACGATTATCAGCAAGTGGTATCCGAACGATTGCGAAACTTGTTGATCGGCAGCGGTTCGCGTCGTGGCTACATCTCGCTGCCGACAGGCGCGGGAAAGACGCGCGTAGCGGTCCAGACGATCATCGAAGCCATCAGTGACGGAAGTCTTGACGGGTTGGGCTCCAGTGGGGCGTTCTCCGGCCCAATCTTGTGGTTGGCTGACGGCGAAGAACTCTGCGAGCAGGCCATCGACGCGTGGTCATACCTCTGGCGTGCTGTCGGCCGGCAGGACACCCAACTGGTTCTCAGCCGATTCTGGTCGTCCTACGAGATGGAAGAAGAGGTGGGTGGCGTCCAAGTAGTCGTCGCGACGTGGCAGAAGATCAACTCACGAGCCGTCGGCAACGACTCGTATGCATGGTTGGCCGAGGCTCCGATCGTCATCATCGACGAGGCTCACGGTGCCTATACTCCCTCCTATACGACGATTCTTGAGTGGTTGGGGCGGTCCACGCGAGAGCGGGACAAACCCCTGGTGGGATTGACGGCGACGCCGTTCAGAGGACGCCGTGAAAGCGCGCAGACGGAGCTGCTGCTTCGCAGGTTCGGCGACAACTGCTTGGACGAGGGCGTTTTCGGAGAAGAACTGCCGCAGGTGCGGCTTCAGCGCGACCGAGTGCTCGCCCGTGCGCGTCTGGAGATCCTTGACGGCGTGTCCATCGACCTTTCTGATCGGGAGGTCGAAGAATTCAAGGAAATGGGTTGGCTCGCCAAGAGCGCCGAGATCCGCTTGGGACGGAACGAGGATCGCACACGCACGATCGTGGAATCGATCATGGGCAAGCCCGAACACTGGCAGATCGTCGTTTTTGGGGCATCGGTGGAAAACGCGCAGACACTCGCAACCTTGCTGACGTTGCAAGGACGTTCCGCAGCGTCGATCGATCAGGACACGAGCCCCGAGGATCGTCGAGTGGCGATCGAGCGGTTTAAGTCGGGCCAGCTGAAGGTGCTCACGAACTATGCGGTGCTGTCTCAGGGATTTGATGCGCCCAAGACCGATGCCGTGTACATCACCCGACCGACGAGCAGCGAGGTTCGCTATCTGCAGATGGTAGGCCGAGGTCTTCGCGGGCCGAAGAATGGTGGCACCGAAGAGGTGCTGATCGTGAACATGCTCGACAACCTCCTCGAGTTCGCCGACAGCATCGTGTATCAGAGCGTCCGGGACATAGTCGAGTCGGAGAACTTCGGTGCCCAGTGAGCGCTGAATGAGCGCGAGCTGACTGTATATATCAGGGGAGCATTGAGTGAACTGGGTGCGGGCGGTTTCGTCCGCTGGTCGGCGGCTCCCGCCACCCGTGCGCCGGACGATCGGTATGGGTTCTCGGAAGTGGTTGCGCGCACGTCGAAGTCCTGGTCCTATGGCAAAGGAAGTGGGGGAGAACACTGCCGAAATTCGCCAAGGGACACGCGTCGTTCGAGACGGAAGCGGGACACTTCACGGGCATGCACCTTTTGTCGGTGCGATCTGGCATCCTCCTTTGCTAAGGACGTACGCGTCAGTTTTGTGCTTTGTTGACCGGATTCGACCGCCGTCGCGTTCTCACGAGTTGGAAAAGAAGGTGAGTGGATCTATGTCAGCGGACCGGGGCGAGTCGTGTGATGCAGGTGTGGCGAATCGGGTCGCTGGACCCGGATCATCGGGGTCTGTAGGTGACAATCCGACTGGAAGACGAAGTGCCTGCTTTTCGACGCAGCCGGGGTTGGCGTTTGGACTTGCCGGGCTGGTGGCCGGCATCAGACGGCGAGGCAGTGACGTGGCTTCGGAAGTTGTGGAACTGAACGAGGCCCAGCTTCGGGTCGTGGAGGCGCCTGGCGACGAGCGTTTGCTGGTCATAGCCGGCGCTGGCCAGGGGAAGACCGAAGTGGTGGTCAGCAGGATTGAGCACCTGGTGCAAAGTGAGGGCTTGGTAGCGTCCGAAGAGATACTCGTCCTGAGCTTCTCGCGTGCGGCCGTCTCGGCGGTCAGGACGCGTCTGGATCTACGCGACGCAGCGACAGCGAACGTGCGGACCTTCGACTCTTTCGCGAGCCTTCTTCTTCATGAGGCCGAGCTGCGGGTAGAAGGTGGCTTCGGAGCGCGTATACGTCGGGCGACGCAGCTCCTGAAGGAGGCGGACGAGCTGCCGCAGGTCGAGTTGTTGCGCCACGTCGTGATCGATGAGGTCCAGGATCTAGTCGGTGACCGGGCAGATTTCGTCAAAGCGATTCTGAAGCGTCTCGATGACGATGCCGGCATCACAGCGCTGGGTGATCCTCTTCAGGGTGTGTACGACTTCCAACTGGACGACGATTCGTTCAGCAAGACCAGTTTCAAGGCTGTGTTCAGCTCGCTCACCGGTGAGTTCAGCTGTGAAACGATCGGACTGGGCAAGAACTACCGGGCCACGGGGAAGTTCCCGAAGCGGGTGGTCGCGTTGGGCAATCAGCTCAGAGACACTCAAGACGGCGATACCGCCGAGGAACTGCTCGACGACCTGACCCTCGACTTACCCGACCGCGGCGAGATTGACGAATGGTACGACCTCGTCACGCCACGGAAGGGAAAGAAAACGGCCGTCCTGTGCACAACCAACGCTGATGTACTCCGAGTGTCGAGGTACCTCAACGAACGCGAAGTCGCACACGCGGTCCGGCGTCAGGCACAGGATTTCGGCGCTGCGAAGTGGATCGCCGGCGCACTGGGCGCGCTGCCGGGTCCGAAGGAGCGCAGGTCCGAGGTCGAGGCGGCGCTTGAGCAACTTCTGGAAGGAGAGAACGTCGAGGTCATGTGGAGGGAACTGAAGGCCGCGGAAGGACGCACAAACCAGTTCGACTCATTGGACCTCATCAGGGTGTCGAAGCTCGTGAAGGCGCGAGCCTTGCCGCTGCCCCTCACCGAGCCAGATCTCAGTTCGGTGATCGTCTCGACGATCCACCGCGCCAAAGGACTTGAGTTCGACTCCGTGTTCGTGGTCGAGCCGACATGGCTACCGGACGACGAAGATGAATGGACTCGTGTACGACGGCAGTACGTTGCGTTGAGTCGGGCAAGAGACGACATCTTCGTCTGCCGCCTGCCCAAGCCGAACTCGTTGATCAAATCTGATCGCAGGTTAGGCGGCCGCTTCAAGGAAGAGGCGTGGAGCAGAAAGAAGCGTGGTGCGAAGTGGACGAAAGCTTTCGAGTTTCTCTACAACGATGTTGAAGTGGCGTATCCCGCATGCTCGCGTGCCGTAAGTGCTCGTCGCGTGCAGGAGACGTTGCAGTCGCTGAGGGCTGGAGGTACCCAGGTGATTGCAGAACTCGACGAGGACGAATCCAGCGAAGAAGCCCCCTCATATCTTCTGTTTACAGAAGACAATCAACTATTGGGGCGCACCAATGCTGACTTCGATTACACCTTCGAGAAAGCGTTCAGCTGGCTGAAGAGTCGGCCGAAGATCATCGATGGTCTCTCCCTCGTTTCGATCGAGACGGTCGCAGGCGATCCAAGGGAGTCGGAGAAGGCCGGCATCGGAAGCTCCGGCTTCTGGCTGGTCTCGCGGGTCACCGGGCTGGCACGCCCCGATCTCTCCACAACGTAGAAAGCAGCAATGGCGAATCTCACTGAGCAGTATGGCTTTCGCGACGACGTCGTCGAGGAACTGATCAAGGATCTGGTCGGACCTGCGGAAGGTCCCGAAGAGGTCATCACCGACCTACCACTCGACCGCTACATTGCGGGCGTGCTCTGGCCAGCTGATGACAGGTTGCAGGAAGCCGCCGAACCGGACAGCGGTGAGGCCGAGGAGAACGATTCCGGCGACAGTCCGATGTCGCAGGCGTTGATGAGATACCCAACCTCGATGGGCATCACGTTCTCCGTCGACCTCTCGAAGGCCACCGCGGTTCAGATCGCGATCGACGTGGCGAGGTATGTTCCGTCAGTCGATGCAGGAGGTGGCGAAGGAGCCAGTTCCCAACGCCCATCGAAGTGGCAAAAGATCGCGAAGCCGGATTCTTGGTTACGCAGCCCGCAAACGATCGAGCCCATAAATTGGGACGTGTCCAAGCCGGGTGTGAAGAAAATTGATGATGTCGTCCCCGGGCTTCAGCTGTACGTGTACTCCCGTGTGCCGAAGGACGGCAGAGTCGCTGTGTCGGTGGCACTGCGAAACACCCAGGTACCATCGAAGGGCGAATTCCGAGATGCCTACGCTTGGTTCCAGGTTGGGCTTGAAATCACCTCGTTACAGCAGGCAATCATCGACCGGTCGTCGTACGGCGTACTCGGCAAGGATGATGACCTGCGCTCGGCCGCATTGCTTTATCGCAACGCGAGAGTGTTTGCGATTGGACACGGCTGCGCTGCAACCTGGAGCCGCGAGTCGACCGCTCCGACCGTCGACCGCGTGGCGACCACGTTCGTGCCACGTCAAGAGGTGCCGCGCGCCCGTCCCGGCGGTACGAGTTCTGCCGTTGATCTGCGAATGTCTTTTCTGAGCAATGCAACTGACGAGGAACTCGCCATCAACCTCGGCGGCTTGGTCGCCGAGTACCGCGAGTGGATCGACAACTTGATCACGCAGGTCGACAACGGCGAGGCCGACGTCGACGAAGGTCTGAGGGGTGTCGCAGACGAGCACGTCGCGAGAGCACGTAATGCAGCAGATCGAATTCAAAAGGGAATCAACCTCGTCGTCGGCGACCCTGACGTCGGGCGAGCCTTTCGCTTGGCCAACGCCGCGATGCAGATGCAGCGCGCCCGGCAGGACTGGGTTCGCGGGGGAGCGATCGGGGCTGTGGGCGATGGCGCTGACCAAGGCTGGCGCCCGTTCCAGATCGCGTACATTCTGCTGAATCTCCCAGGCCTGGCGATCCCGGAACATGAAGACCGGGACATAGCTGACCTGCTCTGGTTCCCCACGGGCGGCGGCAAGACCGAGGCCTATCTAGGTCTCGTTGCCTTTACGATTCTTCATCGTCGACTCAAGGATCCGAAGGCGCTCGGTGTCGCCGTAATCATGCGATATACCCTGCGTCTCTTGACCATTCAGCAGTTCGAACGCGCAACCATGCTCCTCTGCTCTTTGGAACGCCTCCGGTTGCGCGAGAATTACCTCGGTGATCGCCCATTTTCGATCGGATTATGGGTCGGCAAGGCTGCGACACCTAACACGCTGGCCGAAGCGCAGAAGTCTCTCAATGCCATCGCTGACGGCAAAGAGCTACAGGAGAAGAACCCGGTTCAGCTGACACAATGCCCTTGGTGCGGAAAAGATCTCAACGAGTCGCACTACGCCGTCACCAAGACGCCCGTGGAGCGCCTCAAGATCGCATGCGGGAACGCCGAATGTGACTTCCGCGATGGGTTGCCTGCATACCTGGTCGACCAGGACATCTACCGGGTGCGTCCTGAGCTCGTCTTGGGCACTGTCGACAAATTCGCTCAGATGGCCTGGCGTGAAGATGTGCGAAAGCTGTTCGCGCGGGATGGAATCGGTAGCCCGCCCTCCCTTATCATTCAGGACGAACTCCACCTCATCTCGGGGCCGTTGGGATCGATCGTCGGACTCTATGAGGCAGCGATCGATGCCGCCTGCAGTATCGAACTTGGTCCCGAGGGCCCTACTCGGGGGAAACCCAAGATCATCGCATCCACAGCCACGATTCGTCGCGCCGATCGTCAGATCCGGGCCGTATTCAACCGCCGCGCTGAACAATTCCCCCCGCCGGGTATTGATCCCGATCAGTCGTTCTTCGCCGAACCTGCACCGCGAGACGGATACGGCACTCGCGAGTATGTGGGAGTCATGGCAGCCGGGACCAGCCACGCCACGCTCATGGTCCGGGTCTACGCCGCCATTCTCCAGGCGGCTCAAGACATCGCCGGTAGCCCGGAAACTCGGGATCCTTACTGGACGTTGCTGGGGTATTTCAACAGCCTTCGTGTCCTGGGTAGTGCAAATCTCCAGGTTCAGGGTGACGTAAAGGACCGGTTGCAGCTGGTTGCGCGCCGCAAGCAAGCAACAGCACGGGATCTGAGGCCAGCGGTTGAGTTGACCAGCCGTGAGCCCTCTGCGAACATCCCGCGGATCTTGAAGAGCCTCGAAAGAGATTGCACCTCCGGCGCTGCCAACGACGTGGTCCTCGCGACCAGTATGATCTCGGTGGGCGTGGACATCGACAGGCTCGGTTTGATGGCTGTCATGGGGCAGCCCCAGTCGAGCGCCGAGTACATCCAAGCCACCAGCCGCGTTGGCCGCCAACACCCTGGCCTCGTCGTCACCATCTTCAACTCGGCGCGGTCACGCGACAGGTCGCACTACGAGAACTTCATCCCGTACCACCAAGCGCTGTATCGGGCCGTCGAGGCGACCAGTGCTACACCGTTCGCCGCACGTGCCCGCGACCGTGCCCTGCATGGTGTGCTCGTCTCACTCACACGCTTGCTTGTCGACGGAATGTCGGATGACAAGGCGGCCCGTCGCGCGTCCGACGAGTACGACAACATCGTCCTCATGGCCGACCTCCTGGCGCGGCGGGCGAAGGACGTCACGAACGCCGAAGAAGCGGCTGACACCATCAAGCAGCTCGATGAACTCGTTCGGGTGTGGACGGAAGAGGCCGAAGCCCACCCCGACATGCGGTATCAGGACCGCACCAATTACGACAACTCGCTTCTTGTGCCACCCGAGGTGGCCATGACCCACGACCTGATCGATTATTCGCAGGTCGAGACGCCATGGCCGACGCTCCGGAGCATGCGTGACGTCGATGCCGAGAGCACGCTCTACCAGATCCCTGCGAGAAAGGTTCCCCGGTGAACACCGCGAAAGCGCGCCGCAGTCAGCTGCTCAGTACCTACGGTGTCGGAGGCTTGTTCCCCTCTGAGTCAACGAGTTTCATGATTGCGGGTCTTCATGAATGGGACGTGGAGCGAGCCGAACGCGTACCCGAGCCGCGGCTCGCCCGCGCGTTGGGCGTGAAGGAACTCAAGTCTCCCCCCGCGGGCGGTAAGCAAGACGTGCCGGTCATCCGCTACCCATACACGCAAGTGTGCCCAAAGTGTCGGCGCATCGGGGCGCTCTCGGACCTGTCGAAGGACAAGCAGAACGCGGTGTGCAAGGTGGACGGCGTCGATCTGAGCCCTTTCAGGCTGATCGGCGCGTGCCAAAACGGTCACATGAGTGAGTTTCCCGTGTATCGGTGGCTCCATCAGGATCAGCAAGACAAGATCAAGAGCGACGCGCACGAGATGAAGCTGAACGTGCTCGGGCGCACGTCATCACTGGGCGACTTGACGCTGATTTGCACGTGCGGTGTCGATGACCGAAGCCTCGACGGTGCCATCGGGGCAGGCTCACTCGTCGAGTTTGGTAAATGTCGAGGCCTCCGTCCTTGGCTGGGGCTCGATACGCACGAGGACTGCGATCTCTATCCGCGTGTGGTCCAGCGCGGTGCGTCGAACGTGTGGTTCCCTGCAGTGCGGTCGTCGATATCGATCCCGCCCTACTCCGAAGCGCTGGCGAAGTTCGTCGACAAGAACTGGGAAATGGTAAAAGATCCGGCCGCTGTGATCCCTCCGGTGCTTGCTGGACTCTCAGCGATATCCAAGGGGAGGTTCAGCGCAGAGCAGATCAAGCAAGAGATCGAGAGGCGCTGTGGCGAAGAGGAGGACGATAAAGAGGTCTCCGAGGCCAAGCTTCGTGCCGACGAGTACAAAGCCCTCGTCGAGGGACGAGCGGAAGAGGGCCTGGATTCGGACTTCGTTTGTCTGCGCCGTGACGTACCCGAGGGATTCGAATCGCTGATCACGGAGGTGCGAAAAGTGACTCGGCTGCGGGAAGTTCGCGCCCTGCAGGGATTCACGCGGTTGGACGGTGCGCCCGACCCGTCGGGGCCTGTCCAGAAATTGTGCCCGCTATCGCCCACCCACCTGTACTGGCTTCCGGCCATCGAGGTCATAGGCGAAGGGGTATTCCTGGCGTTGCGAAAGGCGACTGTAGACGAATGGGCAGGTCGCGACTTCGCACGCAAGCGACAGCAAATACTGCAGGGGGCGTCCGATCGTGCAGCAGATGAATACTGCCGTCCGCGCGCAACCGTAGACATCATCAAGGTCGCCATCCATACGTTGTCGCATGTGATCATCGACCAGTTATCTTTGGATGCTGGCTATCCCGCCGCAGCACTTCGTGAGCGGCTCTTCGTCGATGACAAGGTCGCAGGACTCCTCGTCTACACCGCGAGCTCTGATTCGGCGGGAAGCTTGGGTGGCGTCGCCTCGATGGCCGAGACCGAGCACTTGCAGTCCGCTCTCATTGAGGGCCTGCAGCGTTTGTCGTGGTGCTCCTCAGACCCCGTGTGTATCGAATCGACTGGCGCCGGCTCAGACGGGTTGAACCTGGCTGCCTGCCACGCGTGTGTTTTGGCACCTGAAACCTCGTGCGAAATGAACAACTGTTACTTGGATCGGGCACTGCTCTTCGGAACTCACGATGACGGGCAGGAGGAAGAAGGACTATTCCACGGTCTCTTCGATCATGCCGTTGCCTGAAGTCTAAGCGCTGCAAGTGAAGCGAGGAAATATGCGATATGGCTGAAGTAGCTGCAACCCCTCTCTGTCAACCTGGGCTGACAGAGAGGGGTTGCTACTGACTGCATTCTGTACCGATGGTCTCGAGGCGAAGCTGTCGCGCGCCGTTGTAGTGGAACCCCGGGCCGCCGGCTACCATCTGTGACATGCCGAGGGAAGACGCCATCACCGATCCGGCGCCCCAGATCATCGACCTGTTCGCAGGCCCTGGTGGCCTAGACGTCGGGGCGACATGGCTGGAAGTTCAGGTCACAGGCATCGAATGGGACTCCAACGCTTGCGTCACTCGCCGGAAGGCAGGCCTCGACACTCGCCAAGGGGACGTCAGAGACTTCGGACCAGACGACTTCCCCAAAGCGAACGTGCTGACCGGTGGTCCGCCGTGCCAGACCTTCACCGTCGCGGGCACCGGGTCCGGTCGGCAGTCACTGGACCGAGTCATCGAGCAGGCCAAAGACATGGCGAAGCGTCTCGGTGATGGAATCCCGCGAGGCGGGTTCGAAGATGACCGGACGGGTCTTGTGCTGGAACCATTGCGGTGGGCATTGCTGGCGTTGGAAACCGGCAGGCCATACCAAGCGATCGTTCTGGAACAGGTACCCGCCGTGCTGCCCGTCTGGGAGGCCTACGGTGACATCCTCGAACGGCAAGGCTATGGCGTCGACGTCGGCGTACTCCGTACAGAAGAGTTCGGTGTCCCACAGACACGGCGGCGGGCAATCCTGATCGCGCGGTACGCCGACGAGAAGGTATCGCTACCGCTACCCACCCATCAGGCGTACCGGCGCAACGCGGTCGACCAGGGCGCTTTGGAACTTCAACCCTGGGTGTCGATGGGTCAGGCCCTGAAGCGCAAAGCCGGTTTCATCGTAATTTCCAACTATGGAAGCGGGGGCGATCCTCGAAATCGAGGGCAACGCCATTCAGATGAGCCGTCGGCGACGATAACCGGAAAAGTGACACGCAATCGCCTGCGTCTGGCTGGCGGAGGTGAGGACCGGTTCTCACACCAGGAGGCTGGTAGGTTGCAGACCTTCCCGCTTGACTATCCGTGGTCCGGTAACGACGTTGGTCAACAGATCGGAAACGCGATCCCGCCGCGTTTGGCCGTGCACGTCCTGGCCCAGGCGCTGAAGATCAAGCTGGACCTGGACGAGCTGGACCGGACAGTCGATTCGTCGTGGATGGACGGACGGCCTGTGTCACTCGGGACACGACCCACCGATCAACTGTCTGTCGCGCGGGACTGAGCTGGCTGCTTCATTGCTGCTCGCAACTCAGCCGACGTGGCGCAAATGGAGTCGGCGACCGTAGCCGGCTGCTCATGCTCCCAGAATCGCAGCACCGTCCAGCCCCGGCTCGTCAGTTCCTCGTCAGTGCGGCGGTCTCGCTGAATATTTCCGTCGAGCTTCTCTGCCCACCACGCCTCGTTCGCTTTAGGCCGAGTTGCGTGTTCTGGACAGCCGTGCCAAAAGCATCCGTCGATGAAGACTGCCAGTCGTAAACCTCGCCATACGAGATCAGCCTTGCACCGCAGCCCCGGTTCGGGAACAGCGTCGACACGGTACCGAACACCGCGTGAGTGGAGAACCCGTCGGACGAGGATCTCAGGTTGTGTGTCACGGCGTTGCTGCCGGCTCATCCGATAGCGAACGGACGGCGACGACGCGGGTGGCCGTGCCTGCATCAACCCTCCAAGAAAGCACCATCGACTACAAACATGCGTTCACTTTTCGCTGGGATTATCACGGAATTTTCCAAGGTTGATCCGCCCCGGCGTTGTCGAGAGGTTCTGTCATCTGACTGCCACCTCGGTAGGAGGGTGCCGCTGGCGATGGTAGTAGAGGGCTTCGGCCCGGTCGAGCGTCAGGTCCTCGCAGTAGCCATTGGGTCCCTGGCGGTTGCAGAAGGCCACTCCCCTCACGGTCTTGCGGTTGGGTGTACCGCCCACGCTGGCCCGACGCTGCGCTCGACCAACTGCATCGAGTCGATGATCTCGGTGTGCCGCGAGCATGCTGGCAACGTCAAGCGCTGGCGCGACGGGCGGATCGCGCTGCGCTGGTGCGCCGCCGGGATGGTCGAGGCCGGCAAGCAGTTCCGCCGGGTGAACGGCCACCTGCACCTGCCAGCACTGCGAGCAGCCCTCGAACGCGAGACCGCCGAACCTGTCGTACCCGTCGTGCACAATGATCAGGTGAGCGCAGCCTGATGCTCACCGGACCGCCACCGAAGTTCCACGGAACTCGGGACATCCTCCGGCTGTCCGGCCGCCTCGTGTCACGGTTTCGATCGTCATGCGGCCACCCTCCCCGAAGCACCGATGCTAACCATCGGCACAGGCATGCCGGGTCAGTTACCGCCTGTGTCGCGTCTCGGTAGCGCAGTGTCGGAGCGTGTCGCTAGCCGCTGGTCATGTTGAATTACGCCGTGGCGGGAAACCTTTTCGTACTGCGTGGCGATCTCAACCGGCTCATGTGCAGCGCGGTCCTCATCCCATGCGGAACAAGTGGGGAGGTCACGAATCACTGGGCGGACCTCCTGCAGCTCGATCAATTTGAGAAGTCGCCCTTTGGCCACAGGATCAGGGAGAACCCGGGAGTCGCGCGGTTCGCAGACCTCACACCACACAATGGCCGTCGAATTCGGCTGGTGGCGACGGCTGGCGACCAGAGACTTGATCCGCAGTGGGTGGGCAGCCGGCGGCGTCGAAGCAATCGCCGACGTCTCCGACGAACTACGCACCTTGGCCGGCCAGATCACG
>WOYI011332651.1_pt1 | contig 15589 bp, 17 predicted proteins | sample 6423411 | NCBI WGS metagenome assembly WOYI01 (sample SAMN13441803, study PRJNA592873) | oil field metagenome | biome: oil field; feature: oil-well bore; material: oil-contaminated soil; isolation source: oil-contaminated soil from oil-well borehole | place: Germany: Wietze | collected 2016-10-18 ...
ACAAATTCACGGGGGGTGCGTTGGATATCTGGGGGGTATGAAATATCCGGGCTAAGGCGTTCATTGACACGAACATTGTTATTTATTCCCTTGGAGCAAGTTCTGCCAAGGCGGCACTGGCCGCGCCGCTGTTTGCGCTTCACCCGATCATTTCCACCCAGGTGGTTTCCGAAACAGCGAATGTAGCGCTGAAGAAACTGGCAATGCCGTTATCGGAAACCAGCAAGCTGCTCGCAATGCTTGAAGCAACCTGCAAAATCGAGATCGTCACACCTGCAACCCTGCAACGCGCGCTCGACATTGCAGGGCGCTATAGATTCTCTTGGTTTGACAGCCTGATCGTTGCCACCGCGCTCGATGCAGGGTGCGATACGCTTTACACAGAAGACTTGCAGCACGGACAGATGATCGAAGGCACGCTCACGGTTACCAATCCTTTCATCAATTAGCCATTCATGGGGAGGAAGCCGACGCTCTCCCATCATGCTATCCACCCCCAGCACTGACAGATAGCGCTTGCCGCGCAACCTCGCTCGGTTACAATCCGGCACAAGCTGCGACAACGATCAGTGCATCACGCACACACCAAGCGGCCCATTCCGACAGGAAGCACGAGGAGAGTAGAGAACTGGCGCGCAAAGACGCGCGGCTTGTATTCGATTCGTGCTGTTGAAAAGGGGAGAACCATGCAGCGATTGCAGCGCATCTACAAGCTGCACCATGTCATTTCGTCACGTCGCTTTCCCGTTCCGCGCGCCACGCTGGAAAAAGAACTCGAATGTTCGCGCGCCACCGTCAAGCGCATCATCGAAGACATGAAGCTCTTTTTCGGCGCACCGATCAAATACGACCGCGAACGCAACGGCTACCATTACGACACACAGGAAGGCCAAACCTTCGAGTTACCCGGCATCTGGTTCAACGCCGCCGAACTGCACGCCCTGCTCGCCACCCAGCAGTTGTTAGAACAACTGCAACCCGGCCTGCTCGACGTGCACCTAAAGCCGCTCAAAATGCACATCGAAAAACTGCTCGCCGCCGGACAACACGACGGCAGCGAAATCGCCAAGCGCGTGCGCATCCTGCGCATGGCCGGACGCAACAACTCCAGCGCACACTTCCAAACCGTAGCGGGCGCACTGCTGCAACGAAAACGCATCGCCATCCGCTACCACGGCCGCAGCAACGACGAAGAATCGCAACGCGAAATCTCACCGCAACGCCTCACCCACTACCGCGACAACTGGTATCTGGACGCCTGGTGCCATCAGAAGAACGGCTTGCGCAGCTTCGCCGTGGACAGACTGCGCGAAGCCCGAGCGCTGGAAGAGCGCGCCAAAGACATCGCCGAAAAAGAACTGGATGCCCACTTCGCCTCAAGTTACGGCATCTTCGCCGGCGCAGCCAAACACACCGCCATCCTGCGCTTCACCCCAGAACGCGCCCGCTGGGTGGCCGAAGAACAATGGCACCCGCAACAGCAAGGCCGCACCCTCGAAGACGGCAGCTACGAATTGCAACTCCCCTACTCCGACCCGCGCGAACTGGCGATGGATGTGCTCAAGCATGGGGCGGAAGTGGAAGTGATCGAGCCGGTAGAATTGCGCCTCGCAGTGCGGGAGCACTTACGCGATGCGATCAACCAATACGAAAGACGATGATGAAACCTGGACGCAACGATCCCTGTCCCTGCGGCAGCGGCAAGAAATACAAGCAATGCTGTTTGAAGACAGAACAAGCCCAGCCGGAAGACGACTTCCTCTGGCGCAGGATACGCCGGGCGATCAAAGGCTCGTCCGCACAACTGCTCAGCTTCGGCAGCAGCCATTTCGGGCAGGAAGCCTTGCTGGAGGCGTGGGACGAATTCATGCCAGCATGGGAAAACGGTGAAATCGAACCCTTCGCCCCCGACACACCGCACATGCCGATCTTCATGCCATGGTTCTTCTTCGACTGGCTACCCGACCCGAAGAACACCACCATAAAATCCGAAGCGCGGGATGGACGCTCCTTGGCGCGCGCTTTCCTGGACAAAAAAGGCCGCAACCTCGACCCGCTCTACGCGCGCTACCTCGAACAATGCTGCGCCGCACCGTTCAGCTTTTACGAGGTGCTGGACGTGCGCCCCGGTACGGGCTTTACCCTGCGCGACCTATTCACCGGCGAAGAAGTGATCGTTACCGAACACTCCGGTTCGCAACAAACACAAATCGGCGACATCCTGTTTGCCAAACTGGCCATCATCGATCAAATCGCCCTGCTGGAAGCCAACTCACCCGTGAGGATTCCGCCCATCGAAAAAGGTCCCATCCTCGACCTGCGCAAAAAGATCCTGCGCCGCAACCCGTCACCCACAGCGGAAGTGCTCAAGGAATATTTACGCGACATGCTGGTCATCTACCTCGACCTCACCGACCGCCTGCTCAACCCGCCCATGCCGCAACTGCAAAACACCGACGGCGAGCCTATGGTGTTCAACAAACTGATCTACGACCTCTCCTGCTCCCCGCGCGAAGCACTCGACTCACTCAGGCAACTGAACAGCACCGAAGACGATGAAAGCCTGCTCTCCGGCGCAGCATTCGACAGGATAGGCGAACTGGTTAAGATCGCGTTCGCTTGGGAAAAAACCGGCAACAAAATGCACAAAGACTGGAGCAACACCATCCTCGGTCACATCAGTATCGATGGCAAAAAACTCACCGCCGAAGTCAACTCCGAAAACCGCGCGCAGCAATTCAAAACACTCATGGAAAAACTGCTGCCCGGCAAAGCACGCTACAAAACCACCGTGATCCAATCGCCGCAATCCATGCTCGCCAGAATGGAAAAAGAAGGTGATTCGGCGCAAGCCAAACAACGATGGCAAGAACAAGACGATCTGAACAACCATCCCGAAGTGCAGGCGCACATCGCCGAATACCTGCGCCAGCACTACCGCAACTGGCTCCACGAAAAGATCCCCGTACTGAAAAACAAAACCCCGCTGCAAGCCGTCAGAAGCAAAGACGGAAAAGAAATGGTCGAAGCGCTGCTCATGGATATCGAACAAAGAAGCCAAGCGGACAACATGCCGCTCCCCGCCGACCTCATCGCCGAATTGCGGGAGCGGCTGGGGTTGGCGTAAGAATACCGACCACAAGCGCATGTTTTGAGCTTGCGGGTATGAATAATGGCAAGCGTTTGAAAGCATAAGGGACAGCATGTCGCGGCGCACATTCCTCAAATCAATCACAGCACTGGTCGAAGGATTCGCGCTGCCCGCGCTTGCGCTCGCCCAACCAAGGCCTGGCATCTCGAAAAGCTCGCAACACTCGCCTGTCGCCGGATTCCAGTACCACCAAGGCGAAGCCCTATGACAGCAACACGCCGCAGGACAACCGCTGCAACTAGTAGGCGAAGTCGACAACAAATACGACAACCGCGCCGTGCGCATGGACTGGCGAGGCCGAAAACTGGGCTACATTCCCCGGCAGAAAAATGCCACCGTTTCGCAATTGATTGATAGAGGGAAAAGGGAGAACGATTTTGATTTATGCCCATAGCGCCAATACGAATGGGGATTGGCATCCTCTGACTGAACATCTTTTAGGTGTGAGTCATCTCGCTGCGAATTTTTCCGCCAACGCAGCATGGAGTAATGAAGCAGCGCTGGCTGGTCTTCTGCATGATTTAGGCAAGTACGCTGATCGTTTTCAGGCTCGTTTAAAAGGGCAAGACTCCGGTCTCGACCACTGGTCACAGGGGGCGTGGGTGGCTCTGGCAGAACATCGGGCCATTGCCGCCGCACTGGCGATTCAAGGACATCACATCGGCCTTCAACGCGCCAGCACTGATGCCTTACGCCGGATGAGTCTTCATACTCTCACGCTAAATCATCCATTGGGACTCGCCCTGAGCGATGTCGATCTAATGCGACTCAAACAGCGTGCCGAAGCAGATACCTTGCTTTTCACCACACCTGCTCAAACAGCTCTGCCATTACAAAACGGCATGGCGCACGCTGTAGCCAACATGCTTGATGTGCGGCTGCTCTTCTCATGCTTGGTTGATGCAGACTTTCTCGATACCGAGTCACATTTCGAGGGTAATGCGCAAGGCAAGTGCCCTCGACCGGATGGGCCGAAATTGGATGCTAGCGCGGCACTCGCAGCACTCGATGCCCATATGGAAAACCTGCGTAGTGCAACTGGTGCACAGAAGGAAGTGAGGCAGGCGCGAGAAGCACTATGGAGTACGGCGAAACGTGCAGGGCAAATGCAGCCCGGCTTGTTCACGCTGACAGCCCCCACCGGTTCTGGCAAGACGCTGTCCATGCTCAAGTTCGCTCTGGAACACGCAGCGCGGCATGGCCTAAAGCGGATAGTTCTGGCTGTGCCGTTTCTGTCGGTCATTGAACAAACAGCGCGCGAATATCGGAAGGTATTCAACTCGTTCCCAGATAACTTCGTGCTGGAACACCACAGCTTGGCTGGACTGGGAGTTGAAGCAGATAGAAATGATGCCGAAGGTGCCAGCGAGTCGCAGCGACGGCTATTGGCCGAAAACTGGGATGCGCCGATTGTATTGACCACCAATGTGCAACTGCTCGAATCCCTGTTTTCCAATCGACCATCATCCTGCCGCAAACTGCACAATTTGATGGACTCGGTGATTATGTTCGACGAAGCGCAAAGCCTGCCATCGGGGCTAGCTGTACCGACACTTGCGGCGTTATCACACCTGTCATCGGTCTACCATTCGAGTGTGGTCTTCGCTACTGCCACACAACCCGCCTTTGACACGCTGCACCCAGCGGTAACCAAACACGCCATACAAGGCTGGCACCCAAATGAAGCAGTGCCGGAACACGCTGAAATGTTTCGCGCATTAAAACGAGTTGAAGTCACATGGCCCAAGAATGGGGGAAAACGCAGCTGGGCGGAATTGGCCGCTGACTTGTGCAGCGATAATGCAAAACAAGTTTTGTGTGTAGTCAATCTCAAGCGACACGTTCTCGCCCTGCTTAAGGAACTGGACGGAACGGATGGACTATTTCACCTCTCCACCAACATGTGCGCAGAGCACCGGCGTGATGTATTGGAGAAAGTCCGCGCAAGGCTTATTGCCGGAGAAACCTGCCGCTTGATTTCAACACAATGCGTCGAAGCGGGTGTTGATCTCGATTTTCCTTTGGTCTATCGCGCACTCGCACCGCTGGAGGCTATTGCCCAAGCCGCCGGTCGCTGCAATCGCGAAGGAACACTAAATGAGCAAGGTCGCTTGGGCGAGGTGATAGTGTTTGAACCGAACGATGAAAAAGAACTGCGTTGGTGTTATCCAACGCACGCTTACTATCAAGCCGCCGAAGTCACACGAACAATGTTGACCCTGCACGGCGATCTGAATATCAACGATCCGGCACTGTTCCGCGACTACTACCGGCGGCTTTATGACTTGAACAATCCGGCCAACCAAAACGAGTTACTGAATGAAGCGCTCACAGCGCTGGACTTCCCTGAGGTTGCCAAGCACTACCGCCTTATCGACCAGAACACCATTCAGGTTTTGGTACCGTGGGAGAATCGACGGGAAGAGTTTGATGCATTGCGTAGCGAAGCTGGAAGGGAAGGAATCTCCGCTGGGTGGATGCGCCGCGCCCAAGGCCTTGCCGTTAGCATTTATCTGACAAAAGAGGGTGCGCCCGCTTGGGCTATCCCGGCGAAACTCCGGCGTGGAGGCACATCTGATGAATGGTTTTTTCTCGAAGGTGATTACTATGACGACATCCTTGGGCTGAATCCGCCCAAGGGTGAGCAGATTTTTATTGCATAAGGAGGACCCATGGCAAACGGCATACACACATTGGAAGTCTGGGGCGATCTCGCCTGTTTCACCCGTCCCGAAATGAAGGTCGAACGATTTTCCTACCCGGTCATTACCCCTTCGGCAGCGCGCGGGATTTTTGACGCGATTTACTGGGATGGTATCCGGGAAAAGCAAGGCAAGGAAACTGTCATGCGCCCCTATTTCCACTGGCAGGTGAAACGCATCGAAGTGCTGGAAATGCCGCGCTTTATAGCGTTGCGTCGGAATGAGGTCAAGGACACTGTTCCCGGCATGACAATACTCAATAGATGGATGAGCGGCGATAAAGCCCCGGAGCCACTCTGGGCGGATGGCGGCAAGGATGAGTTGGGCACCGACCAGAAAGGCCGCACACAACGCCAGACCATGGCGCTGAAAAACGTCCGCTACCGCATCACTGCACAAATCGTCCCCAAGAAAGGCTTTGCGCAGGATTTTGGAAAATTCAACAACCAGTTCGAGCGGCGTGCCAAACACGGGAAATGCTTCCAGCAACCTTACTTCGGGTGTCGTGAGTTTCCGGCATTCTTTGAATATGTCGAGGGAGAAAATTCTGGCGACCTCATCAACTTCGACCAGCATCTTGGATTCATGCTCTACGACGTGTTCGACCTGAGAAAAGATGCGATTAGCGAAAAAGATAAACCATTCATCACCCTGTTTGATGCGCATGTGCGGAATGGCGTGTTGGATGTACCTTCATTCGACAGCGCAGCGGTAAAAAAACCTAGGGGAGTGTAGCCATGTTGCAAGCGTTGATGGAATACGGCAGCAATCTTGATTCCGAACCCGGATTCAAAACCCGTGAAGTTCGGTGGTGTATTGAGTTGTCCGAAGATGGGCGTTTTCTCAATGTCCTGCCGCTCGGCGATGGGAAACGCGGGGAAATGCAACCGCGTTGCCCAGACATGCACAACATGAATGCAGGTGGGAAATCGCATTTTCTGGTCGAAACGGCGCAGACCGTAGTATTGCTGTTCAAGTCAAACGAAGAAGAAAAGACCATCGCCAGAGCAACAGAAAAACAGCAGTTCTTTATTGAGATACTGCGTAAGGCAGCAACGACCTGCCCTGAACTATCAGCAATAGTTACTGCACTTGAACATCAGGAAAGACTGGTGGAAATTCACGCCGCGCTCGCTCAGCACAAAGCAAAACCCACAGACTGGCTGGGATGGCGCATAAACAGTACCGATCCGCGATGGAATGAAATTGTTCAGTCATGGTGGCGCGAATGGCGCAAAACAGACTTGGGCGAGTCCAGGTCGAGCTCGCCGACCCAAGATGCAGCCAATGATTCAATGGTGTGTTTCTTAACCGGCGAACTTGTGGAGCCCCTAGCCACACAACCCAAAATAACCGGCTTGTCAGGTGTCGGCGGTCTTGGAATGGGCGACGTCATGGTCGGTTTCGATAAGGCAGCATTCAGCTCCTTTGGGTTGGAACAATCCGCTAATGCTGCGATGGGAGCATTGGCAGTACAGAAGTATGTGGACGGGCTGAACGACTTGGTGCGCAACCATTCGCGCAAGCTTGCCAACGCATTGGTAGTTCACTGGTTTAAAGAACGAGTCGCACCTGAGGATGACCCGCTCGAATGGCTGAACGGCTTTGATTCCGAAGATGCAACCAAGGCATCTGCTCATATTGCTACCCGCAATATGCTGGATGCCTTTCGTAGCGGGAAGCGTGTCGATTTTGGGAGCAACCATTATTACGCGATGACGCTTTCCGGCGCATCTGGCCGTGTCATGGTGCGCGACTGGATGGAAGGGCAGTTTGAAAATCTTGTGGAAAACATTGAGGCATGGTTTTCCGATTTGGCTATCGTAGCCAGAGATGGGAACAGCCTTGCTCACGATCCGAAATTCATGGCGGTATGCGGCGCTTTCGTGAGAGAACTCAAAGACCTGCCTGCTCCAACCACCGCCACATTGTGGAAAGTAGCCGTACAAAACCTGCCCATTCCGCAACCGCTGATGGCACAGGCGTTGGCAAGATTCCGTGCCGACCACATCAAAGATGAACCATTCAACCATGCCCGCATGGGGCTGATCCGCGCTTATTTCGTACGACTACAACCAGGAGGTGACACTGCCATGACTGCATATCTCAATCCCGACCATCCTGCACCCGCGTACCACTGCGGGCGATTGCTGGCCATTCTTGCCAACCTGCAACGCGCTGCACTCGGCGATGTGGGGGCTGGCGTGGTGCAGCGCTATTACGCTTCGGCCAGCCAAACGCCAGGCCTAATCATTGGGCGGCTTGCAGCCAATGCCCGCAATCACCTGAGCAAACTCGATAGTGGGCTGGCATGGTGGTACGAGGTGCAGATCGCCGATGTAATGTCCCGCTTGGGCGATGGCGCTCCGCGCACGCTCGACCTCAACGGCCAAGGGCTATTTGCGCTCGGCTACTACCAGCAGCTTGCCAAGTTGCGCACCAGCAATAAATCCAACGACACCAACAAAGGAGAAAAACAATGAGCGCCATCCAGAACCGTTATGAATTCCTCTACCTGTTCGATTGCGAGAACGGCAATCCAAATGGCGACCCTGATGCAGGAAACAGCCCGCGCATAGACCCGGAAGACATGCATGGACTGGTGTCTGATGTTGCGATTAAACGGCGGGTAAGGAATTACATTCAAGCCGCTTATGACAACCAAGCACCCAATGCTGTGTTTGTCGAACATGCGACGAATTTGAATAAGCCTATAACGGCTGCTCATGAAGCAACTGGTGGCGCTCCGGCTGGTGGCGGAAACAGGTCGCAGGTTGGCAAAGCTCGTGACTGGATGTGCCAGCAATTTTTCGATGTACGCACCTTCGGCGCAGTAATGTCCACCGGCCCCAATGCCGGACAAGTACGCGGGCCGGTACAAGTGGCATTCTCCCGCTCCATCGACCCTATTTTGCCGATGGATGCCTCAATCACTCGCATGGCAGTTGCCGAAAAGGTAAGTGGTGCAAAATCTGCCGCTGATTATGAAAAATGGGAGTCTGCACAAGAAGAAGACAAGCTACGCACTATGGGGCGGAAAGCTCTTATCCCTTATGGACTCTATGCTACCAAGGGTTTCGTCTCCGCCAACTTGGCAGAAGGAACCAGTTTCTCCGAAGAAGACCTCGCTCATCTCTGGGATTCCTTGCGCAATATGTGGGATCACGACCGCTCCGCCTCCAAAGGAATGATGTCCTGCCGTGGCCTTTACATATTCAAGCATGTCGGCACGGACAGCGACGCCAACCAGCGTGTCCGCCAAGCAAAGATGGGGTGTGCACCTGCACATCGCCTGCTGGATTTCTCCACCGACCTGCGCCCGCTGGATAACGCTATCATCGAAATCAGCAAGCGCGATGGACTAGCAACCTCGCCGCGCGCATTCTCGGATTACAAAGTGGCTGTGCATAAGGACAGACTGCCCTCTGGCGTGGAACTGCTATAAGCAACATGCACGGATTTGCTGATATCGCGGCGGTCACACTGAAACTTCATCGCCGCCCGCCCAGCACCCGGTGGGGCGGCGATACATCACCTTGCAGCATGCTTGAACATCGCCATTATTTTCGGTGTTTGGCAATCATGGCATCGAGTCGTTTGAGCACGTCCTCTGCGGGTATCCATTTGGTGCGCCCTGCGTCCATATCCGCCACACGCCGCGCGATTTCTTCATCCCATGCCTTGGCAATGGCCTCCGGCGTATCTTCCGGCTCACCTTCGAGGCTGAGGATCAAACGATGAATCAACTCGCCACGTTCTTGGGGAGGCAGTTGCAAAGCCTGTTTTTCCAACTCATCCAGACTGATTGTCATGGCGCTCTCCGTACATATCAGCAACGGGTGCAATGGTAGCACTGACGAAATGAACGAATCGCCAGACCCCATCAACGTCTCCGCCCTCAACCAATACACCTATTGCCCCCGGCGATGCGGATTGATTTACCTTGAGAGCGAGTTCACCAACAACATTCATACTGCGCGCGGTAACGCCGAGCATGAGCGCGTAGATCAATCTGGCTGGGTGACGACACACGAAGGCGCACGAGCCGAATATGCCCTGCCCGTGTGGTCTGAACGGATTGGCTTAATCGGCAAATGTGATGTGGTGGAATTCTGGCCGGATGGCAATATCTTCCCGGTGGAATACAAACACGGGGCGCGCAAGCAGCGCGTCAATGACGATCTGCAACTGGCCGCGCAGGCGATGTGCCTGGAAGAAATGTTCGGCAAGCCCATATTAAAAGGCGCGATCTACCATCACACCTCACGCCGCCGCCGCGAGGTTACCATCACGCCAGCGTTACGACAGCAGGTAGAAAATACCGTTTCCGCCATTCGTGCCATGCTGGCTTCCGGCAAGTTGCCGCCACCGGTCAACGATGCGCGCTGCAAAGAATGTTCGCTGAATGATATTTGCCAGCCGCAGGCGATGGCGGAAATTGAGAAACAGCACGGACTGGCTGCGGGTTTGTTCGAGGTGAAAGAGTGAATATTGATCCGGCACGCAATCAGTATCGCTTCAGTCATTCCGGGCTTGCCCCGGAATCCAGCACTTTAAGCAACGGCGCGCTTTGCGCGCCACTGGGTACCCGCCTTCGCGGGTACGACGTGCGACTTCATACGCGCCGGATCAATAACTTCGGAGGTTATAACAGTGCAAGCGCTTCAGCGGGAGAGAGGATTTTTACACCGGTTGATGCGGGAAAATGTTTGCTATTGCCAGTGATAACAACGCAATTTGCGGCAAGCGCAGCCGCGATAAAAGGCACATCATCAACGTCCGGCAAATCCCGGAACGAGACAGCCTGCGGCCTCAAAAATATCGCCAATCCTTCCATATCGACCAGCAAGCTGACAACACGATCTTTGGCGAAGCTGAATCTGGATCGATTCAATACTTCGGCATATTCCGCAAGAATATCCGGGCTTACGACGGGAATCAGTGCGCGGCTGCGTATCGCTAAAATCAAGTGTGCGGACACTCCGCTTGGTGTTAGCAGCGCTGATACCAAAACGTTGGTATCAATGACCGCCTGCATTGCGTTCCTTTCGCTCTTTTCGTGCCAACGCAATTTCGGCATCAATCTCATCCATACTCATTTTATCCAGCCCAAGCTCGACCGAACGCTGCTGCATTTGGCGCACATTTTCGGCAAAGCGATCCGCACGAATATTGCGCAAGTCTTCTTCAAGCCGTGCAGGTTCAGTGTGTACCATCAGCGCAAACGGCTTGCCGTTGCGCGTAATCACAATATCTTCACCCGCTTCCAGCTTGGCCCAAACCTTGCCGGATTCTGCCCGCAATTCTTTGGTCGTCACAAAGTCCATGACACTCTCCCGTACACAATAAGGTACACATACTAGTCCCCATGCGCCAGATACTCAACACCCTCTACGTGATGACACCCCATAGCTATCTCCATCTGGAGAACGATACCCTGCGCGTGGATGTGGAGCGCGTGAAGAAGCTGCAAGTACCGCTGCACCATCTTGGCAGCGTGGTATGCCTCGGCAACATCATGCTCTCCCCCGCCCTGATGCACCGCTGTGCGGACAATGGCATCAGCCTTGTGCTGTTGGATGGCAACGGACGTTTTAAAGCACGCTTGGAAGGCGCGGTTTCCGGCAACATCCTGCTGCGGCAAGCGCAGCATCGGCAGGCTGGCGATGCCGCTTTCGCGCTGAATGTCTCCCGCGCCATGATCGCCGGAAAATTGCGCAATGCGCGCCAAGTCCTGCTGCGCGGTGCGCGCGAAGCGGCTGACGAAACAGATGCAAAGACGCTCACCGCAGCAGCCACAGCGCTGCGCGCCTCCGTGCGCAACCTGCCGCAAGCCGACAATCTCGATAGCGTACGCGGCATCGAAGGCGATGCCGCCAAAGTTTATTTCTCCGCCATGAACGGCATCGTCCGACGCGATGCGCGCAACACCTTCCCGATGAATGGCCGCACCCGCCGCCCGCCGCGCGACCGCATCAACGCCCTGCTCTCCTTCCTCTACTCCATGCTGATGAACGATTGCCGCTCCGCGCTCGAAGCCGTCGGCCTAGATCCGCAACTCGGCTTCCTGCACGCCGTGCGCCCCGGACGCGCCGCGCTGGCGCTGGACTTAATGGAAGAATTCCGCGCCGTCATGGCCGACCGATTGGTGCTCACCCTCATCAATCGCGGGCAAATCAGCAAAAATGATTTTGTCGAACGCGAAGGCGGCGCGGTCTTGCTCGAAGGCGATGCAAGACGTGCCGTCGTGGTCGCGTACCAGGAACGCAAGCAGGAAGAAATCACCCACCCCCTGCTGGAAACCAAAATGCCCATCGGCCTTCTGCCACAAATCCAGGCACGGCTGCTGGCAAGACACATACGCGGCGAAACCGAAACCTACCTTCCATTCCTGGCGCGCTAACATGCTCATCATCGTCGCCTACGACGTATCCACCGAAACCAAAGAAGGCCGCCGCCGCTTGCGCCGCGTCGCCAAGGTTTGCGAGTCCATCGGCCAGCGCGTGCAAAACTCCGTCTTCGAATGTCGCGTCAACCAGATGCAATACGAACAACTGGAACGCGACCTGCTCGCCGAAATCAACGAAAAAGAAGACTGCCTGCGTTTATATCGCCTCACCGAACCGGTAGAATTGCACATCAAAGAACACGGCCACTTCCGCGCCGTGGATTTCGAAGGACCACTGGTAATATGACCACGCGCGAACCCCAAGCAATGCCCCAAACCCGGCGTGTTCGCGCTTCACGTAACACATTGTGCGGAGTGGATTTATTGCACCGCATCAAGAATTGTGTGAACTTCGGAAAAGCAATTTTGCCGAGGTTCGCGCAAAGTTTACTTTTAAACGTTGCAACTCAGGGCGTTGGAAGTGGGCTGCAGCACCCGCACCTCGGTGCGGGTGAGGATTGAAACAACAAGGACCAGATGGTCGCGCTGCTCGCGGCTGCAGCACCCGCACCTCGGTGCGGGTGAGGATTGAAACACCGCAGCAGCCACCGCCGCCTTGAGCAGCGAGGCTGCAGCACCCGCACCTCGGTGCGGGTGAGGATTGAAACTTGCCGCTCTTTAGCGCGAGCACCTTCGAGCACAGTGCAGCACCCGCACCTCGGTGCGGGTGAGGATTGAAACACCTGCTGTATATGCGGTCTGCCCCGTACCACCTTGCAGCACCCGCACCTCGGTGCGGGTGAGGATTGAAACCACCATGCCGTCCTTGATCGCGCTGGATAGCACCGCAGCACCCGCACCTCGGTGCGGGTGAGGATTGAAACAATTTCCCCTCCACCTTAACGCTGGTGACCGGCGGCAGCACCCGCACCTCGGTGCGGGTGAGGATTGAAACTGCAAAGCTGTCAGGGCAGTTTGAAGCAGTCAGCAGCAGCACCCGCACCTCGGTGCGGGTGAGGATTGAAACTGTGGTTGCTTGGACCCGCCATCCTTTTGTGGTTCGCAGCACCCGCACCTCGGTGCGGGTGAGGATTGAAACTCAAAGCCCGAGGTGATTCGAATTCCCGTCCCAAGCGCAGCACCCGCACCTCGGTGCGGGTGAGGATTGAAACAGCCAAGTCGGTGCGCTGTGATGTGGAGGGCGAGCGCGCAGCACCCGCACCTCGGTGCGGGTGAGGATTGAAACAACGTGGAGCTGGACAACGGCGGCGTCGCCGCCTGCAGCACCCGCACCTCGGTGCGGGTGAGGATTGAAACTATCTCCGCGTGCACTCTCGGCGAGCAGGTGTTGCGCAGCACCCGCACCTCGGTGCGGGTGAGGATTGAAACTCGCCACCATGGGGAGGCCTGATTGTGGCCGTCCGCAGCACCCGCACCTCGGTGCGGGTGAGGATTGAAACCACATTTGAGCGCGCATGCCAACAACTCGATCTCGACGCAGCACCCGCACCTCGGTGCGGGTGAGGATTGAAACAAGCTCGCCGCGCTGCGAGCCTGCTGCGCCCGTGGCAGCACCCGCACCTCGGTGCGGGTGAGGATTGAAACTTCAGCAAGGCGATCGGGAAGCTCATACGGCGGCGCAGCACCCGCACCTCGGTGCGGGTGAGGATTGAAACACCGATGCAGACACGCCCGCCGCCTCCATTGATGCAGCACCCGCACCTCGGTGCGGGTGAGGATTGAAACATTGTGCGCGCCGGTTCAATCGTGCTGAATGAAAGCGTGGGCGCGGCAGCACCCGCACCTCGGTGCGGGTGAGGATTGAAACATTGTGCGCGTCACCATTCCGCCCCGGAGTCTTGGGCAGCACCCGCACCTCGGTGCGGGTGAGGATTGAAACGTCAAGGAAAGAAATATAATCCGGGTGCGCATAAGGCAGCACCCGCACCTCGGTGCGGGTGAGGATTGAAACCCCGATGCGTGGGCCGATGAACCTACATTCCTGGCAGCAGCACCCGCACCTCGGTGCGGGTGAGGATTGAAACCAGTCGAGCGGATCGATCACGCTGGATACTCTCCCCGCAGCACCCGCACCTCGGTGCGGGTGAGGATTGAAACAATGCTGAAGCTGTCATGCTGCCCTCGCTGTGATGCAGCACCCGCACCTCGGTGCGGGTGAGGATTGAAACGCTGCAATGGCAGTTCCATCTCCCGCGCACGGTGGCAGCACCCGCACCTCGGTGCGGGTGAGGATTGAAACTTCACGTTCCCGTTCTTCTCCGCATCCAGATAGCGGCAGCACCCGCACCTCGGTGCGGGTGAGGATTGAAACTGAGTGAATTCCTTATTGACGCTGTGCCCGCGATGCAGCACCCGCACCTCGGTGCGGGTGAGGATTGAAACTGTCCAGCATGGCCAGCTCGTGGGCGTTGTCGGTCGCAGCACCCGCACCTCGGTGCGGGTGAGGATTGAAACCCAGGCAGATCTGGTCACGGACCTGAAGGCATCGCTTGCAGCACCCGCACCTCGGTGCGGGTGAGGATTGAAACACAACAGGCGAATATCTGTACGGTGAGCCGGTAGACGCAGCACCCGCACCTCGGTGCGGGTGAGGATTGAAACGGCCTGAAGCAGCTGGTGTGGCTGAAGATGAAAGAGCAGCACCCGCACCTCGGTGCGGGTGAGGATTGAAACCACCTGCACGATGGACGAGAAGACCGGACTGATCAGCAGCACCCGCACCTCGGTGCGGGTGAGGATTGAAACAACCAGCCGCCCGATTACGTGCTCAAGGCCGACTGCAGCACCCGCACCTCGGTGCGGGTGAGGATTGAAACATGATCAACCTCCTTTGATTTTCGCCACGATGCCCGGCAGCACCCGCACCTCGGTGCGGGTGAGGATTGAAACAGATAGACCACGGTGCCGCTCACATCGGCCGCATCGCAGCACCCGCACCTCGGTGCGGGTGAGGATTGAAACGTTCCACAGCTCGCGACCGTCCGCCTCAAGATAGGTGGCAGCACCCGCACCTCGGTGCGGGTGAGGATTGAAACTCCTTGGAGGTTGGTGCGGCGGCTGCCGCGATCACCTTGCAGCACCCGCACCTCGGTGCGGGTGAGGATTGAAACAGCGATGACGTAGGCGCGGAACTGCGCCTCAGTCGCAGCACCCGCACCTCGGTGCGGGTGAGGATTGAAACACCAGCCCGGACGAGCACGACTATCTCACCCGCAAGGCAGCACCCGCACCTCGGTGCGGGTGAGGATTGAAACGTAAGTAAATCCAGTAGTTGGTGGTAACGGCCGATCGCAGCACCCGCACCTCGGTGCGGGTGAGGATTGAAAC
>WOYI011345080.1_pt3 | contig 15583 bp, 15 predicted proteins | sample 6423411 | NCBI WGS metagenome assembly WOYI01 (sample SAMN13441803, study PRJNA592873) | oil field metagenome | biome: oil field; feature: oil-well bore; material: oil-contaminated soil; isolation source: oil-contaminated soil from oil-well borehole | place: Germany: Wietze | collected 2016-10-18 ...
AAGGCGAAGCAATCCCCTTCAGATAAACACAGACCGACTCAGGCTTGCCTGAAGGAGGGATGTGGAAATCAATAAAGAACGCCACGCCAGTGGCGCTTTTTGTCTGATGGCATCCCACTCAGGGAACGCTGAGCCGAAGGCGAAGCAATCCCCTTCAGATAAACACAGACCGACTCAGGCTTGCCTGAAGGCTTCCCCTACCAACGGTCATTCCGACTGTTCACTGTTATTCGTCAGGTCCGGCTTCTCTCCCGGGAATGTTCCCTGATTCCATTCCCTCATGAACTGACCCAGGAAGCTGACCATGAAGTCATGTCTTTCATCAGCTAGTCTTCTTCCGGTGGCACTATTCATCAGGTTCCTGAGAAGCAGCAGTTTGTCATAGAAATGATGTATCGTGGAGGCCGAATTTCTGCTTGATGAGCTTACACCGGGTTGTCCGGGTAACCCTGCCCGGGGATCATAGATTTCACGTCCCATGAATCCTCCGTAACTGAATGCCCTGGCAATACCTACGGCGCCCATGGCGTCGAGCCGGTCTGCATCCTGAACTATCTGCAGCTCGTCACTTTTTTGTCCCGTAGCCGGCCCTTTGGAAAAGGAGATTTTCTCATTGATGCTTACCACCTCCTCTGTAACAGACTCTTTAACCCCGAGCCGTCCCAGGAGGGCCCTGATCTCTGCCGGACCGTCATGCACGGCAAATTTATGATCTCCCACATCGTGCAGCAGTGCGGCAAGTTCAACGGTAAACCTGTCGCCCCGGTTCTCACATTCGTGAATATACAGCGCCAGCCTTACAACCCTTTCTATATGAGACCATCCGTGGCCGCTGTCGTATTGCCGGACAGCTTCCCTGACAAAATCGCTTACCTCCTTTATGATCTCCTGTTCGGTTTTCATTTTGCCTGATTCTCTTTGCTGACACAAAATATTGATAATTTTGTCTCTTCCACCATAACCTGTCACTCAAGATATGAACAGCGCAGAAATTATTACCATAGGAGATGAGATTCTGATAGGCCAGACCGTTGACACCAACTCGGCATGGATCAGCAGCAGGCTCAACCTGCTTGGTGTGGGTGTGGCGCGTATAACATCGATAGCAGACAGGAGGGAGGAGATCATGGCCTCACTGGATGAGTCGCTCGGACGCAGCGACCTGGTGCTGATGACAGGCGGACTGGGGCCTACCAGTGATGACATCACCAAGGAGACTCTGGCTGAATATTTCGGGGCTAAGCTGGTCACTGACCCGGGTGTGCTGGAGGAGGTGTCACAAAGGCTGAAAAAGAGGAACCTGGAGATGAATGAGAATAACCGCCGTCAGGCCAGTGTGCCCGATAACTGTACTGTCCTTGCCAACAGGGAAGGGACAGCCCCGGGGATGTTGTTTACAAGGGGAGACAAAACAGTTGTCTCCATGCCCGGTGTTCCTTCGGAGATGAAGTACATCATGACAGAACACATCCTGCCGATGATCGCCATGCGAGCCGGGAGAAATGTTATAATTCACAAGAACATAATGACCTACGGCACCTTTGAGGCCAAACTGGCAGAGAGGCTGCAGAACTTTGAGAGGGAGCTTCCTCCTGATATCAGGATTGCCTATCTGCCATCATACGGACTTATCAAACTCAGGCTTACAGCGAAAGGCAGGGATGAGAGGCTCATGCAGACGATGATGGATGAGCAGGTCAGAAAACTCTATACGATTATTCCCGACGTAATCTACGGAGAGGATGAGACAACGCTTGAGGAGGTGACAGGCGGACTGCTCCTCAAAGCAGGACTGACGGTATCGACAGCCGAGAGCTGCACGGGAGGCAAGCTTTCCTCCCTGATCACCTCTGTGCCCGGCAGTTCATCATGGTACCTCGGCTCGGTGATCGCCTATAACAACAGCATCAAGACCGGTGTGCTCGGGGTTAATCCTGATACCATCAGGGTTCACGGGGCCGTCAGTGAGGCGACAGCCGCGGAGATGGCGGCCGGGGTGAGGAGATTAACGGGAAGCGATTATTCCGTTGCTGTAACCGGCATTGCCGGTCCGACAGGCGGAACAGACGCCAAACCTGTGGGCACGGTCTGGATAGCCATCGCCTCTGCCGGGGCTATAATAACTGAGTTGCATCGATTTGCGGACGACAGAACGGTGAATATTCTGAGGGCCTCCTATACTGCCCTGAATATGCTTAGAAAGCAGATAATCAGCTGCTGAGCAGTCGAATTCGGGATTGTTGGGAAAAAATGAAGAAATTATTTGGTTAATTGAATAAAAATCACCTATTTTGCGAACCGATTTTCGGAGTTTTTCAGAACAAGTAAAAAGAGGATAATAATGTCAAAAGTGTGTCAGGTCACCGGCAAGAAAGCAGTGGTTGGAAACAATGTTTCCCACTCGAAGAGGAGGACCAAGAGAAAGTTTATGGTCAACCTGTTTACCAAAAGGTATTACCTGCCTGAGGAGAACAGATGGATTACCCTTAAGTTATCGGCTGCAGGAATGAGAAACATCAACAAGAACGGTCTCGCCTCGGTCCTTAAGGAGGCAAAGGAAAAAGGTTACATTATCAACTAAATAAACCGGAGAGAAAATGGCAAAGAAGAGCAAAGGCAACAGGGTGCAGGTTATCCTTGAGTGCACTGAGCACAAGGAATCCGGAATGCCGGGCACCTCGAGATATATCACCACCAAGAACCGAAAGAATACACCTGACCGTCTTGAGAGGAAAAAATTCAATCCCATACTTAATAAAATGACCCTCCACAGGGAGATAAAATAGATAAGGAGTTATGGCAAAGAAAGTTGTTGCAACACTGAAGACAGGAACCGGCAGATCATTCACCAAATGTATAAAGGTGGTCAAGTCTGAGAAGAGCGGAGCATACCAGTTCAAGGAAGAAGTTGTTCATAACGATCACGTTAAGGATTTCTTTTCCACGAAATAAGATCAGTTTTTCTGATCCTGAACAGGGGAGAGACGCATACAATTGCGTCTCTTTTTTTACTTTTGACGATCAACACAAAGGCAATGGCATTATTCGGTTTTTTAAGGAAAGAGGAGAAAGAGATACTTGACAGGGGACTGGTGAAAACCCGAGAAAGCGTATTTGCCAGGCTCACCAGGGCTGTTGCCGGCAAATCAAAGATCGATGACGATGTACTCGACAATCTTGAAGAGGTATTGGTCTCCTCGGATGTGGGTGTTGAAACCACGCTAAGGATCATAGAGAGGATATCCGGTCGTGTGGCACGTGATAAGTATGTAAGCACCTCGGAGCTCAACGCCCTTCTCCGTGATGAGATCGCCGGTCTCCTTGAGGAGAACAGCAGCACCGAAGGGAGCGTCGCCGGATTCGATGCGCCGCTGCCTGCCAGGCCCTACGTAATACTTGTTGTTGGTGTCAACGGAGTAGGCAAGACCACCACCATTGCCAAACTGGCATACAACTTCAGAAAAGCAGGAAGGAGCGTTTTGCTGGGAGCGGCAGACACCTTTCGTGCCGCTGCCATCGATCAGCTCAAAATATGGTCAGAGAAAGCAGGCGTACCCATGATCAGTCAGAAGATGGGGGCTGATCCGGCCTCGGTGGCCTTTGACACCGTCAAATCTGCCGTGGCTTCCGGAACGGATATAGTGATTATCGATACTGCCGGCAGGCTTCACAACAAAACAGCTCTTATGAATGAGCTCTCAAAGATCAGGAGGGTGATGGAGAAGGTAGTGCCGGAGGCACCGCATGAGGTTCTGCTTGTTCTTGACGGCTCAACCGGACAAAATGCCTTTGAACAGGCAAAGCAGTTCACTGCCGCCACCAGTGTAAATGCGATGGCTATTACCAAGCTTGACGGCACAGCCAAGGGGGGTGTTGTGATAGGGATCTCAGACCAGTTCCGGATACCGGTAAAATATATCGGTGTGGGAGAGAAAATGGAGGATCTGAGGATCTTCGACAGGTATGCGTTCGTTGACTCCCTCTTCAGTGACAGCCGCTGATGAAGAGTAACAGGGTCAATATCGTCACCCTGGGCTGCTCGAAGAACACCGTTGACTCGCAGAAGCTCATGCGTCAGCTCACAGCTGGCGGATATAGTGTTGTCGCTGATGCGTCAGACCCGGCCGACATTGTCATCATCAATACCTGTGGCTTCATCCTCGATGCCAAGGAGGAGAGCATAGAGACCATCATCAGCCATGCAGAGGCCATAAAGCGCCGCGGTCGCGGCAAACTCTTCGTTATGGGCTGCTTGTCAGAGCGTTACCGCACGGAGCTTGAGACATCAATACCCGAGGTCGATGGCTGGTTCGGGGTTAACAGGCCGCAGGAAGTCATCAGTCACCTGGGACTGGCATACCATACCGAGCTGACAGGTGAGAGGATACTTCCAGGTCCGAAACACTATGCCTGTCTCAAGATCTCGGAGGGGTGCGACCGCACCTGTGCCTTCTGTGCCATTCCTGATATCCGGGGAAGGTACAGCTCGGTGCCGCTGGAGGAGCTGGCAACCGAAGCTTCCTATCTGGCGTCCACAGGGGTTAAGGAGCTGATACTCATTGCACAGGACCTGACCCTATACGGCAACGACATCTACGGCAGGCAGATGCTGCCCGAACTGGTCAGGCAGCTCTCGGGCATAGAAGGCATCGAATGGATCAGGCTGCACTATCTCTATCCTTCAGGTTTTCCCTATGAGATACTAGAGATGATGCATGATAACCACAAGATATGCAGATATATAGATATCCCGATACAGCATATCTCAGACAATGTGCTCAGGAGAATGCGGCGCGAACACAGTGGTGCGGAGACGCGCCGTCTGCTGAATGACATACGGAGGATGGTTCCTGATGCCGCGGTAAGGACAACGGTTATTGCCGGTCACCCGGGTGAGACGCAGGAGGATTTCAATGAGTTGTTACGGTTTGTTGAGGAGTACAGGTTTGAGCGGCTGGGGGCATTTCGTTATTCGCATGAGGAGAACACCCATGCCTGGCTAAGTTATTCCGACGATTTATCCGAAAGGGAGAAGGAGAGGAGGGTGTCAAAAATTATGGAGCTGCAGCAGCGCATCTCGAGGGAGATCAATGCTTCCCTAAAGGGTCAGGTTGTCAGGGTGATCATCGACAGGAAGGAGGGTCTCTTTCATGTGGGGCGCACTCAGCACGACTCACCCGAGGTCGACCAGGAGGTGCTGATCACCACTGCCAAAAACATCAAACCCGGCACCTTCATCGATGTGAAGATAACCGGGTCCGGTGAGTTCGATCTATATGCGGAAATAGTCTGAAAATCCTGAAAGTCGAAAGTCTGTAAAGTCCTTAGTTGATCAATTACTTACATCCCTTATAAACAGCCGACTGCTTCCAGCCACCGTAGCCCTGGCGAAGGTGGCCGACTGACTTTGGCCTTACTGACTGTTTTCCTCCTGCGAAAGTTCCTCCGCATCCTTCTTATTACCGACCCTGAAAGAAAGCTCCTCTTTCCCTTTGGAATAACCGACGTTTATGGTTGCCCCCTCGGTGACCGTGGCTTTGATGATAACCTCTGCCAGCGGATCTTCAAGGTACTTCTGAATGGCACGTTTCAGTGGCCGGGCACCGTACTGCACGTCGAAGCCCCGGTCGGCAATGAAGTCGCGTGCCTGGGCGCTCAGTTTCATCCTGTAGCCCAGCGCCTCAATCCTGTCATAGAGTCCCTTGAGCTCGATATCTATGATCTTGTCTATGTCCTCCCTTGACAGCTGGTTGAACATTACCACATCGTCAATCCTGTTAAGGAATTCAGGGGCAAAGGTCTTCTGCAGTGCCTTCTGCAGGATACTCTTTGCCAGGTCGTTGCGTGTAGTTCTTTTCGCAGAGGTTTCAAAGCCTATGCCTGAGCCAAACTCCGTCAGTTGCCTCGTTCCGATGTTAGAGGTCATGATGACTATGGTGTTCTTGAAATCGACCCTGCGTCCAAGACTGTCGGTCAGCTGTCCCTCATCGAGCACCTGCAGCAGTATGTGAAACACATCAGGATGAGCCTTCTCTATCTCGTCCAGCAGCACCACTGAATATGGTTTGCGCCTGACCTTTTCGGTGAGCTGGCCGCCCTCCTCATATCCCACGTATCCCGGAGGGGCTCCAACCAGGCGTGACACGGAGAATTTCTCCATATACTCGCTCATGTCGACCCTGATCAGGTTGTCCGTCGTGTCAAAGAGAAACTTTGCCAGTACCTTGGCAAGCTGAGTCTTGCCCACGCCTGTCGGGCCGAGGAAAATGAAGGTACCTATAGGTTTGTTCGGATCTTTCAGTCCTGCCCTGTTTCTCTGTATCGCCTTCACGATCTTGGCTATCGCATCATCCTGGCCGACTATGCTTCTCTGAAGCTCCTCTGCCATCTGCAGCAGCCGGGTGCCCTCCGTCTGTGCTATCCTCTGAACAGGCACACCCGTCATCATGGCCACCACCTCTGCAACCTTCTCGGCATCAACAACCTCCCGATTCATTGAAAGATCCTTTTCCCATCTCTTCTTCTCAACCTCAATGAGGTCAAGTATATCCCGCTCCTTATCCCTGAAGCTGGCTGCGCGCTCAAAGTTCTGGTTTCTGACAGCGTTGCTCTTCTCTTTCTTGGTATCTTCAAGCTGCCGCTCGAGCTCCAGTATCTTTTCAGGGACGACAATATTTGAGATATGGACTCGTGATCCTGATTCATCCATGGCGTCTATGGCCTTATCTGGCAGGTTTCTGTCGCTTATGTACCTGTTTGTCAGCTTGACGCATGCCTCGAGGGCCTCAGGAGTATAGCTCACATTATGATGATCTTCATATCGCTCCTTGATGTTGTTAAGGATATTGAGCGTCTCCTCGATGGAGGTCGGGTCTACCATCACCTTCTGGAAACGACGATCGAGCGCACCGTCCTTTTCAATATGCTGCCGGTACTCATCAAGGGTAGTGGCGCCTATGCACTGTATCTCGCCCCTTGCCAGGGCCGGCTTGAGCATGTTTGCAGCATCAAGGGATCCGCTGGCGCCGCCGGCACCGACGATGGTATGTATCTCATCGATAAAAAGAATGATATTGTCATTCTTGGCAAGCTCATTCAGGATGGCCTTAATCCTCTCCTCAAACTGCCCGCGGTACTTGGTGCCGGCCACGATGGAGGCGAGGTCAAGGGCCACGACCCTCTTGTTGAAGAGCACCCTGGAGACATTCCTCCTGCTGATCCTCAGTGCCAGTCCTTCAGCTATCGCCGACTTACCCACTCCGGGTTCGCCGATGAGAACGGGGTTGTTCTTCTTGCGTCGCGAGAGGATCTGAGCCAGTCGTTCTATCTCACGCTCACGGCCTACTACCGGGTCAAGGCGACCCTCCTCGGCAGCCTTTGTAAGGTCTATACCGAAATTGTCCAGCACCGGTGTCTCCGATGAACTCTTCTGCGCCTGCTGTCCGCCCTGCGGCTGCCTTCCCTGTCCTCCGCCGGAGAACATGCCCTCATCATCCTCATCACGGGGATAGTCTGCCTGGGCGGCAGGATTACCTGCCTCAACCGACTTTTTGACAAGCGAATAGTCGATGTCAAGCTCTGTCAGGAACCTTGTGACCAGATTACTCTCGTCACGGAGAATGGCCATCAGAAGGTGCTCGGTATCTATAACTTTGGTTTTCAAGGCTTTAGCCTCGATATGTACGAGTCTGAGCACCCTCTCGGTGCTCTTGAGAAGCGGCAGTATTTCATTGTCAGCCATGGCCACGGGCTTGTCAGCCTTAATGCTCTTCTCTATCGATCCCTTAAGCATCAGCAGGTCAACCCCGTTGTTGAGGAGTATGTCAACCGCCACCCCTTCCCCTTCGCGCAAGATGCCGAGGAAGAGGTGCTCGGGACTGATATGGCTGTTGCCCAGCCTGATCGCCTCCTCCTTGCTGTAGCCTAAGATATCGTTTACTCTCTGTGAGAAATGTGCGTCCATTATTTTTCGTTTAAGGGATTCATGCTAATGTGTCAGTAACGCTGACATAAATGCATGAATTGCCCGATTTTAAAGTTAATTATATTATAAATACTATTAGCAATAATTGTGCCCAATTTTTAACATCCGATGTTAACAAATAGACAGCAGAAAAGGCTGAAAGATGCTACCTTTTGCTTAATTTCGGGCATCAAAATCATTTTAGGGAAACAAACTGCTAATAAATTAATTATCAATACTGTATGTCAGATCAAACAAAAATTATAAAGGTTAATATCGAGGAGGAGATGAAGTCGGCTTACATTGATTATTCGATGTCGGTCATTGTGTCAAGGGCCTTACCTGACGTGAGGGACGGTCTGAAGCCGGTTCACAGGAGGGTTCTCTTCGGTATGTCGGAGCTGGGAGTGCTTTCAAACAGGTCTTACAAGAAGTCGGCAAGGATAGTGGGAGAGGTGCTGGGGAAATACCATCCTCACGGTGATTCATCAGTATATGATGCCATGGTACGTATGTCCCAGGAGTGGTCGTTACGATATCCACTCGTTGACGGACAGGGTAACTTCGGATCAATCGACGGTGACAGTCCTGCAGCCATGAGGTATACCGAGGCAAAGCTCAAGCGGATTGCCGAGGAGACCCTTTCGGATATTGATAAGGAGACTGTCGATTTCCAGCCCAATTTTGATGATACTCTCAAGGAGCCCACGGTACTCCCCACCCGCATTCCAAACCTTCTGGTAAACGGGGCATCGGGCATCGCCGTGGGCATGGCTACTAATATGCCTCCTCACAACCTGACGGAATCGGTGAATGCCATAATAGCATTTATAGACAATCCCGAGATCACGGTTGAGGAGCTTATGCATCATATCAAGGGGCCGGACTTCCCGACAGGAGGAATTATATACGGGGAACAGGGTATAAGAGAGGCATATGAGACGGGGCGCGGCCGAATAATTGTAAGGGCAAGGACAGAGGTTGAATTAACCCATTCGGGGAGGGAATGCATCGTTGTCCACGAGATACCCTACATGGTCAACAAGGCTGAGATGATCAGGAAGATAGCCGATCTGATCAATGAGAAGAAACTTGAAGGGATTTCATACATCAATGATGAGTCTGACAGGAACGGCATGAGGGTGGTCATCATCCTCAAGAAGGAGATGCCGGCAAATGTTGTGCTGAACCACCTCTACAAGCACTCCCAGCTTCAGACATCATTCAATGTGAATAATATCGCACTCGTCAAGGGGCGTCCCAAAATACTGTCGCTCAAGGAGATCATTGACAGCTTCGTCCAGCACCGCCATGATATTGTCCTGCGCAGGGCAAGGTTCGACCTTGATCAGGCTGAGAAGAGAGCCCACATTCTTGAAGGACTGATCATTGCCAGTGACAACATCGACGAGGTCATTGCCATAATCCGGTCGTCGCAGAATGCAGACATAGCCAGGGAGCGCCTGATGCAGCGCTTCGAACTCTCCGACGCACAGTCGAGAGCCATTGTTGAGATGAGGCTGAGGCAGCTGACAGGACTGGAACAGGATAAGCTCAGGGCTGAGTATGAGGAGGTTAGAAAACTCATAGAGTACCTCAACAATGTGCTTGCGGATGAGGCCCTGCAGATGCAGATCATCAAGGATGAGCTTATTGAGGTAAGAGACAAATTCGGTGACAAACGCCGAACGGAGATAGTTCCCGCAGCAGGGGAATTCAATCCCGAAGATTTCTACGCCGATGACGAGATGGTTATAACGATCTCTCACATGGGATATATCAAGCGTACCCCGCTGACAGATTTCAGGCGTCAGAACAGGGGTGGGACAGGAGCCAAAGGCAGCACAACCCGAGAGGAGGATTTCATTGAATATATGTATGTAGCTACAATGCATAACACTATGCTCTTCTTCACCCGAAACGGCAAGTGCTACTGGCAGAAAGTATACGAGCTTCCCGAAGGGACCCGCACGAGCAAGGGGAGGGCAATACAGAACCTCATCAATATCGGGTCCGATGACAGTGTAAGGGCATTCATCCACGTTAAATCACTTGACGATAAAGAATATATCAATAACAACTTCATCGTTCTCTGCACAAGGAAAGGGATAATAAAGAAGACTTCACTCGAAGCTTATTCGCATCCCAGGGCCAACGGTGTCAATGCGATAACCGTGAGGGAAGGCGACGAGCTTCTTGAGGCCAGGATGACAAACGGCCAGCACGAGATAATGCTGGCTGTGCGCTCAGGCCGTGCAGTAAGGTTCCCAGAATCGACCGTCAGACCTATGGGGAGAACTGCATCAGGCGTGAGAGGCATAACCCTCTCAGGAAGTGACGATATTGTGATTGGGATGATTACGGTGCTCAACCAGTCGGATGATATTCTGGTCGTCTCTGAAAAGGGATACGGAAAAAGATCCGCCATTGAAGACTACCGGATCACCAACCGTGGAGGAAAGGGAGTAAAGACCATAAATGTCACTGACAAGACCGGGAAGCTGATAGCGCTCAAGGGTGTGAACGACCAGTATGATCTGATGATAATAACACAGGCGGGGAATGTTCTGAGGATTCCGGTGAGAAGTCTGAGGGTTATGGGCAGGGCCACACAGGGGGTCAGGCTTATTAATATCAGAGAAAATGACAAAATTGCATCAGTGACCTATGTTGAAGTAAATGAGGATGATAGCGTGGATCAGCCACGGATTTCAGGAGAGCAGGAGGGAGTTGTTGAGTAATTTGGCAAATTATTTGAAGAATATATTCTAAAGTTTTATTTTTGAGCCAACATTTAAAAGCAAATTATCCAGACATGAAGAAGATTACATTCTTACTACTCGCAGTAATAATCTCAGTTGCCGCTACCGCGCAAAAGGGGAAAGTCAATGCTGCAGAAACTTTTATCAGGGAAGGTGCACTGGACAAGGCCAAGGAAGCCATTGAGGCCGCCATTGCCAACCCGAAGACCGTCGGCTATGCAAAGACCTATTATGTAATGGGAAAGCTTGCCCAGGCATCATTTGACTCCGGAGATCCCAAATACATGGAAATGTTCTCCGATCCTCTGATGGAGGCATACAAGAACTTTGAAAAGGCCGTTGAGCTCGACCCCAAGATGAAGAACATTATTATCAGGGAAAACCTGTATGCCCAGCTTGGGAACTCACTGCTGAATGATGCCATCAACAAGTTCAATGAAAAGGATTTCAAGGGCGCGATGGAGTCGTTTGAAAGAAACGTAATGGTCTCTGAAAGCGACATGTATGTAGGCATGGTTGACACACTCGTGATCTTCAATGCAGGACTTGCTGCGTACAATGCCGAGATGTATGAAGAGGCAATCGCCCATTTCCGGACATGCACCGAAACCGGGACAGAGGACACCAAACCCTATATTTTCATCAGCGACAGTTATATGAAGATGCAGGACACGGTTAAGGCTGAAGAAGCGCTGATAGAAGGTTACAATGCCTATCCTGACACACTTGATATCATCCTTCAGGCAACCCAGTTCTATCTTGATGCCAACAATTCAGAGAAAGCTTTCGAATTTGTGCACAAGGCCATGGAGTTGGATCCCCAGAACCACATACTTGACCTGGTTGAAGGAAGTCTCTACATGAAGCTCGAAGACTATGAGAAGGCCATCGAAAGCCTAACGAATTCGCTCTCCAAGAAGCCGGACCAGTTTGAAAGCAATTACAACATTGGTCTTTGTTATGTTTCCATTGCGAATGAAATGCTGAACGAGGCCAATATGATTGCCGACAACAGGGAGTATGAGATAGCCAAGGACAAGGCGTTTGAGGTGATGAAGAAGGCGATCCCGTTCTTCCTGGAGGCAGAGAAGGCCAATCCGACTTCTGTTGCCACGCTGGAGTTCCTGCGCGAGATCTACCTTAAGGTTAAGATGATGCCTGAATTCGAGGAGTACAAGGCAAAGGTTGAGAAACTCGAGCAGTAAGGACTTCCTGAAATAACACCAAAGAGAGGCATCTGACGAAGATGCCTTTTTTTTTAAGAAAATTAAATCAGGTACATGGAACAACAAGTGCCTGCGGATTTTTGAATCCGTTATTGCAGTCACTGCTGATGTGGCAGGGAAGGGCCAGATATCGTCCGGCTGATAAAATGCAGATATGTTTTATATTCTATTTAACATAATATTAATTATAGGCAATAATGCAATATATATGCAATTGTTGAATATATATGCAACTGTTTTTTAAATCGTTTCTGGCGGCTGCCGCCGAATCCCGCGAATTGGTATTTTTACTTTCTGTATTTTTACTTTCAGAGTGCATTGCATTTATTGAGACAACTAATTTTATCGCACCGGATTTTCATAAATTATCTTTCACCGTCATGAGAAAAATCCCTCGCATAGAACAGTCAACAATTAAATTTCTGGATGACCTGCGTCATCATAATGACCGGGCCTGGTTCACGGAGAACCGCCCACGATATGAAAAGGCCCGGGAGAACTATTCCCTGTTTGTGCAGGCCGTTATTGATGAGATAGTCGGGTTTGATCCCATTTTAAAGGGACTCGAGGCCAAAAGCTGCATGTTCAGGATAAACCGCGACACCAGGTTCTCACGCGATAAATCGGTCTACAAGATGAATTTCGGAGCCTTCATCATACGCGGCGGCAAGAAGAACGGAGACAGATTTCCCGGGTATTACCTTCATATAGAGCCAGGTGCATCTTTTGTGGCCGGTGGCGCTTACATTCCTCCCTCACCATGGCTGAGTGCCATCAGGGATAGAATTTCAGAAAGCGGTGAAGAGCTGACAGCAATAATCAACAGCAGGGAATACACAAAGTACTTCAAGGGTCTTGAGGGCGAAAGTCTGAAGGTTCCGCCGCGCGGATATTCCAAGGAAAATCCTCATATAGAGCTCATTAAGATGAAAAGCTTTATGGCTGAGAGGCAATTTACTGATGATGAAGTTGTTGCACCGGAGTTCTTCGGGATGGTCACCGGTGCCTTCCGTACAATGAAGCCACTGAACGACTTCCTTGACTGTGCCAGGTAATCAGATTTAAATCCGCAACGCCGCCCTACACATTTTTCAATGGGGTGGGCATGAATGGAAGTGTGCATGAATGTTAAAAAATATTATCTTTCGTATGAATTTAAGAAAGTGTAAAAATGAAAAGACTGTTGTTCACTCTTCTTCTGGCAACATTTCTACTGCCGTATGCTACTGCCCAGGATAAGCTTGAGATTGGGATGAAGGCTCCGGAATGGACTTTCCCCGATGCTGACAAGAAGCCATTCACAATGGATTCATGGCCTGGCAAAGTACTGCAGATCAATTATGTTGATCCTGATGAGTCTGACCTCAATGACGCATTCAATGATGCCGTTAACAAGGCAACCGATGTTGACAAGATCATAGATCAGGATCATTTCAAAGGCTTCGGGATCGTCGACACGAAATCCACCTGGAAACCGGACGGGCTGGTGCGTATGATTGCCGGTAAAAAGGCCAAGAAATATGACACTACCATCCTCTTTGACTTTGAGGGACTATTGCACGAGGACTGGGGTATGCCGAAAGACAGCTATACTGTTGTGATCGTAGACAAGAACCATATAGTCAGAGGTATCTACAAGGGTAAAATTGCCGATGCAGAGATACCCGGTATAATTGACATGATTGTACAGCTAACCAGGGAATAAATAAAAAAAAACGGCACCGAGCCGGTCTTTTCCCCGTCACCTGGCCTGGTTTTTTGTTTCTGGCGCTGAGCCGGCGGGTTATTATCACCCGGCCGGATGCCGGATCTAAACTGCCAGGCGGGTCATCTCTTCAGCCTCTTCCCGGCTGATTTTAAACCGTATCCTCAGAATGCCCTCATTGAAATCGGCTGAGGTGATTGTGAACGAACCAATCTCCGAGGTATTTGACACATGTTTTCCGATGCAGGGACAAGCATCGAAGTTGCCGATAGTAATGATGCGTATCACCTCCGGGGCATCCTCGGGCAGTTTCCCGGTAAAGTACTTTTTGTCAGCCTCGCTCCTGCTGACCATCTCCTCTCCCACCGGCACATTAAGCTTAATTATCTCATTTACAGTTCTTTCCACTGCCATGATCTCTTTTCCGGACAATCCTTTCTTTATCCGGTAATCACATTTGCTCTTTTTGCTTTCGATGTGGCTGTTGAATGATCTCCCGCAATGATACATCTTGTCCATCACTGAGTTAAGGATATGTTCAGCGGTGTGCATTGCGGGATTGTACTCTTTTCCGGGCATAATTACAGTTGATATTCAGAATTAAGAAACGCTGGTCCGGCGGTTATATTTTGCCCTGATGGCAGGTAAATTGAGTTGCGGTTGCATTTATCATCTTTTGCAGGCACTACTTCCGACCGGGATCCGGTCATCTTTTCCCGGCACGGGCGATCCACTCCTTTTCAGAGGCAATGTAGCTGAGCATCTGCGACCAGTCGCCAGGCTTGGAGCTTAACTTCTGTTCTTCCTTTTCGATGGCTTCCGGGCACAGTGCCAGGGCCTTTTCCTCTGCCCGGGTCACAATTCGGTTGCATCCGCGATATCGCGGTTAATGCTCTTCTTCAGCTGGTATAGATCCTGCTTCATGGAGGCAACGGTTCGGAGGAGCTGTTTTTCCGGGAGAACCGGCTCCGGAAGCTCATCGCTGATGTAGTGCACGAACTTCCATATCTCCCTGACATCACTGATATGGACCTCGTAGGGTTCATAAAGCGGGTTGAGCGAGTAGAGCACCAGGCGTCCGCTCTTCTCAATGTTGTTCTCCACCACCTTGAATACGATACCGTCATTCGATGTAAGAATAATATATGCCTTTCCGCTTTTTATGTCATTCCAGTCCTGCATGAATTCGCCGGTCACCCACGACCTGTCTGGTATGGGCAGCATGGAGTCGCCCTTCAGCTGAAAGGTGCGGTACTTGCGGTTGGAAGAGAGGAAGGGCAGATTGAAGAGCGGCAGGTCACCTATGAATTCTGGATCTGCATAGCCGGTGGTGTAGCCTGCCTTGGCCTTCTCGCTGACCAGTTCGATATTCTCGCGGTTGTCAGGAGCCACGGTGGTGGTCAGCACCCTGAGGTTACTGCCTTTGATATAGGCATCATATCCCCTCTCGAGTTCACCAAGCTGGCTCTCGGAGAGGCGGGTGAGGTCTATCTTGAGCATGGTATCAAGCGAGATATTGAAATATCCCGAAAAAGCCACCAGGGCCTCTATGCCTGGCTGTGCCACGCCGTTCTCGTAGCCGCTGAGGGTTGATCTCTTCATCTGGAGGGCCGATGCCACATCATCCTGGGTGCGTCCGCGGCGCTTTCTCAAAAATTTTATGTTCGATGCGAAGTACATATTGTAAATATTGATTATATTGTAATCATAAGTTTGATTAATTTCTAGTCAAAGATAGATGAAGTTTTGGAAATAGCAATGGAAAAATTGAAAAAAAGGTCTGAAGGTCGGATGTCTGAAGGTCTGAAGTCTGAAGGTCTGAAGTCTGAAGGTCGGATGTCCGAAGGTCGGATGTCCGAAGGTCGGATGTCTGAAGGTCGGATGTCCGAAGGTCGGATGTCTGAAGGTCGGATGTCTGAAGGTCTGA